>Ga0335397_10000823_pt1 | contig 41550 bp, 38 predicted proteins | sample MAT04_FD_205740 | JGI IMG/M metagenome (GOLD analysis project Ga0335397, IMG submission 205740) | Freshwater microbial communities from Lake Fryxell liftoff mats and glacier meltwater in Antarctica - MAT-04 (spades assembly) (version 2) ... | reverse complement strand
GGGTCGTCGTTGCGGCCGCGACTGCGGGCCAGGTCGAGCAGGCGGTCGACCTCCTTGCGGAACATGATCGGGAACGACGCCGCCGTCTCGCCCCGCTCGAAACCGAGAAGGGTCATGGCCACGGCCCAACCGCCGTTGACCTCCCCGACCACGTTCTCGACCGGGGTGCGGGCGTCGGTGAGGAACACCTCGTTGAACTCGGGCTCACCGGTGAGCATCACGATGGGGCGGACCTCGACGCCAGGCTGGTCCATCGGCACCAAGAGAAAGCTGATGCCCTTGTGCTTCACGACGTCGGCGTCGGTGCGGGCCAGCACGAAGATCCAGTTGGCAACGTGACCGGCCGACGTCCAGATCTTCTGGCCGTTCACCACCCACTCGTCGCCGTCACGCTCGGCCCGGGTACCCAGGTTCCCGAGATCGGAGCCGGCGTTGGGCTCGGAGTACCCCTGGCACCACACGTCCTTCCCGCTGATGATGCGCGGCAGGAAGTGGCTCTTCTGCTCGTCGGTGCCCCACATGAGGATGGTGTTGCCGACCATCGAGATCGAGAAGGCGTCGTTGAAGCCGCCCATGGGCACGCCGGCGGCGAAGAACTCCTCGGCCAGGATCACCTGCTCGAGGGGGGTGAGGCCACCGCCGCCGTACTCCGACGGCCAGGCCGGAGCGAGGAGGCGGTGGTCGGCCAGCACCGCCCGCCACGTGTCCATGAAGGGGGCGACGTCGTCGCGGGGCAGGCCGCCGATGCCGTGCCAGTCGGCGGGAAGGTGCTCACCGAGGAAAGCGCGAATCTTCTCGCGGTAGGCGTCGGCCTCGGCCGAATAGGTCGGGTCCATGGGCCGAGGGTACCGCCGGCCGGCCGACGATGACGGACCCGTCAGCCACCGTGCGGCAATCGGCCGACGCCGCGCCATCCCACCGCCGCCGCTCCCACCAGCGGGCCTTCGGCGCCGAGCCCACCGGGGCGAATCTGCGTCCCCACGCTGAACGCCAACCGGGCCGATCGGTCGACCTCGTCCTGGGCCGCCGCGAAGAAGGGCTCACCGAACCCGAGCGCCACCGAACCGGCGACCACGGCCAGGCGGAGATCGAGCAAATTGGCCACCGACGCCACCGCCCGGCCGACCAGCATCCCTGTGCGTTCGACCATCTCGGGCGGGGCCTCGACGGCCGGATGGCCGGTGATGGCGGCGATGGCGATGCCCGAGGCTTCCGCTTCGAGGCAACCCCGTGCCCCGCACGCGCACTGCCGCCCGTCGGGGACGACGATCACGTGCCCGATGTGCCCGGCGTTGCCGGCGGCACCGTCGAGGAGCCGGCTGTCGAGCACGATCCCACCACCCACCCCCGTCGACACGACCATGGCCAGGAAATCCGTGACGCCGGCTGCGGCCCCGACCCAGCCCTCGGCGAGGGCCAGGGCCTTGGCGTCGTTGTCGACGAACGTGGGCAGACCGGTCAGCTCGGCCACCCGGTCACGCAACGAGAAGTCAGGCCAGGCGGGGATGTTGAGCGGCGACACCGTCGTTCCGCCTCGAGCCATCGGCCCCCCGCAACCCACGCCGGCCACCACGGCGGGCGACCCGGGAGTCGGCCCGGCGAGCACAGAGGTGACCGCGTCGGTGAGAGCGGCGAAGAGCACTTCGGCGTCGTCGGTGCGCACCGTCGGAACCTGCACCCGCCGGAGAATCGCTCCCGCCGTGTCGACCAGTCCCACTGCCATCTTCGTGCCACCGATGTCGATGGCGAGACAGCTCCGCGCATCCTCGTCGTCGGCGATGTCGGTCACGGTCCTCGACGCTACCGATCGCCGACCCTGACCATCCCGATGGGCACGACCCCGCCTAGCCTGACGGGGTCAGTGCGCCGCCCGGCCGCTGCCCCTTCCGCCCGCCCGCCGGGCCCGCCGAGAGGAGCCCTCGAGTGGTCACTCAGGAGTCCGGAGTGAGCGCCACGAACTTCGCCGACCTGTTCGGGACCATCGCCGACTCCGTGGGCCGGGCCATCCAGGGCAAGTCCGAGGTCATCGAACTGGCCCTCCTGTGCCTCGTCTCCGAGGGCCACCTCCTTCTCGAGGACGTGCCCGGGGTGGGCAAGACCACCCTGGCCAAGGCCTTGGCCGCGTCGATCGACTGCACGTTCGGGCGCATCCAGTTCACCCCCGATCTGCTGCCCTCCGATGTCGTGGGCGTCACCGTGTGGAACCGGTCCACGGGCGACTTCGTCTTCCGTCCGGGCGCCGTGTTCGCTTCGATCGTGCTGGGCGACGAGCTGAACCGGGCCTCCCCGAAGACCCAGTCGGCGCTGCTCGAGGCGATGGCCGAGAACCAGGTCACCGTCGACAAGGTCACCTACCCCCTCGGTCCGCCGTTCATGGTGATCGCCACCCAGAACCCGATCGAGCACGAGGGCACCTACCCGCTGCCGGAGAGCCAGCTCGACCGCTTCCTTCTCCGCACGAGCATCGGCTATCCCAGTCGCGCCGCCGAGCTCGAAGTGCTCGAAACCCATGGGGACGTGGAGCCACTCGCCAAGCTCACGCCGGTGGCCACGGTCGGAGACGTACAGGGCCTCATCGCGGCGGCGCGGACCGTTCATGTCTCGCCTTCGATCAAGGCCTACCTCGTCGACGTGGCCGAGGCGACGCGCCATCATCCACTGCTGGCCCTCGGCATGTCGCCCCGGGCCACCCTCTCGGTGCTGCGGGTGGCCCGGGCCCGAGCGGCTTCGGTCGGTCGCGGCTACGTCGTGCCCGACGACATCAAAGCCCTCGCCGAGCCCTCGCTCGTGCACCGGCTCATGGTCACCCCCGAGGCGCAACTGCAGGGCATCACCGCCGTCGATGCGCTCCGGGAGGCGATGGCCACCGTGACCGTTCCCACCGCCGGCTGAACCGTGCTGACCCGACGCGGATGGCTCACCGGTGCCGGTGCGCTGTTGCTGTTGGTCGGCGGGCGGGTGTTCGGTTTCGTCGAGGGCTACGTGGCCGGGGCTGCTCTCGTCGCCCTCCTGGTGGTGTCCATCCTCTGGTTGGCCGTGACCAAGGTGTCGGTGGAGGTGAGCCGCGAACTGCACCCCGCTCGAGTGCATGCCGGCAGCCCCTCGCGGATCGACCTGCTCGTCACCAACCGCGGATCGCGGCGGTCACCGCTGCTCACGTTACGCGATCGCGTCTCGGGGACCAGGGGGGTGCTCCTGGTCGTGAACCCGCTCGCCGCCGACGACACGGAGCGAGCGGCCTATCGGTTCCCAACCGAACACCGAGGGGTCGTCTCGATCGGCCCCCTGGAGGTGGAGGTGGCCGACCCACTCGGGCTGGCCCGGCTGGTGCTCCCCGCGTCCGGCGTGTCCGAACTCATCGTCTACCCCCACATCGACACCGTTGCCCCCGTGCCGCTCACCTCGGGGAACGACCCGCTGGCCGGCGCCGAGCACCCGAACGCCCTCGGCCGCGGCGGTGAGGACTTCTACGCCCTGCGGCCCTACGTCGTCGGCGACGACCTGCGCCGGGTGCACTGGCCGTCCACGGCGCGCAACGACGAGTTGATGATGCGCCAGGACGAACTGCCGTGGCAGGGGCGATCCACCCTGCTCCTGGACCTGCGGGCGTCACGCCACGACGACGACACCATCGAACGCGCCGTGTCGGCCGCCGCCAGCCTCGTGACCGCCGGTGCCCGCCGCCAGGACCTGGTCCGACTGGTTGCCGGCGATGGGGCCGATTCGGGCTTCGGCGCCGGTCATGCCCACCTCGAGGCCATCCTGGAGCACCTGGCCTGTGTCGCCGCGACCGACGACGGATCGTTCCGGCGAACGCTCGACGCGCTGGCCGCCGGCAGCACCGGCGGTGCTCTGGTCGTCGTCGGTGGCACCTTCACGGATCGCGACCTCGAACAGCTCGGGCGCCTCGGACGCCGCTACGGCGCCGCCCACGTCGTGGGGTTCGACGCCCCGGGCGGCCCCCGCCCCGAGCAGACCCGGGCCGCGACGGGCCACCCGGTGCACCTGTGCGTGGTGGCCCCGAATGCGTCGTTCCCGACCGCCTGGGAGAGCCGACAGCGCCGCTCGGGCCGACGTCGCACCGCGATCGCCGGCCGGGTGCACCCGTGACGACCACGTCCACTCCTCCGTCGAGCGCGACGGGAAACGGCGCTTTCCCCCCCGCGCCACCGCTCGAGCCCCCGAAGGAGGCCAGGGCCGTGCAGTTCGGGGGCGCGCGACCACCGAGACCGGCGCCCGACCCCACCACCCGGCCGCCGCACCTCCTCGGATCGGAACTGGCCCTGGTCGGGATCACCGCCGCCGCCCTCTTCGGCTTCGCCCGGCTCTTCGAGAGCTTCGAGTTCCTCTGGCCCCTACTCGCCCTGGCCGCCGGGATCCACCTGCTGACCGCCGTGCTGCGCCGCAAGGGGGTGGGCATCGCCTGGTCGTTCCTGGCCGTCAGCGGGGGCTGGGCTCTCGGCACCACCTGGCTGTACTTCCGCGAGACCACGTTCGCCCTGCTCCCCACCCCCACCACCCTCGACGCCGCCGGCATCGAGTTCGACCGCGCGTGGTCGGCATTCCGCGAGCTGGCGGCGCCGGCGCCTGCGCTCACCGGCTTCGTTCTCGCCATCGCCCTCGCCGTGGGCGTCACCGTGTTCCTCGCCGACTGGGCGGCCTTTCGCATGTGGTCCACCCGCGACGCCATCGTGCCGTCGCTCACCCTCTTCGTGTTCGCCACCCTCCTGGCCGGTGGCGCCCAGCGGGTCACCAGCGGGATTCTCTACGTCACCGCCGTGCTGGTGTTCGTCCTCCTCCACCGGGTGGCGAGGTTGGAGCGCAGCGGCGGCTGGGTCGGCTCGGCTCGGGCGACGGGCGGCAACTCGCTGTTGAGGATCGGTCTGGTGATCGCCTTGGTGGCCGCGGTCCTCGGCGCCGTCGTCGGCCCCCGGCTACCGGGGGCCGACGAGTTGGCCATCGTCGACTGGCGCGGCAACGAGTCGTCGACGGGCCGCGTCACGGTGAGTCCGCTCGTCGACATCCGCAGCCGACTGGTCGAACAAAGTGAGACCGAGGTCTTCCAGGTCCGCAGCGAGCTCCCGTCGTACTGGCGGATGACAGCCCTCGACGACTTCGACGGCAACATCTGGCGTTCCACCGGCACCTACGACCAGGTGACCGGATCATTGCCGGTGGAACAACGCTTTCCGGCCCGCTCCACCGACATCCTCGACCAAGATTTCCTCCTGCAGGGCCTGTCCACATTGTGGCTCCCTGCGGCCCTCCAGCCGCTCGCCATCGACTCCACCATCCCCGTTCGTTACCAGCCCGAGACCTCCACACTCATCGTCGACCCGGAAGCGCCGAACGCCGACGGCGCCGCCTACTCGGTGCGCTCCGCGATCATGAACCTCGCCCCCGACCAGCTGCGCAGCGCCGACCCCGGTCTGCCCACGTCGATCATCCCGATGCTCGAGTTGCCGTCAGACTTCAGCGAGTCGGCTCGCGCCACCGCCGAAGAGGTGGTGAGAGGTGCCGCCAACCGCTACGACCAGGCCCTCGCCTTGCAAGACTTCTTCCGGGACAGCGGTGGCTTCGTGTACGACCTCGATGTCGACTCCGGGCACAGCGGCGATGCCATCGAGGACTTCCTCGAGAAGCGGCGCGGCTACTGCGAGCAGTTCGCCGGGACCTTCGCGGCGATGGCCCGGTCTGTCGGCATCCCCGCTCGCGTCGCGGTGGGGTTCACGTGGGGCGACACCCTCGACGACCAACCCGGCGTCTTCCAGGTCCGGGGGCGAAACGCCCACGCCTGGCCCGAGGTGTACCTCGGTGGCTACGGCTGGGTGGCCTTCGAGCCCACGCCGGGGCGGGGCGCACCAAACGCCGAGAGCTACACCGGACAGCCGCCGTCCCAGGAGAACGCCGCCACCGCCCCCGAGGCGTCACCCGCCACCACCGCCGCTCCCAGCCCCACCACCACCACGCCCACCGATGCCGAGGCCACACCGAACCAACAGGCCGCGGAACTGCTACGCACCGAGGACGCGGCCGGTCCCAGGTCGACCGACTCCGGATCGGGGCTCCCGCGCCTCGCCACCGTGTTGGTGCTTCTCGGCGCCGCTGTCATCGGGTACCTGGTGGTGGTACCAGGGGGACGCACCCGGCGGCGCCGGCGGCGCCGGCATCTGGCCATGGGCTCACCTCCCGCCGAGGTCGCCGTTGCCTGGAACGAGACCACCGAGCACCTCGCCCTGTTGCACCTCGAACCCCGCCCCGACGAGACCCACAACGAGCTGGCCCGCCGAGCCGGGGCCGCCCTTCCCACCGAAGCGTCGGCCCTGACCGCGCTGGCCGACGCCGCCGACGCCGCGACCTATGGGCCCGATCAGGTCGACGAGACCGTGTCGGCCGCTTCCAGAGCCGACGCCGACAGGGTCATCGGCGCCGTCGATGCTCGGGTACCGCGCTGGCGCCGGGCCCTCGCCCTGCTCGACCCACGAACCTCCACGGGGTCAACCGCCGCCCCTCGCCGCCACTCCGCCGGGCGCCCACGCGACTGACGGAGAGAAACCCGCCGGGAACGGTCTACTCGTTCTCGTTGCGCTTCATGCGATCCTTGAGCCGGGTGCTCGTGTTGCCCAGCGCGTCGCGCAGCCCGGCCGCCTTCATCGACTGCGTCATCTGCTGCATGCCCACCCGGCCCAGTCGACGGCCGTTGCGCTCCGCGGCCAGCGCCGACACCAACATGATGAAGAAGCCGAGGAACGACAGCAGGAAGTGGGTGCCGAGGGCGAAGATCAGGCCGACCAACCCGACCACGAAGCCGAGCAGTGACCACTTCAGGTTCCGGTAAGCGTGGGTGTAGACAGTGGTGTCGGCGATGTCGCGGGCGAGCGCAGGATCGGATTGATAGAGCTGCTGCTCGATCTCACTGAGGATTCGCTGCTCGTCCTCTGATAGCGGCACCTGGCTCACCCTTCCCACTGCTCCTCGGCATCGGGCGAATCGCAATTCGTCCGCCGGGTTCTCTTGCTCTGGCCCTCTATCTTCCCACCAAACCGTACCGACCACAACGCGCAGCCCGGTGAATTCTGCATGGATGATGTCATCGGCACTCAGAACTGGTGGGTTGAGTCGCCCGCCGGTGGGTCCGACGAGGGCCCCCACTGCTGACGGTGTCGACCCTTCACCGCCAGGCCATCCGCCCTGCTCAGCGCAGCCGGTCCGATGGCATCGGCGCCGAACCGGTCCCTGATCTCGTCGACGGTCCGGCTGGCCTCGGCCCACCCCAGCCGCCCGTCGGCGTCGTCGAGGGTGAGCTGGCGCACACCGCCGGAGCCGAGACCGCTGACCGACACGCCGAGGAGACGAACCCCCGGGCTGGGATCGATGCTGGCGAGGAGGTCGCAGGCCACCCTCCGCAGAGCCGGGCCCTCGTCGATCAATTCACGATGGGTGACGGAACGGCTGACGGTGTGGAAGTCGCCGAAGCGGACCTTGAGGGTCACGGTACGCCCGGCCAGGCCGTGGCGTCGGAGCCGGGCGGCCACGGCGTCGCTGAGTCCGGTGAGCTCGCGCTCGAGCTGGCCCCGCAGATGCAGGTCGCGGGCGAAGGTCTCCTCGTGACCCACCGACCTGGGTCGTCGACCGGGCTCGACGGCGCGGTCGTCGAGCCCGTTGGCCAGATCGTGGAGGTGGCGTCCCTGGGCTCGCCCCAGCGCAGCCACGACGGCCTCCGGTTCGAGCCGGGCCAGGTCACCGACCGTGACGACACCGAGGCGGCCCAGACGACTCAGGGTGGCGGGGCCGACACCCCAGAGGGCCTCGACAGGGAGCGGATGCAGGAACGTCAACGTCTCCGCCGATTCGACGACCCGCACACCGAGGCCCGGCACCGGCCCGGCCTCGGAAGGGGCGGGCTTGGCCGCCTGTGAAGCCAGCTTGGCCACGAACTTGGTGGTCGCCACCCCAGCCGAGCACGACAGCCCCTCCTCGTCGAGGACGCGCTCCCGGAGATGAGCAGCGATCTGCGGCGCCGGCCCGAGGCGGCGCTCGGCCCCGGCCACCTCGAGGAAGGCCTCGTCCAGCGAGAGCGGCTCCACGAGCGGGGTGACGTCACGGAAGATGGCCATCACCCGGGCGCTGACCTCGGCGTAGCGCGAATGGCGACCGGCCACGAACACGGCATGGGGGCAGCGACGGCGGGCCTGCACCGACGGCATGGCCGAGTGGATGCCGAAGGCCCGCGCCTCGTAGGAAGCGGCGGCCACGACACCGCGTTCGCCGTCGCCACCCACGACCACCGGGCGGCCCCGCAGCTCGGGCCGGTCGAGGAGCTCGACCGACACGAAGAACGCGTCCATGTCGACGTGGATGACGGTCGGTCGGGGGGTCACACCCTGGTGACCTCGAGCGAGCGTGGGTCGACACCGGCGATCCGGTACCCGTAGCGGCGTTGCCCTTCCCATGGGCCGGCCAACCATTCGTGGAGCGGATCGGCCACCCATGGAGAACAACCCTCCAGATGTTCGGCGCAACGCGCGCCCGGTACCCAACGGGCGTCGACCACGATGCCGTCGGGGTCTTCCACGACGAGCTCCCCGTGCCAATCCATGGCCCGCCAGGCCTGGACCCGCAGTCGCCAGCCCATGTCGGGGGCCTCGGCCTCGATCTCGTAGAGCGGTCCGGCCCACTCGGTGACCACCAGGCCGGTCTCCTCGACGACCTCGCGGGTCAGTCCCTCGACCAGGGTCTCGCCGGCGTCGATGACCCCACCGGGGGGACTCCAGTCGTGACGCCCGTCGCGGCGGCGGTTGTGGACCAGGAGAAGCCCTTCCGGCCCCTCGATCACTGCTCCCCCGACCAGCCACTCGCGCATCGTCCAAAGGTACCTGTCGTCACGACGAACCTTCGGCTGCGGCCTCGATCCGTTCGCCGACCAGGGATGGGCCCCTCACCCTCACGTCACCCCCTGCCCACCCGTGGGCCGGGGTTCAGCGGGATCGCAGCCTTGGATCCAGCCGGACCTGCACGATCTCGACCAGCGCATTCATGACGATGAAGATGGCGCCCACCACCAAGGTGATCCCGGTGATGGCCGGATAGTCCTTGGCGCTGACACTGCGCAGCAGATAGGCGCCGAGCCCGGGCCACGCCACGATCTGCTCGACGATGAGGGTGCCGGCGAACAGGCTGGACACCAACAGCCCGATCAGCGAGAGCGACGGTCCGGCGCTGTTGCGCAAGGCGTGGCGCCGAACCACTTGCCGCTCCCCCATGCCCTTGGCTCGCGCCGTACGGATCTGGTCTGTGGCCATGGTGTCGATCAAGGACGACCGAAACACCCGGGCGATGGCGGCCGCTGGGACCAGGGCGGCCGCACAAGCCGGGAGGATCAGATGGAAGAGCGCGTCCGCCGTCACATCCGAGCGCCCTGCGATCAGGCCGTCCACGGTGAGAAGGCCGGTGGGCCCGGTGGGGGCGTCGATGAAGGAAGATCGACCCGATGCCGGCAGGATGCCCCACTGTCGGTACAGCAGCAGGATCCCGATGATGGCGAGCAAGAACCCCGGAACCGAACTCGAGACCAACGTGACCGCCCGAACCAGCCCGGCGCTCGCCGTCGGTCGGGCCGTGACGATGCCGAGGACGAGACCGAAGACGACGGCGATCATCATGATGACGGCGACCAACTCGATCGATGCGGGCAGGAAGACCCTGAGGTCGTCGGCCACGGGCCGGTTGGTGCGGATGGAGTCCCCGAAGTCGCCCTGCGCGGCGTTGCCGAGGTAGGTGACGAAACGCTGCGGCAAGGGCTTGTCCAGGCCGAGTTGGGCTCGGGTCGACTCGATGAGCTCCGGCGTCGCCGCGATGCCGAGCTTGGCCCGGACCGGGTCGGCGTTGGAGGTCTGCTGCAGAGCGAACACGACCGCCACCAGCGCCAGGAGAACGACGAGGGCCGAGCCGATGCGCTTCACCACGATCATGACGACCTCCGGTACGTCATCGTTCCCGCCCCGCCTGCATCAGGTCGCCGAGCAAGTTGCCGGCCAGGGCCAACAGCGTCACCGCCACGCTGATGACGATCGGGATGAACGGGTGGACGAGGACATAGCTCACACTCGAAGCCAGCATCGACCCCAGTTCCGGTTCGGGCGGTGGCGCCCCCAGACCCAGGAAACTCAATGCGGTCAGGGTGAGGATGAGCGTCGCCACGTCGAGGCTGATGGTCACCAGGAGCGGGGGGAGAGCGCCGGGGAAGAGATGCCGGCGGCCGAGCCGCCAACCCGAAGACCCCCTGAGCCGTGCCGCCTCGACGTGGGGGCGCGCCCCGATGGACCGGACCTCGTTGCGGACGATGCGGGCGTACCAGGGCCACCACACGAGCGCGACGCCGATGAGCGTGTTGGTGAGCGACGGACCGAGCGCCGCCACGACGGCGATGGCGATGAGGGGCCCCGGAAGGGAGAGCAGAAGGTCGACGACCCGCATGAGCACGTTGTCGATCCAGCCGCCGGCGGTACCGGCGATGGTGCCGACGACGGCACCGATGGTCCCGGTGACGACCAGCACGACGATGACCGAGACCCAGGTCGAGCGCATGCCGTAGAGCAATCGGCTCAGGATGTCGCGGCCGCTCTCATCCGTGCCCAGCCAGTGGGTCCCGCCGGGGCCGAGAAACGGGTCGGCCATCCGGGCCACCGGGTCGTAGGGCGCGAACAGCGGCCCGAGGAGGGCCACGGTGCCGACGATCACCACGACGACGAGCGAGATGCGCTCGAACCAACTCAGCCTCCCGAGCGCGCCACCAGCCTTGGTCCGAAGGGCCCCCAGTCGGCCCGGTGCTTGTTGCTCGACATGCGAGTCGAAACCGATCGTGGTCAAGGAGTGACCTCCTCGGCCAGAACGCAGTCCACGCGGTGACCGTGACCGAGATCGACGAAGTGAGGGCTTCGGCTGCGGCAGACCTCGATGGCCGACGGGCAACGAGTGTGGAACGAGCAGCCACTGGGCGGATCCACCGGGCTGGGTGGCTCGCCGATCACCACCGGAGCACCAGTGGGTCGGGCTCCGGGGATCGAAGCCAGCAACCCTCGTGTGTAGGGATGACGGGCGTCGCTCTCCAGGGATGCGCACGGAAGGTCCTCGACAACGCGACCCAGATGCAGCACGGCGACACGGTCGGCCACCAGACGGGCCGCGGCCAGGTCGTGGGTCACGAACACCATCGCCATGCCCAGTTCCCGCCGCAATGAACCCAGAAGGTTCAAGACGACGGCCGCCAGCGAGACGTCGAGTGCGCTCGTGGGTTCGTCGCAGAGCAGCACCGATGGGGGCACGACGACCGCCGAGGCGATGGCCACCCGTTGACGTTGCCCACCGGAGAGGCGAGAGGGGCGGACCCTGGCCGCCGCCGGCGGGAGCCCCACGAGAGCCAGGGTGTCGGCAACCCGCTCGGCGCGCTGCGCCGACGAGAGGTTTTCCTCGAGCAGGCGTTCACCGATGAGCTCACCCACGGTCATCCACGGTGTGAGCGAAGCCCCGGCATCCTGGAACACCATCTGCGGCCGGGCGCCATGAGCCAGGGCGACCTGTCCGTGATCGGCCCGCTGCAGACCGGCGATGATGCGAAGGAGGGTCGACTTCCCCGAACCCGACTCGCCGACGAGGGCCACACACTCCCCCTCCGCGACCCGGAGGTCGACGTCGGTCAGGGCCCTCAGTCTGGTGGCCCGACGACCCCGACCCGAGAGCACGAAGGTCTTGTCGACGCCCACGCACTCCAGAGCGAAACGGCCGCGCGCCATGGGCGTGGGCCACGCGTGGCCAGGGGCGAGAGCGGCGGCGGCGGCCCCGGAGTGCCAGCAGGCCGCTTCGCCGCTCGGTGTGGGGGACAGCACCGGTACCTCGGTGCGACAGGTCTCGTCAGCCAGCGAGCAGCGAGGAGTGAACGCGCACCCTTCGGACGCGGCGGCGGGGTCCGGCGGCTCACCGCTCAGCACCGGGAGCGGCCGGTCACGCGGGGAGTCGAGCGAGAGCCGCGACGCCAGCAGACCGAAGGTGTAGGGATGACTCGGCGCCGCGAGGGTCGGGCGGGTCGGACCGCGCTCGACCAGACGACCGCCGTACATGACGACGATCCGATCCGCCACCTCGGCGGCCACACCCAGATCGTGGGTGATGAACACCAGCGAGCAGCCCCGATCGTCTCGGAGGCTGCGCATGAGGCCCAGGATCTGGGCCTGCACGGTGACGTCGAGCGCGGTGGTGGGCTCGTCGGCCACGATGAGGCGTGGTGAACCGGCCAAGGCCATGGCGATCATCACCCGCTGGCGCAGTCCACCGGACAACTCGTGGGGATAGGCCCGGAGTCGTTGGCCGGCCGCTGGAACCCCGACCGACACCAAGAGCCGTTCGGCCTCTTCGGCGGTGCCGGCTTTCTCGGCGATCTGTCGCCCCACTCGCATGGTCGGGTCCAACGAGGTCATGGGGTCCTGGAACACTGCCCCGAGGTGGGCCCGGTTGGCTCGGCGCAACGGCTCGGCGCCCCTGAGCATGTCGACCCCGTTCACCACCACGTCGCCGGCCAACTCCGGTGAAGGGATGGTGGGGAGCAACCCGAGGAGTGACAAGCCCAGCACAGACTTGCCCGAACCCGACTCTCCGACGAGGGCCACGATCTCGCCTGGGTGCACGTCGAGCGAGACGCCCCGAATGGCGCGCAGCGCCTTCCCGTCGCGCTCGAAGGTCACCTCCAGGTCGCGTACCGACGCCACCGGGCCGTCACGCTCCGTCGGCTCCGAACCCATCGGGGCGAGCAGGCACGCGGCCGAGGGGCTGAACGGAGGCGCCGGCGTGCGAAGGGTCACCCGTCGGCCAACCCGACGCTCGGCCCCATGAAGCGCTCGACGCGGTGATGAAAGGACATGATCGGTGCCTCGTGCACCAGGGCCAGGGGACCGACTGCGTAGAGCGGTGACCGAACGGCCTCCTGCATCCGTTCGCAGACCGCCCCGTCCTCACCGACCAGCACCCCCATCTGGTCGGCGACCGCCTCGTCGGTCAACACACCACCCGGCACCCCGAACACCCGGAGGTCGAGCAGCGACGTCTCGGGACCGGTCGGGATCACCTGGTAGGAGTTGATCTGTGTTCCCGTCGTCACGAAGGGGACGTTCGGGAAGATCAGGTTGGCCCGCAGCCGTGACATCTCGTCGGTGGGCATGCCCGGGATCGGGGCGAGGCCATCGGAAGCGGGGCGGTCACGACCCGGACGCATCATCTCCGTGCTGGCCCAGTGCAGGCCGGCCTCCTCGACCACGCCGTTGGGGTGGTCGTACATGCCGAGCGAGTCCGCGTGCAGGTACCAGAGGTGCAGCCAGTCGATGTGGTTCTCGATGTACAGCTTCCAGTTGCACTTCAGCGGGGTTCGGATGCGCTTGATCTCCACCAGATCCAGGAACGGGAACTCGCCGGTCAAGGCGGGGAACTCGTCCAGCCATTCGACGAAGCTCCCGGCCTCCTGCGGTCGGGGATGCACGAAGATGAAGCCTCCCCACTCCGCGACCGCGAATGGGTGCAGCCCGTACTCGTCGGTGTCGAGGTCGGGGAACTGGCTTCGGCGCTGCGGGATCCGCACCAGGGTCCCCCCGGTGTCCCACTCCCAGCCGTGATAGCCGCAACGCAGCGTGGTCCCACAGGTGCCGGTACCGCCGCCGTCGTCGCCTTGCAGAACGGTCATACCCCGGTGGCGGCAGATGTTGGCGAACGCCGTCAGCGTGCCGTCGGCCCCCCGCACGACCATCGCCGGGGTGCCCGCCACCTCGACGGTGAGGAAGGTGCCGGGGCCGGGAAGGTCGGTGTGATGGCCGACCAGGTTCCACGTTCGTCCGAAGAGCTCGCGTTGCTCCCGGGCGTACCACCCAGGGTCGAAGTAGGCCTCGGGAGGGAGTTTGTAAACCGGCCTGTCGGGGGTCGGCACGCCGAGGGGCGTGTCCTCGAGGTCGTTGAGGTCGACCGCAGTCGGGTCGTCGGTGACAGCCATGCTCATCCCTTTTTGATCTCGGAGACCCAGAACGACGGTGGCGAGACCACCTGCATCTTCAGGCCGGTGATGCCCTTGCCGGAGACGTACAACTGCTTCGGATCGGCGATCGGCAAGATCCCGCCGGTGGCCGCCATGGCCGCGGCGGCCTGGCTGTACGTGGCGGTGTCGGCCGGCTGACTGGCCGGCCGGGCACCAGCGGCCGCGAGCAGACCGTCGATGGTGTCGTTGCCGACGCCACCCACGTTGAGAGCGCCGGCGCTCAGATAGAAGAGGTCGAACCAGTTGGCCGGGGCGGTACCGTCTCCGGGCTGGTTGGTGAGGGTGAGCGCCGGGGCCTTGGTCGGATCACCGATGAGACCGAAGTAGTCGGCCCCGGGAAGCGGCACCATCGTGACGGTGTACCCGGCACCCCGAAGGATCTCGGCGACGAACTCGTTGGTGCGGGCGAAGATGTTGGCGGCATCGGGTGTCGGCTGAGCCATCGTGATCGGCTCGTCCTTGCTCATCGATTCCGTCGCCTGCTTGAACGCCTCGGGATCGGCGGCCGGCTTCCACACCGCGGTCCCGGCCGGCATCACCCCGGGAGGGGTCATCTGGGTGGCCGGGACGCCGTACTTGCCGAAGATGGTCGAGGAGATCTGCGCATACGGAACGGACTGGGCGAGCGCCATGGCCGCGGCCGGATCATCGAACGGTGGCTTGGTCACGTTCACTTGGTAGAAGAGCTGGTTGTAACCCTGCAGCGCGGTCAGGTCGACCTTCCCCTGCGCCTCGATCTGAGCGCCGGCGTCGGGGCCGACGCTCGCCATGACGTCAACGTCACCCTGCTCCACCTGGAGTTGCTGGGAGACCGTGTCGGGAATCACCTTGAACACGACCGTCGAGAAGACCGGCTTCGTGCCCCAGTAGTTGGTGTTGGCCTCGAGCACCACCCGGTCGTCGGGAACGAACTCCTTCATCACGTAAGGGCCTGATCCGGCCGAATGGGTGCCGAGCCAACCCTTGGCGAAATCACCGCCCGAGGCGTTGGCGGCGATCACCGCCGGGTTGGTGATGAGCGAGCCCCACGGTGACGCCATCCGGTTGAGGAAGTTGTTGATCGGAGCTTCCAGCTCGACGACGAACGTGGCGGGGTCCGGGGTCTCGTAGCCGGCAATGCCGTCCAGGATGTAACTCGGTGGCCCGGCCACGTCCTTCTTGCGCTCGAAGGCGGCCAGCACCGCGGCCGAGTCGATGGGTGAGCCATCGGCGAACGTGATGCCGGGCCTGAGCTTGAAGGTGAAGACCAGCCCGTCGTCGGAGACGGACCACGACTCGGCGAGTACGCCCTCGAACTCGGCCTCACCGGGCTTGATCCGGAGCAAACCCTCGTACATCGCCGCCGTGATCGAGGTGGACTCGAGGTTGAAATACACGTCGGGGTCGACTTCCTCGCTGAAGCCGATCGCCACGGTGAGCGATTCCGCGGGAGTACCGGAGGACGCGCCGCCGGAGGCTCCGGAGGACGAGTTGGTGTTGCCGCACGATGCCGCCACCACCGCGAGAGCGGCCAGGACGATGGCGAGCCACCACCTTCTCGGTCGAACGTTCGGGCGGCGGGGAGGGGGGGTGGGCACCGGTGGGTTTCCTTCGGGTTGGGGGGCTCTCTCGACACAGCACCGTTTCGAAGCTCTATCGATTGAAGCGAGTATCAGCCTCGGTGGTGTCCAGGTCAACGCAGCCGCGCCCCTGTTCACGGAGCCGTTACGACGTGGGCAGAGACCGGCAACAGAGCGGAAACAACTCGACGATCGACGCGAGGTCACCGCCACTCGTCGGCGACCACGACAGTCGTCACACGTTCGAAGTCGGTCGGAAACAACCCACCGCCATGGGGGTCGTCGAACGGAGCCCACCTTCATCACCGACGAAGTCAGGAGAGACCCGATCCGCCGAGCAGGTCAACCGGGCGGCCCCGTCACCACACCCGCGCCGATCCCGGCGACAGGAAGAAGCGCAGGATGCGCACCCCGACCCATTCGAAGGCCCCAGGAGGCCAACTGGGCGCCGGCTATGGCCCGGTGATCACGGGACCCGGGGTCCCATCGTCGTTGCGGGACTGATTGGCGGGGGGCAGGAGCCCGACCTCAGGATTCACCGGCACCTCGATCGCCCCTGGTCGGGTGGAGGGGGACGGCGTGATCTGCGCCTGACTGTCGGCCCGCAGCACCAGGACGAGGCCCAGAGCACCGACGACGACGACGGCGCCGATCACGGGCAGGAGGAGCTTGCGCCGCAGGGACCGGTGAAGGACTTCGATGTCGGGTGTGGGCCGGGCCATGAGGCCGACCAATCGGGCCTCGACCTCGGGTTCGGCCAGTCGCAACGAACGAGCGAGGATGCCCAGGTCGTGCGCCCGCAGGATGAGCGGGGTCCCGGGAGTGGCGCGGCGCAGGACGTAGAGCAACGACAGGTAGGCCCCGAGCACCTCGTCGGCGGTGGGGGCGTCCAGATCGAGGGCCGCGGCCTGTTCGGCCACGAGCAGCTGCCCGCGGTCCAGGTCGACCACGACCTGGGCGCGCTGGGACAACAAGTCATCCGGGTGCATGCCGTAGGCGGCGATCACCGCGTCGATACGGGCCTCGGTGAGTGGGGCCGCTCCGGCCTCGATCTCGAGGAGCTGGGCCTCGGTGAAGGGTGAACCACCGGCCACCTCGGCAACCGTGCTCGACATCAACATCCGGCGCTCGGCCAGGATCGCCCCCAACCGCCGCGGAGGGAGGAGGGTGAGCGTCGCCGTATTCATCTGAGCTCCATCGGCAGACCCCATCTCACCCTTGAGATGTGGGGTTCCTCGACCCGGGTCAGGCTGACCGCTCACGCCCGGTGACCTCGGCGCAACAATCGGTCGCGCACGGCCCACCATGTGACCAGGACGAGAGCCTCGAACACGATCCGACCCGACATCTTCGAGGTCCCGCGGATCCGGTCGGTGAACCGGATCGGCACCTCGACGATCCGGCCGCCACGATTGGCCACCGCGTAGGCCATCTCGATCTGGAAGCCGTAGCCATCGGCGGTGATGGTGTCGAGGTCGATCTGGGAGAGCATCGACGCCGCGTAGCAACGGAAACCGGCGGTGGCATCTCGAACCTGGAGCCCGAGGAGGAACGAGGCGTAGCGGTTGCCGCCGCGGCTCAGATACTCGCGGTACTTGGGCCATGCCGGGATGCTGCCCCCGGGGACGTAGCGCGAGCCGATGGCCAGGTCGGCGCCGCTGTCGACGGCGCTGATGAGCGCCGGGAGCGCCGCCGGGTCGTGGGAGAGGTCCGAGTCCATCTCGATGAGGGCGTCGTACCCCTGGGTGAGGCCTCGGGCGAACCCGGCACGATAGGCCGACCCCAGTCCCTGCTTGCCCGCTCGCCGCAGCACCGAAAGACCACCACCGTTGGCCTCGGCCCATTGCTCGGCCCGGTCGGCAGTACCGTCGGGGCTGCCATCGTCCACGACGAGCACATCGGCCTCCGGCACGGCTTCACGCACCCGGTCGAGGACCTCGACGATGTTCTCGACCTCGTTGAAGGTGGGCAGAATGACCAGAGGCTTCACGGCCCCATCGTAGAGCCGGACACCGGAAGGCCAAGGAAATGGCGGCCGCGGCGTCTCGGTAGGCTGGAGAAATGAGTGACACCGACGAGCCGACCGACCGGAGTCCGGGCGCATCCCTTCGGTCGTCGGGCCTCGTCGCCCCCAGTGCGCTTCCGTCGGTCGGTGCGAGGGTGCTGGCCTTCGCGGCCATCGTGCTGGCCGGTGCCGCCGGTGGCTTCATCGGCTACGGAGTGGCCGAGCTGCAGTGTTCCGACGGCGACTGCACCCTCATCATCGGGTTGAGCGCCCTCCTCGGCGCGGTTGTCGCCGCGGGAGGAACAGCAGTGGTCGCGGTACTGACCCTTCGAGCCATGGGCGAGTGGCACACCATTCGGGAGCGGGGTGGGCCCGCCCCGACCCCGGACCGGCGGGGCCGCCGGGCGCCCACGACCAAGTCCGGTCCCCCGCGGGTCCGCTGAGTGGCCACCCCACCGCCCGCCGCCACGCTCCCGGACGGACCGGCCCTGCTCGCTCTGGCCGTCGACGTGGCCGCCGAAGCCGCGGCACTGCTGGTGGACGGACTCACCCGCGCCCGAGAGAGCGTCGACACGAAGTCGAGCGGGACCGACATGGTGACCGAGATGGACCGGGCCGCCGAGCAGCTCATCGTCGATCGGCTCCGCCGGGCCCGGCCCGACGACGCCGTGATCGGTGAGGAAGGCACCGACGTGGCCGGCACGTCCGGGATCGAGTGGGTGATCGATCCCATCGACGGCACCACCAACTACCTCTACGCGCTGCCCGGGTTCGCGGTGTCGATCGCGGCCCGGTCGGCAACGGGCACCCTGGTCGGGGTGGTGCACGATCCCCTCCGTCGTGACGTCTTCACCGCCTGCGCCGGTGCTGGAGCTCGTCGCAACGACGAGCCGCTACACGCCTCCGACGAGAAACGCCTCGCCCACGCCCTCGTGGCCACGGGGTTCAGCTACGAAGCCGAGCGGCGCCTCCGTCAGGCCGAGGTGCTGCGCCAGGTCATCCCTCTCATCCGCGACATCCGCCGCATGGGCGCAGCGTCGGTCGACCTGTGCTCGGTGGCCTGCGGACGCGTCGACGCCTACTACGAGAAGGGCCTCCAGCCCTGGGACCACGCCGCCGGTGCACTCATCGCCCGGGAGGCCGGGGCCCAGATCGGCGACCTCGACGGCGACACCATCTCGGGCGACTTCTGCCTCGCCGCGCCACCCGCGCTCTTCGAGCCCTTGCGCCAACTCCTCCGCACCGCTGGCGCCGGCCAGGCCTAGCCGTTCCTGTCCGGGCGTCGAGGGCAGCGAGCGCGGGGCCGAGTCGGACCACGCCGTCGCTTCCCTCGAGTTCGGCGGCCAACTCCGGACGCGCCGCCCGCAGAGCCAGACGACGCAAGGCCGCGACACGACCCTCGCGTTCGCGTCAGCCAGGACGAATCGCAGAAATCCTCGGAGAGATGCGCACGTCAGGGGGCTGCATCAGGCACGATGGTCCACGTATGGGCACCCGCATCCTCACGGTCGAAGACGACGAACGGATCCGCACGGCCGTGAAGATGGCCCTCGAGGACGAAGGCTGGACCGTCGAAGAAGCGGAGAACGGCGAGGAAGCCCTCCAGACCTTCACCCTCCACCCCACCGACGTGGTCCTCATCGACATCATGCTCCCCGGGATCGACGGGTTCGACGTGTGCCGCTCGATCCGGCGGATGAGCGATGTGCCGATCGTGATGGTCACGGCCCGGGCCGACACCCACGACGTCGTCGCCGGGCTCGAAGCCGGCGCCGACGACTACCTCACCAAACCCTTCGCTCCGAAGGAACTGTCGGCCCGGATCCGCGCCCTGCTGCGCCGGGCGCGCGCCGCCGATCCCGCCGCCACCCACCTGCGCTTCGGAGACCTCGAGATCATTCCCGACGAGGGCGTCGTGCTGCGCGACGGCGCCGAGGTCCACCTCACCAAGACCGAGTTCCGACTGCTCGTCGAGTTGGCCTCGAGCCCGGGTCGGGTGTTCAGCCGGGAGGTGCTCCTCGAACGGGTGTGGGGCTACGGCTACTTCGGTGACGGGCGGCTGGTCGACGTCCACGTCCGACGGCTTCGAATGAAGGTGGAGGCCGATCCGGCCAACCCTCGCCACGTCCTCACCGTCCGAGGGCTGGGCTACAAGCTCCAGGCGTAGCATCAGCCTCCGGTGACCGCCTCCCCCGACGTCGACGCCCGAAACGTCACGGCCGAGGCGCGACCGGTGCAGACCCGTTCCTCCCCTTCCGGCCCCCGCCGGAGGGTCCGGGGCTGGGGCCATCTGGGCCTCCGTACGCGCCTCACCCTCACCTTCGCCCTGGGTGCGCTCGTGCTGTCGACGGTCCTGGCGGTGGTGGCCTTCGGCCTGACCCGCGAGAACCTGCTGGCCCAACGCGAGGACTCCGCCGTGGCCCAGGCGCTCTCGAACGCCCAACGGCTCGCCGAACGCCTCACGCCATCGGCCCTTCCCCAGGAGGCCAAGGAGGTCCTCGACTCACTACCCACCCCCGAGGGTGCCCAACCGGTGCTGCTCGACCAGGGCGAGTGGTCGGCACGCGACAACGCCGTTTTCGGGCGCGACGACATCCCGGTGGAGCTGCGCGACGTCGTCGCCGCGGACCGGGCGGCACGTATGCGGACCGTCGTTGCGGGGCAGCCGTACCTCGTCGTCGGGATCCCGGTCGCCGCCCGCGAGGCGCAGTACTTCGAGGGCGTCTCGCTGATCGACGTGCGAGCCACCCTCGACAGCCTGGCCATCTCTCTCCTCGGGGCGGCGGCCCTCACCACCATCGCCGGGGGCCTGTTGGGGTTCTGGGGGGGCCGACGCGTGTTCACGCCGCTGCTCGAAGTGGGTCGCGCCGCCGAAGCCATCGCCGGTGGACGCCTCGACACCCGCCTGCCCGTGGGCAACGACCCTGACCTCGACCTCATCGCCGCATCTTTCAACGAGATGGCCCAGGCCCTGGAGAGCCGTCTCGAACGCGACGCCCGCTTCGCGTCCGAGGTCAGCCACGAGCTGCGCTCCCCCTTGATGACGCTGTCGGCCACGGTCGAGGTCCTGGAGAACTCACGGGACGACATGCCCGACCGGGCCCAGACGGCCCTGGTGCTGCTGTCAGCCGACGTGGACCGGCTCCAACAGCTCGTCGAGGACCTCCTCGAGATCTCGAGGTTCGACGTCGGGGCCATCAAGTTGCACCTCGAAGAGGTGGTGGCGGTGGAGATCGTCATTCAGGCCGTGAGCGTCCTCGCCGGTGGAGGCGTCCCGGTTCGCTACGAACCCGAGGTCAGCGAAGTGATCGTCCGGGTCGACAAGCGACGGTTCGGTCGGGTGATCGCCAACCTGCTCGACAACGCCGGGAAGTATGCGGGCGGGGCCACCTCGGTCACCCTCGAGGTGGTCGACGACCAACTCCGCATCGCCGTCGCAGACCGAGGCAGCGGCGTCCCCCCCGAGGACCGGCCCATCATCTTCGACCGCTTCTCCCGTGGCTCCGAGAGCGGGAACCGCTCCACCGACAGCGGTGTGGGGCTGGGCCTCGCCCTGGTCGACGAACACATCCGCCTGCACGGTGGGACCGTGTGGGTGGAGGACCGACTCGACGGCGAGCCCGGCGCTCGCTTCGTCGTGGAGCTCCCGATCGTCGATACACCAAAGACCGTCGATCCCGGCGGAGCCGCGTCGTGAGGGCCCGACGGCCGACGCGTTGGAGGCGGGCGGCCCTCGTGCTGGTCGCCGTGCTGAGCCTGGCGGCGACGGGAGGCTGCGGGATCGATGCCGACGAGGCTCCTCGCGAGATCCCGCAGAATCGGCTTCCCGGCGCCGTTGTCACCACCTCCACCATCCCCTGACGGAGCCCCTCTCCGGACGGCTGCGGCTCACGGGTCAGCCGGCGAAGAAGACCTCGGCCACCCCGTGATAGAGCGCTGGGTCGACGGTCTTGAGCGTGCCGACCGCGTCGGTGAGCGGCACCCGCACGATCTCCCCACCCTGGAGGGCCACCATCTGGCCGAAGGCTCCGTCGTGGACGGCGTCGATGGCGGCGACCCCGAACCTCGTGGCCAACACCCGGTCGAAAGCGGTCGGAGTACCGCCGCGCTGCACGTGGCCCAGGATGGTCTGTCGCGTCTCGAAACCGGTTCGGTCCTCGATCGCCTCGGCCAGGCGGTTGGCCACCCCACCGAGCCTCACATGACCGAACTGGTCAACATCGCCGGACTGCAGTTCCATGGTGCCCTCCACCGGCACGGCCCCTTCGGCCACCACGACGATCGAGGCGTAGTTGCCCTTCTCGTGGCGGCGGCGCAAGGCGTCGCACACCGCGTCGATGTCGAACGGTTCCTCGGGGATCAGGATCATCGCCGCGCCTCCGGCGATGCCAGACCACGTCGCGATGTGACCGGCGTGGCGGCCCATCACCTCGACGACCATGACCCGGTGGTGCGACTCGGCAGTGGTGTGCAATCGATCGATGGCATCGACGGCGATCTGCACTGCGGTGTCGAAGCCGAACGTCAGCTCGGTGCCGGAGAGGTCGTTGTCGATCGTCTTGGGCACGCCGACGACGTGCTCCCCCAGGTGGTACAGCTTGTCGGCCACGCCGAGGGTGTCCTCCCCCCCGATGGCGATGAGGGCATCGATTCCGAGGCGGTCCATCGACGACCGGCAGGCGTCGACGCCCCCGTCGATCTTGAACGGGTTGGTGCGCGACGAGCCGAGGATCGTGCCCCCGCGTGGGAGCGTGCCCCGAAGGGCCTCGACGTCGAGGGACCGGACGGTGCCGTCGATGACCCCTCGCCAACCATCGAGGAAGCCGACGAGCTCGTCGCCGTAGTGGCGTTCACCCTTGCGCACCACCGCTCGCATGACGGCATTGAGACCCGGGCAGTCGCCACCCCCGGTGAGCATCGCCACTCGCATCGACATCCTCCGTCTCGATCATGTCGCCCGACGTCGCAGGCGGCGCCGACCCTACTTCGGTCGATCGCTGGAGTCGGTCGACACCAGGCAAACTCGAGATGACGTGAGGATGACGTCCTACGCTCGGGCGATGCCCGTCGTCATCGCTCTCGACGCCGGCACCACCGGGGTGCGGGCCATCGCCTTCGACGAACGCGGACACCCGAGATTCTCCTCGTATCGGGAGTTCCCCCAGTACTTCCCCAGGCCCGGATGGGTCGAGCACGATGCCGAGCAGATCTGGTCGGCCATCCAGGTGGTGCTCGCCGAGGTGTCCGCCGGCGCGAGGGACGCAGGGTTGCCGATCGCCGCGCTCGGTATCGCCAGTCAACGCGAGACCGTCGTCGTCTGGGACCGCCGGACCGGTGCGCCCTTGCACCGAGCGATCGTGTGGCAGGACCGCCGCACGGCCCCCCGATGCGACGATCTGGAGGCGGCCGGCCACCTGCCGATGGTGCGCAGGCTCACCGGTCTCGTCCTCGACCCGTACTTCTCGGGCACGAAGCTCGAGTGGCTGTTCACCACGGGAGGGATCGCCCCCACCGGCGATCTGGCCGTGGGCACCGTCGACACCTGGCTGCTGTGGAAGCTCACCAGCGGGGGTGTCCACGCCACGGACACCACCAACGCCAGTCGCACGCTGCTGTTCGACATCACCACCACCCAGTGGTCGACGGAGATGACCGATCTGCTCGGCGTGCCCACCCACGTCCTGCCCGAGGTGCGCCCCTCGAGCGGGCGTTTCGGGCTGACCACCGACGCCGCGGCCTGCGGCGCCGGCATCCCCGTGAGCGGTGTGGCCGGCGATCAACAGGCCGCCCTTTTCGGGCAGGCCTGCTTCGCCCCCGGTATGGCCAAGAACACCTACGGCACCGGCAGTTTCGTGCTCATGAACGTGGGCTCGACCTGCCCCGACCCGGTCGAAGGCCTGTTGACGACGATCGCCTGGACGACACCGATCGCTGACGGCTCGATCGAAACGGTGTACGCCTTCGAAGGGGCCGTGTTCGCGACCGGCGCCACGGTGCAGTGGCTACGCGACGGCCTGGGCATCATCGAGCGCTCCGAGGACATCGGTCCACTGGCCGAATCGGTGCCCGACAGCGGCGGGGTGGTGCTGGTGCCCGCCTTCTCCGGCCTCGGAAGCCCCTGGTGGGATCCGTACGCCCGGGCCGCCGTCCTCGGGTTGACCCGTGGCTCGGGTCGGGGGCATCTGGCCCGAGCCGCCCTCGACGCCATGGCCTTCCAGACCCGCGACGTCGTCGACGCCATGGTCTCGGCCCGGGGCCGACCCCTCACCGCCATGCGCGCCGACGGGGGCGCCGCCTCCGATCTGGTGCTCGCCCTCCAGGCCGACCAGCTCCGCATCCCGATCGCCCGCCCCGTGGTGAGAGAGACCACCGCCCTCGGCGCCGCCTACCTCGCCGGGCTGGCCGAAGGAGTTTGGGGATCGTTCGACGACATCATCGCCAACTGGCACCTCGACGTTGAGATCGGACCGACGATCTCGTCCGAGTCCGCTGATGTCGCCCATGCTCGATGGCTTCGAGGGGTGCAGCGAAGCCTGGCCTGGGAGGCCTCGCTCTGACCCACCCCCGCCCGGCCCCCGACACCCGGCACCCGGCACCCGCACAAGCAACGACGACCGGGCGGGGGGTGCCCGATCGCCGTTGCAAGGCCAATGCCGGGTTGGGAACCCGGCCGGCCTGATGGGGAGCCGAGTTCGCCTAGTGGTTCACCGAGGGGTGGCTGAGGCGAGATCTCATGGCTCGGAGCTCGCGAAACCGGGTGTCGACGATACGAGCCAACGCCGAGGCCTGCCTCCGTTCTCGAGCCCTGAACGCCTGCCCATCGCGGCCGAGCACGAGGGCCAGACGGGCCGACGGCAGGGGCGACCAGGCCACATCGCTCGGTCCGGACGATTCACCGTCCAGTCGAGCCGAGTTCTGGCTTCCGGCCACGAAAGCCGCCAACCATCCGGGCGAAGGCACGTCGCCCACGGCGACGACCAGCCGGTCACTCTCGAGTTCGATGATCGCCCCCCAGTTCGCCCCGATGGTGCGCACGGCGTGGGTGCAGAGCTCCTCGATCGCCGCCTCCGGGGTGGGGGCGCCGACGAGGATCGCCGCCGTCTCGAGGGCATCGAGGCGAGGATCGTGAAGGGCCTGAGCCGCTGGGCGCACGTCCTCGACGTCGACTCCGTCGACTTCCTGGATCTCGGCCACCAGCAGATCGACCAGTTCCTCGCCCGGTAGCTCCACCACCAGTTCATCGATGACCCGGTCGGCACCCCGTTCGAGGATGTCGATGCCCACCACATCACCACCCACTGCGCCGATACGACTCGTGAGCGCACCGAGCGCACCCGGGCGATCCGGCATCCACACACGAACGATGTAGGTGGTCTTCATGGAGATGACCATACGGGGACGGGGTGAACGGGGTGTTTCGGGGACGCAACGAGCACGCGAAGCGTTCTCGTCGTGGGCAGACAGCGGCCCCCGAGACGCTGACCGGCCGATCGAGGCCTGCGGTACGGTGCCGAGATGGACCGCCGACTGACCCCCCGTGGCGAGGAGCGGCGGCGTCAGCTCATGGATCACGCCACGATGAGGTTCGCCGAGAGCGGGTACCACACCACCTCCGTGGCCGAGATCGTGCTGGGCATCGGTGTCGGCAAGGGCGTCTTCTACTGGTACTTCGAGTCGAAGGACGCCCTGCTGCTCGCCATCCTCAAGGAAGCCCAGAAGGACCTGCGGCGCTGCCAGCAACAGGCCATCGCCGGGATCGGCGACCCGGTGCTGAGGATCGAGCGGGGGATCCGGGCCTCGTTGCAGTGGTACGTCGACCACGGGCCGGTGAACGAGGTGACCGAGTTCGCCCGCACCGAAGAACGCTTCGCCGCGGCGCTGCGCAAGGGCACCGACGTGGCCGTGGCCGATACGGTCCGCCATCTCCGCGATGCCAGCGCCGCCGGGCTGATCCGCGACACCGACCCCACCCTCCAGGCCCACGCCATACTCGGGGTGATGGTCCATGTGGCCCGGCGGTTCCTGGCCGACGAGCGGCGCTCGCCCGAAGCGGTCGCCGACGAGGTGGTCGCCTTCTGCCTCGGTGCCCTCGGCGCGCCCCCCACCGTCGGCGCCGGGGCCCGGGCCTTGGGTCGGGTCGGCGCCCTCAGCCCTCGAGCCGGGTGAGCGCCCTGCGAAGGTTACGAACGGCCTGGTGGGTGCGCTGCTCGTTCTCGATCAGCGCGAACCGCACGTGCCCGTCTCCGCCGTGGCCGAACCCGACGCCCGGTGACACCGCGACGTGGGCCTCGCGCACCAGGTACGAGGCGAACTCGATCGATCCCATGTCGCGGTACTGCTCGGGGATCGGCGCCCACGTGAACATGGTGCCCTGAGGCGGTTCTACCGGCCAACCGATGCGGTTGAGCCCCTCACAGAGCGCATCGCGACGGTTCTGGTAGATCTTGTTCACCTCGACGGGGATCTCGGGGGCCTCGTTGAGGGTGACCGTCGCCGCGATCTGGATGGGCTGGAACGTGCCGTAATCGAGGTAGCTCTTGAGCTTCGCCAACGCAGCGATGACATCGGCGCGGCCGAGCATGAAAGCCACGCGCCAGCCCGCCATCGAGAAGGACTTGGTCATCGAGTAGAGCTCGACGGCGACCTCCTTGGCCCCCTCGGCCTGGAGGATCGACGGCGGGCGGTACCCGTCGAACCCGAGGTCGGCATATGCGTTGTCGTGGACGACGACCACGTCGTGCTCACGGGCGAAGTCGACGACCTTCTGCATGAACGGCAGATCGACACAGGTCGTCGTCGGGTTGTGCGGGAACGACATGACGATCACCCGGGGCTTGGGCCACGAGTACGCCCATGCCTCACGGAGGTTGTCGAAGAACTCGTCGCCGGTACCGAGTGGCACCTCGCGGATGTCGGCACCGGCCAGCAGCGGTCCGTAGATGTGGATCGGGTACGACGGCGACGGCACCAACGCGGCATCGCCGGGCTGGAGAAGCGTCCACATCAGGTGGGAGAACCCCTCCTTGGCGCCGATGGTGTTGATGACCTCGGTGTCGGGATCGAGATCGACCCCGAACCGGATGGCGTAGTACCCGGCGATGGCCTCACGGAGCTTGGGAATGCCCCGGCTGGCCGAGTACCGGTGGTTGCGGGTGTTGTGCGCCGCCTCGGCCAGCTTCTCCACGGCGATGTCCGGCGAAGGGAGGTCGGGGTTGCCGAACCCCAGGTCGATGACGTCGACACCCTGGTGGCGGGCCTCGACCTTCAGCGAGTCGATGATCGTGAAGACATACGGGGGGAGCGAGGTGATGCGGCGGAACTCCATTGTGCGACAGTACCGGCCACCCGCCCGACTCCCGGACCGTGGATCATCGCTCCGCATCGGCCAGCAGGGCCGCGCCGATGGCTCCCGCTCCCGACCCCAGCCGGGCTGGCACGATCGGCGGAGCGCCATTGGTCACACCGCCGAGAGTGAGCGTGTCGTAACTGGATCGCACCGGTTCGAGCAGCAGGTCACCCGCGTCGACCAGTCCGCCGCCGAGCACGATCACCTCGGGGTCGAGGACGTTCACGAGGTTGGCCAGACCGGCCGCCACCCACCAGCCGAACTCGGCCATCACCGCCAGCGCGCCGGGATCACCGGCAGACGCGGCATCGACGACGTGCTCACCCCGGATGTCGGCCACCGTGTCGACTCTCCCCAACACAGCCGGCGCCCGCCCTTCGGCGGCGGCGTCCCGGCCCAGTTGGCCCAGCCCACTGCCTGAGGCGTAGCGCTCCCAACATCCCCTTCGACCGCAAGGACAGGCCACGCCCTTGCGGTCGACCATCATGTGGCCCGGTTCGCCGGCGAAGCCCCGCGCTCCTCGCAACAGCCGTCCCCCGGTCAAGATCCCTCCACCGATCCCGGTACCGAGAGTGACCAACAGCACCTCGTCACGACCAACGGCGGCTCCGATGGTTGCCTCCGCCACCACCGCGCAGTTGGCATCGTTGTCGAGGGTGACCGGCACCCCGAGGCGCTCGCTGAGCACTCGGGCCATGGGGAGATCGACGACCTCAGGGAGGTGCGTCGCGAACCGCATCGATCCGTCCAGCGTCACGAGCGCGGGCATGCCGACGCCCACCGCCACCGCCGGTGGATGACCGGCATCGGCGAGCATGTGCTGAAGCAGGCGCACTGTTTCGGTGACCGCATCGACGATGGCGTCGGCCCCATCCGGAGTATCGAGTCGATGGCCGGCGAGGGGGATCGCCGGATTCGAGCGGTCGAGCGCACTCCCGAGCACCTTCGTGCCCCCGACATCGATACCGATCAGGACCCGACCCTTCACGAGCGCGTGCCCCTCGATACCTTCCACGACGGCCCGGGCTCAGTAGCGGAGCAGAGCACCGACACGCCCGAGCACATCGAGATCGGCGTTGCCGATGCACACCTCGACCTTGGCGCCCTGGGCCATCGCCTGCTGGACCGCCTCCTCGACGACATCGTCGATCCGCTCCATCGGCGACGCTTCGACTGGGCACGCCGGCCCCTTCGCCGCCAGCGTCCCGCACTCCCCGCACCGCCATCCGGCTTCGGCGAATCCCTGGGAGACGACGAGGGTGGCGACCCGACGCTCGCCGAGGGCGGCGAGCACCTTTGACAGACCGGCCGCCGCTCGCGAATCGGCCCCCACGCCGTCACGAAGCTGCTGCACCACCGCCGCTTCCTTGGCCCGTTCGATCTCCTTCTCGATCTCGAGGGCGACGGCGCGGACCTCGGCGTCCCCAGCAGTGACCGCCACATTGACCCGGGCGCGGAGACGTTCCCGCAGGTAAGGGTGCAAGAGGCCCTCCACCGTTCCCAGGATCTCGTCGGCACCCCCGAGGGCGAGATTGGCGAACCCGTGATCGTGGAACAGCTGAAAAGCCACGGCGACGGCATGGCGGAGATGGCGCAGCGCCGCCTCGTCGACACGATGATCCAGCCGGTCTGATCCTCGGCTGGCCTCGTCGTGACGGTCGAAGTCGTTGCGGGGCAGCGCGTCGAAGAGCTCGCTCCGGTCAATGAGCTCGCCCATCTGGTAGACGAACATTCGCGCCCGCTGGCGGTCGACGAACAACAACCCCAGCGGCTCGAGTTCCTGCACCACGGCCTCGAGCTGACCCACGGCAGGGCTGCGGTTGACGTGGATGCTCGGCGCCACCGGCACCGGAAGGGGAACGACCTTCCACAGGCCATGGGCCGAGCAGGCAAAGACCGCCAGACCACGCACCCCCGAGCGGTCGAGGCCGGAAGACAGATAGTCGGCTATCCGTTTCACGTCCTCGAGCGCAGAAGGACCGTCGGATCGGGACACGACGTCGCGGGTCAGTCGATCGAACTGCCGCTCGACGTCCTGGCGGAGGACCTGCCGTCGACCGTCAACGTCGAGATAGACCGAAACCACCGGCACATCAGGGCTCCGGAAGGCCGCCAACTCCTTGACCGCTGCGTCGGTGATGAGGGGCAAACGTCTCTCCTCGCTCGTGGTGCGAGAGAAATGCTAGTGCCCTGTCCACGACTCATGAGCGGGCGAACGGGCCGAGACGAATCAGACGACCGACTCGGCGACCGAGGCGACGGGCCCCGTCGCTGACGCGTCGTCCGGTCGGCCCTCCGCCCATTCGATGACGACCGGATCGTCGGTCATGAACACGATCTGTACCGACTCGGCCATCTTGCCGAGACCCTGGAGGATCCGACGCACATCAGCAGCGGGGACCCCTGCCATCGCGTCGTCGATGATCATCGGGACCGACCCTGCGTAGGAGACCTGTCGCTGGGCCGCCAGACGAGCCAGCAGGTAGAACTCGATCGCCTCGGCATCGATCTCCGACCATCCTGGTCGAGCCGTGTACCCCGTGCTGGAGGGCTCGAGGAGTGACGCCATCAGGTCGTGGGCGTCGGGTCCGGCCTCGTCGAGCACCCGAGCGGCCACCACCAGAGCCTGATCGGCAGCCCGACGATCGGCGCCGAGGGCGGCGTCGAGGAGCGCCGAGCGGGCCTCGGCCATCTCGGTCATCTCCGCCTCGACCTCGAAGGCCGAGGAGAGGTGGTTCTCGAGGTCGGCCAGGGTCAGATCGATCTCCGGTGCCGGTCCGTCGACAGAGGCCTCGAGTGCCTCCCACGCCTCGGCCTCGGCTCGCGACCGGGCGTCAGCCAGACGGGCCTCGTGGCGGCGGCGATCGGTGGCCAACTCGTCGATGCGGGCGCTGATGCCCTCGGCCTCGGCCAGGAAGGCCCGAGCGAGCAGCATGACACGGCCGGAATCAGTGCCGGCATCTTCCAGGTCGAGACCGATCGTCTCCAGGTGGAACACCAACGCGTCGACGAGCTGGGCGTGAGTGACCTCGTCCTTGGGCTCACGGACATCGCGAAGCGCCGTTTCCAGTCCCTGGCGCTCGCCCGGGACGGGCACGCCCTGGGCCAGCAACAGACTGACGCCGTCGATCTCGACCTCTTCGAGATGATCGAGCAGGGCATGGTGGTCCGGATCGGCCTCCATCTTGGCGCTCATCTCCGCCCACTCGTCCTCCGCCGCGAACTGCTCCTGGCGGGCGTTGTCGACGCGCTCCTGGGCGGCGGGATCGGTTCCCATGACGCTGGCACCCATGATGTAGGCGCTCCACGTCGGGTAGCCGATGCGATCGAGGATCTCCTGCTGGGCCGCCAGGGCCTCGGCGAGCTTGCGCTGCCCCGATCGGGAACGAAGGCCCGAGGCCTTGCGCTCGGCGTCGATCACCCGTTCATGAGCCTGAGCCAGAGCCGCCTCGTCCCCGGGCTGCATGTCGGCCCGCTCGGCGGTGCGCTCCGCGGCGATGAATGCGGCGCGAGCGGCGTCGAGCCGACGCATGACCGTGGCCGGCCCTCTGCCCTCGGCTTCCATCTTCTCCTCCAGTGCCGCCACCTGAAGCTGCAGCATCGCGAAGCGATCGGCCAGTTCCTGAGCCCTTGGAGAAGGCACCTCTTCAACCGGGTCTGGGTTCTCGATGGCGTCGAGCAGCACCGAGATCGGCCGGTGATCGATCGCCTCGAGCTCGATGATTCCCGCGTCGATCGCGTCCAGTTCTTCCTGCAGCGCCGCCACCTCGACCGCCGCCGGTCCCCGGCGGTGCTCGGGACCGGGTGGCGACGCGGCCCGCACGGAGGCGGCATCGAGGCGCTCGCCGGCCAGGCGCCGTTCCCGGCTCGCGGCATCCACGTCACGGGCCGCCTCTTCGGCGGCGAAGCGCAGGACGGCCACGGCCTCACGGGTGTCGTGACGGCGCTGGCGCACCTTGTCCAGGTCGGGATAAGCGCCGCGGGGGGCGGCAGTCAGGATCCGAGCGGCGTTGTCGCGATCGCCCCCGGCCGCAGCGTCGGCTTCGGGAGCGGCGTCGAACAACGACGCCACCGCACCCGGTAGATCACGGCGTCGGACCACCGGGTCGAGATCAGCACCGGCATCGAGCAGACCCAGCGAGTCGGCCGAGAGGTCCATGACGACACCATGGGCCTCGATCAGGCCGGTGCACCCCGGGTCCTTCCCCTCGGCGATTCCGACCACGACACGGATCAGTTTCTGCCGGTCGACCTCGTCGAGGCCCCGAACGACGGTCAGCATCGGGTGCAACTCGAGCACCGTGTCCTCATCGGAGTCGAGGGTGATCTGGAGCAGGCGCATAGTTCTCTAGCCATCGGCGTCCCGGGCCGAGTGGTTGAGCCTTGATTCAGTCGACGACGATGTGCTGGACGCCACCGCCGTCGTCGTCGTCGCTCGCCTCGCCGTCCCGAGCGGAGTCCGGGCCAGCCGTTCGGCGACTGGCGGCCGAAGCCATGCGGGCGGCCTCCTGGGCCAGATCGCCGATTGCCCCGACGGCATCACGCACCAGTTTCGGGTCGTCAACCGCCGCTTCGGCGGCGTCGAGCAGGCCCCGCGCCGCCACGATGAGCTGCCGGGCCGCTGCCTGGAGCGAGGCAACTGCCGGCTCGAGGGGCGGGTCCTCTTCGGGGTCTGCGGTCACTCCGTCGCCCTCACGTGAACTCCACCACCAGCTCACCTTCGCGCAACCGGGCCCCGGCCACCGCCCGCGTTCGCAGCGAGTCCGGGAGCATCAGGGCGCGCCGATACGGTCCGAGACGCACCAGCAGCTCGTCGTCGCGACGGCCGAGGTCGAGCTCACCCCGCTCGCCGAAGGGAAGCGACAGCACCAGCCGATGCACGCCATCCACTGTCTCGACCCGCATCGGTTCGCCGCGGTGGCGGACCGCAGCGGCGCTCGACTCGCCGTACAGCTCGGCGGCGAAGGATCGGAGGGCGTCGACACCGATCGGTTCCACCGGAGCCAGATCGACGGTGAGGACAGGCACGGGAGCGAAGCCTTCACGGATGGCCTCGAGGTGCTCGGCGTGCGATGCCCTCAATCGGTCGAACCACGGGTCGGTGACGGCCGCTGGGAGCATGCGGTTGGCAACCACGGTGTCGACGCCGTACCCGAACAGCGCGAGATAGGTGGCGGTGCGCCGCGCCTCGGCGATCACCATTCGCTCAGGATTCACCACGAGCCGCACGCTGGCGGTGTCGGGGTCGGCGAGGAGACCTTTGACCGTCTGCAGGCGGGCGTAGACCTGGTTGGTGGCCGAGAACACCTCGTCGCCGGCGATCGGGAGCGACGTGATCCGCCCCAGCACCGGACCGACCACGCGGTTCAGCCTTCGCCCGACGGGGAAGAGCCGGTCCATGTACCAGGCGGCCACATCCGGGAGCGACAACAGCCGCAGGGTCTCCGCCGTGGGGGCGCAGTCGACGACGACGACATCCCAGTCCCCCGACGCGACGTGGTCGGCCAGGTCGGCGAGGGCGAACACTTCGTCGAGCCCTGGAACCACGGCCAGCTCTTCGGCCTCGATCCCTTCCACGCCCGCCCAGGCGAAGACATCGAGCAACCACGCCCGGATCTCGCTCCACGACTCCTCCATGCGCGCCCGGGCGTCGAGCTGCTGGCCCCAGAGCCGATCGGCGATCTGGACCGGACGATCGGCGAGGGGTTCGGCGAAGGCGTCAGCCAGGCTGTGGGCCGGGTCGGTGGACAGCACCAGGGTGCGGTGGCCCTCGTCGGCGCACCGCAGGGCCGTGGCCGCGGCTGTCGTCGTTTTGCCGACCCCGCCCTTGCCGGTGAACAGCAGGATCCGCACGGGCGAGTCCGGGTCAGTCGTCGTCGAGGTCGAGGTCGGGGCGGGGGGCACCCTCGACGCGAGCCTTGAGCTCGATGAGCGCGGTCTTGATGATCCGGGCCTCGGCCCGTCGCTTGACGAAACCGGGGATGGGGTACACGAGATCGATGGCCAACTCGTAGACGACATCGGTGGACGACGCGACGTCGGGCGCGGCGTCGAGCACGTAGGCGCCGTCGAGCTCGCGAGGCAGGTCGCCGGTGACGAGCGCCCAGCCCAGTCGGTTGGGCGCGCCCGAGTAGTCGTAGCGAAGTTGGTAGGTGGTGCTGCGACCCATGGCCGCGGCCCGGAACTCGACGACCACGGGCCGGCCGTCGTCGTCGTGCTCGACCACCGACACCTGCTTCAGATCCCCGGCCCATTCGGGATAGGACTCGAAATCGGTGAGCGTCGCGAAGCAACGGTCGACCGACGCGTCGATCCGGATCTGCTCTCTCGCCTGCTCGACCATCGAAACCCTCCTCGCCGACCGTTGCCGTGCCCGGGTGACGTTACTCGGGCGGGTCCGCGGGGCTCGACGCCCCATCCGGACGCTCGGGGCCCGTCGGGGACGGAGGTGACGCCTCGGTGGGAGCCCTTGGTTCGGCCGGGCGCCGGTGGGCGGCCCGATCGGCATCGCGGAGGGCGGTACGGGTCGGATCGGCCGCCCGGGCGGGGAAGGCGCCGTACCGGGCGACCCAGAGGCCGGCCAACCCGAGCGCCCACATGGGGGCCAGCGTGCCGAAGGCGAGAGCGGTGTAGAGGCGGATGACGGCCACGGCGATCGAGACGACCACCTCGATGGCGAGTGATCCCATCAGCAGCGCCTGCACCCGACCCGGGGTGGATCCGGCCCCGAAGAACAAGCCGCCGATCCCGATGGCCTCGGTGCGGCTGCGGTCGACGGCCCGGAAGAAGGCGAGGAGGAACACCGCACTCCCGGCCGAGAACATGAACAACGAGACGATGACGAAGACCGGGACCAGCGCGTCGGTGGCCAACGCCGCCAGGGCCAGCACGGTGAAGACGGCCGTACCGATCACCGAGGCCCGGATGATGCCCTGACCGGCCGTCGCCGCCATGGGCGCTCGACCGGAGGGGTCGCCGGCAGAAGGGTTGGGATCAGCCGTCAAGGTCCGACCTCGGCGCCCGGGGGCGAATCTCCGTCGGGAACATCCCAGCTGATCGTCGCGGCCACATCGAACCGGTCGAGGGCGTCGGAGAGGGTGGCGGCGCCGTGGTCGTAGGTGAAGTGTTGCTCGACCCGGGAACGGGCGTTGAGGGCCATGGCCTCACGGCGCCCGGAATCGCCGAGCAGACGGTCGAGAGCGAAGGCCACGCTGGCCACGTCGCGAGGCCGGTCGACGACCAGACCCGTTGCATCGTGCAGCACCGCCTCAGCCGATCCCCCGCTGCGCCCGGCGACCGAGGGGACGCCGGCGGCCGCGGCTTCGAGGAACACGATGCCGAACCCCTCCTGTTCGAGCCCTCGCCACCGGTTGCGACACAACATGGCGAACACGTCGGCGCAGCCGTAGAGCGCGGGGAGGTCGGCGTCGTCGACCCGACCGAGGAACGTGGTGGGGCTGTGATGGCTCGAGGCGATGCGGGTGAGGCGACGTTGATCGCGACCGGTGCCGGCCACCACCACCTGCAGGTCGGGGTAGCGCGAGGCCAGCACCGCCCCGGCCTCGACGAGCACGTCGAACCCCTTGCGGGGCACCAGCCGACTCACGCAGAGGACGACGGGGGCGTCGGGTTCGAGACCGAAGCGGATCCTGGCCGCGCTGCGCTCCTCGGCGACGAGAGGCACGAATCGGGCGGTGTCCACACCGGGAGGCACCACCACGGTCGGGAGATCGATGCGAGCCGCCCGGCGAACCTCGTCGGCCGGGAACCCACCGGCGGCGACCACGAGCGCGGCGCCCCGAAGGACCTTGCGCACCGGGCCGCGAACCAGGGGCAACCGTCCGGGGACGCTGATCTCGGCGCCGTGGACGACCACCCCGTAGGGCCGTTCCAGGCGGGGGCCGAGCAGGCCGAGCGGCGCCGCCGGGTCGAGCAGCACCAACCCGGCGTCGACTTCGGCGGCGAGCCGGTCGATGCGACGAACCAGCGAGCTAGTGGGGAGCAACACCCGGGCCCGGTCGCGAACCACCCGGAAGGGCTGCTCGGCGTCGAAGGCCGAGGTACCGCGCCGGCGGGTGGTGAGCACCGTGGTCTCACCCGGGGGCAGCCGCCGCCACAACTCCCACAGGTAGGTCTGGATACCCCCTACCTTGGGCGGGAAGTCGTTCGTGACCAGCAGATGGTTCATACGCCGGCCCGCTCGGCGACGCGCTGCAAGCCCCATCGGGCGTGCTCGGCCAACAGATCGTCGTCGCCGGCGGCGTAGTGGGCCAACGTGGCGGCCGCGTCGCGGTCGGCGGGGTCGGCCACGTTGCCCAGCGCGATGAGCGCATTGCGGCGCAGGTAGCGCGGATCACGACGGGGGATGTACCAGCGGCCGTGCCGGGCCAGCAGCTCCTCGTCGGTGGCGCCGAGGAGTTCGATCAGCCCGACCCAGGCTCCGGTGCTGGCGACCACCGCCGATCCCTCGGGCCCGCGATGGCTGGGCGGGCACACCTCCTGGCAGTCATCGCAGCCGTACAGGCGGTCGCCGAGGGCCTGGCGGTACTCGACCGGGAAGGTGCCGTCGGCCTGCACCAGCCAGGCCAGGCAGCGGCGGGCGTCGACCACGCCAGGACCCACGATGGCGCCCGTCGGACACCCGTCGACGCAACGACGACAGGCGCCACACCCGTCGGGGACCGCCTCGCTGGTGCCGAGATCGGCGTCGGTGACCACCGAGCCGAGCACCACCCAGCTGCCGTGGCCGGGAATGAGAATGTTGGCGTTGCGCCCGAACCACCCGAGTCCGGCCCGCTGGGCGGCGGCCCGGTCGACCAGGGCGTTGTCGTCGGCCACCACCCGGGTGCGGTGCCCGTGCTCTCGGAGCAGGTCGGCCACTGTGCCGAGGGCTTGGCGCAAGGTGGCGTAGTGGTCGTCGGTGGCGTAGCGCGCCACCCGGCCCTGGGGTGGGGCGGACTCGGCGTCGTACCCGTTCAGCGGCTCGATGGGCCCTCCGGCGTAGGGGAGGGCGCCGACTACGAGCGAGCGGGCTCCGGCCAGGAGCCGGGCCGGCTCGGTGGAGCGGGCGGGGTTGCGGTAGGTGAACTGCATCCCCCCGCTGAGGCCCGCAGCGCCGCGCTCCTCGATCGCCTGCCGGGCTTCGGTGAACGGGGCCACGTCGGTGACGCCGAGGGCCACGAGCCCCGCCCGAAGCCCCACGTCGCGTAGCTCCTCGACGGTGGGACAGGCCATGGCGGCCATTCTGGCCGGTCGCTGCCGCGAACCGTGGGCTCGTGGGGTCGCGACCCGCAGCGGTCAGCCGGTGCGGGGCCGATGGCGGAGCTCGGGCACCAGCCCGCTGTCGGACAGGAGTCGCAGCGCCCGCACCTCGGCCGCGTCGATCACGAGGGCGTCGTCGGGCTCTCGCGAGCAGATGTAGGTGACCATGCAGTCGGAGCAGGCGTCGGTGTGCTGCATGGCGCAGTCGCCACAATCGATGACCAGGGGAAGGCTCATGAATCCATGGTGCCCAGGGCCTGCGACAGTGACCCTCCTGGCGATCCGAGCGAGGCGTCGACGGGTCTGTCGGAGAGCCTCTGATCGCCTCCTCGCCGTCGAGGGCCCACGGTCGGACCTTGCGCGAACTTCCGTGCATCACCAGTGCCGTCAACAGGATCCCGGTGGAGGTGATGGCGGCGACATCGGCCTAACCTGTCGGGGTGAGCTCCACGGCCGTGGTCGAGCAGGACCTGTCGACATGGGTCTTCCTCGGCGCCCTGGCCGCCGCCACCGCAGGGGTGCTGGCCTTCTACGGCCGGGCCATCAGCGCGTGGCACCCACCCGAGCCCCGCACCGACCTCGTGAGCCCCGGTCACTTCGTGCGGATGCGGGGCGACGAGCAGGAGGTCGACCTCGGCCGCGGTTGGCGGGCCACCGACGACCCCAGTGCCGCCTGGCACCTGTGGTGGACGCCGAGCAGCGGCGCCATCGTGGGATTGCGCTACTCGGCCCTGCCGCCCCCGCCCGGCCCGGCCTACCTGGGCGCCTACCACGGGCACACGCTGCTGGATCCGGTCGGTGTGCACCACTTCACCGGGATGAAGGTGCTCGGTCGTAGCGACGACCGGCCGACCCGCGCCAGCTGCGAGGACCTCCGGCTGCTCCCCTACGGCCTCGACCTGCTCACCGGCGGCACCCGGCCGCCGGTGCCCGCGCTCGACCTTCCCGACGAGGACGACGACGCTCGCTGGTGAGGCCCCGCCCACCAACTCGTGGCGCGCAGGATCATCCCGAGTTCCCGGAAGGGGCAGGACCAGGGCGGGGACGGGGCACTACCTGACGTTGGTGTTAGCTTCGCGACCATGAAGTTCTCGGTCACGTATCCGATGGTCGCCGGCCCGTACGACCCGGCGTTGCTCACCGGTCAGGGCCTCATCCGGTTCAGCCAGGCCGCGGAGCGGGCGGGTTTCGACGCCGTCAGCTTCACCGACCACCCCGCCCCCACCGACCGGTGGCTGAAGGCCGGTGGCCACGACGCCCTCGACCCGTTCGTGGCCCTGTCCTACTGCGCCGCCGCCACCGAACGCCTGCACCTCATACCCAACATCTTGGTGTTGCCCTACCGCAACCCGTTCGTGGTGGCCAAGGCCGTGGCCAGCCTCGACGTGCTCTCGGGGGGACGGTTCATCCTGGCCGTGGCCACCGGCTACCTGCGCGGCGAGTACCGCGCGCTCGGTGTCGACTTCGAGGAGCGCAACGACCTGTTCGACGAGGCCGTCGAGGTGCTGTTCGGCATCTGGAGCGACGACGACTTCGCCTACGAGGGCCGCCACTTCCTCGCTCGGGGCCAGACGGCCAATCCGAAGCCGGTGCCACGACCGCCCTTGTGGATCGGGGGCAACAGCCGGCTGTCGCGCCGCCGGGTGGCCAAGTACGGCGACGGATGGAAGCCGTTCCCGGCCTCGGGTCAACTCGCCACCACCGCCCGCACCCCACCGCTCGAGACAGTGGCCGACCTGGCCCGGATGCTCGACGAGCTGTGGGTGCTGGTCGAGGAACAGAACCGCGACCCCGCCTCGTTCGACATCGCCTTCGGGCCCAACGTCGGCGGCGACCCGCGCCGAGACGACTTCCCGGCCGAGGCCTACCTCGACGCCTTGGCCGAGCTGGCCACGCTCGGCGTCACCTGGTCCGATGCCGGCGTGCCCGGCGAGTCCCTCGAAGGAGCGATCGAGGCCCTCGAACGCTTCGGGGAGACCGTGATCGCCCCCCACCGGGCCGGCTGACGACGCCGCCCTTCCGGCGGACCGGCGTCAGCTCACTGTCGCGACATCCCGGCCCTCTCCTCGCCGGCCGCCGCCTCGGCCGACTCCGTGGTTTCCGCTCCGTCGCGAGAAACCAACTGGATGTCGACACGATGAAGTTTCCCGGCGAACGGGTTCTCGTCGGCGTAGCGGTCGCTCACCGGTGAGCCGTGGTCACGGCCGGCGCTGGCGCCGACGCTCGAGACGATCCGCATGACGAAGGGGATGTCGACCGAGCCGCACGGCTGGTCGTCGACCACCAACTCGGCCGTGCCTTCGCTACCGGTGCGGCGGAACCGCACCCCGACCACCGACGGCCCCACCGGTACCGGCACCGAAGACTCCGCCACATGGTGATCGCCGAAACAGTTGTAGTCGAACACCAGGCGATCGCCGTCGACGAAGACGCTCAGTCCCGAGTTGCCGTTGCCCATGGCGTACAGCACCCCACCTTGCCCATCGGTCCGGTCGATCGAGGCGAGCAGGTCCCAGCTGCGACCGCCGATGGCCGCGGCCGACTGCGCCGGTAGAGGGGCCATCGGGGGCCGGTAGGTGTAGTGCCGGTTGGCCGGATGGGTGGACCGATCCTGGAAGCGGGCACCGAACAGCTCGATGGTGCGATCGTCGAGCGGGAGCACGCCGTTGGCCCGGGCCTCCTGCCACCAGAGCCCGATCAGTTCCTCCAGCTTCTCGGGGCGGGCCGCGACGAGATCGTTGCACTCCGACGCATCGTCGACGAGGTGGTACAGCTCCCAACGATCGTCGTCATAGGGCACGCCGGGCTGGTGGCGGGTGACGGCCTTCCAGCCGTCGGCGTAGATGGCCCGGTGCCCCATCATCTCGAAGTACTGCACCCTCGGCGCGACCGGCTCCGCCGACCCGTGTTCATGGCGCGCGCCGAACGTCGGCGTGAGCGGCGTGCCGGTGACCGGAAGCTGCTCCACCCCGCGGAAGACCGAAGGTGGCGTGATGCCGATGATGTCGTAGATCGTGGCGGCGAGGTCGGTGACGTACTGGAAGCCGTGGCGGACGCCACCCGTGTCGGTGATGCCTGACGGCCAGTGCACGACGAGCGGAACGTGAACCCCGCCCTCGTGGGTGTTCTGCTTGTACCACTTGAACGGGGTGTTCCCGGCCTGGGCCCAACCCCACGGGTAGTTGGCGTGGCTGTCAGGCCCGCCGATGGTGTCGAGGTGCTCGATGGCTTCCTCGGGGCTCTCCATGAGGAAGTTGAAGTACTTCATCTCGTGGAGCACGCCGAAGGGCCCGCCCTCCTGGCTGGCCCCGTTGTCGCTGAGCACCACGATGACGGTGTCGTCGAGCACGTCGATGGCGTCGAGCGCTGCCACCAGGCGCCCGATCTGGGCGTCGGTGTGTTCGAGGAAGGCGGCGAAAGCCTCCTGCAGACGTGCCGCGAGGCGTCGTTGCACTTCGGGCAGCGAGTCCCAGGCGTCGACCCCAGGGTTGCGCGGCGCGAGCTGGGTTCCAGGGGGAAACAGACCGAGGTCGAGCTGTCGGGCGAACCAGCGGTCGCGGGCGGCGTCCCAGCCGTCGTCGTAGCGGCCCCGATGACGTTCGAGGTACTCGGCCGGGGCCTGGTGCGGGGCGTGGGTGGCGCCGAGGGCCAGGTAGGTGAAGAAGGGGCGATCGGGGCGGATCGATGTGGTGTCGTGGATGAACTCGATGGCCCTGTCGACGAGGTCCTCGCTGAGGTGGTAGCCCTCCTCGGGGGTCCGGGGCGGGTCGACACGGTGGTTGTCGTGGACGAGGTCGGGGGTGAACTGGTCGGTCTCGCCGTCGAGGAAGCCGTAGAAGCGGTCGAAGCCTCGTTGCAACGGCCACTGGTCGTAGGGCCCGGCGGCCGACGCCTCGTCCATCGGGCACAGGTGCCACTTGCCGAGGGCGAAGGTGGTGTAGCCCTCGGCCCGCAGCACCTCGCCCATGGTGGTGGCGTGCTCGGAGATCTTGCCCCGCATGTGGGGATAGCCGGTGTTGAAGTTGGCGATCGAGCGCATGCCCACGGCGTGGTGGTTGCGGCCGGTGAGCAGCGCGGCGCGGGTGGGTGAGCACAGCGGGGTGACGTGAAAGTTGGAATAGCGCAGGCCACCGGCGGCAAGGGCGTCGATGTGGGGGGTCACCAGGTCGGACCCGAAGCAGCCGAAGTGGGAGAAGCCGAGGTCGTCGAGCAGGATCACCACGACGTTGGGCGCGTCGGCGCCCGGATGGGCCGGGGTGGGCCACCACGGTGTGGACTCGGCGTGGGTGTCGGCGATGAACCCCTGGAAACCCTGCCCCGGGGCGACGCCCGCGGGTTGCTCTTCGCTCATGTCGTGCTCCCCTGACTCGACGCCGGGCCCCGACCCCCCGGGCCGACATGACGTCGTCCGGTCGTGACCCGGGGGTCAGTCCACAACAATTGACAGTCGCTGTGCAATTTCTTAGCGTCAGCGTCCAGGGGGTGGCCATGACCGACAACGCACGGCGGGTCGCGGTGGTGGCCGATGCTGCCCACTACGTGGGCCCCGAGCTGTCGCGGCTGCTGGCCGCCCGCGGCCACGACCTCGTGCTGGGGGACGCGCCGGCCGAGCTGGTCACCGAGCTCGAGAGCACGGGGGCGACCGTGGTCGTCGTCGAGGGTGTGAGCAGCCTGGCCAACGCCGAATCGGCCACCGCCCTGGTCAACGCCGCCCTCGAGACGTTCGGACGCCTCGATGCCGGCGCCGCGGCGTCGGGCCGCATCATCCCCGGCCGTTTCGTGGACTCCACCGAGGAGCAGTTCCAGAAGATCCTCGCCGGCTGCATGATGGCGCCGTACCACTTCCTCAGGGCCGTCGTGCCCCCGATGGTCGAGCAGGGATCAGGCCAGATCCTGGTCATCACCAGCGCCGCCGGGGCCCGGCCCACCAAGGGCGCCGCCCTCTACTCGGCGGCGCGTGCCGGCGCCACCATGTTGGTGAAGAACGTGGCCGGCGAAGTGGCCCACACCGGAGTGCAGGTCAACGCTGTCGGCACCAACTTCATGGACTTTCCCGAGTTCCGCGTGGCCACGGGTGCCGACGACCCCGACGTCCGGGCCCAGGTCGAGGCCCAGGTGCCGATGCGCCGGCTCGGCACGATGCCGGAGTTCGCCGCCTTCTGCGGGATCTTCCTCGACGGCACCAGCAACTTCACCACCGGCCAGTTCGTCGCCTACGCCGGCGGCTGGGCCTGAACAGGAGAACCACCATGGCCGCCGATCTCACCCTCGACTCGCTGCAACGGCGAATGGCCGTCATGCACGGGCT
>Ga0335397_10000820_pt1 | contig 41624 bp, 34 predicted proteins | sample MAT04_FD_205740 | JGI IMG/M metagenome (GOLD analysis project Ga0335397, IMG submission 205740) | Freshwater microbial communities from Lake Fryxell liftoff mats and glacier meltwater in Antarctica - MAT-04 (spades assembly) (version 2) ... | reverse complement strand
TGAAAAAGAACCCGGAGTAAAAGATATGGCGATGGTATTGAAGTTTATGCATGGAATGAAGAAATAGCAAGATGATTTAGGATGTATGATTTTGGATTTATGATTTTGGATTTATGATTTATGATTTGTGATGTGTGATTTGTGATTTTTGATTTTTGATGTGTGATTTTTGATGTGTGATATAAGATTTATGATGGATGATTGAGGATCTTGAATGTAGGTTTATGTAAAATAATTACTGCATTTGCTGTTCCAATAAAATATAATAAGTAAAAATGATGAAAGCGAATAGAAAAAAAAATAACCTGGCTGGTCCTGATAAACATGGTTTTTATGGTGAGTTTGGCGGTGCATTTATTCCTGAGATGTTATATCCTAATGTAGAGGAACTAAGGAAAAATTACCTGAAAATAATTGCTACCAAAAAATTTAAATCAGACCTTGAACTGTTACTTAAAGATTTTGCAGGAAGGCCAACTCCTTTGTATTTTTCAAAGAACCTGAGCGCCCGTTTTGGTACCAATATCTGGTTAAAAAGAGAAGATCTTTGTCATACCGGTGCACATAAAATAAACAATACAATCGGACAGGTATTGGTAGCGCAACACCTGGGCAAAAAAAGGATCATTGCAGAAACCGGTGCAGGGCAGCACGGTGTAGCTACAGCAACCGTATGTGCATTGATGGGCCTTGAATGTATTGTGTATATGGGCGAAAAAGATATTGTTCGCCAGGCTCCTAATGTGGCCCGAATGAAAATGCTGGGAGCTACTGTAGTGCCAGCAATCAGTGGCAGCAAAACTTTAAAAGATGCTACCAATGAAGCAATCAGGGATTGGATCAATCATCCGGATGATACCCATTATATTATTGGAAGTGTAGTAGGGCCGCACCCTTATCCAGATATGGTGGCAAGGTTTCAAAGTATAATCAGCAAAGAAATAAAAAAGCAATTAAAAAAAGCTACAGGAAAAGATTTGCCTACACATGTAATAGCCTGTGTGGGTGGAGGTAGTAATGCCGCCGGTGCTTTTTATCATTTTATCAACGAGCCAAAAGTAAAACTGATAGCTGTAGAAGCTGCAGGTTGTGGAGTAAATAGCGGAAAATCTGCTGCCACTACACAACTGGGAACTACCGGAATTTTACATGGCAGTAAAAGTTTATTGATGCAAACTGCAGATGGCCAGGTTACAGAACCACACAGCATTTCTGCGGGTTTGGATTATCCCGGTATAGGCCCTATGCATGCCAATTTGTACAAAACCGGCCGGGCTATATTTATGAATGTAACCGATGAAGAAGCATTGGCCGCTGCATTTGATTTATCCAAAACAGAAGGAATTATTCCTGCTTTGGAAACTGCACATGCTCTGGTTGTTTTAAAAGATATGGAATTTAAAAAGAGTGACCGTGTAGTTATTTGCCTTAGTGGCAGAGGCGATAAAGACCTGGCTACTTACATGGAGCATTTGTAAAAAAACGTACGATGAACAAACTGGACAAAACATTTTCTTCCGGCAAAAAAAACATTCTTAATATTTATTGTACAGCAGGATACCCTCACCTGGAGAGTACCGCAACGGTAATGCTTGCATTGCAGGAGTCGGGAGCTGATATTATTGAACTGGGGATTCCATATAGCGATCCTATTGCAGATGGCCCGGTAATTCAACAGAGCAATATGCAGGCGCTGCAAAACGGTATCAGCATCCACAAAATATTTTCACAACTCAATGAAATAAAAACGCAGCTACACATACCTGTTATACTAATGGGGTATTTAAATCCTGTGATGCAGTATGGCATAGAGTTTTTTTGTAAAGATGCTGCAGATGCAGGAGTGTCGGGTATAATTTTGCCCGATCTGCCTATGTATGAGTATGAGCATTCTTATAAATCTTTATTTGAAAAATATGGGCTGCATCTCATTTTTTTAATTAGTCCTCAAACAAGTGAAGACAGGATTAAAAAAGCGGATGAACTGAGCAAAGGATTTATTTATGCGGTGTCATCTGCAGCTACCACCGGCACGGAAACAGACTTCAAGCATCAGCAGCCTTACTTTAAAAAAATTAAAAATATGAAATTGAGAAACCCGGTGCTAATTGGGTTTGGCATAAAGGATAAATCAACTTTTGAACTCGCCTGTAAATACTCATCCGGAGCAATCATAGGTAGTGCCTATATAAAAGCATTGGAAAAAAGCGAAAATATTCCGGCAGATACCGCAGATTTTGTAAAGAATATCCTATCTCTATAAGGGTTGTTAATAATAAATGGCTTTCGCTTTTAAATGAATAAACAACTTAAATTGCAATCACAAAATATAAAAAATGAAAAAAATTTTTCTTCTTTTAACCTTAGTACCACTCATTAGCCTTGCACAAAACAGCAACAACAAAAAAGCGAAGTCTAATAATATAAATGCAGCAACATCTTTAAAAGCTGCAGATGAATTCCATATTTCCGGAAGTATTACGGGTTTTGCCGATAATACATCTATTGATTTGTTAAATCCACAAACAGGAGCCCCTGAAGCCAATGGAAAAATTATCAATGGACAGTTTTCTATAAAAGGGAAAATACCTTTTCCTGATTTCAGGATTTTGGCCATCAACAGCCAGCCTCCTTACCTTAGTATTTTTTTAGATAACAGCAATGTCACTATCAACGCTACAAAAGAAAATTTTGAAACTGCAGAAATAAAAGGTTCGTCATCTCACAATGATTTTACAGCTTTTAATAAAATAGCCAAACCTTACGAGCCGCTTTTTGCACAGCCCGACGCAGCAGAAGAATCAACCATTAAAAAGGCTGCAGCAGAATTTGAAAGTTTTATTAACAACAATCCAAATTCATACATCAGCCCATTGGCTATTTACCGTTATCACCAGTTAACCTCTGATAATGATAAACTGGAAGCTATGTATAATAAGTTGCCTGCATTTACTCAAAAAGCATCTATTGGATCTTATTTGGCAACCCTTATAAAAGATAATAAAAAGAATCCTATAGGTAAACCATTGGCAAATTTTACACAGGAAGATACTGCAGGTAATAATATCAGCCTTTCTTCTTTTAAGGGAAAATATGTGCTGGTTGATTTTTGGGCGAGCTGGTGCGGCCCCTGCAGGCAGGAAAATCCAAACATCGTAGCAACTTTTAATAAATACAAGAATAAAAATTTCACCGTATTAGGTGTGTCTTTGGATAAATCTAAACAGCCCTGGATGGAAGCAATTAAAGCTGATGGACTTGCATGGACACATGTAAGTGATCTTAAAGGATGGAACAATGCAGTGTCTCAGCAGTTTGAAATCTTTAGTATTCCGCAAAGTTTTTTAATAGATCCGCAGGGAAATGTAATAGGTAAAAATTTAAGAGGCCCGGCACTGGAAGCTAAGCTGGCGCAAGTGATAAAGTGAGGGGAAGGGTGAAAAGTGAAAGGGGAAAAGTCAAAAGTCAAAAGTCAAAAAAAAGAAAGTGGTTGTAAGTTTTAGAACTTACAACCACTTTTTATTTATCAAATTAATAATTTATCCGTGGTGATGGCAATGAGGATTAGCCATCCAACCAACAATATAACCATCCAACAATTCAACCATTAAACCAATTGCCTTTTATACAACTGCACCGCATTCTCCAATCCAAGATAAATAGCATCACAAATCAGCGCATGGCCAATAGAGACTTCCATTAAAGCAGGTATATGCCTGGAAAAATAATTCAAATTATTAAGATCAAGATCGTGCCCTGCGTTTATACCCAGTCCGTTTTTTTGAGCAATATTTGCTGCAGCAATATATGGGGCTATCGCCAAATCATGATGGCCCTTTGCATATTCCGAAGCAAACATTTCTGTGTATAATTCAATCCGGTCTGTACCGGTAGCTTTTGCAGCATCTACCATTTTTTCTACAGGGTCTACAAAAATTGAAACACGGATGCCTGCATTTTTAAAAACTGTAATAATATCTTTCAGGTAAGCGGCATGTTCAATAGTATCCCATCCATGGTTGCTGGTAAGTTGTCCCAATGCATCCGGCACCAGGGTTACCTGTGTGGGTTTATTATCCAGCACCAATTGCACAAATTTTTCTTCGGTGGGGTTTCCCTCTATATTAAATTCTGTACTGATTATTTTTTTTAAATCATACACATCCTGGTAACGGATATGACGTTCATCCGGCCTTGGATGCACCGTAATGCCATCTGCGCCAAAACGTTCAATGTCCTTTGCCGCTTGTATTATATCAGGATTATTGTGGCCACGGGAGTTTCTAAGCGTAGCCAGTTTGTTGATGTTTATAGAAAGCTTGGTCATAATATTTGCTTTAATGCGAAGTTACTGGTAACATTTATTGGATGAAGTAAAATTTCAGGAAGTCACAGGATGCATTCAATTTATTTTCTTCGATCATCATTCATTTTATTGCGCCCCTTCTGATGATCGGTCTTTGTTCGAACAGTTGAAAATCATTTATTTCATTTCCATCAAATCCCTGATAGCAACAGAAGCCACCACGGCACCAAATGCAGCAGGCATATAAGACATGGTGCCATAGGCCGATTTTTTATAATTGCTCCCATCCGTCATCATCAGGCTTTCTTTATTATTTTCTTCGGGAGAAAAAACTACCTGAATGCCTTTGTAAATTTTATCTTTTTTCAGCATTTTTCTTAACTGTTGTGCAAACGGGCAGTTGTAGGTTTTAGAAATATCTGCTATTTCAATTTTTGTTGGATCTATTTTGCCACCGGCACCCATACTGCTTACCATGGGTAATTTATTTTTGTAAGCCATTTTAATAAATGTCAGTTTTGGTGTTACACTGTCAATGGCATCAATCACATAATCGGGCCTGTTTACCAGTAATTGTTCTACCATTTCGGGATTGATAAATTCTTTTATTAGCGTAAGTTCCAACTCCGGGTTGATGGCCAATAATCTTTCACCCATTATGGCTGCCTTTGATACACCGTGGTTAGTAGATAATGCAGGCAACTGCCGGTTGCGGTTGGTAGGGTCTACTACATCACCATCAATTATAGTCATTTTTCCAACGCCATTGCGGCAAATAAATTCTGCAGCGTAAGAACCCACTCCACCTAATCCCACAATCATTACATGTGATGAAATCAGCTTGTGTAGATTTTCTTCTCCTATTAATAAATTAGTTCTGCCTAACCATGAAATATCTTTCATCTTACAATTACTTTAAAAACGGTTGCTGCATTTTTTTGAATTTGCAAACTTAACTCTTCTATCGTCAAATTTTTTATGGATGCAGCCATTTTGTAAATGCTTTGTATATCAATTGACGCATCATCTGTTTCAAGAAATATACGATCCACAGGAATTAAACGGAAAACTTCTGCATGTACCGGTTGATAAACAGATTTGCCAAAAGAAAGCCAGTAGCCTTCATCCAGTGTCTTTTGCGCCAGCACTCTATTTTTATTAAAGCCATGAAAAATGACCGGTACTTTATTGTGATATTTTTTTAAAAGTTGCAGCAGTGCTTCATGTGTGCGCACACAATGAATAATGAGCGGCTTATTGATTTCATTCGCCCATAAAAGCTGTGCTATAAATACTTGCTGCTGAAGTGCAAAATCTGTTTTACAAACTTTATCAAGGCCACATTCTCCAATAGCCAATATGTTTTTTAGAGGACTGATTGTTTTTAATGTTTCCATTTCGTTTTGCCATGTAGCTGCATTGATATACCAGGGATGAAGCCCTGCAGCGTAATAACCGGGTATGTTTGCCTCCTCAAAATTTTTATATAAATTTTGCAGGACAAATTCTTTAGGACCAGCCGGCAGGTGACTATGTATATTAAAAAACAATAGAGGGATTTAAATTTGTAGGAAAATGTTCAATTTATTAATAATTCACTCAAATGATGATAAGCAAATATAATAAAGCTAACGGGCAATGTTACGGCAAAATGATTACGCAGATCATCGTCTGTATTTTTCAGATAGGTTATGCTAAGCACTTCTTTCTTTTCTCATAATACTTACTATACTTAATTTTATTTAAGGGATAATATTTGCGATAAATATTTGCCTGCTTGTGCAAATGAAATCTTCTATCTAACTTAGTTAAAAAAAATATGCAATCAAAAGCCACTACAATAGATCAATATTTGGAGGAACTTTCTGAAGAAAGAAAAAGTGCGATGGACAGATTGCGCAAAATCATTAAAAAAAATCTGCCAAAGGGTTTTAAAGAAGTAATGAGTTATGGAATGATTGGGTATGTAGTACCACATAGTATTTACCCTGCAGGATATCATTGCGACACCAAATTACCGTTGCCTTTTATGTGCCTGGCATCACAAAAAAACTTCATTGCTGTTTATCATATGGGGGTTTACAGCGATCCTGAATTGTTGAATTGGTTTACAACAGAATATGCAGGACGGGCAAGTGGCAAGCTGGACATGGGCAAGAGCTGTATAAGGTTTAAGAAACCGGAAAATATCCCTTTTGATTTGATAGGTGAGTTGAGCAGTAAAATAACTGTGGAAGAATGGATAGCCACTTACGAAAAGAATTATAAATCCTCCTGATACTTTCTTATTTAATCTTATTTAAAGCAGTATCCCAATGCATTTTTTGCAATGGGATACGGGTATAAATTATAAAGGATTAAACGCATGAATCATACAAAGAAGCCTTGATTAATTTTCGGCCAATTTAAGATCCCTGATATTTTTTTGTACCGTAATGGCGCCGAATAAAGCTAATAAAAAGGAGAAAGCATAAAATCCTTTTTCACTGGGCAGCATCTCAGCATTCCATAAACCGACTATTAATAATACGATGGCCAGTATGGTAGCAAACCAGCAGAGGCCATAATAAATATCTGTTACAGGCAAGGCTTCCAGCCGGTCTCTTACCGATTTTTGTACAGATATTACAGCAAAAAGACCAAACATTAAAACGGTAAAATAATATCCTTTTTCATTTAATAAAAGATCAGACCGCCAAAGGCCAATCAAAAATCCTACCATGCCCACACCGAGCGCTACCCATGATGCTGCAATAAATGCATTAGAAGGTTTTAGTGTCATATACTTTTTTTTGGTTACGCTAAAATAAGCGGGCAATAGTTAAGGATTAGCTAAAGACAAAGCTGTGCTTGTTAAGATTGACACATTAAATTTTCTATGCCAGATATAATTTGAAGGCATTCTAAACACAGCCTTCCTTATTTTTGCCGCATGACAGGAATTGAAAATGTAGTAATAAAAAAAGCCATTGTACATAAAGTGGGCAATCCCACAAGAGGCGAAGAACTAAAACTATCTGCCAATGCACTTACTTTAAACGATCCGATTGTGCAGCAGTTATTGCTGAAATATTTCCTGGGTGCAATTAATGAAAATGATATATACAATTTTACCCATCTGCATGATTTAAAACTGAATGAAGTATATAATTATGTTGCGGCCATTTTTGCTGATACAGATGCGTTAATTGCAGAGAGTAATAAACTGGCCCAGTTTCTTTATAGTAAATCTACCCATGTAAAAGTAAAGGAAGGGGAGTTGTGTGTGGTTTACCTGGAAAATGTTCCTTTTGAAAATGCCTTTGTACCTGCTGTTGGTATTTTTAAGTCGGAGAATAAAGAAACATTTTTAAAAGTGTTGCAGCATGGCCAAAGCCTGGAGCTGGTGCAGGAAGATGGTATTAATGTAAATAAGCCCGATAAAGGTTGCCTGGTTTTTAAAACTGCTGCTGTGGATGGTTATAAACTTTGTGTGATAGATCATACCAACAAACAACAGGATGCACAATATTGGGTAAATGACTTTTTGCAGGTGTTGCCTATGGCAGACAGTTATCATCATACCGACAAATACCTTGCACTTTGCAAGCAGTTTGTAACAAATGAATATGCGGATAAATTTGATGTTACAAAATCCGATCAGTTGGAAATGTTGAACCGTTCTATGGATTATTTTAAAACCCGTGACCAGTTTAGCCTGGAGGAATTTACAGGAGAAGTCATTCATCACCCCGAAGTGGTGGACAGTTTTATGCAGTATAAAAAGAATTTTGAAACTGCCCGTAACTATGAGATAGAGGATGAATTTGATATACATTTATCGGCTGTAAAAAAACAACAGAAATTATTTAAATCTATTTTAAAACTTGATAAGAATTTTCATATTTATATTCATGGCCGAAGAGACCTGATAGAAAGAGGCGTGGATGAACAAACCGGAAAGAAATTTTATAAAATATATTTTGAGGAAGAGAGTTGATGGAATTTATGATGTATGATTTATGATGTGTGATATATGATGTGTGATGTGAAGGCATAATTGTTTTTGCATTTGAATTCTCTTTTAAAACTTACCTCAATTGAGCAATAAAAGTTGAAAAAGCATTTATTGTATGATAATGGTCATTTTCCTAAACTTATTCTAATCAAACTACTTTTTTAATCTCAGCTTTCAGGATATTTGTACCAACATCATGATCAAATATTATTTTGCCATTTTAATATCTCTTTTTAGTCTGCAGGCTGTTGCGCAGCTTTGCCAGGGTAGCCTGGGCGATCCGTTGGTAAATATTACTTTTGGCTCTGGCAGTAATCCCGGGGCTCCTTTGGCAGCAGCAGCTACCGGTTATCAATATGTGGCCAATGATTGTCCCAATGATGGATTTTATACGGTAAGGAGTAATACCAGCGCATGTTTTTCCTCTACCTGGCATAGCTTAAGCAGCGATCATACCGGCAATGGAAACGGATATTTTATGTTGGTAAATGCCTCCATTCAGCCCAGCGCTTTTTATGTGGATACGGTAAGGGGACTTTGTGGAAACAGTACCTATGAATTTGCAGCATGGATCACAAATGTAATTTTGCCAACTTCCTGCAATAACAATTCTAACCAGCCCAATCTTACTTTTACGATAGAAAGAACAGACGGTACCATTTTACAATCTTATAACAGTGGCAATATTCCACCAACAGGTGCACCAGCCTGGAAACAATACGGTTTCTTTTTTACAACGCCTGGCGCAGGTGCCGATATTGTGCTGCGTATTGTAAACAATGCTCCCGGCGGATGTGGAAATGATCTTGCTTTGGATGATATTACTTTTCGTCCATGCGGCCCGCAGCTAACGCCATCCATAACAGGTCAGAGCACTACCATTGCCAATATTTGCCAGGGATCTTCACAAACTTTTAATTTTAATTGTACCATTTCTGCAGGATTTACCAACCCGGTTTTTCAATGGCAGCAACGGTTTAATAATGGAGCATGGTTTGATATTGCAGGCGCTAACACTACAACGCTTACCCGAAATTTTGTTCCTGCCAATGCTGCGGGAAACTACGATTACAGGTTAAGTGTGGCAGAAGCAGGCAATCTTGGCACTGCACAATGCAGGATATCATCTATTCCCGTAACGGTTATTGTAAATACAAATCCTGTAGTTACGGTTAGTAATAATGGCCCGGTGTGCGAAGGAAACAATATAACGTTAACGGCTACCGGCGGTACACAATATGTATGGACAGGGCCCAATGGATATACTGCCAATGCTGCCAGCGTTACCATCAGCCAGGTTAATAATACACAAGCCGGCACTTATAATGTTACAGTAAGCAATGCTTCATCCTGCAGCATTGCGGTCAGTACCGTAGTATCCATTAATCCTGCGCCGGTTGCGATGGTTCCTTTTGTTGATACTGCTGTATGTGAAAATAAAACGGTTCAATTATTTGCATCGGGAGGAATTTCTTATGAATGGTACCCGGCAGCAGGCCTCTCATCCGGCACCATATTTAATCCATCAGCTTCGCCTTTAGTGGATACCCGTTATGCCGTGATAGTGTTAAACACACTTGCCTGCAGGGATACTGCTTATATAAATGTGCGGGTTTACAACAAAGCCATAGCCAACGCAGGCCCTGATAAAACAATTATTTCCGGAGGTATGGCCACATTATCCGCAAGTATAAAAGGATCATATTTAAGTTTTAACTGGTCGCCTGTGAATGATCTCAATAATCCGTTGCTGCTGCAACCTTTAACTATGCCATCATCCGATGCGGAATATATACTCACTGCAATTTCCAACAATAACTGCGGTACTTCTACGGATACTGTTCTTGTAAAATTATTTAAAGGCATCTTTATCCCTAATGCTTTTACGCCCAATAATGATGGTTTAAATGACACCTGGAATATTCCTGCATTGGATGCCTATCCCAATTTTGAATTATTTGTTTTTAACCGCTATGGTGAAGTGGTTTTTAAAAACAGTAAGGTCAACCAATCATGGGATGGTCGTTTTAAATTAAATCCTTTACCTGCCGGCGCTTATCCTTATTTTATTAATTTGAATGTGGATAATCAAGTACTGAAGGGAACCGTTATGATTATACATTAGGGGTTGTTGTAATTCTTTTACAGTTGTGAATTAATAAATTTTCTATTCACCACGGCCAGTTTTATTTTAAAAGAGTCAATCCTTCAATCTCAAACTTTTACATAAATAATAATCCTGGAAACTATTTTCCGATGCAGTCTTTAAAAGAATCTATTAAATAGTTTAGTTTTACAACTGTTTTTATTAATAATTGTTTGTCATGAGTAAAGCAAATGTTGCCTGTTTGTAAATGACATTGGCAGCAATTTTTATAAATATTTATCATGACAGCAGAACACCAGCGCCTCAAGGCCAATAGTAAAAAAGAAATCCCGCTGGAGCAGTGGGGGCCTTACCTTAGCGAAAGACAATGGGGCACAGTAAGGGAAGATTACGGACCCCACGGAGATGCATGGGGCTACCTTCCTTTTGATCAGTCACATTACAGGGCTTACCGCTGGGGCGAAGATGGCCTGGCAGGCATATCAGATTATTTTCAAAATCTATGTTTTTCTGTGGCTTTGTGGAATGGCAAGGACCACATACTTAAAGAACGTTTATTTGGTGTGGGTAATTATGATGGCAACCATGGCGAAGATGTAAAAGAATTATACTATTACCAGGATAATATTCCCACGCATTATTACATGGAGTATTTATATAAGTACCCGCAAAATGAGTTTCCTTACCAAGACCTTTTGGATACCAACAGATCCCGCAGTAAACTGGAGCCAGAATATGAAATACTGGATACAGGAGTATTTACAAAGGATGAATACTTTGATGTAAATGTGACTTATGCCAAGCAAAACCCTACCGATATTTTTATCAAAATTGACATTACCAACCGTAATAACATTGCGGCACCTATAACAGTTTTGCCCACATTATGGTTTTATAACAAGTGGGTATACACGCCGGAAAAAGAAAAGCCGGTGATCAGTTTTAAAAATAAAAATTCAGTAGTAGCCAAACATCACAGGTTGGGTAATTATTATTTTTATTTTGAAACGCCTGCCGACAGACTGTTTACAGAAAATGAAACCAATTTTAATAAAGTGGATGGATCTGTGAATAAAACTGTTTTTACAAAAGATGCTTTTCATGATGCCATCATCAATGGTACCAATAAAACAAAACTCCGCACAAAAAAAGAAGGCACCAAATTCTCGCCGGTTTATGAATTAAATGTAGAAGCAGGAGCAACAAAAACCATTTATTGCAGGCTTACAGACAGGGAAGACGATAAACCATTTTCCAATGGGTTTAAAAATATTTTTACAGTAAGAAAGCAGGAGGCGGATGATTTTTATAATGCTATTTTGCCAAATCACATTTCAGATGATCTTAAAAATATTCAACGCAAAGCACTGGCAGGGTTGCTGTGGAGCAAGCAGTATTATCATTTTGATGTAGAGCGATGGCTTAATACCAGCGATGGCATAACTCCGGTAAATGATGGTAAAAGAAATGGCAGAAATAACGAATGGACGCATCTAAAAAACCAGGACATTATTGCCATGCCTGATAAGTGGGAATATCCATGGTATGCTGCATGGGACCTCGCTTTTCATTGTATTTCGCTTGCCATGGTGGATGTGCTTTTTGCCAAACACCAGTTGCTGCTGATAATGCGGGAATGGTACATGAAACCGGATGGTCAATTGCCAGCCTATGAATGGAATTTCAGCGACGTAAATCCTCCTGTGCAGGCATGGGCAGCAATGGAAATTTACCGGGTAGAAAAAGAAACCTATGGTGCAGGTGATGTTGTTTTTTTAAAAAGGGTATTTCAAAAACTGCTCATCAATTTTACCTGGTGGATAAATCGTAAAGACAGAAATGGCAACAATATTTTTGAGGGAGGTTTTTTAGGATTGGATAATATCGGGGTTTTTAACAGGAGTCATCACTTTACCACGGGCATGCAACTGGAGCAGGCAGATGGTACAAGCTGGATGGGTATGTATGCTTTAAATATGATGGATATGGCGCTGGAAATTTCCCGTCATGATATTGCTTTTGAAGATACGGCAACCAAGTTTTTTGAGCATTTTGTTTTAATAGCAGAATCGCTAAACAGTCATGCTATGTGGAATGACGAAGACAAATTCTTTTATGATACTTTATGCATTGCCGGTGCTGATCCTTTGCCATTACGCATTCAGAGTATTGTGGGCCTCACAAGCCTGTTTGCGGTAAGTACAATAGATAAAGAAATATTTGATAAGCTACCCGATTTTGAAAAACGGGTAAACTGGTTTGAGAAATACAGAAAAAAAAATAATCTCTTTTGGCCAAATGAAGAACGTGGCGATGGCGAAGAAATTTTGATTTCCCTGGTTCAAAAAGAAAGGCTGGTTTATTTATTAAACCGTTTATTAAATGAAACTGAGTTTTTATCGGATGGCGGCATAAGGGCATTGTCTAAATATCATGAAGAAAATCCCTACACGGTAAAAATTGATGGGGTAGATTATACAATACAGTATGACGCAGGAGATTCTACCAGCAATCTTTTTGGGGGCAATAGTAACTGGCGGGGACCTGTATGGATGCCTATAAATTATCTTATTATCCGATCTATAAGAAAATACGGAGAGTTTTATGGCGATGGCCTTAAAGTTGAATGCCCGGTAGGATCAGGCAATATGTTGAACCTGGTGGATGTTTCTAAACTGCTGTCAGATAGGGTGGTTAGTTTGTTTGCCAAAGACGGCAATAACTCCAGGAAACTATATGGCGATTACAACTGGTTTTATAATAAATCCGGTAACGAAGATCTCGTTTTATTTTATGAGTATTTTCATGGGGATACAGGATCCGGTTTAGGAGCAAGTCATCAAACCGGGTGGACATCGCTGGTAGCAGAGCTGATTGGCGGCAAAGAAGTGCCCGATATTGAGTGGAAAGATGGCAAATAGCAGGAAAACATTGCAGATAACTGCTGGTGTGTGTATACAAATGAATGTACATTAATTACCCTAATCTAAATAATCTGTGAATTATGTAATATAATTTTTTAATTGTATAACGGTTTCAGAAAAATATTTTCGCATCTTTATATAGCAATCCCTGTTAATATGGAAGAAAATTTAAATAATCCCGAATCCTTTAAGCAGTTTCAACCTCCGGATGAAATAAGTGAATCATTTAAAAATATCATAGATTCAGATGAAGCTGACCCTGATAATTTTTATATCCCCGTTACAGAAAATAAAAGCTGGTCGGAAAAATTTACAAATGCTGTAGTTGAATTTGGGGGCAGCAATGCATTTATTATTATTATCGCAGTTATTCTTTTTATCTGGATTTTAATAAATGCAAAATTATGGACGTTGATTTAGTGTATTGATTCGTGTAGTTTTACTATTCTCTTAATTTTATTTACTATATTTTATACTGTTTATAAATGCCTGGTTTTATATTATCGAATTTTATCCGGGTATACAATAAAACCAGTTCATCAACACAGATTTATACACAATTGATTTATAAATTACCCCAATACTTTCTATCGGCATTTACCAAACCCTTTCGCACAAAAGCAATCCGAAATTTCTACAAGCACAAAATGGCCTAAAATAAAATCCGTTTGGTATTAGTTCCTTTCTCCGCTATGATGAAATATACCTTCAATAACTATTTATATTGGGCTAAACAGATACTTTTAAAAGAGTATTTTTAATTAAATCCGGATAGTACTTATCTGTTTTTAAATAGCTTTATCCCTACCGGTATGCCATATATAAATATTAGCTAAGCCCGCTTGTGACGTCACTTATACTATAACCGGTTCTTTTTAATAATAATAAGATATTTTAAAAATGGCGGTGTGGTTTGTATGTAAGATTTGGCAACAACCGATAAATTGATGCTTAAATTGAGTATATTTAGCTTTAAACGAAGCTTAACTAAAACTGGCAAAATAAATGGTATCAAATGTTAGTATTTTGGCGCTGGTGAATGTTTCTTTATCGTGAATATAAATTGTAAGGCAGGAATGAAGCTATATATCAAATACATGGTAAGTTTGCGATGCAAGATGCTGGTGAAAGAAGTGTTGAAGGAACTACAACTTCATGATCATTCTATAAAACTGGGCGAAGTAGAAATACTGGAAGAAATTACAAATGCACAAAGAGAATTAATAAAAATTGCGTTGCTCAAATCGGGGCTTGAATTAATGGATGATAAAAGGGCAATGCTGATAGAAAGAATAAAAAATGTGATCGTAGAAATGATTCATTATTCCGATGAATTACCGGAAAAAAATTTTTCAAAATACCTAAGCGATACTTTGCATTACGACTATACCTATCTCTCTAATCTTTTTTCCGATACAGAAGGTACCACTATAGAACATTTTATAATAAATCATAAAATAGAAAAGGTTAAAGAACTTATTATTTATGATGAATTAAATCTCACCGAAATTGCCTGGAAACTCCATTACAGTAGTGTGGCACACCTTTCTAACCAATTTAAAAAGATAACCGGTTTAACTCCCTCTTTTTTTAAAGCACTAAAGTATAAAAAACGCTCCAACCTGGAAAATCTGTGAATTATGTAATCTTTAATTATAATTGTATAATGTTTGGGAAGTAAAGAGGAACTATCTTAGGATTGGAATTATAGTGACGAAAAAAAAACCAAACTACATTTAATGCAGCTCAGTAGTATAACAAATTTAACTAATGAATAAGCTGACAGATACCAGGCGCTCAGTTGATGATATAAATTATCAGGATAAGTTATACGCCGTACCTACAGCAAGCGAACAACAGGATGATAATCTCAAAGATCAATTTTTGAATTTTAAACAAGAAAGCGAAGAATTACCCGTTTTTAAAAATACATATGATAAAACAATAGAATTTTGTAGTAGCTGGAGATTTATTTTTATCTTCTTAGCACTACTTGCAATATTTGTTATATATAGTATCTTCCACTACTGGTTTTTATAGGCTCTCTATATTTTTTATTACGCATCATCTTTTGCTCTATCATTTATATCCTTCAATTTAAAAATGCCACCGGGCTTTTGCCTTTACATTTTAAACAATTAAAACTCAAAAGACGAAACCCGATTGAATTAATAGAAAAAGCTGAGTAGGATGTTATACGGAGGTAAAAAAATAAATATTGATTTTTAGCAGTAGCAAACATTGCTGCAGAGGCTTTTTGTTATCCGTAAACAATAAATACCAATTAGTTAGCATTTTATATGTTGTAATTGTAAATAAAATTATTTACTTGAGACCGGTAATAAATCATCTTAGTATTGCCAGTAATAAACCAGCCGTGCAATTAAATATCTGTGAATAATGTAACTTTTATATAAAGTTGTATAACTATTTTGATTTAATGTAAGTCATCTTTACAGCATATTAAACAGGTTAGGTAATCCAAACACTCCATTATCCGTATGCATCCAAACAAATGGCATTAGAAACACTGGTATTTGTAAAAAGAAATAATGTTAAATGATGCAAGTAATGATAAATAAAAACGGGAAAAAGCAGAATAATGGACTGAAAACGGACCTGCCCGCAGCATGCACCGTTATAGAAAAGCCGGTAAATGAAAATAAAGATTACTTACCTGGCATTTTATTTATAACATCCTGGCCTCCCGGTGAAAACAGTATTGCTACATATACACAGGATCTTATAGACGCATTAAATAATAAATTTTATCGTTCGTTCAACATCAAAATTTGTTTCTTAAATACAGGAGATCATCAGCACGCTGAATCGCACGAGCTTTGTTATGTTCTAGATGTTCATCAGCAGGATGGATATAAACAATTGGCTAAAAATATCAATGCAGACAAAGAGATCAGCATTGTTGTCATTCAGCATGAGTTTGAAATATTTAAGGGTAAGGAAAATGAATTAATTGATTTTTTAAAGATACTTACCAAGCCTGTTTTAATGGTGCTTCATGTTGTTTTTCCTTTGCCGGATAAAGTATTTAAAAAGCAGGTGCAGCAAATGGGCGAGGCCGCAAAGTCTATTGTTGTTTTGACGCAGGCTTCTGCCAATATTTTGATAGATGCTTATTCATTGCCTTCTGAAAAAATTTCAGTAATTCCGCACGGTACCTGCCTGGTTCGCAATACTGATAAATTAGTGCTAAAAGATAAGTACAACCTTTCCGGGAAAAAAGTTTTGAGCAGCTTTGGGTTGCTCAGTGAGCGAAATAATATTGAAACAACTTTAAAGGCATTGCCAGCCATCATCAAGGATAACCCTGATGTTATCTTCATTATAATGGGGGCTATCAATCCTTCGGTACTTATTGAGCAAGGATATAAATACCGAAATATCCTGGATGAAATGATTCGGCATTTAAAACTGGAGAATCATGTTCTATACCTTAATTATTTCCTACCCCTGCCGGAGTTACTTGATTATTTACAATTAACCGATATTTATTTATTTACCTCCAAAGATCGCAACCAGGTGGTGAGTGGCACTTTGTGTTATGCATTAGGAGCCGGTTGTTTGGTAGTTTCTACTCCCATACCACATGCCCTGGAAATATTAAACAACAACGAAGGAATTATTGTTGATTTTGAAAATTCACTTCAAATTACACAGGTTGTTAATTCGTTATTGTTGGATGAGCAAAGAAGAAAATATATTGCATCTAACGGACAACGAAGGATGGCCCCTACAGCATGGGAGAATACAGCTATTGCTCATGCGCTGGAATTTAAAAAAATAACAAACGATGTTGTTTCTTTAAATTATAAAATACCCACAATTAATCTTGATCATATAAAAAGATTAACCACAGATTTTGGTATGATGCATCAATCTGTTTTTAATTGCCCGGATATAAGTTCAGGGTTTACTTTAGACGATAATGCAGGAGCGATGATAGCCATGTGCCGGAATTTTGAATTAACCGGTAATAAAGAAGATTTATACCTGGTTAATATTTATTTCAATTTTATTAAATATTGTTTGCAACCGGAAGGGTATTTTATGAATTATGTGGATGCAAAAAAAGCTTTTTCACCTAAAAACTTTTCTACCAATCTTGCAGATGTCAATGGTAAAGCTATTTGGGCGCTGGGATATTTAATTTCTTTAGATAGCTTACTGCCACAAGCGTTGTTGGCAGATGCAGTTAGTACTATAAAAACGGCTTTGCTAAATGTGAATAAAATACACTCAGCCAATGCCATGGCATTTGTAATTAAAGGCTTGTATTATCGCAATAAAAAAGAGTCTTGTACACAGGATATTTCATTAATAAAATACCTGGCAAACAGGTTGGTGCAAATGTATAAACTGGAGGCCGATGGAGATTGGCAATGGTTTGAAAGAAAATTTACTCCTGGATGTCCTGTTTTGCCGGAGGCACTTTTATGTGCATGGCTGGCAACAGGGGAGGATACTTATAAGGATATTGCAAAATCAACTTTTGATTTTTTATTGACAAATATAACAGATGTAAATAGTTCGATTAATTTTTCTCTAAATAAGTTGTCGCCAACGGGAGTGTTGCCAGTTCATAAAGATTTTAAAACAGAGCAGCCTGTGGTAGTTGCTTACAGCATTCTTGCTTTAAGCAGGTTTAATGACTTTTATAAAAATGATGGCTATGCAAATAAGATGAAGCATATGTTTAATTGGTTTTTAGGAGACAATCATTTACACCAGATTATGTATAATCCCTGTACCGGAGGATGTTACCAACAGTTGGAACAGGAAGAAATTAACCTAAACCAGGGAGCAGCGTCTACTGTTAGTTACCTGGTGGCAAGACTTGCAATGGAAAATTGTTTAAGTAATGTGCCGGTAATAGTTCACAGGAGTAAGCAGAATGCATTGCTGTAAATGCAAAATGAATCAATAATTTAAATTGTTCATTAAATAGTTATGATGGCGGAAAATTTAATTTTGATCGTTTAAGTTCAGATTTTTGCCCAAATTTTAAAAGCTGAGTAATACATTGCTCACATTTTCAATATTATATCACTTTAGAGGTAATTAAACATTTATTTAAAGTGGCATAAAAATTTCATTCTTCATTACGGGTTGGTATTTATCCCAAAAAAGGCAAATGATTATTGCAAGTAATAAGAGACAATAAGCATTTATTAATTCGAACAGATTCCACTTATAGCTTCGGTGATCAACATTTTTTTTAAAACGCATGTAAGAATGTGTATGGTTTAATAATATAAAAGTAAAATGACAGTAAACAATGATATCAAGTCTGATATAGAAATTATGTCAATGTTGAGACAGGGCAAAAGATCGGCATGGGAACATCTTTATAATAGATATGCGGCTGTTATGTATGGGGCAATTTTGCGATTTACAGAAGATCAGGACCTGGCAGAAGAAATCCTGGTAGAATCATTTGCACAATTAAAAACAAAGAGCATACTATCTAATGCAAACAGGCCGCTATGTTTGTCGGTTTTACACCACACTTTCTTGGTTGTAAAGCGCATTTTAGAAAGTAGAGGAATAGCACTCAAGCATGATATTGAGGCTAATGAAATTTATGCAATTTTAAATTGTGTAATAATTAAGCAGCATTCATTGGAAGAAATTGCCCATAAAGCAGGCGCAACAAATGAAGCAGTAAAAATAAGGCTCCGTGCAGAATTACTTCAACTACGAAAAGACATTTTGCAAAAAAATAGTGTGTAATAAAAAACTGTTCTTAAACAAAGAATATCCTTTTTCTCTTAAAACAGTTTTAGTGTATAAAAGATTCGTTTAAAAAATCTAAGCATAAAAATAAAATCTACCTTTCTTTTCCAGTTAGCTTTATTAATATCCCGCTTCAGTATTTATTAAGTACTCAATTTTTTTACATATTTGGTGAGTATCACAATCATTGAATTGTTAACCCTGCCTTCAATTTGTTCTGCATTATCTGCTACCAGGTGAATTTTATGCACTACGGTTCCCACCTTAGCATTAAAAGCAGCGCCTTTCACATCCAGCGATTTGGTGAGCACTACATTGTCTCCATTGCGCAATGCCGCACCATAACAATCTACATGTTTTACCATGTCATCAGGATCTACATCATCCCCGGAAGCTTTGGCCCATTCAAGTGTTTCTTCATCCAGGTATGCAATATCAATAAGGTCCTGCACCCAATCCAGTTGTCTTAACTTATGAAGCATTCGCCATGATACAACTTTTACCGCAGGGGTTTCGCTCCAGATACTATCCTTAAGGCAACGCCAGTGATTGGCATCGGCTGTTTCAATATTATTCATTTGATGCAGGCAGACAGGGCATACCCAAATATGATGTGCAGCTTTATTGCCCGGGCTTGATGGGATGGCATATGCTGTGTTGGCCTCTTCTGAGCCACACAACTCGCATATAAAATTGCTTCTTTTTTGTAATTCCTTATCGAAACTCATGTTATTTGTTATTTGTTTGAAGAGCGTGAAGGTAACAAAATATATTGCCATCGCATAAAGCAGCAGCTTTGCGTAAAATATAGAATAGATATTTTAGGCAAGGCAACCATTAATTTAAAAACGGGTGTAACTATCAACAAAAGATTGCTGGCGCAAACTGCTGTAACGCTTCAAATGAATGCTGTTACACAGCCACAATAAAATATAACAATAATATTTTGAAGAGAGGCATCCGAAAGGATAGCCTCTTTTTTTAAAACTTTTACTGGTTATTTAAGAAACGATATTTTTTAATTAATACCGTAATAAAACCGCATAGATAAAAGTTGAGCAATGGTATGCCGTACAAGAGTGCGACGCAAGAATGCTAAATTGAAATACCAAGGCTGGTAACAAAAAAATGATTGACTAAATACCCAATACTTCCTTTAGTCTTGCATAGCCTGCTTTGCTTACCGGCAGGCGGGCACCGGTTGTAAGCAGTACAAGGTGGCTGTCTTTTTCGTGTGGTTGTATGCGGGTGATTAATTGTGCATTGATGATATAAGAGCGATGTGTACGGATGAATTCCTGCGATGGCAAACTGTCTTCAAAATGTTGCATGGTTTTCTTTTTTAAAAAGATGCCATCGGGTGTAAAAATTTTTACATAATCATCTGCAGCCTCCAGGTATTGTACCTGTGCAACCGGAATGATTTTTATTTTACCATTATCTTTTACTACAATACGGTTGGTGTGCAGGTTGGTTTGCAGTGCCATATCTACTGTTGCCTGTGTGCTGTTTACCTTTTGCAATTGCAGCTTTAGCATGGCTTTGTCAAACCGCTCTTTACTAAACGGCTTGAGCAAATAATCTGCTGCATGGGTGTCAAACGCTTTGATGGCATATTCTTCAAAGGCGGTAGTAAAAATTACCAGGGGTGGATGGTCTATCAACTCCAGCATTTCAAAACCATTTATTTTAGGCATTTGAATATCCAGAAAAATTAAATCGGGCTGGTGCTGCTGAATGGCTTTGATGCCTTCAAAACCATCATTGCATTCTGCTGCGATGCTGATGTGTGGATATGATTGCAGGTATTCTTTTACCATCATTCTTGCCAAAGGCTCATCGTCAATTATAATTGCTTTCATTTAGTTGTGGTATGTTGATGATGGTAATAAATTGTTGGTTATCTTTTTTTATTTGTAAAAGGTCGTGGCGGCCAAATAATAAAAACAACCGCCGCCGGATGGACGACAAACCAAAACCGGTACCTTTTAATGGAGCAGCAGTGGTTTCGTCGAAAGGGTTTTGTACCTGTACCTGCAATTGGTTGTTTACTTTTTTTGCCGTTATAAAAATAATCACTTCTCCAATGGTATCATAGAGGCCAAACTTAATGGCATTTTCTACCAGCGGCTGCAGCAGCATAGAGGGCAAACGCATTTGCGTAGCTTCTTCTTCGCATTGGATGTTGGTTTGCAAGCGGTAACCAAACCGTACTTTCTCTATCTCAAGGTATAGTTGCAGGTATTGCAATTCTTCTGCAAAACTGGTCCATTGTTGTTCTTCTTTTTTTAAAGTGCCTCTTAAAAAATCCGACAACTGTTGTATCATATGACGGGCTTTTTCTGGTTGGCTACCGGTTAAAGCACTTATGGAATTTAGACTGTTGAATAAAAAATGAGGCTGCAGTTGCTGGCGCAGTTTATGTAACTCTGCTTCACGGGCAAGGCGTTCCATATCCTGTTTGCGAAGAGAATCTGCCTGCTGTTCTTTTTGTGTGTACCAGAGCAAACTCAATACTGTGCAACATCCAATCATTAAAAATGCGATGATATACCTTATTAATGCAGTTTGTGATAAAGACAACATATAGGCAGTGTCGTTTTTAAAAAGGCCCCATAAACTTACCCTCATTAATAAAAGCCAAAGGCCACTTAATGCAATGCTGACGAAAATGCTGTACCAATATTTTTCTCGCTTGGGTAAATAATAACGCATGTTGTTTATTACCAACAGGCAAACGGCTATCATTAAAATATTACTGATGACTGCATCGGCCATTGCCCGGGAAGTAGTGATACCAAAGTCCTGCAATATCATTATTTGCAGCGTGGACCAAATGCCAAACCAACCGAGCAAAGCGCCCAAAACCAGGATACTGTTTTTTTTGTTTGCAGAAATATTACGTGCCAATTGTATTGCTGTTTAAGCAGGTGAATTGATGAAGGCCATGTTGTAATAATTGTGTGGCCTTTTTTTGAATACTGCGAATGTACAAATTGGCATCGGCTTCTTCATTTATAACAGAATAGATTTCTGCTCCATCTGTATTTTCTATTAGCAGGTGTAATTCTACCACGTCTATAAATTTCCATTTTACATCAGCAGTTATATTGTTAGTATCTTTTAAACAATCGCCTTCGCCCAGTAATCTTGCTTTGTGAAAAGCATGTAATTCATCCTCTGCATAAATAAGCCTTAGCTGTTCATTAAACTGAGGGGTATGATGCCCGTCACCGCAAATTATCCTGAAAACCAATTTTGCAAGGAACCAGTTCATTTGTTGTTGTTTTGGTTTAAGAAATATCTATCATGGTTTATGAATCATAAATCTTAGAGCTGCAGGCTTTCACTTTTCACCTTTCACTCAGCGTCATTAATAAAACACTATAAGGTTTCCCCTACCACAATCCAACGCACAAACTCTTATAGGTTTTATCAGGCTTTCACCTTTGATCTTTCACCATTGACCATTGACCATTGACCTTTCACCATTGACCATTCACTATTGACCATTGACCATCGCCCCCTCAGCCCGGGCAGGCTTTTAAAAGCTTCGTATCTCTATCCCTCCAAATATGGCCGATCCTTTTAAGATCAATACTTTGCCGGGATTGAGGCCTGCATCGGGATTATATCTTCTGTTATCATCTACCCCATGAAATACGCCATCAATTTCATTTTGAACCGCCCAATGCGATGGCACCACTAATTTAGCTCCGCCAAACAGTACTTCAAATTTGATGATTACCTGCCCGTTTATTTCTGCCTGGCTCAGGTCAATTTCTGCACCACCAAAAACAGAGGAAATATGGCCACCCTTAAAATTTTTAGATACAACGTTTCTTTTTACACCACTAAAAACAGAGCGTACCATCAGAAAGTCGCTGTTGTCTGTTGCTGCATTGTTGGGTGTTTCCTCCATGGATGTTGCATTCCATGTGTCTTTTTTTTGATCGCTTTTGAATTGTAAAAAGTCTTTTCTTCCGGGCCTGAGGATTAGTATTACCCCAATTCCTATAACAATGAGTGGCCAAAACAGCGGCTCCAGGCCAAGCTGTGGTATGTATTTACTTACCAGGAAAAATCCGCCAATGGCTATTAAGATGATCCATGTGTGATTTCTAAAATTATGTTTAAAACCACTGTAAATACCTATCAGGATTAAAATCATTGGCCAGGAAAATAACCAATTGGGCATATAAAATCCAGTATTGCGTAAAAGTAATACTGCACCTGCGGCCACCAATATTAACCCACCTACAACTCTGCCCCCTTCTTTGTTTTTAAAATTTTGATTGTTTTGCATCATTTTTATTTTTTTATAAAACAAATGTATCGGGGGTTTTTTAATGCAGAAAGAGGCATTAGGTATATGATAGGTAATGGGCGGTGAATGGCGGAATTTAGCAGGTGAGTAAAATGGCAGATAGCCGGAAATGATAAATGATATTGAATAAAAAAATAGCGCAGCAAAAAAGATTGATTGAAAAAAGAGATAATCCAAGGCAGCAACTTATATGAAAAGATAGTTCAGCCTGTTTGTAAACATAGCCAGTAAACTATGTAGCCAATGTAGAATAAAGTTTAATCCTGCCCATGCATTTGTTCTTTACCATTTCTAAAGTAATCAAGATCATCATAAAATTTTTCATCAAATGTGTGGGCAGATGGTTTGCCAAATTTTAAGATGATATAAGCCAAATAAATAACAGGAAAAGGGGAGAATGCAAACAGGCCAAAAATAATACCATCACTTAAACCAGTAAATGGTGCCAGTTGAAAAAATACTGCATATAAAGTTACAATCGTAATTACTACTGGTAAATTTTTCATGAGTGTGGGTTTAAATGAAAAAAAATAATCGCAGTAAGTATGCAATACAAAATACAGTTTTTTAGCAAAGAATATGGTATAAAGGCTGCTGTTTATTTCAAAAAAGTTATTATTAAATTTTTGCTCTTTCATACTGAACCGGCCATTTAATTTCATTGCCTAATTCTTTGGCAGCATGTAATGGAAAATAGGGGTCACGCAAAAACTGGCGGCCAATGATCACCAGGTCGGCCTGTTTGTTTTTTATGATTTGTTCTGCTTCTGCAGCATTGGTTATCATACCTACGGCACCGGTTAATATATTGGCGTCTTTTTTTATTTTTTCTGCAAACGACAATTGGTATAATGGTCCTGTAGTAATTTTCTGCAGAGGGCTGTTGCCTCCGCTGGAGCAATCTATTAAATCTACAGAAGCAGTTTTAAGGATTTTTGCAAGCGCTACAGAATCTTCCGGCGTCCAGCCTCCCTCTATCCAATCTGTGGCGGAAATACGCACAAACAATGGTAAGTTATAACCCATTACTTTTCGGGTGGCTTCAGTAATTTCCAGTAACAATCTTATCCTGTTGTTAAATGAGCCGCCATATTCATCTGTTCTTTTGTTGCTGATGGGCGATAAAAATTCGTTGATCAAATAACCATGGGCTGCATGTATTTCTATTAGTTTAAAACCTGCATCTAAAGCCCTTTGGGCAGCAGTTGCAAAATCGGTGATGCATTGCCTTATTTCTACAAAACTCATTTGATCAGGTACCGTTTCGCCGGGAGCAAAAGGAATATCAGAAGGAGCGATGGTTTGCCAGGCGCCTTCATTTTCGGTTAATGATTTACCGCCATCCCATGGTTTGTGATGACTGGCTTTGCGCCCTGCATGTGCCAGTTGTATACCGGCAACGGCACCCTGTTTTTCAATAAACGCAGTGATTCGTTTTAAAAATTCGATATGCTCATCTTTCCATATGCCAAGATCCCCCGGGGATATTCTTCCTTGTGGAGAAACTGCTGCAGCTTCTGTAATAATAAGGCCTGCGCCCCCAACAGCCCTGCTGCCTAAGTGTACAAGGTGCCAGTCGTTGGCAAAGCCATCTATGGCTGAGTATTGGCACATAGGGGATACTACGATCCTGTTTTTAAAAGTGATATTTCTAATGTGGAGTGGTTCAAAAACTGATGACATATATCGGGGTTTAGGATGATTGCCTGTAAAATTAATTAAGTTAGTCCCATTGCTGGATAAAAATTCCTTTCGTTGATTTTTATTTAAATATCAAAACGAACGAACTTATCCCGGCACTATAACTTTTTTTTATCATTGTATTATTTTAGGTTATTTGTGAACAAAGCAAAAGTTTTTGATTTGCCCAAAGCGATGTCTAAAATTTTTAGATATAACATAAAGTAAATTGCCGGGTAAAGGAATTTATTAAATAATAAAGTTTGATCACTTAAAATGATAGGTTTTATAAGTGATGCCTGCTTACCAGCCATCCCTTTTTTTGTTTAATCATTGTGTGTGAGCAGAAGAAAAAGTAAGATTCTAAATTTCATTTAACTTCACCTGCAAAATCAACAATATGGCAATCAGAATTTTTATAACCGGTGGCACATTTGATAAAGAATATAATGAATTGAACGGTGAACTGTATTTTAAGGATACTCACCTGAGCGACCTGCTGGAAATGGGCCGTAATAAAGCACCGGTAGAAATTCGCACACTGATGATGGTAGACAGTCTTGAAATGACAGATGAGGACAGAGAACTGATTGTGCATCAATGCAACAACTGCGATGAAACGCAGATTGTAATTACCCATGGCACAGATACGATGGCAGATACTGCTAAAATTTTGGGCCAATCTATAAGCAATAAAACCATCATTCTTACGGGCGCTATGATACCCATTAAATTTGGCAGCTCCGATGGATTGTTTAACCTGGGCAGTGCCCTTGCCTTTGCACAAAGCCTACCCCTGGGTGTATATGTTGCTATGAATGGCCGTTTCTTTAATTGGGATAATGTGCGGAAAAATAAACAAACCGGTGTTTTTGAGGAAGTGAAATAATTAAGGTAATCCTTGCTGTAATTATTTATTTCCGGAAGGATAAAAGAGCAGCTTTAAAATATTTCTATCATTTTCTCCATTGAGAGATATCATTGCAATATAGATTTATCAACCATATTTGTATTACCAAAATCCTGCTACATTAACGCTTACCCGCCACCTGCACTATGCCCGAAAAAAGTAAACATATGGCGAAAGGTTATATTGGCTTTCATCTGTTATAGTTACTTTTTTTGTGGTTAAACTTACCATATTTATCCAGAAGAATATAAGGCTCGCAACTACCCGTAAAAAATCATTTATATCAGATGGTTTTGTAATAAAGCAGTTAGCATGATTATCATAACACAGTTTGATATCCCTTTGTGAAGAGGAAGTGGTAAAAATGGTTACCGGAATGTATTTAAAACTTCTATGTTCTTTCATATATTTCAATACTTCGTGGCCATTTTTTTTAGGTAAATTTATATCAAGTATTAAAAGATCCGGCAGGTTCGTGTTGTGATACTTTCCCTCTTTATTCAGGAACTCCATCACAGCTTTTCCATCTTTTACTACACTAAGTTTGATTTGTATTTTTGCAAATACTATTGCTTCTTCCATAAGCATAATATCCCCTTCATTATCTTCTGCCAATAAAATGTGAAATTGTTTCATAATTTGATTCTCTTAGATATTTACTTTACAGGAATACGTATTTAGTTCATAAATGCTTTACAGTCCTTTAGGGGCTAAAGCCTTGTAGAAAAATAATGTTGATGTTAATTTGCTCCGCAGGAGCAATACATTTTTTGGGTAATTGCACTCAAGGGGTTGCTCCCAAGGAGCAATTGGAAAAGCCATCGGTTTGTTGCTACAAAGCTGATGCTACTACAGTGCAAATGCACGTTGTAGATTAAGATGCTAACTAAATACATAATCTTATTAATAAAAAACATAGATGCCTTTTTGTTTTAAAACTACCTGCTGGTTTTAAACGGGTTATTTTTTAATAGTAAAATAAAATATACTTCCTTTACCTTCTTCTGAAGTTAACCATATTTTTCCTCCCTGCATTTCAATAATTTTTTTTGTAATGGCCAGCCCAATGCCTGTACCGGAAAATTCCTTGTTATTATGAAGTCGCTGAAAAATGATAAATATTTTATTGAAATATTCATTACTGATACCAATGCCATTATCGGCTACTGCAAATTGCCATTGGTCATTCAATTCTTTTACAGAAATATGTATTTTGGGTAATACCCCCTGCCTGGTATATTTTAATGCATTGCCAATCAGGTTTTGAAATACCTGTGTTACCGGGGCTGTATAAGAATAAATAGTGGGAAGTGGATCAACGGTAATAATGGCTTTTTTATCTTCAATCTCTTTCTGAAACAGTATTTTGATATCCTTAGTCAATCCATTCAAATCAATTAATTCCAGGTTGTCTGCTGTTCTACCTACTCTTGAAAATTCCAGCAGGTTCAGGATAATCATTCTCATTCGTTCGGCACCATCTACGGCAAAATTGATGTACTTCTTACCGTTATCATCAATAATATTTTCATACCTGGTAGCTAATAAAGAAAGAAAACTGCTTACCATTCTCAGGGGCTCCTGCAAATCATGAGAAGCTACATAAGCAAACTGTTCCAGTTCTGCATTGGACAAAGCAAGTTCTTTGGCCTGTTCTTTAAGGTGGCTGTTCATTTCCTTTAAAAGAATTTCGGCTGATTTTCTTTCTGATACGTCACGAATGATCATAGAATTCCTTTCCTGGCCATAAGCATCTTTAAACAAAACGGTACTGACATCAGCAGCAAACCTGCTTCCATCTTTTCGTACCAGCGTAACCTCACCCCGGGCACTGCCGGTATTTTGGCGTTCCTTAATAAGCGCCATAACTCTTGGATCAGATAAATCTACCAAACCCATTCTTCCGGCTGTACAAATTTCAGCTTCTGTCATTTGAAAGATTTCGCTAGCTGCGGGATTCGCAGCCAGGATGGATCCATCTGATACTGTGAGCAAAATACCATCCATACTGTTCTCAAAAAATGCACGGTATTTTGCTTCACTTTCGCTGATTAATTGCGCTGCTTTATTTCGTTCAGATATATCCCTGATGAAGATCAGCACGCTTCTATCATCCATCATTTTTCCGCTTAGTTCCATTACCAGGGCCGTTCCATCTTTTTTCTTGAGTCGTCGTTCCTGTATGAAAGTAGTGCCTGGAGTTATTGTAGGAATTTTTAAAGGAATTGTTGTAAGGTCTTCTGCAAATAAGATGTCAAGTACAGAAAGTTCTAAAAATTCTTCCCTGGTGTAACCGGATTGCTGGCAAGCACTATTATTTATTTCAATAAACTTCAAATTTGTATCTACAATACAAATGGCATCTGATGCATGTTCTATCAAGGATCGGTAGCGCAACTCACTTTCTATTATTTTTTCTTCGGCTATCCTGGTTGCTGTAATATTTCTTGAATAACATGCAATGCCAATCACTTTCTCATCTTTAATAATAGGATTAAATGTAGCATCTCTCCAATTAGCCGGGCTGTTATTTATTTGGGGTGAATAGGTTTCTTCTTTAAATGATTCACCTGCCAAAGTCCTTCTGTAGCATTTTTTCCAGAAGGCGAGTAAACTTGTGGAAAAAATATCAGGAATCAATAATTCATCACCGGGTTTAAGCATTGCGCCTGTTGCAGCTTCCATACTTTGTAAAAAAGCATTATTAGCAGCTACCAGCTTTATCTCTGTGTCTACACTCCATATTAAATCTTCAGTACTGTTTATAAGCGCTTCCTTATTTCTTCTTTCAAATTCATGATCTTCTTCTGCTTTTTTTCGGGCAGTAATATCCTGGCAGGTACCCACTGCACGAAAGGGCAGTCCCTGTTCGTTGCAAAGAATTTGCCAACGTTCTTCTACAATTTTTTCATTGCCGGCAGGAGTTGTAATACGGTGTTCTATTTTATTAATGGAGTTGTTGGTAAAAGAAGCTGCAAAGGCCGCATTTACATCGGCAAGGTCATCCGGATGAACGAATGCTAAAAATTGAGGATGAGATGCAACGAATTTTTCCGGTTCAACACCAAAAATATGGCAGGTTTCTGCAGACCATATCACTTCTAAACTGGTGAGATTGGTTTCCCAACTTCCAACTTTAGACAACGCCTGTGCTTCAATTAAGCGGGCCTCACTTTTTAAAAGTTCATTTTCAAATTTTTCTTTTTGCTTCCTGATAGTTGTTTCTTTTAATGCCCTTTTAATTTTAGCGGGCAAACTAAACATTCTGTCTTTTAGTATATAATCTGTAACTCCGTTGTCTATATAACCCACACAATTTTCTTCGCCAATTTCTCCACACACAAAAATAAAAGGAGTATGTGCAGCCAGCTCCATTTTTAATTTATAGGCTGTTGGTCCATCAAATGAAGGAAATATAAACTCGGATATGATGATGTCTGGAATAAAATGGGTAAGGGCTATACAATAATCGGCCTCATTTTTAACAATTGTTGCTTCATAATCAATTCCACCTTTTCTTAAAACCTGTTCAAGCATCGCAAGGTCCTCATCATTATGCTCTGCAATTAATATTTTAATTTTCATTTTAAACATTTGTGGGTAGCTGATTGGCAATTGCCGGGTATTTTTTTATTTGGACACTATTTTAATATTAATTGAATGATTCTTTCCGGTAAAAATGTAGTCATTAAATCAAAATCCTCCAGAAAATATTTAAGATGTTCGGTTGTTCAGATAAAATTTTTGTAGCCGGTAAGCATTTTTTAAACTTGTATCCATATGATCAGCAGCTAAAACAAGAAGCAGGAAAACGTCTTTAGCTTTGGGTAGTAATCCTGCATTTTAAATTTTAAATAATTCTATTATTCTCCATTTTAAATACAGGATATCATTTTCTGATATATGATTAAGGAGGGCAATCGTTTATTCATGCTGATAATTGTAGGTATTTGAATAGATGTTTTACTGGTAATATAACCTGGTAAAAGTCAAATATTAATTGGTACTAAAGCATAGCTAAAGCAGCGGTATACGGTAGTTATTTATCTACAATTTAAATGCAGGGATGTAAGAGCGATTTGTGACATAGAACATTATCCAGGCATAGGTTTATTTAAACTCCCTTAGTTAAAGACTATAACTATTAGTGGAACAATGTTAAGGATTTTTTGAGAGTAGTGCTTCTTCTGTAATCGTAACCCAGGTATGACTAAGTCCGAATATTTTTATCAGCTCAAATAGTATTCTAGCATTTTCGGGATGAAGCCGGATACATCCATGTGATGCTTTGGTACCCAGCTTAGGGAAGTTGCCCACTGTGGTGCCATGTATGGCATATCCTCCTCTTAAAAAAATGGCATAGGGCATATTGCCCAACCCCTGGTAATTTCCTCCCGGAAATTTTTTAGAATTGTATTTGGTTAATAATGGGCCGGAAGGTTTGAGGTTTAAACCAGGGGTTTCATATTTTTTAATACCTGTAGAAACAGGAAAACTATCTTTCAATTGTCCGTAAATATATAAATACAGTAATTGTGCAGGCTTATTAATTTCTATATAAATAAAACAATCTTTGCCGGTGCAGGATGCAGGTATTATATGGTTCCTGTTTATCAAAAAAGAATCTACTTGTTTTACATTATCCTTTAATATTTGTTTTTCTTCGTCGGTGAATTTTACGCCTGATTTTAAATTTGTTATAAATGTATCAACTTGTTCCATTAGTGCTGCTTCCTGTTGCCATAAAGTATCCATCTTAATCAATAAACTATCTAATGAATCAATACCAGGAGTAAACAGCTTTGAGTCAAAAATATTGATACTGTCTGCGGGAGTATACTGTTTTTCAAACTTTATAGAATCCTTAAAATTTTGGTAATCAAAGTTTTTAGCACTAGCATTATTTGTTACATTTCTACACGAAATAAAAAGAGCTTGTGCAGCCAGGAGAAAAACAACTATTGTAATAAAATATTTAATTGTACGGATTGTATCGCCGGCATATTTATTTGATGCTTCCTGCCTGTTTATGGGTTCACTATATATAAAAAATTTATTACTCATCAGGAAAATATAAAAGTGATTTATTCAAACAAGATAAACAATTATAAAAGCGCTAGAAATGATAGACAACATGGGAGTGAATGATAATAGTTAGCCATCGGCAAGGATTACTACTCTTATGGTACCAAATTTATTAGTATGAATTGCAGCCTGATTGTAAGTATTGAAATATGGGCTGAATTGCAGGAGAATAAAAATTCTATTAACGGAAGGAACTTTTAAATTTACAGATGTGAGCAGGATTGCGGGAGTCTGGTCTCTGTAAGCAACAAGATAAAGAAGTCATTTTTATTTTATGGTGTTTAACCTTAAAAAGTTATTGATTAAAAAGATGCCTGTTTATAAAGCAAAGATTTATTTTAAAAACAGGCATTAACAGATAATCATAGTCAATTAAAGCAGCTACACTTATATAAAATTATTTAATGCATGATCAGATTATTTCGTAATAACCAGGTACTCCATTTTATTTAACGGAGTGCAGGAGTAAACCTGCTCACAGTTGATAATAATTCATTTATATCAAAAGGTTTGGCAATAAAATCATCGGCTCCGGCATTCATACAAATTTCCCTTGCATTGGGATGCGCCGAAATCATGATCACGGGCAGGTTAGCAGTTGTTATGTCTTTTTTTAACCGGCTGCAGATATCAGTGCCATTAATTCCCGACATCAACATATCCATTATTACCAAATCAAAATGTTGGTTCTGTATCATATCTTCTGCTTTTTCTGCTCTTTCGGTTGCCAGCACGTTATAACCATGATACTCCAGCATCAATTTAAGCATCATCCCAATATCAGGGTCATCATCTACTACAAATATTCTGTTGAAAGTTTTATTCATATTATAGGGTTAGTTTTATAAACCAATTGGCAGGGTAATAGTAAATACAGAACCTTTATCTGCATTACTCTCTACAAAGATTGATCCGTTATGTCGTTGAATAATTTCATTGCTGATAAAAAGTCCGATACCAAAACCCGGATAGGTTTGTTCGCTTTTACCTTCTACACGATAAAAACGCTGGAATATCATTTGATGATCTTTTTTATTAATGCCAATACCATGGTCTTTTACTTTTATAGAAACAAAAGTATCGTTTCCTTCTACAGAAATTTCAATGCTGTCATTATTGGGGGAGTATTTAATGGCATTGGTAAGAAGATTGAGTAATACCTGGGAAATGCGGTCCTTGTCTGCAAAAACATTTCCCTTAAAAAAATGATGAATACTAATTTTATGCCTCGTAGAGGTATGATGGGCTTCCTGTGCTGTTTCTTCAATCAGTTCTTCCAGGTTAAAGGAGGTTTTATTCAGTTCAAGCTTGCCCAATTCTATTCTTGACAAATCCAGTAATTCTGAAACCAGCCAGGTAAGTTTTGAAACCTGCTTTGCAATTGTATTCAGAAAAGTTTTAACCATTGGTTTGGATGTCTCGAATTTTTCTTCGTTGGCATCATCATAAATGTTTAATAAAAGCTGAATATATCCTTTTATAGAAGTAATGGGCGTTTTCAATTCATGGCTGGCCATTTTAATAAAATCATCTTTTCGTTCTTCCATTTTTCTGATGTCGGTAATATCTGTTACTGAGCCGGCATACCCGGCAAATGCGCCATCTATATCATAATAAGGTTCACCTTCTGTAAGGCACCAGCGCAACTGGCCATCTGCCCTGTTAATTCTAAACCCGGCACTATATTTTTCTCTTTTAAGCATACTCTCCCAAAACATGGAGTGTGCATTTGCTTTGTCTTCTTCCAATACTTTCATCATCCAGCCTGTACCCATTTGTTGTTCAAATGGTGCACCCGTCCATTTAATCCAGGTATCATTTACAAAGCTGCATTGAGCATTAATATCAGTCATCCATAAACCAACCGGCGAAGCATTGGAAATGGTCTTTAACTTCAATTCGCTTTCCAGTATTTTCTCACTGAAATTTTTCTGATCGTCTATATCTATACAGGCGCTGATAAAACCAGCGAAACTACCATCCTGGTTATGTCTTGGTACAGAATTATCTGCTATCCACCTATATTGGCCATCATGTCTTCTTAGCCTGTATTCTGTATAAAAACCTACCTGTCTTTTATAGGAATCACGGTAGTCTTTTAAACATTTTTCTGCATCATCGGGATGTACATTTTGAACCCAACCCTCATTTTTTTCCTGCTCAATGGTTCTGCCGGTAAACTCCAGCCAGGTCTTATTAAAAAAATCAGCAAACTTATCATCACCAGACATCCAGATCATGGCGGGCACATTATCTGCCATGCTGGTAAATAATTCAACACTGTTTTTTAATTCCTGTTCCTGCTGTTTTTCTTCTGTAATATCCAGTACTGTTCCAATAAAGCGTTCGGGCTGGCGGTTTAAATTGAAATATACCTTGCCCTTGGTGCGTATCCACCTGGTTGCATGGTCGCTGTAACGCAGGATACGGTATTGAATATCATAATTGCCGTCAGCTTCCGCCTTCATTGCATTGGAGATTGCCTGTTGGGCAAAGTCTGCATCTTCCGGATGAATATGTTTTGAAAAAAAGCTGTAATCTACTTCAAGGTCATGAGGTGCATCATAAATATTTTTACATTCTTCCGACCAGTTTAATATTCCTGTAAGCGGATAATATTCCCAGGTCCCCAACAGGGTAGTTTGTATGGCCATTCGCAGCCGCTCTTCACTTTCACGCAATGCCTCATCCTGTATTTTTTGAGCAGTTATATCCCTTAGTATTTTTGATGCCCCAATGATATAGCCCTCATTATTTTTAATGGGAGATAGTGTAACAGAGACGTCCAGTATTGACTGCTCCTTGGTACGTCTTTTGGTTTCTACATGTGTCAGCATCTCTCCTTTTTTCAATCGCTCAAATAACAGGTATTCCTCCTCTAAAAGATCTTCAGGAATTATTTTGAAAAGGGTTTCGCCCACCATTTCATCCATAGAATATCCAAAAACCCTTTCTGCTGCTTCATTCCAGCTCGTTACTATTCCATCTAATGTAATACCGATAATAGGGTCTGATGAGGAATGAACAATGGCTGCCAGGTAGGCCAGTTTGTTTTCTGCTATTTTACTTTCGCTGATATCCATCAGCATATTCACCGCACCCAATACTTTGCCTGCATTGTCTAATAGAGGAACGGGATAGACCTGCACATGAATGCGTTTTCCGTCTGGGCGTTCTATTACAATTTCTTTCCCTTTTACAGCCTGCCCTTCTTTTAAGGTCAGGGCCATTGGGCAACTGTCCAGTGGCATTGGGGTTATTCCATCCGGATAAAAAATCTTTAAGGAACCACAATAAAAATCTTTGCCTAATTCAGGATGCCTGCCCCATAAGTCGGCAGCAGCCTGGTTATAGAGTGTAATCCTACCTTGTGCATCGCAGGTATAAAGGGCAGCCGGAATATTTTCCATCAACAATTGGAAACGGTCTTTACTTTTCTGCAAAGAATCTTCCAGTAGTTTACGATCATTAATATTGGTTGTAAAACAACGGGTATGTACAAATTTTCCGTTTTCCCATAAAACACTCGAGTTAATCAACACGGTGCAATTGGATCCATCTTTATGTATTAAAGTGGCTTCGTAATCCTGCACCACTTCTTCATTGGCCAGCAGGGAAAGTATATGATTTATTTTATCTTTATCTGCATGAAAGTTGGCAATAGGGTTACCGATATATTCCTGCTCAGAATACCCCAGCATTTTTAATTCCGCTTTGTTGGCCCATAAGATGATGCCATCAGCATCTACCCAATGCAGCGCAATGCTTGCATTTTCTACATAATCCTGCAGCTCCTCATTTTTATTTTTTAATTTTATTGCTGCTTGTTTTTTTTGGGTAATATCATTCATTATCCCTGCAATGCCCAATACGTTTCCGCTCTTATCAAAATCAGGGCGGTAGTTTGTTTCAATATACCTGGTATCGCCTTTAAAAGTAACTTCCATTTCAAAATTTACCTCTTCGCCGGCAAGTGCTGCATCCAACCATATCCTGCTTGCTTCATAAGCATGCTGACCTAATAAACCGATGATTGGTTTTCCTTCAACTGCATTAAAATCACATGTAAACATTTTTTTAAACGCTGCATTAGCGTATAATAAGTGATGATTTTTATCTACATAAGTAATTGCTGCTGGAATTAAATTAAATAAGTGGGGAAATTTATCTTCAAAAATGCTATGGGGTATTTCATCTTCCGGGGGCGAATTTTGAGGGGTACCATCAGTACTATTTAAAAATGAATTCTTATCTTTTTGCATAATGCTCATTACTAACAGGTTTATTTTCACGAAGTTCATTGGATGTTATTCCACTGCAGATAACGGTAAAGCAATATTATTTATTCACTATGGTTATTAAAAAACAGATTCACAATGGTTAATACTGTGAAAATATTATGCCACCTTATTAAATTTGATACTGCAATTGGCTTCAGAATTAAACTTTATGTACATGCTAAACGCCTTTATTCCAGTTATGAAAACAGTATTTAATTATATGCATTTTCTGCAACCTGATAGCATGGGTAAAAAAAGCCTGGCAGCAAGCCTTTAGCTTATGCCTCTTACAGCAAAGAATAACTACATCAAACCTTTAGCTGAAAAGCTTAAACCTGTATTACTGGTAGAAGAAATATTGCTGCGTTTTTATAACTAATTTTATACTTATATTTTTATGTTATGCAACCCGAAGATGATCTGCAGCAGCGATGGATGAAACTTGAATGTGCCCTGGAGAAACGTTTAGGGATAAAGCCGGATCTGGATGCCATTTTACTTTTAATTGGTATAAGAGAATCAGGCTTGCCCCCCAAAGTTTTTAATGAAACCGAAAAATTTAATTTAAGGCAGATGGCTGTATGTACCATTCTTGTGCCGGCAAGGTTTTATGAATTGTTTTGGGTAGATGATTTTGGCTGGCCATACTTTAAAGAACTGCAGCGTGAACCGGAATTATCTATGCCCGAAAGAGCAACTTTTTTAAAACCATATTTGCTGATGTATGCAGAGAAACATAAACTGATTTAAAGAGGTTATAAAAAAGCAGGTGAATAAGCATGCCCTTCATCATTCACTTTCTAAGGCACAACACCGGGGGCAAACACATAAGTTGTACCAGGAGCAATTTTTAGAACTCATGTAATATAGGATTGCACGGGAAGCTCTGTTGGAAATTGAGCTTACAATATTTATTTATGATTTAATCATTATTAAAAGCATTTTAAATTCACTCAAAGCTTTTAATGAATGTGGTTTATTGGCAGGCAATATGATGCTATCTCCTTTTTTTAATAAAATTTCTTTACCTAAAACAGTTACTTCGGCTTCACCATCTACCATATAAACCATGGCATCATAGGGTGCTGTATGTTCACTGAGGCCCTGCCCTTTATCAAAAGCAAATAAAGTAACGGTTCCTGTTTTTTTGCCAATGATGGTTTTGCTTACTACCGAATCCTTCTGATAAGCTATCAATGCTTCCAGGTTTTCTTTTTTAACCAGGGCATTTTCGTCTGGCTCTGTTTCATTATTCATCATACATTTCGTTTTATAGTTCTTAGTATTTAATAATGCTCCAAACTTCCTCTCTAAAATGGTTGGCACATGTTATTCTTACAAGTAAAGGTATTGCTTAGTTGTATGAATAAACGTAATGAATGCTATACTTGCTGATATAGGGCTGCAATATTTCAATAAATCATTTCATTTAAATAACTATCACAGTCTAATAAATTAGTTGGGTAAAAGCTTACATGAAGGTAGCGTACAGGATAATTTTACCGGCAATACAACGGGCGGCCATTTTTTTGATTATAAAAAATGCAGTACAGGCTAAATGTGCAGCAAACTGTCATTAAATTTTGCTGCTTAAACAACCGGTAAAAAAGCTGGTAGATAGAGTAGGAGGTAAAACTCTTTGTTTTATAAATAAAATTATTTATTAAAATGATTTTAATCTTTCATTATCCTTTTACAATTGACAATTCAAATACGTCATTTTATGCTTAACATAGCAACCTTTAATATAAATGCTACTTGGTTTTGTGGGCTATGGCAAACCTGCTTTTACGGGTTGCTTTTCTTTTAATGCCGGCTTTTCCTTTTCTTTTATAAAAAATAATATTGTGAATTACCGTTTTTAAATAGCGGGACAGGTGTACTGCCATTTGCTTTTATTTTAGTTGGATGAATGGATCATTTTATTGCACATACCTGCGGAGCAGCTCAGTATTGCAATTAAATAACGTACTTATTATTTGTTTAGTATATGTATTGGAGAATGTTTTTTAGCAGGAGTAAAGGTTTAAAACTGCAGATAAAACAAGCCGGGTAATTTTATGTAACAGATGGCAAGACTATCCTCCAAAAATCTGCGTATAAAAAAGGCGACCCTGCCGGTCTTTGGCTATGCCAATACCAATGTATTTGTATGGCCCAAGAAGATTGCGGCGATGCCCTGCTGAGTTTTGCCACATGGTCATTACTTCGTTGGCATTAGTAGCACCATAAGCCACATTTTCGGCAAACATGCTAAGTGAGTGGATACTTTTTTTAGCCAGTGCATTTCTTTTTGCAAAACCATTGTGCCCCAATGCTACAATACCACGTGCCATATTGCTACTGTGTTTGGCTGCAATGGCATTGAGATCTTCACGCATTTCTAATGCAGGCAAACCCTTCGATTTTCTGAATTGGTTGGTTTTGCTTAAAATATTATCGGTAATATCTGCATCATTAGCAGAAGAAAAAGAAATAAGACAAGCGAACAGTATTAAACTGGTAAGGGTAATATTTAAGAAGGATGGTTTCATATAAAAAATGATGAGCTAACCAAGATAGACAAGTTTTATACCATTGCCCGTGTGAATTATTTCTTTAGCAAATTATTCACGCTACCGCAGCAAATAAAATATTCAGTAAAGAATATATACATTGTGCATTTAAAAACCAGAGATTGGGAAAAGAAAATAAACAAAGTATAGGGTATAGGTAACATAAAGTAGTCTTTTCACTAACCCACTTAATATTATGGGAATTTATTTTTCCACCGTTTTTACAAATCACTCTATTGCTGTTAAATAAAAAAAGCCCCGGCAAAGAATGCCGGGGCCATAATTTCTATTTAATTTCTTTGCCTTCCGAATCAATGTATTTTATGGTTCCGATATTAAGTTCCTGTATGCCTTTTTCTATTTTAGACCGGTCGCCCACAATTACCCAGGTAAGGCTGTTGGGTTTAATTACTTTTTTGGCTGCCTGCTGAATTTTTTCCAACTGCAGGTTTTGCAACATGGCCGCATAGTTATCAAGGTAAGCGATGCCCCTGTCATATTTAATTGCTTCCTGCAAGGATCCCAGTACTGCTGCATTGGTTTCCCAGGTGCCCGGCAATTGCAGGATTGAGTTGCCTCTTACTTTATTAAACTCTGCTTCTGTTGCAGGTTTATCATTGATGAATTGTGTTATTTCTTTGAGTAACTCTACGATCGATTCTTTAGTTTTATCTGTTTGCACCGGTGCATAGCCCGTAAAGAAACTGGGCCCTTTTGCATCAATATTTACGGAGAAGGAACCATAGCTCCAGTGCTTATCTTCTCTCAGGTTCATATTAATACGGGAGGTAAATTCGCCGCCCAGTATTTTGTTCATCATTTTGATGGCTTCATAATCGGGGTCCTTTGCTGCCGGGCTTATTTGCGCTGCAAATATGATAGACTGCAATGACCCGGGTTTGTCTATAATATATACCAATGGCTGCGCAGGCAATGCCACTTCGCTGATATTTTTTTGCTGCACAGCTTTTGATTTCCATCCTGCAAAACTTTTTTCCAGTTTAGCTTTTAATTCACTTGCAGTAATATCACCTACAACTGCAAGTGTAGCATTGTTGGGAACAAACCATGCCTTGTGAAATTTAACAAGATCCTCCCTCATAATTTTATTTACTCCCGCTTCAGTGCCGGAGCCGGTATAAGGGTTACTGTAAGCATGGCCCTTGCCATATAATAATTGTGGCAGTATGCGCAGCCCCATTAATACCGGTTGTGCCTGCTCCTGTTTTATGGAAAGTAATTGCTCTTTTTTTACCCTTTCAAAATCTTTTTGCGGAAAAGAAGGGTTTAGTAAAACATCTGTAAATAAAGACAGCGCCGCATCAAAATTGGTAGTGAGTGTATTTAAATTTAAGTAAGTTTTATCAAGATCGGAATTACCGTTTACAGAAGCTCCCAGATCAGCCTGCAGATCGCTTATCTGCAAAGATGTTTTTGTTTTGGTACCTTCTGTAAGCATATTGCCCGTTAATTGTGCAAGTCCGGGCAAGCCAAACTGGTCTGCTGCATATCCTGCATCCATCATCAAAGACATATTTACAACAGGTACGGCCTTTCTTTCTACCAATGATACTTGTAAACCATTGCTGAGGGTAAAGGTTTTTACTTCCGGAAATTTTACTACAGCCGGCGCACCCATTGCAGGCTGCAAACTCCTGTTAAAGGAAGCTGTGGAGTCGGCAGTATAATTTCCAAAAGGAAGAATGTCCAGCCTGTATTCGCCATCGGATAACCATGCGCTGGCTGTTTGCTTAATATTGGCAGGGGTTGCTTCTGCTATTCTTTTATAAACGGTTTTAAAATAGCCGGGGTCTTTTCCAAAAACTTCATTCTGAATTAAGATATCACTTTTGCCGCCAAAGCCACCTATACGTTCGGCTCCTTTTATAAACCCGGTAAAGGCCCTTGTTTTTGCCCTCTCCAGTTCTGTGGCAGTAATGCCGGTAACCATTAGTTTTTTCAACTCATCATTTATCACATCGTTTATTTTATCCAGCGCAATCCCGGGTTTTGCATCTGCAAATAAATAAAACTGTCCGCCTATTTCGTTATCCTGCGTGTATGCAAAAACGTTACTGGCAAGTTGCTCATCATACACCAGTCTTTTATAAAGCCGTGAAGTTTTTCCGTTGGTTAAAATATCCTGCAAAATAGTAAGGTAAGTAAGGTCTGCGGTTCCCCAGCCAGGTACGTTCCATGTTTTTTGAATACGTGCCTGTGGTACCCTGTCCTGCGCCACCTGGTAATGATTGCCGCTCATTCTGGCAGTCCATGTTGCATGTTTGGCAATAGGCGGACCAGCAGGAATGTTGCCAAAATATTTGTTTACTTTTTCTAATGCATCCGCTGCTTTGATATCGCCGGCAATACAGATTACAGCATTGTTGGGACCGTAGTATGTTTTAAACCATTCTTTCACATCATCCAGCGATGCTGCATTAAGGTCTTCCATTGAGCCAATCACCGACCAGGAATAAGGATGGCCTGAAGGGTAGGTACTCTTTACCGTTAGTTCCTGTGCTACGGCATAAGGCTGATTCTCACCCTGCCTTTTTTCATTTTGCACCACGCCACGTTGTTCATTAAGTTTGGCAGTATCTATGGCCTTAAGCAAATAACCCATGCGGTCACTTTCTATCCACAATACTTTATCCAGTGCAGCCACCGGAAAATTTTCAAAATAATTGGTGCGGTCATTATTGGTAGTACCATTTAAGTCGGTAGCGCCAATCTGATCCATCAGTTTAAAATAATCATCATTAAAATTTTCACTTCCGTTAAACATTAAATGTTCAAATAAATGTGCAAAACCTGTTTTACCCTGTTTTTCATTTTTACTGCCCACATGGTACCACACATTAAATGCAATTACTGGCGCTTTATGGTCCTCATGCACTATCAGCGTGAGACCGTTGTCTAACGTGTACTTTGTAAAAGGAATATCTACAAGCGGGTATTTTTTGGTGGCGGGCTGGGCCAGCAAAGCCACCGTAAGTAAACAAAGGTTTACCAATAAAACTGTTTTTTTCATATTGATTAATTAAAGTAGAATAAAAAGAAAAGATAATATAAAAAAACAGGATTGCATAATTGTTTGAACCCGTTGCTGAAATTTAATGCAGGGCTGCAAAAGAAAATATTTATGTAGATGCAGGTTTAATCAGGGAGTGAAGAATGTAAAAAATTGAATCAACTCCCGGGGCGAATATGATAACGGTTTAGAAATGTTTTGCCCATTCATTTCATGTAGCAGAGTAAGCTGCTTATTAAAATACCTGTATTAAGGCAAAGCCAGTTTTACCATAAAATCATCTCCCTCTTTTGTGGAAGCATCTGTATAAGTCAGCAATTTTTTATGGGCCATTTCCAATATTTTTTGTTGCAGCAGTTGCAGGGGAACATCTAATATTTCCATTAACTCATTGGCAAAATAGATAGTATATGGATTTGCTGATAATAATTCAAGAATTCTTTTTTGTAATGAGTCAGGCATTTAACAGGGCATCTAATTTTATATGCAAGTTAACTCCCGGTAAACTAAATGCATTGGTTTATCTTTTATTCGAACCAATTTTTCTCAATACATTTTTTAAAAGTACTAAACTGCCCGGTTATTGCACTGTAATTGTGTAGGTAAAAAAGGTATTTGCTGTTTCCCAAAATTTTAAAAAATAGGTGCCCGTTTGTGTTTTTTTAAAA
>Ga0335397_10000819_pt1 | contig 41653 bp, 37 predicted proteins | sample MAT04_FD_205740 | JGI IMG/M metagenome (GOLD analysis project Ga0335397, IMG submission 205740) | Freshwater microbial communities from Lake Fryxell liftoff mats and glacier meltwater in Antarctica - MAT-04 (spades assembly) (version 2) ... | reverse complement strand
AGATATTCTAAACAAGCTTCCTCAGTTGGAAAAAGATCCATCAGTTCGACCAAATTTTCTGGGTAAGTATTCATGCCGATGGCATACTACATATAGTGGTTACATCAGTCAACTGCATAGGCAGGAATTATATAATTAATAGATCAAGTAGTAAACAGATATTCTAGTGCCCCCATTGGTGAGAAGTCAAGGCGATCTCACCAAAGTTTCGTTATGAAACAAAAAGCATTAAAATAGAACGGATATGGCTCTTGACCCAACATTCAAACCTGCTGCGTGCGCTACATCATTCCATTTCGAAAAAAAGGCTCTCCCTGCACTATCAGATGAGAAGTTTCAGAAGCAGGTTGGGATATTATTGATTTCACACTAAAAAATGATGCTTTGGCAGAAAGAAGAGGGGTTGGTTTTAACAGTTGGTGTAAATTATTTTTTAAAGCTGCTGCAAATAATTCTTCAAATATCGCACTTAATTGCACTTTAGTTAAAGATTGATTAGCGAGTGTAATTTCCATACAAGTGGCTGCTACGCACATCCTGACGTTAGCTGCCATTTTGGCTTGAATATTTGTTGTGGTTGTAGCCGCTCCAGCAGCTATCTGTGCTTTTAAAACTGCATTTTGATAAGGCACATTTGGCTTGATAGATTCATTCCGATAGCTTTTCATCGCGTAATCGTAAATAAAGTTTACCTGTTCTAAACTAAAACCCATTCTGCGCCAACCTTAATTCGCTATAACCAGTTCACCATACAGGTCATAATCATCGCTATCGCTGATCATCACATTTACCATATCACCCGTTTTTAAACTCTCATGCGGTGTTATATAAACAAGCCCATCAATTTCAGGTGCATCACTCTTGCTACGCGCTATCACTTGATCATCCGTAACGGCATCAATTAGTACGGTTTGAATGGTACCTATTTTCGCCTCTAGCCGTTCACGGCTAATTTCAGCCTGTACTTGCATAAAACGATGGTAACGTTCTTCCTTGACCTCATCAGGAACAGGGTCAGCCAATTCATTAGCTTTAGCACCATTAACTGGTGAATATTGAAAACAGCCGACTCGATCCAGTTTGGCTGCTTTAAGAAAATCAAGCAACTCACAAAACTCTTCTTCCGTTTCACCGGGAAAACCTACAATAAAGGTAGAACGCAAGGTAATGTCAGGACATATTTCTCGCCAGCTGGCAATACGTGCCAAAGTATTTTCGCTGCTTGCAGGCCGTTTCATAGCTTTTAATACACGTGCACTGGCATGTTGTAATGGAATATCCAGGTAAGGGAGTATTAAACCATCACGCATTAAAGGGATAATTTCATCGACATGTGGATAGGGGTATACGTAATGCAGCCGTACCCAAATGCCTAATTCACCTAATTGTTGGCATAATTCATAAAACCGGGTGTTGATTGTTTTACCTTGCCATTCAACTGACTGATAGCGAGTATCTATTCCGTAAGCGCTGGTATCCTGAGAAATAACCAGTAATTCTTTTACACCGGCATCTTTCAAACGCTTTGCTTCACTTAAAACTTGAGTTAATGGATAACTCTGTAATTTACCGCGCATGGTTGGAATGATGCAGAAGGTACATTTTTGATTACAGCCTTCTGATATCTTTAAATAGGCATAATGGCGTGGGGTCAGTTTAATGCCTTGTGGGGGAACTAATTGAGTAAATGGATCAGTAGGTGGGGGTAGGTGACGATGTACCGCACGAACAACCTCTTCATAGGCATGCGCACCACTGATATGCAATACATCCGGGCAGGCTTCACGGATTAAATCAGCTTTTGCACCAAGGCAACCGGTAACAATAACACGGCCGTTTTCAGCCATGGCTTCTTTGATAGTATCAAGGGATTCGGTAACAGCAGCGTCGATAAAGCCACAGGTATTAACCACGACAATACCAGCGTCTTCGTAGGTGGAAACAAGATCATAACCTTGAGCGCGCAATTGAGTGATTATGCGCTCCGAATCAACTAAAGCTTTAGGGCAGCCTAAACTTACAAAGCCTACTTTATGGTTCATTGCGCTCTCCAGGAGATTTAACTTGCTGACTGTAAAAAAAGTGGACTGAATTATACGGCTTTTTCAGGTGAAATGTCTACCTTCTCAAGCGTTTTGATCTGCTGAAGATGTTTTATAAAATCGGTTCCAGACGTTTCGCCGACTACTCGCGCCTGATCCAGTTCATCACCGTCTTTATTTAAAAATAAAAAGGTTGGTGGTGCAATAACATTAAATTTACGTAACAATGCCTTATTCTCAGCGCTATTCGCGGTCACATCAATTTTTAATACAACATATTGTTTCAAGGCTGCAAGCACACCGGGATCTTTAAACGTTGTTGATTCCATAATCAGACAGGACGAACACCAGTCAGCATAAAAATCAAGCATTATTGGTTTGCCATTCGCCCGAGCAATTGCTTTTTGCAACTGATTTAACGTTTTAATCGATTGCCCGACAGGTCGTTCAATCATACTGGCTTTTGAAGACCAAACAGCTAATGGCTGTAAAGGATTACTGCTGCCCATGCTTGCGCCAATCAGGATCAATAATCCATACACCAACATAATAATTCCAAAACCCTGACGAAATTTTCCGTGATTAGTATGATTGGGAGTAAAAGCACCAGCATAAACTCCTGAAAAAATGAGTAAAGCAGCCCATAACCCCATAATTAATGATGCGGGTAAAATACGACTTAGTAAAAAAATTGCCACGGCGAGCAGAAGAACTCCAAAAAAAGCTTTGACAGCATTCATCCAGTTCCCTGCTTCTGGCAACCATCGACCGGCTGAGGTGCCAATCAGGATTAAAGGTGTACCCATTCCCAAACCAAGGAAAAACAGGCTTAAGCTACCAAGCAATACATTGCCGCTGCTGGCGATATAACCCAATGCACCTATCAATGGCGCGGTGACGCAGGGCGATAAAATCAGAGTCGATAAACAACCCATAACAGCAGCGCTCATATAATGGCCGCTGCTTTGTGAACGACTGATAGTTGCTAATTTGTTTTGCCACGTGGCAGGAAGCTTCAATTCAAAAAAACCGAACATCGATAGTGCCAGCAAGACAAATACAAAACTAAACAAGCCAATTGCCCAAGGTGATTGCATGATGATTTGTAAATTACTTCCCAGTCGAGCGACAATCGCACCCACTATTGCATAAGTAACCGCCATACTAAGCACATAGCTTAATGATAATAAAAAGGCTTTACGCGTTGATAAAGAACTTCCATGTCCAACGATTATACCGGATAACACCGGAACCATGGGCAAGACACAGGGTGTAAAAGAAAGTAATAATCCAAAACCAAAAAAACTCAGCAGAACCATTCCCCAGTGATGATGAGTAAATACAGAAGCAAAACGATCTTCGTGTATTGGATTTGCAGCAACTACATCAGAATCGTCATTCGAAATAAGTTCAGTACTCATTAATGCCAGATTATTGTTAATGCCAACTTTAATGGTTGCGTTTTCCGGCGGATAGCAAAATCCGTCGTCCGCACAGCCCTGATAAGATAAATTTAATAAGGTTTCACCTGGATGTTCGCCTAATACAGCGATGGGTAAATTCAGCTGATCGCGATAAACGGTGTAGGTTCGACCCTGATGATCAGTTTTTTTTAAAGGTGTCGGAAAACGAATATCACCTAAATGGACATTACTATCCTGGGGGGCAGAAATATGAATGCGATCACTATAAAGAAAATAACCGGGTTTTATCTGCCAGTTAATCATAAATGTATTGGGATCAAGCTGATTTACGCTGGTTTGAAAAACATCATTAGCTGGTAACGGCGTTGCTGCCAAAGCGTTTACAAAGAATACCGAACTAACCAACAGCAAAAACCATTTTTTCATAAAAACATACTTAATATAATAGTGCTAATAATTAGTTTACTACAAAAGGCTGACTAAGGTGATGGATTTATAGACTAACCAAAAAAAAAAATTCTTTCGCCCCTTGAAAATAATTTTAACGCCCTCATCTTGCAGTCATCGGTATTATTTTGCAAAAACAGGGTAATACCAGCTTGTTCAGAGATAACTCTGAAATTTTCAGGTGATTAATCAATCAGGAGAAGAAGTATGAAAATTCGTCCTTTACACGACCGAGTTGTTGTTCGTCGATTGGAAGAAGAACGTACCACAGCAGGTGGTATCGTGATTCCAGATAGTGCTACTGAAAAACCCATGCGTGGTGAAGTTGTTGCTATCGGCGCTGGTAAAGTTTTAGATAATGGCGATGTTCGCGCATTAGCAGTTAAAGTTGGTGAAGTTGTCCTGTTTGGTAAATACTCCGGTACTGAAGTCAAAATCGGCGGACAGGAACTGGTTGTTATGCGTGAAGATGACATTATGGGCGTCGTTGAAAAGTAAATAGCATACATTAATTGGAGATTTAAAATGTCTAAAGATATTACTTTTGGTACTACAGCACAGAAAAAAATGATTGCTGGTGTAGAACTTCTTGCAAATGCAGTAAAAGTAACAATGGGTCCTAAAGGACGTAATGTTGTTATAGAAGGCAGTTATGGTTCACCTACTATTACTAAAGACGGCGTATCGGTTGCTAAAGTGATTGATCTGGAAGATCGCTTTGAAAACATGGGCGCACAGATGGTTAAAGAAGTTGCCTCTAAAACGTCTGATACTGCTGGTGATGGTACAACAACTGCTACAGTATTGGCTCATGCAATCATGATCGAAGGCTACAAATCTGTTGCTGCCGGCATGAATCCTATGGATCTGAAACGCGGTATTGATAAAGCTGTTGTTGCAATTACTAAAGAATTGCAAGCTATGTCTAAACCTTGCAAAGCAGGTAAAGAAATTGCTCAGGTTGGTACGATTTCTGCTAACTCTGACGAAGCAATCGGTAACATTATTGCTGACGCAATGGAAAAAGTAGGTAAAGAAGGCGTAATCACTGTTGAAGATGGTAATGGCCTTGATAACGAATTGTCAATCGTTGAAGGTATGCAATTTGACCGCGGTTATATTTCTCCTTACTTCATCAACAATCAACAAAACATGAGTGCTGAACTTGAGCATCCATTCATTCTGCTGGTTGACAAAAAAGTGTCTACTATTCGTGATATGTTGTCTGTATTGGAAGCAGTTGCCAAATCTGGCCGTCCATTATTGATTATCGCTGAAGACGTAGAAGGCGAAGCATTAGCAACTCTGGTTGTTAATACTATGCGCGGTATTGTCAAAGTATGTGCTGTTAAAGCGCCTGGTTTTGGTGATCGTCGTAAAGCAATGCTGCAGGATATTGCTATTCTGACAAGTGGTCAGGTTATCTCTGAAGAGATTGGCAAAAGCCTTGAAGGTGCTACATTAGAAGACCTCGGTACTGCTAAACGTGTTGTTGTCACTAAAGAAAACACTATTATTATTGATGGTGAAGGTAAAGCTACTGATATTAACGATCGTATTACTCAAATCCGTGCACAAATGGAAGAGACATCATCTGATTATGATCGTGAAAAATTACAAGAGCGTGTTGCCAAATTAGCCGGCGGTGTTGCGGTTATTAAAGTTGGTGCTGCTACTGAAGTTGAAATGAAAGAGAAAAAAGCACGCGTTGAAGATGCGTTGCATGCTACTCGCGCTGCCGTTGAAGAAGGTATCGTTGCTGGTGGTGGTGTTGCATTGATTCGTGCTCAGAAAGCATTGGATAACCTGAAAGGCGATAATGCTGATCAACAGGTTGGTATCAACATTCTGCGTCGTGCGATTGAATCACCATTGCGTCAAATCGTAACGAATGCTGGTTATGAAGCATCTGTAATCGTAAACAAAATTGCTGAAAACAAAGGTAATTTTGGTTTCAATGCTGCAACTGGTGAATACGGTGATATGGTTGAGCTGGGTATCCTGGATCCAACTAAAGTTACTCGTACAGCACTGCAAAATGCTGCATCAATTGCCAGTTTGATGTTGACTACAGAGTGTATGATTGCTGAATTGCCAAAGAAAGGTGATGGCGCTGGTGCTGGCGATATGGGCGGTATGGGTGGAATGGGCGGCATGATGTAATTTGCTCCTTATCTCCAATAAAAAACCCGCCTTTTGGCGGGTTTTTTATTAACTTGATTTTGTTGTTGGTGTGTATCAAACCATTTCTTTCTCTTTTTGCCAATAGTGCAAAGGGGACAAACTGGCATCTGCCATCGCTTTAACAGGTAGATAAAACGTTTGTTCCAACAAATATTGGCCACTTAATGCTGCATGTGAAACATGATCGGTAAATACTAGCCATGTACTTTGAGCAGGGAAACCGATCCTGTGCTTTTTAACAGTCTGTTGATAATCATCGTCAAGTTTCATGGTGTCATGTAAATGAAGTTGGTAGTGATCATAGGCTGAACGCAGGCTTTTTGTTGCTTTAATAAATTTTAGAAATTTGGCAAAACGCACATTGTAAGAGGGGATTTGTGCCGCGAATCGTTGTGCTACCTTGTTAAAAGGCTCGCCAAGCTCCCAAACACGTGGATCGCCATAGGGGTTTATGTTACAAAAAACTCGTAAAATTCTTAGTCCGTTCACAGGTGTTGCTGGAAAAGAATCAACGTGAACACGTGTATCGTCTTTACGTTTAGAACTACTGCGCCCTTTAATCTCAGCAGGGCGGTAGCTTGTTCGCCCCCATTTCATACTTTCGCTGTATTGAGGGAATAATGTATCGACAGTTTGTTTTGCGAATTCAGCATACCCGTGCATAAATGTTTGCAGGGTTTGTGGTAAGTTATGTTCAATATGTTTTTTATCATAACCGCCCATTTTTTGAGTGAGGTAATCATAACTAATATTTTTATGTTTCCCATCAAGTATGGATTCGGATAACAGTTTTTCGATTTGTATTGGTTCAGAATTAAAAGCTAATGTGGGAAAATAAACTACTTTGCCAGACTCCATGGCAGACAATGCGGATGTTTTCTGGAGTAAATCAACCTGTTGTAAATTATCAGTATCCAATGTAAAAAGTAGTTCGTCCATACCGCCTCAAGATTATTAAAAGCAAAGAATCGATTCTATCAAATAATCATGCTATTTTGTGATAATAATCAATTTTATTATGATATCAATAAAATTGATTGATATCATTTAAGCAATTGATTTTAAAAATCAATATTTTTAGACTATTGTTAAGTGTACCAATCAAATTGATCAGGAGGTTAGTATGAGTGATTTAGCAAACAAATTATCCGTTTTAGTAGCTGATACTTATGCATTATATTTGAAAACCCAAAACTACCATTGGCACGTCAGGGGTGTACAATTTAAGGCACTGCATGAATTGTTTGAGCAGCAATATAAAGAATTGGCCGAAGCGGTTGACCAAATTGCAGAACGTCTTTTAATGAATGGCGATCGGGCACCCGCAACGTTTAAAGAATTTGAAGCGTTGAAAAGAGTCAAAGACGGTGAATATGGAATCAGTGCCAATGAAATGGTTACCCAGCTGGCTTGTGATCATGACACGCTTATTAAAGACTTGAATCAGGCATTGGTTTTAGCGCAGGAAAATCGTGAAGAAGGAACTGCTACGTTGTTGGGAGACAGACTGGCTGCACATGAAAAAGCACGATGGATGCTGGATGCTTCAAAAGCTGTGTGATTGCTTCGCTGGCGCTCGCAAATGTAAAGGTTAAGTATTTCGTCTTTACGAGGTACGAAGCATATATGGACCCATAGTCGTCAAGCTAAACATGAACCCCGTTGTCCAGAGCGCAGCGAGGGATCTCCTGAAAATGGCAACCTGGCAACCTCAGGGAGATCCTTCACTATGTTCAGGATGACGTGACTCGTGTGAATTAAAAGACATCCATTGCCCCTAAGCAATCATTTTCTGTGCTCCGAACCTCTGGATTTCTTCGTTCTTAGTTTGTATCAAGGCTACTTCCGACTTGTTCTTTTTGTATACACCAATCACTCTTCCAAAGCAGGTAGTTCTTCTTCCATAAACACTGCTTCGTTTTCTATCGAACGGCGATCTTCTAACTGTTCTTCCAGATTTTTAAATTGCCATAAATCCTTATCCATAAGCTGGCTTGGCTTGATACTTTGTAGTGCATGCAGCATATTACTAGGGATTTTAGGATTTTCTTCAGCTAATTGTTCGATTAGTTTGCCAATGCGTTTGCGTGCCAGGTTTTCCTGGGAACCGCAAAGAGTACAAGGAATAATTGGATATTGTTGTTCATTCGCAAAGGTAATAATATCCTTTTCCTGCACATAGCATAATGGTCGAATAACGATATGTTTTTTATTATCACTTAATAACTTGGGCGGCATGGAGCGTATATCGCCATTATAAAGAATGGACATCATTAACGTACGAATTAAATCGTCACGATGATGACCCAACGCGATTTTTGTGTATCCATGCTCTTCGGCATAACGATAAATAATACCTCGCCTTAATCGGGAGCATAACGAACAATAGGTTTTACCTTCAGGGATTTTTTCTTTAACAATGCTGTAAGTATCGCGAGTCAGAACTTCATAAGGTATTTGCCTCTCTTGAAGCCACGCATGTAATTTCGAATCATCCCAGCCTGGTTGAGCCTGATCAAGTGTGAACGCGAAAATATCAAATTTATTATTAGAGCGCTTTCTTAACGTATGCAGTATCGTTAGTAAACTAAATGAATCTTTACCACCCGAAAGACAAACCATAACGCGATCGCCGCGCTGAATCATATTAAAATCGGCAATTGCTTTACCGGTATAATGCAACAGTTTTTTTTCAACAAATGAAGGATTAGCTGACATAATAATTACAACCTGAATTAATGATTAATCATGGCGGACATCTGGAGCCACCTTTGGAGGAAAGCTGCCAACACGAGTTGTCGCTAACCATGAATTTATTTCTTCAATATCATTAGCGTTTAAGGTGCCGGCCTGAAATTTTAATAACAATATGGCTCTGATAAAGCTGTATTGATCGCTGGCAAGCAATCGTTGCGCATCAAACAGTTTTTGTTGCGCGTTTACAACATCAACCATGGTACGAGTGCCAACCTGAAATTGTGCTTCTGTGCTTTCTAACGAGTTCTCGGTGGAGATAATAGTTTGTCTGTCTGCTTTAATTTTACTAATCAAATCGATAATATTGTTAAAGGCAATTCGGCTGTCTACAATTACATCACGATAAATTTTTTCCAGGCGTTCACTTGCAGACTGAAAATCAAATTGCGCCTGTCGTGTTTTAGCTACAACCAATCCGCCCTGAAAAGCAGGAAAATTCATGGCTAGTGCCACATTTGAAGTCATTTGTTCTGCTGGAACAAAAACATTGGAACTGCCGCCAATATTGTGAACCTGATTACTATTCCCCTGAATGGCAAAAGTAGGCCAATTGGCCGCTGATTGTGCTTTAATATTTTCACGTGCTGCCTGCAGGCTATATTTAGCAGCAAAAAGATTATAATTTTGTTTCAGGCCAGTATTTACCCACTCATCGATATTGTCTGGTTCGGGTCTGATAAGTGGGATGCGACTATCTCTTAATGGTGAAAGATACTCAAAAACATGATTGGTTAATTTACGCAGATTTTCATTCTGGTTAATTTGATTATTTTGTGCAGAAATAACTTCTGCTACAGATTGGTCATACGCTGCTTTAGCTTCATAAACCGATGTTATTGCATCAAGCCCAACTTTAAACCGTTGTTCCGCCTGATCAAATTGCCTTCGGTTCGCCCGTTTTTTTGCTTCTGCAAAGCTAAGCGTGTCCCGAGCAAATAAAACATCAAAATAAGCATTTGCTGTTCGTAAAATTAAATCCTGAGCAGCGCTATTGAATTGGGCTTGTGCTGCTTTAACGGCAGCATTTGCCTGTTGGACAAGAGCCCATGCCTGATAGTTAAAAACTGCCTGTGAAGCGACCAGTTGCCACTGATTGCTGTTATAAGTCTGTTCAATAGCGCTGCCACTGGCGCGTACGTTTTGGACATTACGTCCTACTTGCGCACTTACTGTTAATTGAGGATATAGTGTTGAGCGGGCAATCGGAATCGCTTGGCTGCTGGACATGTAATTACTATATGCTTCTTTAAAAATAGGATCATTTTCCAAAGCCTGTTCATATATATCCATAAGATCGGTAGAATGGCCAGGAACAATTAAAGCAATACTCAACAATAAAGACAACAGCAGTTTTTTCATGCAAACATGTCCTAAAATACAAATTCTTTGGGTTTAAGCTTATTAATTAATGACGGAATGCTGGTTTCAAATAATAACGACTCGCTCCAGTTTCCACTGTGATCAAGCTTGAGATGCCAGCATTGCATGACAGGTTCATTACCCACAATAACAATCATTTGACCGCCAGGCATTACCTGCAAGCGTAATGTATCACTCACCATATCAATAGCACCTGTCATAACAAGTACATCATAAGGGGCTTTTTCCAGCCAACCTCGGCATGCATCACCTGTGATTAACTCAACATTTTCGCATTTATATTGAGCAAGTTTTATGCGTGCAGAATTGGTAAAATCAGTATAATAATCGATGCTTGTAACTTTTTTACTTAATTTGGCAAGTAGCGCAGTAAAGTAACCCGTGCCCGTACCTACTTCAAGTACTGTCTCAGTGCCTTGCAGATTTAACGCCTGTAAAAGTTTACCTTCTTCAAGCGGGGTCATCATGCGTTGGCCATGTGTCAAAGGAATCTGCATATCTGAATAAGCAAATTGCCGCATACTTTCGGGAACAAACTCATGTCGAGGAACTGATTCAAACAAATCAAGAATGGTTTCGTTCAGGACATCACCAGTTCTTAGCTGTTGCTTAACCATATTAATAAGTGCGTTTTGATTAGTCATTGCGATACCATTAAGTGAGTCAGTCAGGTAAAACGTTGAGGCATTTTAGCAAGAATTGCAGAAAGGTGCGATTCTTAAAGCAAGATTTATTTTATTAAAAATTTAAGCAGATGTGAAAAGCAGCCTAAAGGCTGCTTTTCACGGTTTAGTTGCCGTACATCTCGCTGTTGATAAGAGGAGAGTCTGATGTACACTTGTCTGCTAACGGTCCAAAAATACTTGCAACAACGCGACTTGCAAAAGCAAGTAACGAATAAACAAAGGCAGCAGCAGCAACAACGACTTGAATAGGCGCCCGAATACCGTGTTTAAACGTATCTACTAAATTATCACCTATGCCTGCCGCGGACTTTTTAGCTTCGCCAAAATTAAAAGGAGCTAATACAATTGTTTCTACTAACGCTGAAATAGTTTCAAGTGCTTTTAAACCAAACAGAAGCAGGTTATCCAAAGCATTTATCAGAAATTTGATCGGTAGGGTAAAAACATCGCCAAGAGTCTCAAAGGCCTTGGGTAAACCGTTAAAACGGGTACAAAATTTTATTTTACCTAATTGATCCTTGTTGCCTTGTAAATCATTTTCCGCATTATCTTTCCATTTTTTATAGGGCGCTGCAAAAAAACTGCTTGGTTTAGTCATAATTGCTCCTTGTTGATCTTATAAAACCTTAGTGTGCATAATTAATTCTTTCGGGGCAAGTATTTTTTTTAATGATATAGAAAAAATGGGGCAAAATTGAGGGTAGTTGCAACGTAAGGTATTTATTACGTTGCAGCTATTTAATGATTTAAGAGTATTTTAAACCGCCATAGTGGAAGTATTAACACAAACAGAGTCAATTGCTGCTTCACCTGCTGTTACAAGTCCGCGGGTAGCAGATACTAAAGTGGACATTAATAGTGACGATACGGCATTAATTAAGCCTACAGCTGCAAAAAGAAGTCTTCCTATAATCCCAAAAGCTGAAGAAAGGGCTGTTCCCAAGGCCTTAAGACCTTTTGAACTATTACCGGTTGCTAATAATGCAAAACCTTCAACGGTCGCTGTCAAAGCAATTGCGGTATTTAGTGCTGCCAATCCCAGATTAACACCAGTTGATTTCATGGAAAGCAGGAAAGGCCTGGTAGCTGTATTCAAAAAATCTTCTTTTAAATTATTTTTATGATGGTATTATGTGCAAGTTAAACAAATAATGAGTGAGATGTATGATTGATGTTTGGACCGGAAATATTAAAGATACTGCCTATCTATTTTATCAGGGTAAAGGAAGTACTCAGATTCATGCTGCAAAATATACAGGTAAACAGCCTATAATTACTACTACTGGTGAAGAAGTTGTATATTATAAATCGGATGTCTATGCTTTTCCTCCACAGCAAGCCTGGCTATACCCAGAGATTCCGGAAGTCAACAGAAATCCATTATTTACCACCTCAAGCAGCTTTCATAAAGTCAAAGAAATATTCATTACACCAAAATCAGATTACCAATCGTATAAGCCTTTTTATCCTACAAATGAAGATGGCAGTATCGATCGCTATACTATTGATTCTTCAAAAAGTTCTCTTGGGCAGTCTACAGATATAGCAGCTCATAAAAAGAAATACGATGAAATGACGAAGTGTATAAATGTAAAGAAAAAAGTGCTTTTTGGTGTGTCAAGAGGTGCCAAAACCACCTTCTCTGCGTTAGCATTAAATGAATATAAAGATATAAATCTTTGTGTGTTGGAAGGCGTGCCTGGCACTATCAGAGGTTTATTTAAATCTTATTTTTCCGCCTGGATAGGTAAGTTACTTTATAATAAAGTAATAGCGTATTTATTTTTGGGACGACAGCACAAAACAGATAAAGCAATGCAAGCACGCGCCCATGTTGATAAATTCCCCAATAATGTACCTCTTGTTATTACCTCATCCAGAAAAGATGGTGTTGTTCCCCATAAAATAAGTATGCGGCTTGCATTACGAGTCGCGGCTAAGCGCATTAAAGCAATGGAACAGGGCGAGGACGTAGCTCCTGTCTACTTTCTTCAGCTTGATCATTCCGGTCATAATCAATATACAAAAGAAATTGATGGTAAACGGTATCAGAATTTTCTGCATGCTGTTTATAAAAAACATAATTTGCCTTATATCAATGAGTTTGCAACTCAGGGTGAATGTGAGTTTGCTACAGCTGAGCTGACCAAGGGTAATTTGCAGGAGCAGGTTAAGCAACAAGTGAGGTTTTGGGATCAGCGTGAAAATCGTCAGGCAATCAGAACTGAGGCATTACAGACAATTTCAAATCGTTATGCTACTGGAGATTTAACAGCCAGAGAAGTTAAAATGTGTATCGAGATGCCATTGTTTTTTAAACATAGGAACCCTTCGTTTTTTAATACAACCACGGCTCAAAAAAAATTGGAAATGCTGGAAGGTCAGTTACCTGTAATTGGCAGCGGCATTTAGTCAAATGGTTATTTAAAATTCCACACTGTGCCACCCCCAGCACCCTCATCCGTCACTTTGTGACACCTTCTCCCGAAACGGGAGAAGGTGTCACATAAGTTATGATTTATCAGGCAGTAGCTAATACCTTTTCTGCTTTCACCGCATCAAAGTCGCCTTCCCATTTGGCAATGACAACAGTAGCCACACCATTACCTATCAAATTTGTTAACGAACGGACTTCTGACATCAATCGATCCACGCCTAGCAATAAAACTACCCCTTCAACGGGAATTGTATGCATAGTAGACAATGTAGCTGTTAATACGATAAAGCCTCCGCCCGTTACCGCTGCAGCGCCTTTGGAAGTTAATAATAAAACCCCCAGGATAGTTAATTGTTGCCACAGTGTTAAATCAATATTAAGTGCCTGGGCAATAAAAAGGGTAGCTATGGTAAGATAAATGCAGGTTCCATCCAGGTTAAAAGTATAGCCGGCAGGCAACACCATACCTACTACGGTTTTTCCGCAACCAAGCTGTTCCATTTTACTGATCATCCGCGGTAAAACTGCTTCAGATGAAGCAGTGCCGAGCACAATAATTAACTCTTCTTTAATATATTTTAAAAATTGCCATAAGCTGAAATTACATATTCTGGCGATGGTTCCCAGTACGATAAAAATAAATAACAGACTGGTTACGTATACATCAATCAACAAGCGACTTAATGCTACCAGGCTATGCAAGCCATAGGTTCCAATTGTATATGCCATTGCGCCAAAGGCACCAATGGGAGCGAGCCTCATTATGAAGCCTACTATCGTAAATAAAATTTGTGATAGCTGATCAATCAAACTGGAAATCGATGAAAATTTTTCACCGCCTTTTAAAAGTCCAAAACTGAATAAAATTGCAATCAGTAGAACAGGTAAAATATCACCTTTGGTAAACGCGCCAACAAAGGTGTCGGGGATAATATTTAGCAGAAAATCAACAGTCGAATAATTTTTTGATTGACTTGCATAATTGGTAATGCCGCTGCTATCTAACGAATTTACGTCAATATTTAATCCTGCACCGGGTTGATAATAGTTTCCGACAAAAAGACCGATCATGAGAGCGAACGAGGTTAGAACTTCGAAATAAATAATTATTTTAAGACCGATACGGCCGACTTCGCCGATATTTTTCATACTGGTTATGCCGGATACCACTGTTGTAAAAATAATGGGTGCTATCATCATGCGGATAAGTTTTATGAAACCATCACCTAGGGGTTTCATCTTTGCACCAAGTTGCGGGTAAAAATGACCTAGTAATATACCTATTAAGATGCTGATGAGTACTTGCAGGTATAATTGTTTGTGCAGTTTAAATTTTTTCATAATTTACTGATTCGCCAACAAGGCATTCGCCGTTTTAGATTGATTTTTACGACCTATGGCTTTGCAAATCATGTCTCCTGCAGCAACTACTTTATAAATATCTACACCTGTCTCAATACCCAGTCCATGCATCAGATACAAAACATCTTCTGTCGCAACATTGCCTGTTGCCCCTCGTGCATAAGGACATCCTCCCAACCCGGCAACAGCGCTGTCAAAACGAGTTATTCCACATTCAAGTGAAGCAACAATATTGGCGATTGCCTGGCCATATGTATCATGAAAGTGCATTGCTAACTGTGATGCAGGAAGTAATTTTAATATTGCATCAATAGCTGCTTTTGTCTGTCTTGGCGTGCCTACGCCAATTGTATCACCAAGACAGACCTCATCTGCGCCAGAATCCAATAATTGCTGCGTCACTTCTGCAACTTTGGCAGGTTTGATTTCACCCTCATAAGGGCAACCCAACACACAGGAAATATAAGCGCGAATATGAATATCATTATCTTTGGCAATTTTGATAACGGGGGCAAAACGCGCGATGCTGTCGGCGATTGAACAATTAATATTGCGCTGATTAAACGTTTCACTGGCGGCAGTAAAGACAGCAATATTTTTAACGCCTGCTTCCAGAGCTTTTATCATCCCCTGTTCATTTGGAACAAGAGCAGAATAATCCACAGACTCGTTTTTAGTAATACGGTTAAATACAATTTCATTATCAGCAAGCTGGGGAATTGATTTGGCAGATACAAAACTGGTTACTTCAATGCGCTGTAACCCAGTTTCACTAAGACGATTAATTAAATCAATTTTAGTATCAGTAGCTACAAAAGCAGCCTCATTTTGTAGTCCATCACGAGGACCTACCTCAATAATTGTAACGTGTTGTGGGAAGTTCATGGTTATCCCTAAGCTAAGGTATTGCTGTCTTCCAGCGTGAGTAATTTTGCGCCTTCGCTTACCTGAGCGCCAACTGCATAAAACACTTCACCTATAATCCCATCTTTAGGTGCATGGATTGCGTGTTCCATTTTCATTGCTTCAAGAACAATTAATTGCTCACCTTTTTTAACAATATCGCCGGTTTTTTTAAAAATTGCAACGACAGTGGCCGGCATGGGCGCTTTTAAGTTTTGTTCCGCTCCGCTTTGCTGATTAATCTGTTGCCAGTTAAATTTTTTAATAGTTATTAGACCAGATGGCAAGTAAACAGTAGTTTGTTCGTTATCATCCAATACCCAGGCTGTTTCAATTGTTTGGCCATTATCAATAACTAACTGACCATGCGAAAAACCTGCGGTCATCGTAAGCATTTTATCATGCATGTTAATTTTAAATTGCTTATTATTCAAAGGGGTGATTGATATTTCGATTACTTGTTCATCTTGAATATAAGACTGTTTCCATGAGCTGGGCAAATGCATTTGCCAGCCACGTGCTGCACGAAATAACGGATCGGTTTCCTGGGCAACCAGCGATAAATAATCATTGCTGATAACAAATAAAAGGGCAGTTTCTCTATCGGGGTTTTGCAGAGTAATCGTTTCCTGGCTTAAAAAATCAGTCGTTAAATCAGCGGATTGAAAACGAGGGTGAGCGCATATCGCCTGTAGAAAAGGAATATTGGTTTTAACTCCGCCAATAGCATATTGCTCAAGCGCATAATGTAAGCGTTGCAACGCTTCATCACGTGTTTCACCCCAGGCAATTAATTTAGCAATCATCGGATCATAATATTGACTGATGGTTGATCCGCGCGTTACCCCGCTATCGATACGAATGCCTTCACCGACAGGTTCTTTGAGAAAATTTAATTGACCGGTTGAGGGGATAAAATCCTGATGTGGATCTTCTGCATAAATTCGGCATTCAAGCGCATGCCCATGTGTATGAATATCCTGTTGAGAGCAGGGCAGGGGCAGGTTGGCGGCAATCTGTATTTGCCAGTCAACCAAATCAAGACCGGTAATCATCTCAGTCACAGGATGTTCAACTTGCAAGCGCGTATTCATTTCCATGAAATAAAATTCACCGCTTTTATCAACTAAAAACTCTACGGTACCTGCTCCACGATAATCAATTGATTGCGCCACTTCACAGGCGGCTTTTGCTAAACCTTGTCGCAATGCTGTACTTAAATCCGGGGCGGGTGCTTCTTCAATTATTTTTTGATGGCGACGTTGAATGGAGCAATCGCGTTCAAATAAATGAACGATATTACCGTGATTATCCGCCATGATTTGAACTTCAACATGGCGCGGATTTACGACCAGTTTTTCTATAATCATAGTATCATCGGCAAAGCTTGCTGTTGCTTCACGGCGCGCACCTGCCAGCGCCTGGGTAAATCCCGTTGCATCATACACTGCCCGCATGCCCTTGCCGCCACCACCGCTGGCTGCTTTGAGCAAAACAGGGAAACCAATTCGTATTGCTTCAGCAAGTAATCGTTCATCGTTCTGATCACTGCCATGATAGCCTGGTGTTAATGGCACCTTGGTGTGTTCAAGCATTTGTTTGGCTAATTGCTTGGAAGCCATTGCTTTCATGGCGCTGACAGAAGGGCCAATAAATACAATGCCAGCCTCTTCACAGGCTTGGGCAAATTCAGGATTTTCTGATAAAAAACCATAACCCGGGTGGATTGCTTGAGCACCTGATAGCTTGGCTGCATTAATAATGGCAGGTATATTTAAATAACTGCTTTTGGCAGCAGCTTCACCTATCCAGCATGCATGATTCGCCTGCAGTACGTGTTGACTAGTAGCATCAGGGGTTGAGTAAACCGCTACGGTTGAAATTCCCAGTTTGTGGGCAGTTTTAATAATTCGGCAAGCAATTTCACCGCGATTGGCAATCAGAATTTTATTAAACATGTTTTGCTAGTTCCAGTCAGGGGTTTCTTTGTTTAGAAAAGCGTGTAAACCTCGCTGTCCTTCAGTGGATACCCGTTTTTTCGCAATAAGTGCTGCTGTGTGCGTTACTAATTGATCGGTAATTTTCTGGCCGCTTATTTCCGCAACAAGCGATTTACATTGTTCAATTGCTATGGGCGCTAGTAAGCACATTTTATGTGCATACTCCAGCGTATACATTAACAGTTCTTCTTCGCTGACACAGTATTGTATAAGCTGTAACTCTTTTGCCTGGCGAGCATCAAAAATATCGGCGCTCATAAATAGCCATTTGGCAGCGCGTTCACCAATTGCCTTAACGACGTAGGGGCTGATAATGGCTGGTATCAGACCAAGCTTCACTTCGGAAAAACAAAAAGAAGCGGATTCAGCGGCAATAGCTATATCACAAGCCGCGACCAGACCTGCACCACCGCCATAAGCGACACCGTGTACAGCTGCAATAGTTGGTTTGGGTGAGTGGTGCAAGGTATGCATCACTTTCGCCAATACCATTGCATCGTTCAGATTTTCTTCTTCACTGTATTGTGCCATACGTTGCATCCAGCCCAGATCGGCACCAGCGGAAAAATGCTTGCCATTGGCGTTTAATACAATTACTCGAGCTTTTGGATGAGCAATCGCTTCATCAAGCAGTTTTTGTAAGTTATGTAATAAGTTATCATCAAAGGCATTATGTTTATGAATGCGGTTTAGCGTAATAACAAACACATTGTTATGCATCTCACTCAATAAATCATCCATATTGCCTCCTTTAAGACTATTAATTTTCCCTTCTCCACTTGGGGAGAAGGTGGCGCGTAGCGCCGGATGAGGGCGTTCTCGTTGGCAGCTTATCGAGAAGTAATCAGAATTATTTAGTTAAAAATTCTGTTCTAAACAGTGCCGCACCCAGCACCCTCATCCGTCACTTTGTGACACCTTCTCCCGGAAGCGGGAGAAGGGAATCAAACGAACCGTTACATTCGAAAAACGCCAAAACGCGTGGTTTTAACAGGTGCGTTCAACGCGGCTGATAAACTTAATCCCAACACAACGCGTGTATCTGCCGGAGCGATAACTCCATCATCCCATAAACGGGCACTTGCATAATAGGGATTGCCTTGCATTTCATATTGCGCACGCAACTTCGCTTTAAATGTTTCTTCTTCTGCAGTATCCCATTTGGTACCCTGTTTATCATGCTTGTCATTGGTAACCTGAGCCAACACGTTAGCGGCCTGTTCACCACCCATAACTGAAATACGGGCGTTTGGCCATGACCAGAGAAAACGGGGATCGTAGGCGCGGCCACACATGGCATAATTTCCTGCACCAAAACTGCCGCCAACAATAACTGTAAATTTGGGAACATTGGCATTAGCAACGGCTGTCACCATTTTTGCTCCATGTTTGGCAATACCTGCGGCTTCATACTTACTGCCAACCATAAAACCAGTGATGTTTTGCAGAAATAAAAGAGGAATGTTACGTTGTGTGCATAGCTCAATAAAGTGTGCACCCTTTAAAGCGCTATCGCCAAATAAAATACCGTTATTAGCAATAATGCCAATAGGGTAACCAAACAAATGGGCAAAACCGCAGATCAACGTTGTGCCAAACAACGCTTTGAACTCATCAAATTCGGAACCATCGACTATTCGGGCAATTATTTCACGAATATCAAAAGGCTTACGTGGATCAGCTGGTACGACTCCATTTAATTCATTGATATCATAAGCCGGTTCGCGGCTTTCAAGACGATTTAAATAAACGGGTTTTGAGCGGTTTAAATGGCTAACTACTGTTCTTGCCAGATGCAAGGCATGGGCATCATTTTCAGCATAGTGATCCGCCACACCAGATTGTCGGCAATGAACCTCCGCACCGCCTAACTCTTCCGCGCTTATAATTTCACCGGTCGCGGCTTTAACCAGGGGAGGGCCGCCTAAAAAAATGGTTGCCTGCTCTTTAACCATAATCGATTCATCAGCCATAGCGGGAACATAGGCACCGCCGGCTGTACACGAACCCATAACCACAGCGATTTGAGGTATATTTTCCGCTGACATGGTTGCCTGATTATAAAATATACGACCAAAATGGTTGCGATCGGGAAACACTTCATCTTGCAGTGGTAAAAAAGCGCCGCCGGAATCAACGAGATATACGCAAGGCAGATGATTGATTTGGGCAATTTCCTGCGCACGCAAATGCTTTTTTACTGTTAATGGGTAATATGTTCCGCCTTTAACAGTAGCATCATTAATAACGATCACACATTCCTGACCCGCAATTCGTCCAATGCCGGTGATTATCCCTGCAGCAGGGACATAATCCTTATAAACTTCATGGGCGGCAAGTTGTGAAAATTCTAAAAAAGGGCTGCCTGGATCGATTAACTGTTGTAAGCGCTGTCTGGGCAGTAGTTTGCCATGTTTTAAATGGCGCTTTTGTGCGGCGTCGTCGCCACCTTCAGCTATTTTTTGAATGGTTTTCTGCAACGTGTTGATTAAATTCTGCATAGTCGCTTCATTATGTCGGAAGTCACTACTGGCAGGATTTAACTGACTGATAATTTTGCTCATGAAAGCCTCAATGGATTAAGACATTGCTAAGTACTATCACTAACCATAAACACCAGGTCAGTTCAATAAAATAAGGCATTTCATGGCCTCTGATCAAGCGATAGGAAAGCGCTGGAACAGCAGCAATTAACACCGGTATGAAAACAAGCAGTATTACTCTGCGAATAACTGGTCCCCAACCACTATAACTAAAAAAAGGAGATAATTTAACATTGATATAAGCGTAAAGCATATCAATATAAACAATGAGTAAATGTGCGTAATGAGTAAAAAGAACTACCAGAATAGTTAACAGCAGGTAGATAAGAAATTGTCTTAACATGTACATCCTATAACGTTTATTATTATTTTATATTACAAAATAAAACGGGCAAACCAGTTGCCCGCTTTTTTAACCCGCTAAATTAACATAATTCAAGTGCTAATGCAGTTGCTTCGCCACCGCCAATACATAAAGCAGCAACGCCGCGAGTCTTATGATGACGTTTTAATGCATGAATTAAAGTCACCAGGATGCGAGCACCAGAAGCACCGATAGGGTGTCCTAAAGCACACGCGCCACCATTAACATTGACTTTATTTTCATCCAGTTCAAGCTGAGTGATTGCGGCCATTGCCACTACTGCAAATGCTTCGTTAATTTCAAATAAATCAACATCATTTTGATCCCAGCCGGCTTTATTCAATACTTTACGAATTGCATCAACAGGTGCCGTTGTAAACCATTCGGGCGCTTGAGCATGGCTGGCATGCGCAACAATCCGTGCCAAGGGTTTTAAACCGCGTTTTTTTGCCTGTGCGGCTGTCATCATAATCAGACTGGCTGCACCATCGGAAATTGAACTGGAATTAGCCGCAGTAACGGTACCATCGCTTTTAAAAGCAGGTCTTAATTGCGGAATTTTTGCCATTTTAGCGGGATCTGGCCCTTCGTCTTTACTAATAGTGATATTGCCTTTTCGATCAGTAATTACAACAGGGACTATTTCTTCAGCGAAGGCATTGTCTTGTTGTGCCTGCAATGCTTTGGTCATTGAATGCGTAGCATATTCATCTTGTTGTGAGCGGCTGAATTTAAAATGTTCAGCGGTATTCTCTGCATAGCAACCCATCAGAGTTCCACGTTCATAAGCATCTTCCAGTCCGTCCAGGAACATATGATCTTTTAATTCGCCATGACCAAGGCGATAACCGGAGCGTGCCTTGGCAAGTAAGTAGGGTGCATTACTCATACTTTCCATACCACTGGCCAAAACAATGTTTGCAGATCCTGCTTTAAGCATATCATGAGCAAGCATTACGGCTTTCATACCGGAGCCGCACATTTTATTGATTGTTGTAGCGCCAGCTGAAGCAGGAATACCTGCTTTAATAGCAGCCTGGCGTCCTGGTGCCTGACCAATTCCAGCCTGCAATACGCAACCTGTTATAACTTCGTCAATTTCTGCAGGAGCAATACCGGCTTCTTCAAGAGCGGCACGGTGAGCAATAGCGCCTAATTCAGGGGCAGTCAAGGCTGATAATGTTCCTAACATGCCGCCCATAGGCGTTCTTTTCGCTGCAACGATTACAACATCATTTTGATCCATGGTTAATTTCCTTATGCAGTTTCTTTAAAAAGTTCACGTCCAATTAACATACGTCTGATTTCAGACGTACCCGCTCCAATTTCATAAAGCTTTGCATCCCGCAATAAACGCCCCGTAGGGTATTCATTAATATAGCCGTTACCACCCAGGATTTGTATGGCCTGTAAAGCCATTTGTGTTGCTTTTTCGGCCGTATATAAAATAGTTCCGGCAGCATCTTTTCTACTCACCATTCCTTGATCACAGGCACGGGCAACGGTATATAAATAAGCACGTGACGCGCTTAATTCGGTATACATGTCAGCCAGTTTACCCTGAATAAACTGAAATTCGCCAATTGGCTGATCAAATTGCTTGCGCTCATGGACGTAAGGCAATACAACATCCATACAGGCTTGCATGATACCCACAGGGCCTGCGGCCAGTACGGTACGCTCGTAATCAAGACCACTCATCAACACGTTTACACCGCAGTTTAATTCGCCGAGAATATTTTCACGGGGAATTTCACAATTTTCAAATACCAGTTCGCAGGTATTCGAGCCGCGCATTCCCAATTTATCAAGTTTTTGAGCGGTGCTAAAGCCTGTAAAACCCTTTTCAATAATAAATGCGGTAATTCCTTTACTGCCAGCCTGTTTATCAGTCTTGGCGTAGACAACCAGTACATCAGCATCAGGACCATTAGTGATCCACATTTTAGTACCATTGAGAACGAATTTGTCACCTGTTTCGCGTGCGTGTAATTGCATGCTGACTACATCCGAGCCGGAGTTTGATTCACTCATGGCCAGCGCACCGATAAATTCCCCACTTATTAGTTTAGGCAAGTATCTGTCTTTTTGCACGCTGTTTCCGTTAAGATAAATCTGATTGACGCACAAGTTGGAATGAGCACCATAACTTAAACCAATTGATGCGGATGCGCGGGAAATTTCTTCCATAGCTATCACATGAGCCAGATAGCCCATATTTGCGCCGCCATATTCTTCACTGACAGTAATTCCTAATAATCCCATTTCGCCAAATTTGCGCCATAGATGATTAGGAAACTGGTTGTCGATGTCTATTTGTGCTGCAAGGGGGGCTATTTCATGTCGGGCAAACTGATAAACACTGTCTCTTAACATATCCAGCGTTTCGCCGAGTTGATAATTAAGACCTGTATGCATGGATGACTTCCTGTTGCTTTAGCAAATAGGCTAGACTATACCGGTCGCAGGTGATTTTGCAAGAATGTTTTTAATGAAATACACAAGGATAAATGCTTATGAGTAATCTGGTATTGTGGGGACATCATCTTGATGAATATAACGAAATGTTTGATTTGAATTCAAAGGATTTGTCTGGCCGTATTCTGGAATTTGGCAGTGGCCCCAGTGCTTTTAATATCCAGAGCAATGGTGTTGTTCAGGTATGTACCAGTTGTGATCCGCTTTTTGCCTTGGACAAAGCAACGCTAAAATCTAAATCTGATTTGATTTTTGCCGACATGGCTGAAAAAATCAGCAATGATAAAGATATTTTTGATTTCAGCAGTTACGGTAAACTGGATAATTTGTTGGAAAAAAGACGCGAAGGCATGGCTGCGTTTTTTGCTGATTATAATACGGGGAAAAAAGAAGGGCGTTATGTAACCGTTCAGGATATGGAGCTGCCTTTTGCTGATTTTTCGTTTGATTTGGCACTGTGTTCTCATTATCTGTTTGGTGAGATTGAGAATCAGGATGTTGATTTTCATGTGCGCATGATTAAAGAATTGGCACGTGTTGCCAAAGAGGTGCGTATATTTCCATTGATCGATCGCTATGGTACGCCTTCACCCTTTCTGGGACCGGTTTTATTGGCATTACAGCAGGAAAACTATGGCAGTGAAGTAAAAACGGTTGCTTATCATTTGCAACCGCAGGGGAATGCAATGCTGCGCGTTTGGGCGCAACAGTGTCAGATTGAGTAAGATTTAAAGGCTTGAGTCAGCTCGTCGTCATCGCTTTCTGTCAATTCCTCTGCAGAGGAACTTAGTTCTTCTGTAGAATTGTTGAGTATATCTTGAAGTATATCTTCAACGTCGGGAATCGCCTGATCCAGAGATATTCTGTCTGCTGGATTAAGGTGAATAAATGATTTAAACAGGTCGATCAGGTAAATTTGGTTACTGTAGGAAAGATCATCCATAAAAAGAAATGGATTATCTTTTATTGGATTAAGCGATCGCAACTGATTAATTATTGATTCTTTGATCTTTTTTCTATAGCCAAAAAGTTCAAAAAAGATAATGCCCAAAGCGTATATATCAATGGCCGGCGAGATTTTAGAAAGATACCTGGTTTCAGGTGGAATAAAGGGATAAGTGCCTTTTATACTCTTGCAAGTTTTTTTTGAGATGGGTAAAGCAGTGGCGAAATCTCTGATTTTTATTTCTAATGTATCAGGATTAATAATAATATTTTCAGGCTTTAAATCGCGAATAATCCAACCGCGTTTATGAATTTTTGCCACCTCGACCATAATATTTAACATTACTGTAACAAGGTATGCGGGTGGTGCAGTAAATTTGCCTTTCCGCATATCTATAATAAAATCCATCAGATCATAACCTGGTGCTTTACGCATGATTATATACCCGAAATCGTCATCAAAAACGGGTTTTTTGCAATGCGCATCCGGATCACATTGTTGGGTTCTGTATGCTTCTTTAATAATTTGTTTTTGTGTAGATCGGTATTGGTTATATTCTTTTGACTCACTCTCTTTTTTAAGTGGGATAGCCTTTATAATGCGTTTTTTATCTGCAGGCTTTTTATAAAAAGTTAAATTATTTTCATGTACAGCACCTCTGCCATTGAAAACGAATCCAAAAGAGCCTGAACTAAGAAGTTTACCACATACTTCTAGTCTGGTTTCTTCGGGAAATTTTTCGCTGGGTCGTTTAATCATTGAATGAGTCACGCCTTGTTTTATCCGGGTATCGGGCGTTTTTTTTATTAGTGCATCTAACAGAGTGCGTGTTGATTCATTTAATTGTGTGGGATTAATCATTGTGACGTCTCCTTAAGTTTATTATCGTTCGCATTCTCCATTGCTATGCTTATATAATCAGTGTTATTTTTCTAAGGCGCAAGAGGGTATATGTATGCATTAATCAGGCCGATATTGTTTTTATTTGATCCGGAGCAGGCACATTATCTTGGTTTAAAGACATTAAATTATATACCGCGCTTTATTTTCCCAAAAATTACTCCCACCAAAACAATTTCAGTAATGGGGCTGATTTTTCCTCATGCAGTTGGTTTGGCTGCAGGGTTAGATAAAAATGGTGATTATCTTGAAGGTTTAAGTAAACTGGGTTTTGCCTTTATTGAACTGGGAACAGTGACACCGCGCCCGCAGATTGGTAACCCAAAACCGCGACTATTTCGTATACCGCAAGCTCAGGCAATTATTAATCGAATGGGGTTTAATAATAAGGGCGTCGATGCGTTGGTGAATAATGTAAAAAATGCAAATTATGATGGCATATTAGGTATTAACATCGGTAAAAATAAAGATACCCCTTTAGATCAGGCAAATGAGGATTATTTGTATTGTTTAAAAAAAGTATATGAATGTGCATCCTATATTACGATTAATATTTCCTCTCCCAACACACCTGATTTACGTTTATTGCAACAAAGTAATTACTTAAAATCATTGTTAAATCAGATGGTAGATGAAAGAAACCGTCTTGCGGATCAATTTAGTCGACATGTGCCGTTAGTGGTGAAATTTTCTCCAGATGAATCGGATGAATCGTTGAAGCAAATGGCGGACATAGTTTTGCATTCTGGAGTAGAGGGAATAATCGCCACTAATACAACCAATTCACGTGCAGGTGTTGAACACCTTGCTAATAGTAATGAGCAGGGTGGGTTAAGTGGTTTGCCATTGTGTGATCGTGCTACGGCGTGTTTACGTGTTGTAAAGGAAGTAGTGGGGGATTCTGTTACGTTAATTGGAGTAGGCGGTATTCATGATCGTGAGAGTGCGCAGCAAAAACTACAGGCCGGTGCGTCCTTATTACAGGTTTATAGTGGGTTGATTTATAAAGGGCCTGGATTAATCAAATCTTTACTGTAGCCTTGATGCAGCGCAGCGTAATCAAGGTTTTCGTTATTAACAGGCTCAAACATTTAACTTCCCGAGATGAAATAAACAAACCTTGATTACGCTGCGCTACATCAAGGCTACCCGGCTTTTCAGATTTTTGTATAAACATCCGCAAAAAACTGTCATTAAATGTAGAGTTTTGCTATTATAAATTCAAATTGTCTTTAAATAAATCTATCATGCCGACAGAATTAGAAGAGTTTAAGGAAGTAGTGGAGTTTTTTCGAGTACTCTCTTTAACTGATGAAATGAAGCCGTTTGACGCATTTACCAAGCATTTCTTAGGTGAAGTATCTGGTTCGCTTAAATATTTTGAACATTATGATATGGATAAAGCGAGTTTTGAGCTAACGATATCTATCGCTTTAGAGGATGCAAAAATAGTTTTAAACGATTCACCTGAATTGATGAGCAGTTTAGAAGCTATAGAAAACGTTTTTGAAAACATTAAAGAAAATGATCCTCAATATAAAAAAGAAAAACTGCGAGCGCAATTGTTTGGCAATCCTTATGGTAAGCCAGTTGAAAAAACTGCAAAAAATTCCAAAAGTAACGTCTTAACTTTATCTGTATCAACTAAAAAAAAGGACTCTGAACCTGTTGTTAGCGAAGGAAATCTTTATGGTACAGAGCTTATTGAATTCTCTTCAAGTAAAAAAAATGAAGAACCAACTTCTTACTCGTCAACAACAACTACAACGTCCTTGCAAATTGAAACAGCGAAAATTCAAAATTTATCTGAACCTGTTGCAAGCGGTACTGCCTTTAAGTTAAGCGTTCCCGACGTCCCGCGGCTTGTCCGCGGGATCCAGAAATCTCGCTCTATGCCTGAATCGTTGGATCCCGCGGACAAGCCGCGGGACGTAGGATCTGGGCTTAACTTAATGGCTGTGGTTGTTAGCGGAACAAATCCTTCTGGTACAGAGCTTATTGAATTTAATAGAGATGACGAACCAACTCTTTTTAATCCAGAACTTATTGAATTGTATTTACCTAAAAAAAATAAAAAACAAGATCCTCAAAGAGGTTATAGAGAAAAACGTCTGGAAAAACTGGATAATGTTATTATAAAAATGGGAGTCAAAAATAACTATTTAGAAGCTCAAAGTAAAAATAATGAGCTGGATGAAGATAAAAAAGAACTCTATCGTCTTGCTAATGTAAAAGCTACTGTGTTGATTGGCAGCCTGGCCAAACTTTGTGGCGAATATAAAAATAATGAAATAGATGAAGAAGAATTCGGAAAAAAAGCGAGGGGCGCTATTAAAGCTGCTAAACCGGTTTTATCGCAACATCGTAAATTACATTGGATGGTACAACTTCTCGGCGAGTTTTTAATTGTACTATCTATGCTAACTGGAGTGGGGTATATAGCGGCTGCCGCTTATCAACAAACATTGTTCCCTAGTCCACGCATTAAAACGGAAACCTGGCAAATAGCGGAAGAAGCGAAGGATGAGATTGATTCGATAGCACCCAAGTCTTGAAAAATGAACGCGTAGCCCGTATTAGCGGAGCGTAATACGGGATCGGCATAACGCACAAAATTCCCGTATTACGCTCCGCTAATACGGGCTACGATCAATCCAGATGTTCACCTGTTAAAAGTAAATAGAAACGTTTACTATAAATAAAAAACAGGAAGGGAATTATAGTGAATAAAAATCAAACGTTAACAGTACGTTACAGTTCTACTGCAATATGGCTTCATTGGATACTGGCTATTCTGATAACAGGATTGATTGCTGTAGGCTGGTACATGATGTCGATTGCTGATCAACCCGATAGCGGTTGGTATTTTGACATGCACAAATCATTTGGAATTATTGCCGGAACCCTGATTTTACTCAGAGTTTTATGGCGATTGGCACATAAACCTGCCCCTTTACCTGCAAGCATCCCTGCCTGGCAAGCCACATTAGCGCGGCTAATTCATTGGTTACTTTACGCTTGTATGATTCTGATGCCATTAACAGGTTTTCTGGGCGCATCGCTAAGCCAATGGGGTGTTGTGTTTTTTGGAACCCATTTACCTCAATGGATTAATCAAAATCCTGATTTATCAGAGCAGCTTTTTGAAGTACATAGCATTGTGGCATGGGTACTGGTCGTTCTTGTTTCTCTCCATATCCTTGCAGCATTCAAGCATCTTGTTATCAACAGAGATGGCGTATTTCAGCGGATGTGGTTTAAGTAAGATAAAGTGATCGTCCAAATTAATAGTACCCCTGTGTAAAGTTTGCTATCATTCCTTTCACTTTTTTTTATGAGTCAGAGGAGAGTACTGTGCTTGATCGCTATATTGAACATCTGCAATCGGAACTGGAAACGCTTAAACAGGAAGGCTTATACAAATCCGAACGAATAATCAACAGCCAGCAACAGGCAGCTGTTACCGTGAATGATCAAAAAGTAATTAACCTCTGTGCAAATAATTATCTTGGACTAGCTAATAATGCCCGATTGATTCGAGAAGGCCAGGATGCTTTACAGCAGTTTGGCTATGGCATGGCATCCGTTCGTTTTATTTGTGGTACGCAAACACCTCATAAAGCCCTGGAACAAAAAATCAGCGAATTTCTTGGTAAAGAAGATACCATATTATATTCATCCTGTTTTGATGCAAACACTGGTTTGTTTGAAACCTTGCTGGGTGAAGAAGATGCAATCATCAGTGATGCATTGAATCACGCCAGTATTATTGATGGCGTCAGATTATGTAAAGCGGCGCGTTACCGTTATGCAAATAATGATATGAAGGATTTGGAAACACAGTTAATTGCTGCCAAAAACGCACGTTTTCGTTTGATTGCCACTGATGGCGTGTTTTCAATGGATGGTATTATTGCCAACCTTGCCGCTATCTGTGAGCTGGCCGAACGTTATGATGCAATGGTCATGGTTGATGATTCCCATGCAGTCGGATTTATGGGTGAAACGGGACGTGGCACACCGGAATATTGCGGAGTTGCTGATAAAGTAGACATTATCACCGGTACGTTGGGTAAAGCGTTGGGTGGTGCTTCAGGTGGTTATACCAGTGCTAATGCGGTAATTATTGACTGGTTGCGCCAACGATCACGACCTTATTTATTTTCAAATACGCTTGCGCCAGTTATTGCCAAGACTTCTATTGTCGTCCTCGATATGTTGCAAAATGATAATGAATTAATGCGTAAATTAAAACGTAACAGTGTTTATTTTCGCACCGCCATGAGCGAACTGGGTTTTGATCTGGTTCCTGGCGAACATCCTATTATTCCAGTAATGCTCGGCGACGCTGCCTTGGCAGGCAAAATGGCCGCCATGTTATTGGCAGAAGGGATTTATGTAGTCGGTTTTTCTTACCCGGTTGTACCAAAAGGCAAAGCGCGTATTCGTACACAAATGTCAGCTGCACACGAGCTTGATCATTTGGATAAAGCCATTGCAGCGTTTGCCAAAGTCGGTAAAGAATTAGGCGTTATTAAATAGAGGAACCTGATGAAATCTTTAGTCAAAGCAAAACGGGAACCCGGAATCTGGATGGAGGATGTACCTGTACCCACATACGGTGTTAACGATGTGTTAATTAAAATTAAAAAAACTGCTATTTGCGGTACTGATATTCATATTTATAAATGGGATGACTGGGCGCAGGCCACCATTCCGGTTCCAATGACTCTTGGTCATGAGTTTTGTGGTGAAATCGTTGAGGTTGGCCGTGAAGTCAACGGATTGAAAGTTGGACAGCGAGTGTCTGGCGAAGGCCATATCACTTGCGGTTTTTGCCGTAACTGTCGTGCAGGTAAACGTCATCTTTGCCGTAATACAGTAGGTATAGGTGTAAACCGCCCCGGCTGTTTTGCAGAGTATTTAGCCATGCCAGCCAGCAATGTCTTACCCTTACCTGATAATATTACCGATGATCAGGCGAGTATTCTTGATCCCTTTGGTAATGCCACTCATTGTGCGCTCGCTTTTGATGTCGTGGGTGAGGATGTATTAATTACCGGTGCTGGACCAATTGGTATTATGGCTGTTGCCATTGCTCGTCATATTGGTGCCCGTCATGTAGTGATTACCGATGTGAATGAACATCGTCTGGAACTTGCCCGTAAAATGGGTGCCTCACGTGCTGTTAATATCAAACAGCAGCAGCTTAAAGAAGTGATGGATGAGCTGGGTATGCTTGAAGGATTTGATGTTGGTTTGGAAATGTCAGGTAATCCAATGGCTTTAAACGATATGATGAAGGCCATGAATCATGGTGGCCATGTGGCAATGCTGGGTATTCCACCCAATGATACCGCTATAGATTGGAACCAGGTGATTTTTAAGGGTTTGGTTATTAAAGGTATTTATGGCCGCGAAATGTTTGAAACCTGGTATAAGATGATATCCATGTTACAAAGCGGGTTAACTATTGAACCAGTTATAACGCATCATTTCTCTGTTGATGATTATCAACAAGCATTTGAAATTATGGCTTCAGGCCAATCAGGAAAAGTAATCCTGGATTGGTCTTAATAAGGTTTTTCTTGAGAAATAAAGCAGTTTGGTTTACCTTCTGCGCACTAATGTAAGAGACGAGGTATTGATGTCGCAATATATATTCACTATGAATCGCGTAAGTAAAATAGTTGAGAATCAACGCGTGATTTTAAAAGACATATCATTAAGTTTTTTTCCAGGTGCCAAAATTGGTGTCTTGGGTTTAAATGGTTCGGGTAAGTCGACGCTTCTGCGGATTATGGCAGGGGTCGATCAGCAGTTTGATGGTGAAGCACGGCCTCAGCCTGGAATCAAAATTGGTTATCTTGAGCAGGAACCGCAACTGGATCTGCAAAAAACAGTGCGAGCTGTTGTCGAAGAAGGTGTAGCCGAGATTAAACAAATGCTGACTGATTTTGATGAAATCAGCATGCGTTTCGCAGAGCCGATGAGCGATGATGAAATGAATGCGCTGCTCGAAAAGCAGGGTGATTTGCAATCTCATATTGAGGCCTGTGGCGGTTGGGATTTGGATCGTAAACTGGATATTGCAGCGGATGCCTTGCGTTTGCCCGATTGGGATGCAATTGTTGGCCAGTTATCAGGAGGCGAACGCCGTCGCGTTGCTTTATGCCGTTTATTGCTGTCTAGCCCCGATATGTTGCTGCTCGACGAGCCAACTAACCATTTGGATGCAGAAAGTGTGGCTTGGCTAGAACATTATCTTGAAGGATTTACCGGTACAGTGGTTGCAATTACCCATGATCGCTATTTTCTTGATAATGCTGCTGAATGGATTTTGGAACTGGATAGAGGCGAAGGTATCCCTTATAAAGGCAATTACACCGCTTGGCTCGAGCAAAAAGAAGCTCGCTTGGCGATGGAAGATAAACAACAGGCTTCGCATCAGCGTGCTATTAAAGCAGAGTTGGAGTGGGTCAGGACTTCACCTAAAGGCCGTCATGCCAAGAATAAGGCAAGGCTTGCGCGTTTTGACGAAATGAATTCCAAGGAATTCCAAAAACGTAATGAAACGAATGAACTATATATTGCACCCGGGGATCGCTTGGGTGATTTAGTGCTGGAAGGCATTAATATTTCCAAATCATTTAATGATCGTATTTTGATTGATAATTTGAGTTTCATGTTACCCAAAGGTGGTGTTTTGGGAATTATTGGTCCAAATGGTGCCGGTAAATCAACCTTTTTGAAAATGATCACGGGGCAAGAACAACCAGACAGCGGTGAGATTCGTATTGGTGATACGGTTAATCTCGCTTATGTGGATCAGATGCGCGATCACCTCGATGACAGTAAAACAGTGTGGCAGGAAATTTCCGATGGTCATGACATCATGCAGATCGGTTCATTCCAAATGCCATCACGTGCTTATGTCAGTCGCTTTAACTTTAAAGGCGGTGATCAGCAAAAGAAAATGTCGCAATTATCCGGTGGTGAACGAAATCGCGTGCATTTAGCGAAATTGTTAAAGCGCGGCGGCAATGTGTTGCTCCTTGACGAACCAAGTAATGATTTGGATGTCGAAACACTACGCTCATTAGAAGATGCAATTCTTAATTTCCCTGGTTGTGCTGTGGTTATTTCACATGATCGCTGGTTCCTGGATCGTGTTTGTACACACTTAATGGCTTTTGAAGGCGAATCAAAAATAACGTTCATGGAAGGCAGTTACACGGATTATGAAGCAGAAAGAAAGCTTCGCCTGGGTGATAAAGCTGATCAACCATCACGTATTAAATATCGTCGCCTGAGTGATTGACAGGCCATAGGAAAAGTTTATGAAAAAAGTAACAGGCGCTGCGTTGTTGTTAGCGTTAGGCCTAACCGGTTGTGTTGAAAATGATCCTTCCACGTTAATGGCGGATGATAATGGGGTAGTGCATCGCACTACTCATTATTTACGCGACAGACGCGGCCGGGATTATTTTCCGGTTCAAGCGCCGGCGACAGGCAAAAAGCAATTTATTTTTGATCCAAAAGCATTTGCCTGGGCAGCTTATGATCCAGATGGCCATCGCGTAATGACGGGTAGTGCGTCCGGTGGAAAGGATTATTGTGAAGATGTTGGTCAACCTTGTCGCACTGTAACCGGTACCTTCCGTGTTTATAACAAGCGTAATGTTGATTGCCGTTCCGGAGAATTTCCTGTGGAAACATACGGTGGAGCAAAAATGCCGTATTGTATGTATTTCTACCAAGGTTATACGGTTCATGCTGCCTTTGAAGTGCCTTACGCAAACACCAGCCACGGATGTGTGCGCGTGTTCCCTAGTGCGGCAAAATGGTTAAACGAAGAATTTATGACCATAGGAACACAGGTTACGATACTGCCTTATCCGGATGAAGAGTAATTTAACCCCTTTCCCGAGGTTCCGTGGCTTGACCACGGGACCCAGCGTTCAGTTGAATGATTTGATTTAACCGTTTAAAATAATAAAAATTAAGCACAATGATTAAATAACCGGTTAAATAAACTATGATTCAAACACGTATAGTGAATGATAAAACACCTTCTTATATTAAAAGTATTACCTTCCATCAAATGAAACCTGATGACATTTTCGGATGCTGGATTGATGTGGATGTAAACTTTATTAATGGTCTGCGACCCAGTCATTGTGAGATTACTGGAAAGTTTGAGCTTGGTAAATTGCAGTATGCTGTTGCGGAGTTTCTGGAAAAAAATAAATTTGCCATTGGGCCGCTCTTTCTTAATAAAGTATGGGAGCACATGAAAATTTTATGGCGTCCTGATTTTAAACTACCCACAGAAAATCAATTAAGAATTGAATTATATACATTAATAAGCCTATCCAAATACACTGAAGCTTTGAAACTACTTCATACGGTGGAAAAATTTTTACACCCTGAACTAAGTTATAAACAGGTTCCCAATGATAATATTTTAATGAGGTGTCTGGAAAAACTTCAACTATCAAGTATATCGAAGTATGCGCATATCACTTCTGGTCAATTAAATGAACTGAGATTAATTGTTGACTTACTTTTGAAGAAAGGATTTTATGTATCCGATTTTTTGTTTCCTATAGATATGCAGAGCAAAAATCGAGACGAAGCGAGTCAACAAATTCATGACGCCTCAATGGGTTTAATAAATTATTTGGATGGTATTGATCCAGATGATGATAAATTAAAAGGGAAAATTGAACAAACAGCGTTATGGAGTCTGAAGGAACCACAGGTACAAAAAAGTCCTGTGGGATATGAATTAAATGATTTTAGAAATAACACACTTGAATACAATAAATTTGTTGCATTAAGGGATTATTTTAAAAAAGTTTCTTTATTATTTGATGATTCTAAAAAATGTCTTGAATATTTAAAACCTATTGATGAAGCATTAAAATCCATTTCGTTTGATGGCGTGAATTTAAAGCCATCTGGTTATTTAGCAAATCGGGCGTTTAATATTCCGTGCCCGCCGCAAGATTATGTCGGGGTTAAAAAAAATAATTCATTGAGAAAGGCAATATTAGATTTCTTTACGCAAAAAAACAAAGAACACCCAGAAATTAATATTTTACTCACAGGAGAGTTTTGGGATGCGTTTAGTTTTATTGATACGAGTATTGCTAATGGACTTGTAGAAAAAGGAGGGCTATTCTGGGAAAAACGTTATGCTCGAAATAGCAATGCTCACGGAAGTGCTACCCATCCTTTACAAATTTTGATTTTGGCAATGGCACACTTATCAAACGAATGCACTTTTCCTCCTGATACAACGCTGAGAGAGATATTGGCGATAATGGTGTCTGATAAAATGACACTTCTACGCGGACCAGTCTGGAACAAACTTTTTGATATAACCTATTACAGTTTCTGTTGTCCGATGTTTATTCAGTCTACTTTGATGAGTAATTTAGGTAAGTCGATTTGTCCAAATCTGTTTAACTATACATGTGATAGTTTGTGGCAGCATTATATGGTAGTGAGTAAAGCCAAAAAAATGCCTGTCGAAGCACTTATATTTCTTGATATTTTTGCTTTTGGTTATTTTTCTTCTTCTAATTTATTCAGTTTTTCAAACTTGCTTGAACGTTATAAAGAAAAAAAAATTAGCGTTGAACAATATAGTGCTGGCTGTCCTACTTTATTTAAAAAAAGGTATCCAGCAAAACAAGACGCGGATTCTAATGTAATAAAAGATGAAATGAGTGTTACTTTGTAACTCCCTGGTGTCATCCTGGGCGCGTCTTTTTGCGCGAAGGATCTCCTGACGTTGGCACCATCTCTAGAGTAGTTCCTCGCCTTGCCTGCGAAATAGTTTCCGGCACGCGAGGAACTACACAAATTAAGAATAAACTGACATTGATTATTGAGAGGCTGGTGCTGTAGTCGTGACAGTTGTCGTCGTCTTGACAGCCGCTGGTGCAGCACTATTTGTTGCTGCTTGCGGGCGTGGTGTGGCGATGATTTGCATGATACCCAATTCACCGGTAGTTTTACGGCCAATCGTCAAATCAACTGTAAGGCTTTGTGTTAGTTTTTCTTTCTCATTTTGATAAACAACTTGCAAAGGCATGTTTGCTTTCCATTGATTATCTTTAATTTCTGTTAATGTTAACTGACCATCCATCATACTGCTGACAGTCAGCTTTTCGCTGGTAATAGCTTTCATATTGCCCGATTTTTGTAGTGCATCACTGAAACTTTGCCATCCTTGATCAGTAAAACAGGGTTGTAATGCGCTTAATTGTTGTCCGATTGTATTGTAATCAAAATCGAAGGATTGCATGACCGCTTTTTCAGTCCATTCTTTTACAATGGACTGATCAATTTTAGCAGTAGTAGCTGGGATTTTATAAGTGCAATCGATAACGGGTGGTGCCGCAGGGGTAACGGTGGCTGATACCGGTTGGGTAACTGTAACCGTAGCAGGTTGTTGAGTTGTGCCAGCTGCAGGTGTTGTCGCTGTAGTTGTACTGGTTGTCACTGTCGTACTCAGAGAGGCAGTCGCTACTTGCGGTGCTGCTGCGTTAGTTGCAATTTCGAGATCGCGTTTTGGGTAATTTTCTGTTGATAATTCAGGAAGAGCATAAACTGCGGTACTCATTACAGAAAGCAGACCAAAATACACTAACGATTGTTTCATTCTTCAACTCCTTTAAATTAGTTCCAACAACTCAGCCACAATCATGGCTGCCAGTCGCGCTGTTTTACGGCTTTGATCCCAAGGCGGGGAAAGCTCTGCAATATCGATACTCACCACTTTGCCAGTTTGCACAATGTATTTCAACAACGGTAACGCTTGCCAGGGCAATAAACCTAAAGCCTGTGGCGCACTGACACCCGGCGCATGGCTCTCGGCAAATACATCAAGGCAAATACTTAAATATATCGCTTTTTGTTTTGCGATAAAATCATCAATAAATTTAAGATGTTGGGCAATATTATTTTGATTAATTTGCTCCGCTGTCAAGTAAGGCACTTTAAACGTATTGGCAAAAGTAAACAAGCTTTGTGTATTGGCATGCGGCTGAATACCCAGACAACAATAGTTAAATGGCAAGTTATTTTGCTGACAATATTGAGCAATCTGATAAAAAGGGGTGCCAGAGGTTCCATAATTTTCTTTAGGTAAAGGTCTTAAATCCAGATGAGCATCAAAATTAATAATACCTAAATCCGGATATTGCTTGGTTAATCCCATGAAATGCCCCCAGGCCATTTCATGACCTCCGCCAAAAACAATGGTTTTATTACCTTGTTGCTGGACGCCGGCGATTAACGAAGCTAATTGCTGTTGGGCAAATTCCAGTTGTTCATCTTCGCAATAGATATTACCCAAATCTATAAATTGTTTATTACCATGATAAGGTAATCTGGCCAGTTCTTCTTTTAAAATGGAGGGTCCTTGCGCTGCACCAATGCGACCAGCATTGCGTTTTATGCCTTCATCACTACAAAACCCGACAAACACAGGTGCATTACTGTTGGCCAGATTGGCTGTGCGAACATCCTGTGTTGTGACGCGCTGAAAAAAACGTTCATTCGGTAAACTGTCGGAACGTCCTTGCCAAATCTCAGCTTTACCTGGTTCGTATGATAGTAAATTCGGTAACATCAATTTTCTCCTTTAAGATGCATATGTTAGCTGTTGTAAAGTGGGATGGCAAAGTGAAAATTAACTGCAATGGTGTTTTATGTCTGGTATTATCTCGCTATTAATTTTTGCAGGAGAAGGATGTGTTTGTAGTTACTGGAGGTGGAAGTGGCATAGGACGAGCGCTGGCACATTCCCTTGCACTGCGTGGAAAAGAGGTATTGGTAATTGGCCGACGTCATGAACCATTAGTAGAAACCGCTGCTTTTTCGCCATTAATTTCCCTTTTATGTGCTGATGTTGCAAGCACTAAAGGTCGTTCTATTATTATGGAACACTTAAAAAAAACTCCAGAAATTACCGGTTTAATCAATAATGCAGGCACTATCGAACCTATTATTTCTTTGGACAGGATTAGTGAAGAAGATTGGCAACAGGCGTTGGCAATAAATTTAACTGCGCCCTTGTTTTTAAGTCAGCAGCTGCTGGATAAATTGACCGATGGACGCGTGTTAAACATGGGATCAGCCACTGCATACTTGCCGATTGAAGCATGGGCTTCTTATTGCGTATCAAAATCTGCTTTGTCCATGTTGACGCGATGTTGGCAACTGGAAAGCAAAAAAACTGCTTTTGCCAGTGTCATGCCCGGTATTATCGATACCAATATGCAGCTAATTATCCGCGAAAGCGAAAACGGTTCTGAGAAAGACAGGACGTTTTACAAAACATTACAGCGTGAAAACAGGTTGGTCAAAACGGAAGTAGCAGCGGCTTTTTTAACCTGGTTATTATTAGATATATCGGTAAAAGAATATACCTCCAAAGAATGGGATATTTATGACGCAAGTCATCATCCTGCCTGGCTTGTCTCTCCTCACATTGTGCCTCATTGGGATATATAATGGTTTTCTGTGATAAAATTCTGATTAATGCCACAACGATTGATACTGCTGGCGAAGAAAAATTCAAACAGGCAATGGTCATTGCCAACGGCACTTTTCTCTGGTGTGGGGATACTGACGAATTACCTGAGCAATATAGTGTTGAACCCGCTTTAATTGAAGACTGTAATAATCAGTTAGTAACACCTGGTTTGATTGATTGCCATACGCATCTGGTTTATGCCGGTGATCGCAGTGATGAGTTCAAACAACGCTTATCCGGTAAAAGCTACAGCGAAATTGCTCGTGCTGGCGGCGGAATTTTATCTACTGTCAGAAAGACAAGGGCAGTTTCTAAAGAAGAGCTGATTGCTCAGTCGCTTCCCCGGCTATTAGCAATGAAAGCAGGTGGCGTGACAACGGTAGAAATAAAATCCGGATATGGCCTTGATTTACTAAATGAAATTAAAATGCTTCAGGTTGCACGTGAACTGGGGGTAATTGCCGGCATGCGAGTAGAAACAACGTTTCTTGGTGCACATGCTATTCCCCCGGAGTATAAGGGTAATTCACAAGGCTATGTAGATTATCTTTGTCATGAAGTATTACCTCGTGTTGCTGAGTTAAAACTGGCCGATGCAGTTGATGTTTTTTGTGAATCGATTGCGTTTTCATTGCCCCAGACCGAGCAATTATTTAATAAAGCACAGGCATTAAATTTGCCGTTTAAATGCCATGCAGAGCAATTATCGAATTTGGGTGCTACTGCCAAAGCAGCAGCCATGGGGGCGTTGTCGTGTGAACATCTTGAATTTTTGGATGAAAAAGGTGCCCAGACTATGGCTGAACACGGTACAATAGCTGTACTGTTACCGGGTGCCTATTATTTTCTACGCGAAAAACAAAAACCACCAATTGATTATCTGCGTAAGAGTGGTGTGGGCATAGCAATAGCCACTGATTGTAACCCGGGTTCATCTCCAACTACATCGTTACTGTTAATGATGAACATGGCTTGTCAATTTTTTGAGCTTACAGTTGCTGAAGTAATGTCGAGCGTCACCTTTCAAGCTGCCAGGGCATTAGGTATTGATAAAGAAGTTGGTCGTATTGCTACAGGATTTTCAGCAGATTTAGTACGATGGTCGCTCAAAGATAGTGCTTCATTGTGTTATCATTTTGGTCATCCTATACCACATGAAACAATGATTTCAGGTGAGTGGATTAATTGATTAAGGAATAAAAATGAATAAATCAACATTTTTAGCTGCCAGTATGTTTTTGTTTCTTGCAGCTGTAGCAACAGGTTCACATGCTGATACAGTCGTTATCAAAAAAGAATCTGCTGATTTCGCACTGGATATCAAATATCCGCAAGGATTCTCCGATAAACAAATTGATACTACGGTTAAAGCGTTAATAGATGAAACGTTAAAAACCAGTGAAAATGATAATGTTATTGATGATTCACCTTCCGATGCCCCAGGCAAAAACGGGTTATATATAAATTTTAAACAAATGTATCAAAATAAGCAGGCTTTAAGCCTATTGTTTGATATTTCTACTTTTGCGAAAGGTGCCGCACATCCTAATAATAGCGTACACAGTTTGAATTTCGTTAAAGGTAATCAGGTTACACTGGAACAACTATTTAAACCACAAACACCCTATTTAAGTAAAATAGCTGATTTTAGTCGTACCGAATTACTTAAAAATAATGATTTTGACAAAAAATGGTTAAACGACGGGACAGAAGCAACAGCGGAAAATTATAAAAACTGGTATTTTACCAAAGATGGCCTGGCCATTGTTTTTGATACTTATCAGGTAGCTGCCTATGTTTATGGTCCTCAAACAATTACTATTCCGCACAAGCTGTTAAAGGACATGTTACAACCTGATATTGAGAGCGCTGTATGGGGTAATCAATGATCAAACCTGCTTCCTATATTGGTGCAGAAGGAAAAATTGCTGAATTAACAGTACGCAGTATTCTTTTGGCAATTATTCTAACCGTCTTGCTAGCGATGTCTAATGCTTATTTAGCGTTGAAGCTGGGCATTTTAACGTCTGCATCAATTCCTGCAGCAATTATCTCCATGGGTATTTTGCGTTTATTCAAAAACTCCACCATTCTGGAGAATAATGCAGTGCAAACAGCTGCATCTGCAGGGGAAGCTGTCGCTGGCGGGATTGTTTATACCATTCCTGCTCTCATTATTATTCAATACTGGCATCATTTTGATTATTTGACCAATTTTCTGATTGCTGCATGTGGCGGCATTTTGGGCGTGTTATTTTCAATTCCTTTACGGCGTATATTAGTACACGATAAAGCACTTAATTTTCCTGAAGGCCGCGCTATTGCCGAAGTATTAAAATCCTCTACCGAAAATGTAGGTATTCGTGAAATCATGCTAGGTGGGATAATCGGTGGAGTTCTGGAGTTATTTCAAACGGGTTTCAAACTAATTGCAAGCAGCTGGAACTTCTGGTTTAGTTTTAAACGATCCTTATTTGGTTTTGGTGTCGGTTTTTCGGCTACGATGATAGGTGCTGGTTATCTGGTTGGCTATGAGATGGCAATCAGTATATTTTTAGGTGCGGTGATTGCCTGGTTAATTGCGATGCCGGTTGTCAGTCAGTTTTTTCCTGAATTTCTTCATCAATATAGCGCTCCAAAAGCTGCCGTGTTTTTATGGAACAGCGAAATGCGTTATTTGGGAATAGGGGCCATGCTGTTTGCAGGCACATGGACATTTTGTAATCTGATTAAGCCGCTGGCTAAAAACATGCGTCATTCAATAGGAAGTTTGACTACTGGTAAATCCTCTCTGGTGAAATTAGCCAGAACAGATAAAGATATTCCGATGCCTTTTATTTTAGTGGCTGTTTTGCTGATGGCTGTGGTTTTATTTTTTTTCTTTCAGTCAATTTTTCCTTTACAGGCAATTGGTTTTGATGGTTTTTGGGGCATTGTACTGGTTTGTTGCGCCGTATTATATATTTTATTTATTGGTTTTTTATTTTCAGTTATTACAGCTTATTTTTCCGGCATGGTAGGCGTTACTGCTAGTCCCGGCAGCTCAGTTGTCATAGCTGGTATGCTGTTTGCGGCATGGTTACTGCTGTCTGCTATTAATCATGTACTTCCTTTACCGTTTAGCGAAGCACAAATTAATGCTGCTGAAGCAATTACGATTATCATTGGTTCAGTAGTTACAAGCATTGCGGCCATTGCGAATGATAATACCCAAGATTTGAAAGTAGGTCAGTTGGTTGGTGCTACACCCTGGAAGCAACAAGTGATGCTATTGGTTGGTGTGGTTGTTTCGGCCATGGTGATTCCGCCTGTAATGCAGTTATTATTTAATGTTTATGGTATAGCTGGTGTAATGCCGCATGATGGAATGGATGCAGCACAATCATTACCGGCACCAACAGCAGCATTAATGGCTGCCATCACCGAAGCAGTTTTTCGTAATGCCTTACCGTGGACCATGATGTTTACCGGTGCTGCTATTATTTTTGCCATTATTGGGCTGGCAAAATTACTTAAAATCAATCGATTTATCAAATTATCAATTTTAGGAATTGCAATAGGAATGTACTTACCACTGGCATCGTCAGTTCCTTTATTTATTGGCGGTATGATTGCTTTGTTAGTGCAAAAAAGATTGGCAAAATTTAATTTGAATGAGGAAGAAACAGCTCACCGTAAACAACGAGGCACTTTAATTGCCTGTGGATTAGTAGCTGGTTCTGCATTGGTCGATGTATTTTTAGCTATTCCATTTTCTGTCATGCATTCCCCCGATGCATTAATGCTGGTAGGAGAAGGCTGGCAAAATTATGCAGTTATTCCGGGTATAATTTCAACGATTGTTCTTGCTGGCTGGATTAACAGGCGAGTGTGTGGAAAAAGCTAATCACCACCAGACGTAGCCTGGGTGAAACGTAGTGAAACCCGGGTTTCAGTCCTTCGGACTTGCACCCAGGCTACGTTAGCTATAGATTGAAAAGTGAGCAAATAGATTGTAATTTTATAATTTAGTGGATATAAGGTACAAATATAACCATACTATAAGTGTAGGTTTTAGTATAGATAGGTAAGGAAATTGTTAGTGTAATTATTAATTAATACAAGGAATTAATCATGAGCACACTAGTGCGCCATCAACACACGATCTTAGGATAAATTGATTTTAGTTTATGTCGCGCTTTCTCAATACTGAATTGCCAATTTACTCCCCGCTGTGCTTTATTGGTTTTTTTAGCCCATGCCTGTGT
>Ga0335397_10000817_pt1 | contig 41715 bp, 37 predicted proteins | sample MAT04_FD_205740 | JGI IMG/M metagenome (GOLD analysis project Ga0335397, IMG submission 205740) | Freshwater microbial communities from Lake Fryxell liftoff mats and glacier meltwater in Antarctica - MAT-04 (spades assembly) (version 2) ... | reverse complement strand
GATAGTCTTCCTCGGCAAAGAAGCACGGCTCACGGTTGTGGCCACGCTGGACGATGTGCAAGGGAACGCCATCAAGGTGGAGTCGGGGACGACGGGGCATGTAGGCATGTTAGCACAAAAGAAATCGAGCCTGGCCCCTTTAATTCGCCTTTAATTCGTGAGGTACGGAGGTGATGACGGTAAATCCGAGTATGTGCATGCGTTCACAACGGAAGGAGTGGGCATCTATCACATAATCAAGGAGCGTATCGGGCAAAACATGCTCGAAAAAATCAAGGATGCGCAAGGCAACTACACCTGGAAGGACATCATCGCTACGGCCAAGAAGACTCCGGGAGGCGCTTTTCAAACGACGTTTACCGCGCGGCCAGGTCAAAAAGAAACCGTGGCAAAGCTCGGCTACGTCAGACTGTATGAGCCTTGGTCATGGGTCATCGGTACCGGTGTCTACGTTGATGACATCGACGCCGAGTTTCAATCACGTCTTATTTCCAATCTCCTCATCGCTGCCGTGCTGATTGTCTTGATTGGCGGGCTCGGTTTCGTGATTGCGAGAGGTGTTCTACGGCAAGTCGGTGGAGAGCCATCCGAAGCCATTGGCTTCATGTCCCGTGTTGCGGCCGGCGATTTGACCGGTGATATGCCGGCGGCGACCAAAGGCAGCATGCTGGCCTCACTGGGCGACATGGTTGCATCGATTCGCGGGATGGTGGCGGAAATCAGCCAAAGCTCGGTGCGCTTATCAAGTGGCGCGGAACAGATCAGCAGCGCATCGCGCGAAGTCGCCACGGCTTCGCAGCATCAATCGGACGCGACCTCTTCGATGGCCGCTGCCATTGAAGAAATGACGGTGAGTATCAACCACATCTCGGATAGCGCAAACGACACTCAGACAAACTCGATCACATCGGTGCAACTGTCCGAGGACGGTTTCAGTCGCGTTGAGATCGCGTCGCACGAAATCAAAGAAATCGCCCTGCGGGTGAGTGATGCGTCCAGCCGGATACGCAAGCTCGAAGAACACGCCAACCAGATTTCATCGATTGCCGGTGTAATCAAGGATATTGCTGGTCAGACCAATCTGTTGGCGTTAAACGCCGCTATCGAGGCCGCCCGCGCCGGTGAACAAGGTCGGGGATTTGCGGTCGTGGCCGACGAAGTGCGCAAACTTGCGGAACGAACCTCCACGGCAACCGTTGAGATCGAACAGATGATTGCTGGTATTCAGACCGATACGGTCCAGGTCGTCGGCGTGATGGATGCGGCCTTGCCGCAGGTTGCGGCCGGCGTTGCAGCGGCCGAGGGCGCTGCAAACGCACTTAGACAGATCAAGGACGGCGCCAAGTCGACGCTCACCAGTATCAGGGACGTGGCTGATGCAACCAAGGAACAAAGCGTTGCCAGCAATAGCATTGCGCAAAAGGTGGAACAAATCGCCACGATGGTTGATGAAACCACCGCAGCTATGCACTCAACGGCTGAAACTGCGGCTGATCTGGAGAAAATTGCGAGTGAAATGACCGGTCTGGTCAGTCGATTCCGTTGCTGATGCCGGGTCGCAATGGCCCATCTATGATCGACGATTCGACACCACCCGGCCTCATGGTCTTTTCGCCTGATCCGATGATCAAAAGAATTAGCAAAAAAAGAATTTGGGTCTTTCATATCGCATTCGGCGCAGAGAAGTAACTGGAGGACTAGGCAGAAGTTCCAGCGGCTTCCCGACGACGGCATTACCCTTACAGGTTCAAAAGGGACTCTCTCAGCCGACAGATTCTTGCTCCGCCAGCACCCCTAGATATGTAGATGGCAAACTAAAGAAAATCACCGGCAATGGCAAGCCGCGTAGCCAGCCATCTCGCAGCCTGTTTGCTAAGGCCAAATTGCTGACACTGGCAATGCAGGATCAAGACGCGGGATAATGCGGCCTTCGACAAGAGGCAAGCCATGAAGCGAAGCAGCGTCGTCATTGTCATCGTAGTCATCGGACTGGTTTTGCTAGGCGCCTGGTACGGGTGGAACAATGGCCACGACCACGGTGGCGAGTTGGTACTCGGCGGCAATGTGGAAGTGCGCCAAGCCAATCTGTCTTTCAAGGTGGCTGGCCGCATCGCCAGCCTGAATGTCGATGAAGGCGATGCCATCAAGCCTGGGCAAATCTTGGCCCAGCTTGAGAAGAGCTACTTCGAGGAAGAACTGAGCGTTGCCGTGGCGCGTAGAGCAGCCCAGGCGGCCAATCTGGCGCGGCTGGAACACGGCGCGCGCCCCGAAGAAAAAGCCCAGGCCCAGGCCAACGTCGCCGACCGCGCCGCCGCCGCTGAGAACGCCCGCCAGCAGCGCGATCGTAGCGCGGCGCTGGTGGGTAAAGGTTTTGTCTCCAAACAATCGTTGGACAGTGCAAACGCGGCAGTACGCCAGACCAACGCGCAGCTCGATGTGGCAAAGAAGGCCCGCGATCTGGTCGTCGTCGGGCCGCGCCGCGAAGACATCGACGCTGCGCGCGCGGCTCTGGCGGCGGAGCAGGCCAGTGTGGAACAGGTCCAGCGCCGCATGGCCGATGCCGCCTTACTCGCCCCAGAGGCCGGCGTGATCCTCACCCGCGCGCGCGAAGCCGGCGCCATCGTCAAGGATGGCGACACCATTTACACACTGGCGCTCATCACGCCAGTGTGGATACGCGCTTACGTCGCCGAACCGGAGCTGGCTCGCGTCAAGCCTGGCACGATAGTGAACATCGAGACTGATACGCCCGGCGGCAAAAAGTATGCGGGCAAAATCGGCTTCATTTCACCTACCGCCGAATTCACGCCGAAGTCGGTGGAGACGCGCGAGCTGCGCACCTCGCTGGTCTATCGCATCCGCGTGGTGGTGGACAATCCCGACGGCGCTTTGCGCCAGGGCATGCCGGTGACTATCCGCATTCCCGCCGGGGCCGCCCAATGAAAGAAGCGTTGGTGACGCTGCATGGCGTCACCAAGCGCTTTACTCCACAAGGCACGCCGGCCATCGCGGGCCTCACAGCAAGCATTTCTGCCGGACAGGTCACCGGGCTGGTTGGTACCGACGGCGCCGGCAAGACCACGCTGATGCGCCTCATGGCGGGCCTGCTCGCGCCCACTGACGGTCGCATCGAGGTGCTGGGTCTGGATAGCCTCAAGGACAACGCGGCCTTGCATCGCAGAGTCGGCTACATGCCGCAGCGCTTCGGCCTCTACGAAGAACTCACCGTGCAGGAAAACCTCGATCTGCATGCCGATCTGCGCAATGTCACGGGCGCCGAGCGCAAGGCGCAGTTTCAGCGGCTGCTCGAATTCACTGGCCTTGCGCCCTTCACGCGCCGTTATGCCGGGCGTCTTTCCGGCGGCATGAAACAGAAGCTGGGCCTCGCCTGTGCGCTGCTCAGTTCGCCGCGTTTGATGCTGCTGGACGAGCCCAGTGTTGGCGTTGATCCGATTTCGCGGCGCGAGCTGTGGCGCATGGTGTATGAGCTGACGGCGCGCGGTGTGGGCGTGGTGTGGAGCACCTCCTATCTTGATGAGGCCGAGAAGTGCGCGGAAGTCATTGTGCTGAATGAAGGCCAGGCGCTCTACCAGGGCGATCCGCGCGTGATGAGTCGGGATATGGCCGGGCGCGTATTTCTGCTGAGCGATATTGCCGGCGACCGACGCAGCGTGCTGGCCGATGTTTTGCAGCGCGCCGATATTGAAGACGGCGTGATTCAGGGCGCGCAATTGCGCCTCGTCACCAAGGCTGGCGCTGCAGCCATGGATGCCGGCAGCCTCAACGCCGGCGCGTTAGCGACCCTGACGGCCACCGAGCCGCGCTTCGAAGACGCTTTTGTGGCGCGGCTGGGCGGCATACCCAAATCGCGGCCGGTGTTTGAAACCGGGGCGTCAGCGAGGCAGACGCAGAGCGATGCGCCTGAGTCTGACTCTGAGACATATGCCAGCGGAGTGGCGGTGCTGGCTGACGGTCTCACCAAACGCTTCGGCGATTTCACGGCGGCGGATCACATCAGCTTCAGCATCAAACGCGGCGAAATATTCGGTTTGCTCGGCCCCAATGGCGCGGGCAAGTCCACCATCTTCAAAATGCTTTGCGGTTTGCTACGCGCGACGTCGGGCAAGGCCACGGTGGATGGCGTGGATTTGTTTCGTTCGCCGTCTAAAGCCCGTTCGCACCTGGGCTATATGGCGCAGAAATTCTCGCTCTACGGCGACCTCTCGGTCTTGCAGAACCTGGAATTCTTCTCCGGTGTGTACGGCTTGCGCGGCGCGCGCCGGCAGGCGGCTGTGCAGCGCGCCATCGAGGCCTTCAACTTCGCGCCGCACCTCAATGTGAATGCCGGCGATTTGCCGCTGGGCTACAAGCAGCGCCTGTCGTTGGCCTGCGCCATCATGCATGAACCGGCGGTGCTGTTTCTTGACGAGCCGACGTCCGGCGTGGACCCCATCACCCGTCGCGAATTCTGGGGCTACATCAACGCCATGGTGCGCGGCGGTGTGACCGTGATGGTGACCACCCATTTCATGGACGAAGCCGAATACTGCGACCGCCTCGCGCTCATCTACGGCGGCAAGACCATCACCACCGGCACACCGGATGAATTGAAAGCCTCGGTGCAACGAGCTGACGAGGGCGTGCCCACGCTGGAAGAAGCCTTCATCCGTCTCATCGAGACGTACGACCTCGACCAGGAGGCCGCATGACTGCGCCCATCGACGACACCAACACCCTCGCAGTGCGCTGGCGGCGGCTGCGCGCGCTGATGAAAAAAGAGTGGCTGCAAATTCTGCGCGATCCGAGTGCGCTGCTCGTGGCGCTGGTGCTGCCGCTGTTTCTGCTCTTCATGTTCGGCTACGGCGTGTCGCTCGATGCCAGCAGTGTCCGCCTGGGGCTGGCTATCGAGTCGCCGACGTCCGAGACTTCCTGGTTCCAGGCCTCGCTGGAGAACACGCCCTTCTTCAAGATCGTCACGGCGCGCCATCGTGCGGCGCTGGACGATGAGTTGATGACCGGGCACCTGGATGGCATCGTGGTGCTGGCCGGCGATTTCTCCCAGAAGCTGGCGCGCGGCGAGACTGCGCCGGTGCAGATCATCACCGACGGCAGCGATCCCAACACGGCGGGCCTGGTCTCGGGCTATGTGCAGGGCGCCTGGCAAAGCTGGCTGGCCCAGCGCGCCCTCTCGTCGGGCGCGGCGATGGCGCTGCCCATCCGCATAGAACCGCAGGTGTGGTTCAACCCGGAGTTGAAGAGCCGGCGTTTTCTCGTGCCCGGCTCCATCGCGCTGATCCAGATGCTCATCGGCACGCTGCTCACGGCGCTGGTGGTGGCGCGCGAATGGGAGCGCGGCACCATCGAATCGCTGCTTGCCACGCCCACCGGCGTTGCCGAGTTTCTGATCTCCAAACTGGTGCCCAACTTCATGCTGGGCATGGCGGCGATGGTCGTGTCGGTCACTGCCGCTGTGTTTCTCTTCGACATTCCCTTGCGTGGCAGCCTGCTGGCGCTGGTCGCACTCACTGCGGCATTTCAGGCCTGCGCGCTGTCGGTGGGCTTGCTGGCTTCCACGGTATCGCACAGCCAGTTTGTCGCCACGCAGATCGCCATGTTCGCTTCTTTTCTGCCGGGCTTTTTTCTCTCCGGTTTCATTTTCGATTTGTCGGGCACGCCACTCACCATACGCATCCTGTCGTACATCGTGCCGGCGCGCTATTACGTACAAGGTTTGCAAACCATTTTCCTGGCCGGCGATGTGCCGGGCTTGCTGTTGCGTTGCATGGCGGCGTTGCTGGGCCTGGCTTGTGTGCTGCTGCTGATTGTTGTTCGCAAGACAAAAACCCGGCTTGATTAGGGCGACGACATGATCTGGCGCATCTGGAATCTCATCATCAAGGAACTGCTGGCAATCTGGCGCGACCCGAAAAGCCGCACGGTGCTGATCGTGCCGCCCATGCTGCAAATCCTGCTCTTCGCCTTCGCTGCCACGCAGGAGGTGAGAAACGTCCCCATCGCGGTATTCAACGAAGACAGCGGCAAATCTGCGCAGCAAATCATCTTGCGACTGGAAGGCGTCGACGCCTTCTCCCACATTCGCATGCTGAAAAACGAGCGCGAGATCCGCGAAGTGATCGACAACCAGGATGCGCTGTTTGTACTGCGCATAGGCCAGGATTTTTCGCGCCGCATCGAACGCGGTGAAAGTGCGCCGCTGCAATTGTTGCTCGACGGCCGCCGCTCCAACGCCGCGCAGATCGCCCAGGGTTATGTCGCCGCCATCATCGGCCGCTACAACGAAGAGCTGCTCACGGCGCGCCGTGCGCAGCCGTCTTCGAGCGTGATCACCGAACGCACCTGGTTCAATCCAAATCGCGAAGCGCAGACCAGCACCGTGCCCAGCCTCATGGGCATGCTGACCTTGTCGACGGCGTTGATGGTCACCGCGCTCTCCATCGCTCGCGAACGCGAAATCGGCACCTTCGAGCAACTGCTGGTGACGCCGCTGCGGCCCATAGAAATCGTCATCGGCAAAATGGCGCCGGGGCTGATCGTTGGTCTGGTGCAGGGCACGCTGGTGGCCGTGGTCGCCGTGTGGCTGTTCGGCATCCGCCTGCAAGGCTCCATCGCCTTGCTCTATCTGGGTCTGGTGCTGTTTCTGCTCGCCGCCATCGGCGTTGGCCTGTTCATCTCATCGCTGGTGTCCACGCAGCAACAAGCCATGTTGGGCGGCATGACCTTTATGATGCCCGCCTCCATCCTCTCCGGCTTCGCCAGCCCCGTCGCCAACATGCCGGAGTGGCTGCAAGTGCTCAACTGGATCAATCCGCTGGCCCACTTCCTTATTATCATCAAAGGCGTTTTCCTGCGCGACGCACCCTTACACCTCATCGCCCAACAGCTATGGCCGCTATTGGTGATCGCCGTCTTCACGGTCACCGCAGCGGCGTGGATGTTTCGGCGGAAGATACGTTGAAGGCTCTGGGCGGCTTTGGCCCTCCCGATCTACTGGCGGGTTTCGCGCCTTGACAGCCCCACCGTCCAGCAGTACATTACTGACTGGTCAGTTATTAAATCCCCGTTCCCTCTATGAACCCCCCCCCCGTTCCCTCTATGAACCACCCTGCCGAGGAGTCGCGCTGGCGACGCCGTAAGGAGGCGCGTCCCGCTGAATTGGTGGCGGCCGCCATCGAGCTCTTTGTCGAAAAGGGTTTCGCGGCGACACGTCTGGAGGAAATTGCGGCGCGGGCCGGGGTTTCCAAGGGCACGGTCTATCTGTATTTTTCCAGCAAGGAAGATCTTTTCAAGGCGGCGGTGCGCGAGGGTGTGGTGCCGCATCTGGCGGAAGTCGAGCGCCTGATCGAGAAAGACACCGGGAGTGTTGCTGACCTGCTGCGCAATATTCTATTGAACGCCTGGCATATCAGCGCCGATAGCCCGGTGGGCGGACTGCCTAAGCTGTTGGTGGCGGAAGCGCGCAATTTTCCCGATCTCGCGCGTTTCTACTTCGACGAAGTGATCAGCCGCTCAACGCGGCTATTCACCGTTCTGCTCGAGCGCGGCATCCAACGCGGCGAGTTTCGGCCCTTCGATGTCAAAGTCATGGAGCGCATTATTCTCGCGCCCTTTCTGATGCACACGATCTGGCGCCATTCACTGTCGTGCTGTGAGGCATCGCCGCTGTCCGACGAAAGCTACGCGACCGAGGCCATCGAGCTGATCCTGCGCGGCTTACGCGCCGACCTCGTGATTGCCGACCCCAAGAATACGAAACCCAAAGGCAAAAAAAATGCGTGATATTTTTCGACGTGACAATCCCCTATGGCGAAGCAAAGCGGGCAGGGTGGCGATCGGCATCATCGTGGTAGTCGCGGCAGCGTCGACCTGGATGCTGACCCATAACGCCAAATCCGACCCCAAGGCGGTAGTTGCCGCGCCACTCGAGTTCGAAGCTGCCGATGTGGTGCGCGCCGAAACGCGCGAACTGGCGCGCACGCTACCACTGACCGGTACCTTGAATCCTATCAATGAAGCGATGGTAAAAGCCAAGGTCGCCGGCGAGATACGCGATCTAACCGTACGCGAGGGCGTGGCGGTGCGCGCCGGTCAGGTGATCGGCCACATCGACGTGACGGATGCGCAAGCCCAGCTTGCCGGTCGCCAAGCGGATGTTGAGGCGGCGCGCGCCCAGGCCCAGGTGGCGGAAAAAAATCGCGCCACCCAGGTCGCGCTGTTGGAGCGCAAGTTCATTTCGCAGAACGCTTTCGACACCACGCAAGGCAACTACGATGTCGCGAAGGCCAAACTGAAAGCCGCCGATGCCACCGCCGATGTGGCGCGCAAAGCGCTGCGCGACACCACGCTGGTGGCGCCCATCAGCGGCATGATTTCCGAGCGTTATGCCCAGGCGGGCGAGCGCGTGCCGGTGGATGGAAAAATTGTCGACGTGGTGGATTTGAGCCGACTGGAACTCACCGCGCCGGTGCCGGCCAGCGATATCGCTGCCGTGCGCAAGGGGCAGGCCGTGAACTTTCGCGTCGAAGGTTTTGGCGAACGCGAGTTTGTTGGGCGCATCGACCGCATCAATCCCGCTGTCGCGCCCGGCTCGCGTTCGATGGAGATTTATGCCGTCATCGATAACACCGATGGCAGCTTGAAGGGCGGCATGTTTGCCCAGGGCAAGCTGGTGACCGGAAGTTTGGCCGACGCGTTGGTGGTGCCCGCCAGCGCGGTGCGCGAAGAGCGCGGCGAATACTACGTGTACGCCATTGAAGGCGGCAAAGTGCTGCGCCGCGTGGTGACTGTCGGTGCCCGCGTGGATGACCTGGCGCAGATCGCCACAGGCCTTGCGCCAGGAGCAACGGTGGTGCGTCATAACCTGGGCAGTCTGCGCGAGGGAACGGCCGCCACCATCAAGGCGGCACCTGTGAATTCGGCGGCTGCAACGCCGCCCGTTGCTGCGCCCGCAGCGCACTAGCCGATCCCCGGAGCCCCCAGCCATGTGGTTTACCCGCGTTAGCATCGCCAACCCCGTTTTCGCCACCATGATGATGTTGGCCTTACTGGTGCTTGGCCTTTTCTCTTACAGAAATCTGAAGGTCGACCAGTTGCCCGATGTGGCCATGCCGATCGTCGTCGTGCAGACCGATTATCCGGGCGCCTCGCCGGAAAGCGTGGAAGAAGAAGTCACGCGCAAGATCGAAGAAGCGGTGAACACGGTGAGCGGCATCAAGACGCTCTCTTCGCGCTCCTACGAAGGGTCTTCGCAAGTTATCGTTGAATTCAATCTTTCGATGGACCCACGCCAGGCCGCGCAGGACGTGCGCGAAAAAATCGCTGCGGTGCGTCCAATGTTGCGTGACGAGGTGAAAGAGCCGCGTGTGACGCGCTTCAATCCGGACGACTTCCCCATCGTTTCGGTGGCTGTGATTTCCGACAAGCGCAAGTTGCGTGATCTCACCACACTCACCGATCAGCTCATCAAGAAACGGCTGGAAAATGTCAGTGGGGTGGGTCAGGCCACCATCGTCGGCGGTGTCAAGCGCGAACTGCGTGTGCATCTGCGCTTGCCGGAGATGGAGGCCTTGCAGGTTGGCGCCGATCAGGTGATCACAGCCTTGCGTGCGGAAAATCAGGAAGCGCCGGTGGGCAACGTCACCGGCAGCGCGGTGGATCGTGTCGTCAAAGTTACCGGCCGGCTGGCCTCGCCTGAAGATTTCCGCAATCTTATCGTGGCGCGGCGTGGCAGCAAGCCCGTGACCTTGGGCCAGGTGGCGGATATTGAGGACGGCCAGGCCGAAGAAGATAGTGTCGCGATGATCAACGGGCAGCGCACGCTCTCCGTGGATATCATCAAGGCGCAGGGCGAGAACACTATTGCTGTGGTCGAAGGCGTGCGCGAAGTGGTGAAGAATCTCGCCAAAGAATTACCGCCGGATGTGCGACTCGACATCGTGCGCGATGGTTCGGTGGGCATCCGCGATTCCGTCAATGATGTGCAGACCACGCTGCTGGAAGGCGGCCTACTGACTATCGCCATCGTTTTCCTGTTCCTCGGCTCCTGGCGTAGCACGGTCATTACCGGGCTGACGCTGCCGATCTCACTGATCGGCACCTTTCTCTTTGTCTATGCTTTCGGCTTCACGCTCAATGTATTGACCTTGATGGCGCTCTCCATGTCGGTCGGTTTGCTGATCGACGACGCCATCGTGGTGCGCGAGAACATCGTGCGCCACATGGCTATGGGCAAAGGCCATTTCCAAGCGGCGCTGGAGGGTACCCAGGAAATCGGGCTGGCAGTGCTGGCGACGACCTCTTCCATTGTCGCGGTGTTTCTGCCAGTGGGTTTTATGGGCGGCATCATCGGCCGCTTCTTCCACCAGTTCGGTGTCACGGTGGCGGCGGCGGTGCTGATTTCCATGTTCGTCAGCTTCACGCTGGATCCGATGCTCTCCAGCATCTGGCGCGACCCCGACGCGCATGGCCACCATGGGCGCGGGCCGATAGGCCGCATGCTGACCTGGTTTGCCGGTCTGACCGAGTGGCTGGAAGTGCGCTACCAGGCATTGCTGGCGTGGGGGCTGGATCATCGCAAGACGGTGCTGGCCATTGCCGCAGCCAGCTTCTTTGGCTCTTTCTTGCTGGTGCCTTTGCTCGGTTCGGAATTTCTGACCGACCCGGATATGAACGAGTTGCAGGTGCAATTCACCACGCCGGTCGGCTCCTCGCTGATGCTCACCCAAGCTAAGGTGCATCAGGTGGATGCCGCCTTGCGTGAATTTCCGGCAGTGAAGTTCACTTATGCGACCGTGAATACGGGCTTCTCGCGCGGCAAGAACAGCGTAAACATCTTCGTGCAATTACTGCCACGCAGCGAGCGCAGCATGGGGCAGGCGGAATTATCGCAGGCCATGCGTAAAAGACTGAGTGCGATTCCCGGCATAGAACTGACCCTGATCGGCGTGTTCAAAACGGTGGGCACCGGCAAGCCTATCCAAGTGAGTTTGCTAGGCTCGGATCGCGCCACCCTGGACAGGTTGGCCCAGCAGGTCATGGATAAAATCGCCAGCACGCCGGGCCTCGTAGACCTCGAAACCAGCAGCAAGGCGGCGAAACCGCAGCTCTCTGTCGACCTGAAACGTGAACTGGCGAGCGACTTGGGCATCGGTGTCGGTCAGACAGCGAACACGCTGCGGCCACTCTTGGCCGGTCAGGCGGTGGGTAACTGGCGCGCGCCAGATGGGCAGTTTTACGACGTCACCGTGCAATTGCCGGCGGCCTCGCGGGAGTCCATCGCTGACTTGTCGCATATTTATCTGGCCAGCAATCGGAACGACGCCAATGGCGCACCGCGCATGGTTGCCCTGCGCGAAATCGCTGAACTGCGCTCGGAACTTGGCCCGACGCAGATCAACCGCAAAGAGCAATTGCGCGAGGTGCTGATCTCCGGCAACACCTTCAACCGACCGGCCGGCGATATCGGTACGGACGTTCGTGCCGTGCTCGACACGATGGAGTTCCCGCCCGGCTACCGCTACACCATGGGCGGCTCGGCCAAAGATATTCAGGAAGCGTTGCAATACGCCATTGTTGCGCTGGTGCTGGCTATCGTCTTTATTTATCTGATTCTGGCGTCGCAGTTCGGCAGCTTCTTCCATCCGCTGGCCATCATGATGTCGCTACCACTGTCGCTGGTGGGCGTTATCCTGGCGCTGCTGGTGGCACGCAGTTCGCTCAACATTTTCTCCATCATTGGTTTCGTCATGCTGATGGGCCTGGTCACCAAGAACGCCATTCTGCTGGTGGACTTCATCAATCACGGCATGCGCGCCGGCAAGTCGCGGCGTGAGGCGGTGATCGAAGCCGGCGCGGTGCGATTACGGCCCATCATGATGACCACCCTGGCGATGATCTTCGGCATGTTGCCGCTGGCCCTGGGCCTGGGCCCCGGCGGCGAACAGCGCGCGCCCATGGGCCAGGCGGTGATGGGCGGGGTGATCACCTCGGGTTTGTTAACGCTGGTGGTGGTGCCGGTGGTCTATACGTATTTCGACGATTTCACCAACTGGCTCAAAGCCAAGATGCAACGCCGTGACCCGGGTGATGTCGTACCGACGGGCGCGCTGGGGGAATAGGCCCCTGAGTGCCGTCCGACCTGCGATAAAATGTCGGTCATGGGCCGACCGGCCATGGCGACCGATTTGAGTGGAGCAACGATCATGAATGTCGAAAAAGCGCGCTTCAACATGGTGGAACAGCAGATTCGTCCTTGCGAAAGCCTAGATATTGAAATGCGTGAACTCCTGCTCTCGGTGAAACGCGAGGCCTACGTGCCCGCCGCGTATCGCGGCTTGGCCTTTGCGGATGTGGAAATCCCGCTGGCCAATGCGCCTGGCGCGATCATGCTGGAGCCCAAGGTCGAAGCGAAAATCATGAACGCGCTGAAACTCAAAAAAAGCGACCTCGTACTGGAGATAGGCACTGGCTCGGGCTTCATGGCCGCGCTGATGGCGGCGCGCGCCGAACACGTACACACCGTTGAATTGCTGCCCGAGTTGGCGCAGGTGGCGCGCACCAATCTCAAGCGCCAAGGCGTCGCCAATGCCACCGTGGAAATCGGGAACGGCGCGCAGGGCTGGCCAGCGCAGGCACCGTATGACGTTATCGTTTTATCCGGCTCGACGCCCAGGTTACCCGAGGCACTACTCCAGCAATTGAAGCCGGGTGGGCGCTTGTTTGCGGTCGTGGGCGAGGCACCAGCCATGGAAGCGCAACTGGTGACCGGTAGCGGAGAAGGCGGGTATCGCACTGTGACGTTGTTCGAAACCAGTGTGCCACCGCTAGTCAATGCTGAAGAACGCATAGCCTTCAGTTTTTGAGTTTAAGTCAATGAAGCAGCTTAGCGCGCGTGAGTTGAGGGAATGGCTGGCGGACGTCCAACGGCCGCAGCCGCTGCTGCTTGACGTGCGCGAGCCGCATGAGTTCGCGGCCTATCGCATCGAGGGCGCGCAACTGATGCCCATGCAAACCGTGCCGGCGCGATTGGAAGAGCTGGATCGCGCGCGCGACATTGTGATGATTTGTCATTCCGGCGTACGCAGTCATCACGCCGGAATGTTCTTGAAACAAAACGGCTTCGAGCGTGTGCACAACCTGGCTGGCGGCGTGGTTGCCTGGGCGCATGAAGCCGAAAGCGGCGCCGGCTGAGGCGTTGTGCTTAATTAAAGGATGGTTATGAAACCCAAAATGCTCTTGCTGTCGCTGGCTTTCGCTGGTGCGCCGGCTTTCGGCGCCGATTTGTTGCAGATGTATCGCGATGCGCTGAGCTACGACGCTCAGTACGCGTCAGCGAAATCCGCGTTGGAGGCGGGCCGCGAGAAGCTGCCACAAGGCCGCGCTGGTTTGTTGCCGTTTATTTCCGGCACCGCCAACACGACCCGCAACGATGTCGATTTCCAGCAGCGCGTCGGCGGCGCGAGCGAAGTCAATGCCAAATACAACAGCAATGGCTATCAAGTCTCGCTGACTCAGCCACTGTTCCGCTGGCAGAACTTCATGCAGTACGAGCAAGGCAAGTTGCAAGTGACCCAGGCCGAAGCGCAATTCGTGCAGGCCAAGCAGGATCTGGCGCTGCGGGTCTCGCAGGCCTATTTCGACCTGTTGCTGGCGCAGGAAAGCCTGGCACTGGCAAGCGCGCAGAAAAAAGCCATCGGCGAGCAGCTCGAACAAGCCAAACGCAACTTTGAAGTGGGCACCGCCACCATTACCGATTCGAACGAGGCCCAAGCGCGCTACGACCTTACTACCGCGCAGGAAATCGCCGCCGAGAATGACCTAGAGATCAAGCGCCAGGCGCTTAACCAGGTGATCGGCAAGGTGCCGGATACACTGAAAGGATTAAGGCGCGACGTGCAGCTACAGCGCCCCCAGCCGGATGATATGAGCAAGTGGGTACTAGCGGCCGAGGACGGCAATCCGCAAGTTGCCGCGCAGCAAGCGGCGCTGGAAATCGCCGACCGCGAAGTCGGTAAGCAACGCGCCGGCCACTATCCGACCCTCGATGTGGTGGCGACGCGTGGCCGCAATAACAACACGGGTTCTCTGGCTTTTGGTGGCCTTGTGCCCGGTAGCGAGTCCACCTCCACTACCGTAGGCCTGCAACTCAATCTGCCTATTTTTGCCGGTGGCGCCACAGCATCACGTGATCGCGAGGCCGTGGCGCTGCGCGAAAAGGCACGGGCCGATCTGGACAATGTGCGCCGTTCGGCAGCACAAAGCGCGCGCCAGGCTTACCTTGGTGCCACCAGTGGCATGTCGCAGGTGAAGGCCTATGAGCAGGCCCTGATCTCGTCACAGTCGGCGCTGGACTCCAACCGGCTTGGCTACGAGGTGGGTGTGCGCATCAATATCGACGTGCTGAACGCCCAGCAGCAGCTCTATTCCACACGGCGCGATCTGGCCAAGGCTTATTTCGATACGCTGCTGGCGCAGCTGCGCTTGAAAGCAGCTGCCGGCACCTTGAGCGAAGAGGACATTCAGGCCATCAACGCATTGCTCGTGCAATAAGCGCCATGGTGCGCGCCGTCGCGCCGCGATGGCGCGCGGCGAAATCCTTGCCGGCGCGGCTCATCTCGGCGCGCGCTTTCGCGTCCGACAACAACGCCGCAGCCTGGGTCAGCAAATCTTCCGCGTCCTTGACGCGCCGCGCCGCACCGCAAGCAACCGCTTGTTCCGCCGCCACGGCGAAGTTGTAGGTGGAATCGCCGATCAGGACTGGCGCACCCACGGCGCAAGCTTCGATGAGGTTTTGTCCGCCGAAGTCGAGCAGGCTGCCACCAATGAAGGCCACATCGCAAGCCGCGTAATAGGCAAACATCTCCCCCATGCTATCTCCCAGCAGCACATCAGTGTCCGGTGCGACCGGCTGTCGGGCGCTACGGCGTTGCAAACGCAGGCCGCGCGCTTCGATAAGCGCGGCGACTTCATCGAAGCGCTGCGGATGGCGTGGCACGATGATGAGCAGGTTGTCGCCCCAATGGCCGGCTTGCAAGGCATCCAGTATCACCGCCTCCTCGCCTACCCGCGTACTGGCCGCCAGGAGCGCCGGGCGCGTGGTCATCATGCGGCGCAGTTCGCCACCCAACGCGAACTGTTCGGGCGGCGGTAGCAGGTCGAATTTGAGATTGCCATATACCGCGACCTCGGGCGCACCGAGCGCGCGTAGTCGCGCGGCATCTTCGTCCGCCTGGGCGGCGATGCCTGTCAGTTGCCGCAGCGCTTGACTGGTCAAGGTGGCGAAGCGCGCATAGCGGCGCGCGGATTTTTCGGAGAGGCGCGCATTGACCAGCAGCAGCGGAATAGTTCTCTCATGGCAGATCGCCACCAGGTTGGGCCAGATTTCCGTTTCCAAGAGGATGCCCATGACTGGCCGGAAATGATCGAGGAAGCGTCGTACCGCGGCGGGATAGTCGTAGGGCAGGTAGGCGCGCAACACGCTGTCGCCGAAAAGCTCGGCAGATGTTTCTCGGCCCGTGGGCGTCATGTGCGTGAGCAGAATGCGGTGGTCGGGATAACGGGCGCGTAGCGCCGCGATTAACGGCTGGGCGGCACGCGTTTCGCCGACTGAGACGGCATGCAGCCAGATAGTCGGCTGCGCCGCGTTCATCGCATCGACGTTGGACCCCACGTATGAGCCGAAACGCTCGCCGATATGCTGGCGATAGGCCGGCTGGCGTCGGCCGCGCCACCACAAATGTAGCGCCACATAGGGCAACAGCAAACCCAACACGAGCCGGTAGAGCAGGCGGGCCATCATGCGAGCAGGTTGGCGACGGCGGCGATGACCATATCCGCCGAGGGCGGCGCACCGCTGTCGCCGAGATTCACCGCGTTGGCAGTGGCATAAACGCCGGTTTGCAAAGGATCGCTGCTGCAAAACAATGCGACCACCGGGCGATTCAGCGCGGCGGCGAGGTGGGTCAGGCCGGTATCGACGCCGACCACGATAGCCGCGCCGGCAATTAGTTGCGCCATGGCGTCCAGCGAGAGCGCGGGTGCGGCGACGGCCTGCGCCATGCCGGCTGCAAGGCGCTGTGCGCGCTCACGCTCCTCGGCACTGCCGGCGGGCAGCACGCAGAAAATTCCACGCGCATGCAGCGCGGCGCCAAGCGCGAGCCAATCGGGCTCCGGCCAGAGCTTGTCGGCGCGGCTGGTGGCGGTGAGCAATAGTGCGTAGGGCTGGGGCGGCAGCCAGGGCGCGGTGAGCGGCTCAGCATGGATGCCGTAGTTCAGGGGCAAATCAGGGGCGTAATCGAGTGCAGCGGCGGCCAGCCAGCGATAACGCTCGACCGCGTGCTGATTTTGCGGAATGGCATAGGTGCTGTCATAGAAGCGCGCCGCCAGCGGTTCGCGCGCCGTCTCGGCGGCGTTGCCGGCGCGTCGGCCGTGGGCCAGGCGGGCGATCAACGCGCTCTTGATCAGGCCTTGGGTGTCGAGCACCAGGTCGTAGCTTTGCTCTTGTAGCTGGTGCTTGAAATCCGCCATCTCTCGCCACGTTTGACGCGACCACAGACTGCCGCGCCAGCGTCGCAGAGCGACAGGCAGGACGCGACAGACGGCCGGGTGCAATCGTGGCAAAGCGGCAAAGCTTTCTTCGACCACCCAGTCTATGCGTGCCTCGGGAAAGCGCGCATGAATATCGCTGGCGACCGGCAGGTTGTGCACAATGTCGCCGAGCGAGGATGTCTTGATGAGCAGTATCGAGCGCATGGCCGCTACATGCTGCTTTGGTGACTTGGGCGGCTTGCGCTGGGCGTTTGCGCTTAGAATAGAGACACCTTTTTGCTCACTGATTTTGCCTGACTTCGCAGGCCAGGATTATAGCCCACGCATGTCCGTCGCTTCTCTGCCACTTTCCGCCGTCATTATCACGCTCGATTGCGAGCACCCCTTGGCGGCCTGCCTGGACAGCCTCGCCTTCGCCGATGAAATCGTGGTGGTCGATTCAGGCAGCCGCGATGGCACCGTAGCGCTGGCGGAAAACCGTGGCGCACGGGTGATCCACAAGGACTGGATGGGCTTCGGCGCGCAAAAGCGTTTTGCTGTCGACCAGGCGCGACACAACTGGGTGTTGTGCATCGATTCGGACGAGCGCGTTACACCTGAACTAGCCGCCGAGATCAAGCGGACATTGATCGCGCCGCGCCATCAAGCCTACGAATTCCCGCGCTGCAACCTCTTCCTGGGCCGCTATTTACGGCATGGCGAGGGCTACCCGGATTGGAGTTTGCGGCTTTTCAATCGGCGCCAGGCGGCGTGGTCCGACGATACGGTGCATGAGAAGGTTGTCGCGAACGTGGCGGTCGGCCGCCTGCAAGCGGATCTGCTGCATGATTCCGCCGAAACGCTGGACAGCTATCTTGCCAAGCAGAATCGCTACACTACGCTGGCGGCCGAGCGGCTCTTCGCTCAGGGAAAACACGCCGGGGCAGCGGCTCTGCTGCTGAGCCCGTTACTGCGCTTCATCAAGTTTTACTTCTTCCGCCTGGGCCTGCTCGACGGCCTGCCGGGGCTGGTGCACATATTGATAGGCTGTCAGAACAGCTACACGAAGTATGCGAAAATAATGGACTTACAGAAACGACAGGGCAAAGCATGAAAGTCCTCATCACCGGCGCCGCCGGCTTTATCGGTATGCACACCGCGAAGCGTCTGCTCGACCGCGGCGATGAAGTCGTCGGCATCGATAATCTCAATGACTACTACGATGTGAGGCTGAAAGAGGCGCGACTTGCGCGACTTGCGGCTTACCCAAATTTCCGCTTCGCCAAACTCGACATTTCCGACGCGGCGAGCGTCGCCGCAGTGTTTCAGCAAGAGGCCCCCCAGCGCGTTGTCAATCTCGCCGCCCAGGCCGGCGTGCGCTATTCGCTGACCAATCCGCAGGCCTATGTCCAAAGCAATCTGGTTGGATTCGTGAATATCCTGGAAGGCTGTCGTCACAACAACATCGACCATCTTGTGTATGCCAGCAGCTCAAGCGTGTACGGCGGCAACACCAAGATGCCATTTTCCGAGCACGACAGTGTGGATCACCCAGTCAGCCTCTACGCCGCCACCAAGAAGGCCAACGAATTGATGGCACACACCTATAGCCACCTGTTCGGCCTGCCTACCACGGGTCTACGCTTTTTCACGGTATATGGGCCTTGGGGTCGTCCGGATATGGCCTTGTTCCTGTTCACCAAGGCGATACTTGAAAACAAGCCCATCGAAGTTTTCAATCATGGGCGTATGCGGCGCGACTTCACCTTCGTGGACGATATCGTCGAAGGCGTGGTGCGCGTACTTGATCGCCCTGCCACGCCAGCCGCTGACTTCAATGCCTTACAGCCCGACCCGGCCACCAGCAACGTGCCCTATCGCATCTACAACATCGGCAATCATCAGGAAGTCGAGCTGATGACCTACATCGAAACGCTGGAAGAAATGCTCGGCAAGAAAGCCGAGAAACTATTCCTGCCGCTACAAGACGGCGATGTTCCGGCTACCTTTGCGGATACGGAAGCGCTACGCACCGACACCGGCTTCGCGCCGGCCACTTCGGTTAAAGACGGCATACGCCGGTTTGTCGATTGGTACCGCGAGTACTACCAGGTGTCGGTGTAGGCCTAGTGGTTCTGTCAGAGGCGCATTGATGAAGGCAGTCATTCTTGCTGGCGGTCTTGGTACGCGTATCAGCGAAGAGACCACGGTGCGGCCCAAGCCCATGGTAGAAATCGGCGGCAAGCCGGTGCTATGGCACATCATGAAGATCTATTCGACCTATGGCGTCAATGACTTCATTATCTGTCTCGGCTACAAGGGCTACATGATCAAGGAGTACTTCGCCAACTATTTTCTGCATATGTCGGATGTCACTTTCGACATGCAGCAGAATCGTATGGAAGTGCACCAAGCCAGTGCCGAACCTTGGCGAGTGACATTGATAGACACCGGTGACGCCACCATGACTGGCGGCCGCTTGAAGCGCGTCGCGGCCTATGTGGGCGATGAAGACTTCTGTTTCACCTACGGCGATGGCTTGTGTGATGTGGATGTGAGCAAGCTGATCGCTTTTCACCGCGCGCAGGACACGCTGGCCACGGTGACCGCTGTGCAGCCGCCAGGCCGCTTTGGCGCGCTCGATCTTGTCCATAACAAGATCAGCGGCTTCAAGGAAAAACCCCAGGGCGATGGCGGCTGGATCAACGGCGGCTTTTTCGTGCTCTCACCTAAGGTGCTCGACTATCTCGACGGCGATGCCACGATTTGGGAGCGAGAACCGCTGGAACGCCTCGCCGCCCAAGGCCAGCTATCGGCTTACCGCCACGATGGCTTCTGGCAACCCATGGATACCCTGCGCGACAAGGTGGCGTTGGAAGAGTTGTGGAGCAACGGACGGGCGCCCTGGAAAGCATGGCCGTGAACGCGGCGTTCTGGCGTGGCAAGCGCGTCTTCATCACCGGCCACACCGGTTTCAAAGGTGGTTGGCTGGCGCTCTGGCTACACCGCTGTGGCGCGCAGGTAACGGGCTACGCGCTGGCAGCGCCAACCACCCCCAGTCTGTTCGAGACGGCCCGCGTGGGCGATACCCTGACTTCAATACAAGCGGATGTGCGCGATCTGTCGGCGCTACGCACCGCGCTGGCGCAGGCCGCACCCGAGATCGTCTTCCACCTTGCCGCCCAGCCGCTGGTGCGTCAGTCTTACGTTGACCCGGTAGAGACTTACGCTACCAACGTCATGGGCACGGTCAATTTGCTCGAAGCCGTGCGTCAACAAGCGGGTGTCAGGGCTGTGGTCGTTGTGACTAGCGACAAGTGCTATGAAAATCGCGAGTGGCTGTGGGGCTATCGCGAGAACGAAGCACTCGGCGGCCACGATCCCTACTCCAGCAGCAAGGGCTGCGCGGAACTGGTGACTGCGGCCTATCGGAACTCTTTCTTGGCCGCATCCGGCGTTGCGGTGGCCAGCGCCCGCGCTGGCAATGTGATAGGCGGCGGCGATTGGGCTGCTGATCGTCTTCTGCCCGATCTGATGCGCGCCTTTTCTGCTAGGCAGCCGGCGCACATCCGCCATCCTTCGGCGGTGCGTCCCTGGCAGCACGTGTTCGAGCCGCTGGCCGGCTATTTGTTGTTGGCAGAGCGTTTGTGCGTGGATGGCACGCACTTCGCCGAAGCCTGGAATTTTGGTCCACGCGAGGAGGATGCGCGGCCGGTCTCGTGGATCGTCGAACACGCTGCCAAAGTTTGGGGCGAGGGCGCTCGCTGGCAGGCCGACCCTGCCCCGCAGCCGCACGAAGCGCACAGCCTCAAGCTCGATTGCGCCAAGTCTCGCCAGTCTTTGGCTTGGACGCCGCGACTAACGCTGGAAGCGGCACTCGACTGGACCGTCGAGTGGTATCGGGCCCACCTTGCCGGAGCTGACATGCGCGCACTGTGCGATGCGCAGATCGCGCGCTATGTGGAACTGGCCGCATGAGCGTGGGGTGCTGCCGGTTTTGCGATGCCGAACTCGCTCAGAGCTTCTGCGATCTTGGCATGAGCCCGCTCTCCAATGCCTACCTTGATGCCGCTGCGCTGCATCACATGGAGCCTTTTTACCCACTGCACGCCTACGTCTGTTCGAATTGCTTTCTGGTGCAGCTGGAAGAATTCGAATCACCGCAGCATATCTTTGGCGACTACGCTTACTTTTCCTCCTACTCTGAATCCTGGCTAAAGCATGCCGAGACTTACGCTGAGACGATGGTTAAGCGTTTCGCCTTGGGTACGCAGAGCCAGGTCATCGAGATCGCCAGCAACGATGGTTACCTGTTGCAATATTTCAAAACGCGTGGCGTGCCGGTGCTCGGTATCGAACCCGCTGACAATGTCGCCCGCGTCGCGGTTGAGAAGGGTATTCCCAGTCGCGTCGAATTCTTCGGCACTGAGGCGGCCAGGAAACTTATTGCCGAGGGCGTGCGCGCCGACCTGCTGCTAGGCAATAACGTGCTGGCCCATGTGCCGTCACTCAATGACTTCGTCGCCGGCATGAAGGTATTGCTCGCGCCGAACGGGCTGATCACCATGGAGTTTCCTCACCTGCTGAGGCTGATGCGCGAAAACCAGTTCGACACCATTTACCACGAGCATTTTTCTTACTTTTCGCTGCTTACTGTCAAGCAGATTTTCGTCCAACATGGTCTTGAACTCTTCGACGTGGAAGAGCTGCCCACGCATGGCGGCTCGCTGCGCATTTACGCCAGCCACGTTGAAGATCAAACCAAGGCGCACACTGGCGCCGTGTCGCGCCTGATCCTTGCAGAACGTGATGCCGGTCTCGATCACCCGGAAACATATGCCGCGTTTGCCGACCAGGTGCGCGAGACGAAGCGCCAGTTGCTAGAATTTCTCATCGCCGCCAAGCGCGCCGGCAAGCGTATCGCCGCCTACGGCGCCGCCGCCAAGGGCAATACGCTGCTCAATTATTGTGGCGTTCGAGGCGATTTTATCGATTACGTGGTCGACCGTAGCCCACACAAACAAGGGCGCTATCTGCCCGGTACGCATCTGCCTATTTTCCATCCAGATCACGTGCGCGAAACGAAGCCGGACTACCTGCTGATTCTGCCCTGGAACATCAAGGATGAGATCGTTGGTCAAATGGCCCATATTCGCGACTGGGGTGGACGCTTTGTTGTGCCCATACCCAAAGTCGAGGTGATCCCGTGAAGTTCGTCGAGACCCCGCTGCCCGGTGTGTTTGTCATTGAACCTGAATTGATCGAAGACGAGCGCGGCTTCTTTGCACGCACCTTTTGCCGCGAGGAATTCACCGCACGCGGATTGAATCCGGATCTGGCCCAGTGCAGTATTTCTTATAATCGGAGGAAGGGAACGTTGCGCGGCATGCACTACCAAGCCGCGCCACATGCCGAAGCAAAATTGGTGCGCTGTACGCGCGGCGCCATTTACGACGTCGCGCTCGATTTGCGACGCGATTCAAGCGCCTATCTCAAGTGGTTCGCGGTCGAGTTGAGCGCCGAGAATCGCAAGGCACTTTACGTTCCTGAGGGCTGCGCCCACGGTTTCCAGACTTTGTGCGATGAAACGGAGGTGGTCTATCACATATCCGAGTTCTACCATCCCCAGAGCGCGCAGGGAGTACGTTGTGATGACCTGGTGTTCAGCATCCATTGGCCGGATGTGGAGGCGATGAAGCTATCAGATCGAGATCGCGGCTACCCGGCGTTTTTCGTATAGCGAGATAGTATGACTACGAGCATGACTACGACCATTCGATTTGGTAATGGCGGTTTTTTGGTTGGCGCTTCATTTGGCCACCAGTATTGTTGAGGAAGACATGGACGACGAGATATTAAGTAAAGTTCGCGCAGCTTTTTCGAATGCGTTTAAAACGCCACCCGAACTTGTGACGATTGATTCCACGCCCGAGCAAATTTCTGGCTGGGACTCTTTGGGCCATGTTGCATTGGGTGGCGAACTTGAGAAGGTCTTTAGCTTGTCGTTTGACGTGGACGACCTGATGGAAATGGAGGACGTGCGCTCAATCATTCGCGTTGTGCAAGCCAAGTTGAAATAGCTTGCGCTTAACATGAATTTTTCAGCTTGGCTCGCTCAGCACGTTACCGCCGCATCGACCTTGATTGATGGGGCGACTGGCCAAGCTGCGTCTCTTGGTGGGCAGGGGCAAGGGATTGCCGCCTGGGGCGCGGGTTTCAGTGCGATGGCATTGATACCGGGAGATCGCGTGTTGATTGCCAGTGATTTGTCTATCCAAAGTGCTCTAGCTTATCTCGGGTGCATGTGGGCCGGCTTGGTCGCGGTCCCGGTCGACACGGCAGGCCTAAGGGAAAGCCTGCCCGGACTGCTACAGAACACCGGCGCAAAGGCGATCTGGGTTCGTACCGAGGACATTGTTCCGCAAGGTAGTGGATCAGAGCAAATTCTCACAGCAGTTGGCGACATTTCTAAAGAGATGGGTGGTTTCGACCCGCAGCAGCGGGACGAGTCGGCGTTGGCAGCCTTGATGGCGACGTCCGGCACAACGGGAGGGACACGTTTTGTGATGGTGACCCATGGCAATTTGTTATCCAATACTCAAGCCATCGTGCGTAGCCAGCACCTCCAGAATGAGGAGCGAGCGATGCTTGTTTTGCCGATTCATTATTGTTTCGGGGCGAGCGTGTTGCACAGTCATTTGGCAGTGGGTGGCAGCGTTGTGTTTGATCGACGTTTCATGTTTCCCGACAAAGTGCTGCGCGCCATCACGACTTACAAGTGCACAACATTTGCGGGTGTACCGCTGGCTTATAGAGCGCTTGCACGCAGGTCCAACATCGCAAGCTTACCGTTGCCAAGTTTGCGGCGTTTCCTCCAGGCAGGTGGCGCATTGGATCGAGAGACTATTCAAGCAATTCGGAAATTTGTGCCCAAAGCGGATTTCTATGTGATGTACGGACAGACCGAAGCAACCGCGCGATTAAGCTGCCTGGACCCTGCCGAACTGGACAGAAAGCTTGGTAGCGTTGGCCGTCCGCTCGACAACGTCGAGGTGCAGATAGTGAATGAGGCGGGGGAAATTTTTCCTAATGGAATGAACGGAGAGATTTTCGTCCGAGGCCCTTCTGTTTCCCCTGGATATTGGGGTGACCCGATTCACACCGCTGAGGTTTTTTGCGACGGCTGGCTTAAGACAGGCGACCTAGGCCACCTCGATGACGAGGGATATCTGTGGGTGGATGGGCGCAAGAGTGCGTTCATAAAAATTCGCGGCAGACGTATCGGACTGACGGAGATTGAGGCAAAGGTGGCCGAGGTTCCTGGCGTGACGGAATGTGCTGCAGTGGCCATGCCGCATTCTGAAGCGGGCGAAGCGATTGGTTTGTTTATTGTGTCGGATTGCGAAAGCGAATCGGGATTGGAGGCGCGGGTAGCCGACGCCTTGCCTTCCAACTGGGACTGTTTGTTCGTGCGTCGTGTGGACTCATTGCCGCGTACTGCCAGCGGCAAGCTTTCCAGAGCAGGCGTGAGCCTGCTCGTTCAACAGACTCCAGAAAGTGAGCATGGACACAAGCATTGATAAGCTCCTCGAGGCTCATCCATACAGGACAAGCGCTAAGGATTTTGAGTTTGATCTGCTGGCGCTCTTGCGCAATGCTGTGATCGATGCCGCTGCGCGACTTCCCTCCTATGGCCGTTACGTTGGTACATGGCCAATTCCACCCCAGCGGGCACGTGTTGTGTCCGACCTGCCATTCCTGCCGGTTCGGATGTTCAAGGCCGATCCACCGCTCTCTCTGGTGGCGACTTCAGAGATCAAGCGCTTTCTCTCTTCGAGTGCGACAACCGGGCAGGCGCCCAGCCGCGTGGTTTTGGATACGGTAACTTCGCGGCGCATGACCAAAGGTGTAACTGCCATAGTCGCAGACTATGTCGGCACCGAGCGCCGCCCCTACCTCGTTGTTGATCTGGCGGCTATTGCGGCATCGCCGTCGCTCGATTTAGGCGCACGCGGCGCTGCGATTCGCGGACTACAACCCTTTGCGCGAGAAACCCTTTATTGCCTGCGACAGACTGATACGGGAATTGAACTAGACCGGCCGGCGTTGCTCGAATTCGCCGATCGTCATCGCGACAAGGATGTGTTGGTTTACGGCTTTACCTATATGCTCTGGCTGCATTTCGCCAAGCCGTTGGCCCAGCAGCAGATCTGTCTCAATATGCCCCACGTTCACGTTATGCACAGCGGTGGCTGGAAACGTTTGGTTGAGGATCAGGTAGGTAAAGACGTTTTCAACCAGACCTTGGCCGCTGTATTCGGCTGTGGCCCAGAGCGCGTGATTGATTTCTACGGCATGGTCGAAAACCTTGGCATCATCTATCCGGATTGTGAATTTGGGAACAAACATGCGCCAACATTTGGTGAAGTGATTGTGCGTGATCCTCTGACGCTCACTCCTGTGTCGGCCGGTGAAACGGGTATTGTCCAAGTGTGCAGTGTGCTACCCAACAGTTTTCCGGGCCATCTCTTATTAACCGAGGACATGGCCAAGGTAGTGCTTGATGACGGCTGCTCCTGTGGCAGATCGGGATTAGCTTTTCGCTTTTCCGGACGTGTGCCAAAGACCGAAGTACGGGGCTGCGGAAATGTTGCTGCGCGCCGTAACGAAGAAGTCGCCAATCAATGATGACCGACGGTCTACTAACCGTGGCGCAGAGCCCAGAAGATATCCTCCGCGTCACACAACATTTGCGGCATAACCTGGACACCTCAACACCGCTGCCCCTTGATGCTCTGTTCAATGTACTCGAAGCATGGTCCAGTGTCCTAGGCGGCGCGGCCTACAAGAATATCGACGGCCTACCCTTCCTGCGCTTGTGGTTGCGACGAAACACGCTGCAACCAATCATTGTGCGCGAGCTAGGCGAAGCCGTAATGGCGGATGGCTGGGCGCTGATCGGTAAGGCCTTTTTCAAAGCATTCCCCGTTGGTATCGTGGGCCATTGGCCAGCGGGCAACATCCAGATACAGCCTTTTTTATCACTGATCTGCACGTTGCTAGGCGGCAATTCATGTTTGGTGCGTATTCCAACAGGCATCGTCGATGAGGCACGCCTACTGTGCCGGGCGCTCAAGGAGGCTGACGTCGACGGTAGAGTAAGCTCCCGTGTCGCGCTAGTATCCTTCGGTAGCGAGCAGCGCGAATGTCACGAAGCGATGGCGCGCAACGTCGATGGCGCTATGATATGGGGCGGTGAAGAAGCGGTTCTCAACGTGCGCTCATTGCCTTTCCCGCACTGGGCAAAGCTAGCTGTTTTTGGCCCAAGAGTATCCGTAGCCATGTTCGATGCTGGAGTTTGTGAGGACGACCAGATCAGAGCCGCATGGTGTCGGCGTTTAACGCGTGACGTTTGGCAATTCGACCAGCAGGCATGTTCTTCGCCTCAAGTCTTGTTTGTGGAGACATCTTCGGGCGCCATCATTCAGTCCTTACTCGATGACTTGAAGCGTGCGTTCGAAGAAGAAAACCGAGCGCACCCGCGCACGATGATCGAACCCGCGCTCACCTCGATGATCGTCAATGCACGGGCAATGTGGGTGATGGGGAATGATGGACGAACGGCCAGCTACCCAATAGGCCCATGCTGGACATTGCTAACTGGACCTTTCGAGGGCAGATTGCCGGAGCCTATACAAGGACGCACCTTGTATGTGCTACAGGTGGAAAACCTGGAAGATGCGATTGCTTGTCTTGATGGCAATGTTCAGACGCTCGGTGTTGGCATGGTCGACACGGCGAAGGAGCTGGCACTGGCCAATCTGGCGGGCCGGCGCGGGCTGGATAGGATCGTGAAGATAGGCCGCATGCACGCTTTCGACTCGCCCTGGGATGGTCAGGAATTGATTAAACCCATGGTCCGTCTGGTGCGGCACCTGCCCGTATCCAACTGATTGTTATTTTGGATAGCTGAAATGCTTGGATCAGACATTTTTTTAGAGGCTCTCGAAAAGAAGGCACGTATGTTCGCTCCCTCGGTGAGGGAAACCATCGAGCGCAATCGCGACGTGTGCGATTGGTTGCTGAACCCCTTGGCGCGTTGGGCTCATGCTGCTTATGGTGATTCATGCTTCGAGGAAGCTGCCAAGGGGTACGCAAAGTATTGCCTGCATGTGGCCCTGGCGCAGCGCACCTATGAACTTGCCGGCCGCTACACACCAGAGGCTCTCTCCGAAATAGTTTCCGATGTGTACGATGATGCCGGCTATATGGTGCCCTACATGTGGGCAGCCATACTCATTTATGCTTTCTGGCCATCTATGGTGAACCACATACGTTTTTACCGAGATGAATTTCTAGACCACTTGCCAGTTGGTGGCCGCACCCTGGAGTTGGCCTGCGGGCACGGGGTGATGGGCTTGCTGGCTACGGAGCACCGTGAGGACGTTCGCGTAGAGGGTTTTGATATTAGTGCGCCGGCCATTGCTATCGCCAGGCGCTTGGCTACCGCCTCGAAGCACGATGCCCGCGCAAATTTCCAAGTGAAAGATGTGCTCGATCTGAGAGCGGCGGGCCCGCGAGGCACCTATCAGGGCATCATTGCCGCTATGCTGGCGGAGCATTTGCAGGATCCGCGACCTTTGTTTTCGACCATTGCCCATCATCTCGCCCCTGGCGGGAGGGCTTTTTTCAGCACAGCGCTGGAATCGGCGCAGCGCGACCATGTATTTGAGTTCCATCATGAGAGCGAACCATTGGCCATGGCAGAGGAAGCGGGGTTGCGAGTTGTTCGACTTATCAGCGACTCCCGCCCGCCAATTCCAGGGGAAAAATTTCTGCCTCGGGCAATGGCTGCAATACTCGAGCACCGCCAGACCCCAATCAATAATTAACGATTCAAGAAAGAGAGTCCATGGAAGCTAGCTACTATCCAACCCTGGCCGGCGATATCCTGTCACGTGCTAATCTGTACCGATGGATGCGAGAGTTCTTTCGTGCTTCGAGTATCAAGCCGGGGTACTACCTGGAGTTTGGCGTGCTAAACGGCGAAGCGATGTTGGATGCCTATCGTATGTTGCGTGGACACATCACGCATTTCTATGGCTTTGATTCGTTTTCGGGACTACCAAATTTGACCAGCGCGGACGACAGCGCACTTGGCTTAATGCCAAATTTCAAGGCAGGAAATTTTCAGAGTATGTCTCGCGACGATGTCTATCGAGCCATATTGTCGCAAGGTGGCATTAAGCCCGAACAGCTAACGCTTACGGAGGGGTATTTCTCCGACTCGCTGAAAACATTCGACACTTCGCGCTTTGCCGATCAAGGCGATTGCATGCTGTGCTATGTAGATTGCGACCTGTATTCGTCTTCGATGGACGTGTTTCAGTTCATCGACCCCCTGATCAAAACCGGTACCTGGATTCTCTTGGACGATTACTGGTGCTATCGCGGCCACCCCAAGCAGGGACAGCGACGCGCCTTCGACGAGTGGATCGCCGATTCGAAGCGCGTTGGCGCTACTGAGTATGGCAACTTTAAGGGCTGGGGCAAGGCGTTTATCGCTTACGAAAAATAGGCCTAAAGCATGCCGAAAGATTCAAGCACAGGCACCCGTCTTCAATCGGCAGCCTGCCCCGATGACAAGCAAGCTCATCTCGTGAGGCGCCTGAAAGGCATCGAGAAGGACGCGGAGACAAACTTAAGACTACCCGTGTTCGACCGGAGCGAACGGATTGTGGGATATCTGGCGCCTATTGGCACAATGCTGGCCAAAGATAACCTTCTGGCAGAGGACTTAACGCAATGGCGACGGGCCAACGCAAATATGTTTCTGTCGAGCTTCGATCTGTCTGCGGCACGAACGCAGCGCTGGCTAAATGAAACGGTGATAACCGACGATTCAAAGCTACTTTTTCTTGTTACCGATGCGCAGGGACGTCGCCTCGGTCAGTACGGCTTACGGGATATTGGACCGGACTCGGCCGAGCTTGACAATGGTATACGTGGAGAGGCGGGTGGGCACCCGCACCTATTTTTCTATGTCGAACTCGCGGTGATGAGCTTCTGTTTCGGGCAACTGAATGTTAAGCGAGTAATCACGCGCGCCTTTTCAGATAATTATCTGGCGCTACGGTTGCACAATATGGTCGGTTTAACCATCGATGGAAATGAGCCACTGGTCAGCGTCATCGAAAACGGGGAGATTAGATATGCAGTTCAGACGGACGAGAACAACATCGAATCTGCGCGCTCAATGACTGTGCTTTCCATGGAGCGCGCCGCTTTCTACCGAAAATACGGCTGGATTGCCGCAACCAAGCACACGCACTGACACTGGAACGGCAACATGGACGACACCAAAGAATTTCAAGACCTTAAGGCGGCCTCAGCTCAACATATGAGGGAGGATTACGAACTCCAGCGGCTAGCTACCGATGTTATGGTGCGCGCCGACCGCCACAACTATGGCTTTCAGTGGACCTGGCTGGGGTTGCCGATTATTCAGATACCGCAGGATATTGTGGTTTTGCAGGAAATTGTTTGGCAGACCCGGCCGAATGTCATTATTGAAACCGGCGTGGCTCGCGGTGGCTCGCTGGTTTTTTTCGCCTCAATGCTGCAGTTGCTCGGTGAAGGTCACGTAATTGGCATTGACATCGACATCCGGGAGCACAATCGGGCTGCACTGGAGTCCCATTTTTTGAGCCACCGAATCAGCCTGATGCAGGGTTCTTCTATTGAGCCTACGCTGGTCGGAGCAGTTCGAGCCAAGTTAAAGCCTGAAGACCGGGTTATGGTGGTGCTGGATTCGAACCATACACACGAACATGTCCTCAATGAATTGCGTGCGTACGGGCCAGTCGTGACGGAAGGCCAATATTTGGTTGTCGCAGATACCATTGTTGAGAATATTCCAGGCCAGGATCACCGCATCCGGCCTTGGCAGAAAGGGAACAATCCGATGACGGCGCTACAGGCTTATTTGGCAGAAACTGATCGTTTCGAGATTGATGCGGAAATTGACGCCAAGATACTCATGACCAGCTCTCCAAATGGCTATCTCAAGTGCATAAAAAGCTGAAGTAACCATGGAAAAGATCCCGGTCTTTGCGCCGCACATCGGTGTTGACACGCTCAAGCACGTCACCGACGCTTTTGACGTCGGCTGGCTAGGCATGGGCGCCTCGACCAAGGAGTTCGAGGAGCGCATTGCCGATTACCTTGGGTTGCAAAACCGTTACGTTGTTGCCACGAATACGGGCACTTCGGCGCTACACCTGGCTTTACGTGTCGCTGGCGTCGGTCCGGGTGATGAGGCCATTACGCCGTCATTTAACTACGTCGCTGACCATCAGGCCATACGCATGACTGGCGCGGAGGTTGTCATGTGCGATATCCGAGATGACAACCTCGGTATCGATGTCGACAAGGCGGAAGCGCTGATCACCGCTCGTACCAAAGCCATCATCCCACTGCATTTCGCTGGACTGCCCTGCGACCAGGCTGGCGTTTTTCGCTTGGCGAAGAAGCATGGACTGCGTGTCATCGAGGATGCCATGCACGCTTTCGGCACTACCGTCGATGACCACAAGATAGGCAGCTATGGCGACATCACCTGTTTCAGTTTTGACCCGGTGAAAATCATCACCAGCATCGATGGCGGCTGCGTCGTGGTTAACTCGCTGGCGGAGGTGGAGCGCTTAAACCGTTTGCGTTTGCTCGGCGTCGACAAAGACACCACTGAACGTTACAAGAACAAACGCGCCTGGGATTACGATGTGGTGAGCGAGGGCTACCGCTACCACCTTACCAATATTATGGCGTCCATCGGAATTTCCCAGATCAAGCGCACGGAGGAATTCATTCTGAGTCGCCGGCGGGTGTGTCAGGCTTACAGCCGGGCTTTCGCCGGCATTGCCGGGCTGCGCCTGCCACAAACCGATTTCTCAAATGTGTCGCCCTTCATATACAGCCTGCGTGTGCTCAATGAGCGTAGAGAAGCGCTTATCGCCCATCTCAACGAACACCAAATTGACGCCGGTATTCATTTCATCCCCGTGCATAAGCACGCCTTCTTCGCCGATTGCCGAAGAGGAGATATGTCAGTCACGGACAAGGTAGTGCAGGAAGTGCTGACCTTGCCGCTTCATTCGAACATGAAGGCAGAGTTCGTCGAACGAGTGATCGAAGGGGTAGGCGCTTTTTTCGCCTGAGCATTCATATAGTCCGTGATGAGATATTCCCTAGCAATGATGTGGCTCTTGGCATGTCTGTAGTCAGACGCAACATCGTCGCCACCTTTCTTGGCAACGCTTGGGTCGTTCTACTGACCTTTCTTTCTGTCCCTCTCATTGTCTATTTTCTCGGCATTGAGGCGTATGGCCTGGTCGGGTTCTTCACCACGCTCATGGCCTTGCTGACGGTGCTCGATTTTGGACTAAGCGCAACGCTGACTAGAGAAGCAGCGCATTTAGCGCCCTATCCCGAGCGCGTCACTGAATTGCGCAACCTGGCGCGCACGCTTGAGCTTGCGTATTGGGCAACCGGCCTGGCGATAGGGCTGAGCGTGTTTGCACTTGCGCCGTTGATTGCAACATACTGGCTGACACCTGCGCATCTGTCTCAGGAGGTCACCCGTGACGTGATCGAACTGATGGCACTCGTCCTCGCACTTCGCTGGCCATTTCCTCTCTACTCAGGCGGGCTGATGGGACTGGAGCGCCAGGTCCTGGCCAATGCCCTCAGGGGTGGGCTGGAAACATTTCGGATCGGCGGTTCCGTACTCGTTCTTTGGTTGGTAACCCCATCGATCAAAGTCTTCTTTATCTGGCAGGCAATTTCAGTGTTCCTGGCGACGGCAACACTTGCCATCCTTTTTTGGCGCGTCTTGCCCGGCACAGAGCTAGGAGCCAGATTCGATCCAGCACAGTTGCGACGCGTGTGGCGCTATGCTGCGGGAATGATGGGGATTTCGATTGCTTCAATATTGCTGACCCAGATGGACAAAGTGGTGTTAAGCAAGCTACTGACTTTGGAACAGTTCGGCTACTACGCCCTAGCCAGCGCAGCGGCGTCCATACTCTATCAGTTGGTCAGTCCGGTTTATTCGGCTGTGTTCCCGCGTTTTGTCAGTCTGGCATCGAATAAGGCAAATGAAAATAACTTGGACTTGCCTGGGCTTTATCACCGGACAAGCCAGCTCGTTTCGGTTCTGGTTTTTCCTGCTGCCTTACTGGCCATGTTTTTTTCACATCAACTACTGCTGCTTTGGACGCAAAATCCGGCAACTGCGGACCAGGCCTCGCTAGTATTTTCCGTATTGGTGGCGGGCAATGCGCTGCATTGTCTGGTTCATCCGCCATACGCATTGCAGCTTGCCCATGGCTGGACCGGTTTAGCACTGAAGATCAATCTCGTTTCGGTGCTCGTCATGGCGCCACTTCTGGTCGTAGGGGCAGGGTACTTCGGTAGTGTTGGCGCCGCCTTTGCTTGGACCATGCTCACTGCCGGTTATGTCATCGTTGGCGTGCCGCTTATGCACCGCCGGCTTCTGCCAGGAGAGCTGTCTGACTGGTATTTGCGAGACACCTTGCCAGCGCTTGGCGCTGCTTTGCTAGTGGTGGTGTTGGCAGCCCAATTCAAGTTTTCTGAAGTGTCTCAGCCGGTCTGGGGGGTGGTACTGTGCTTGGGGAGTATTTATCTACTGATGCTAATGGCTGCAGCCATGGCCTTAAAAAGTATTAGGCAATGGTTGTGTCTGAGACTGATTACGATTTTTCACAGGCCGTGACTATTTTTGTAAGCTGAAACGTCGCGATGCAAAAACCGTTCTTCTCCATCATTATTCCGACGCGGAACAGGCCGGCGTTGTTCAGGGATGCGCTATGGAGCGTCTTGCTTCAGGATTTTGATGATTTTGAAATAGTCGTTTCGGACAATTCCAGCAACGACGAAACCAGAGCGGTCATTGAGACCTTTCCGCAAAGCGATCACCTACGTTACTTCCGACCGGATAGCGAACTGCTGATGCCCGAGCACTGGGAGTTTGCAACGACCAAAGCGCGCGGGCTGTACGTACTGGTCTTGACGGACAGATCGGTGCTCAAGCGGCATGCCCTTAAAGCAATTCATCAGGCGATTTGCGCTGAAAAACAGCCAGTGTCCGTTTGTTCCTGGCGTTGGTCATTGTTCGATGATCTGGGCAAAGTCGAATATGCTGACATACCCATAGTTCGAGACGGAGCGGTGAGTCGTTTGGTTTCCCGTGATGTAGCGCAGAGCTTCGCCATTGGTGAACGACGCTATCCCTACGCGCTGCCACGCGCTTTGAACAGTTGCTACCGTAACGAGGTGGCGGACATGATACGCAGCAAGCACGGCGTATTGTTCATGCATATTTCGCCGGACTTTACCTCAGCCTTTTTGCTTCTGGCGCATGTTGAGCATGTTTTGTTCATGGATAGTGCGTTATTTATCTCCCAAGGTTTGTCGGATAGCGGCGGAGGGCGAGCTTACACAACGACCAGTGCTTCCGAATATATGAAGTCGCTAGCCCCGCGAGATTATTACGCGCATGTTCCCATTAAGGCCCCACTGGTTGAGAACCTGGTTTTTGCGGACTTTCTTGCTGTTCGAGAAATGGCGGACGGAAATTTGCGAGAGATCGAATTGGGCTGGGCGCACTACTTTGTCACCTGTTACCAGGAAGTGATACAAAAGAAAGCGCTAACGGCAGCGTCACGCAGAGAAATTAAAGCGATATTTTTGGAATGGGAGCATGCCCTGGCAAAGTCTGATTTCGCTACGCGGCAGAAGGTGAAGCGCGCGGTGGCTGGGCTGCTTATCGTGAAGCTCAAGATTTTCCTAAAGCGCCTTCCGTTTTGGGGGTTTCTTCTCAAGCTCAAGTTTAGACTCACAGTCTCAAATCAAAATCGAAGGACAGTGCTCGAACTTGCGGGTTTCCCCACCCAAACAAAGGAAGGTTCATGATCTCACTGAACCGACAAGACGGCGGCAAAGATTGTTTTGTGGCGGTATGGCTTGGACGTCCATTGTCCTGAATGAACCCCGGCATGGCCATGGCAGACGACCTCATTGCACAGCGTTATCTCGAAGACGGCTATCACGAGAAGAATCCCTCTTGGGACATAGAGGATTCTCCGTGGAAGGCGGAGCATGTGCATAGCCTCTTGGTCGATCAAGGCCTGAAACCGCATAGCGTCGCCGAAGTTGGTTGCGGCGCGGGTGGCGTGCTCGTAGCGCTGCGTCGTAAGCTGCCGGATGCCGCGTTGTATGGCTTCGACATTGCACCGGCGGCCGCCAGCTTCTGGGACCAGCATGACCAAGCGAGCATTGCATTTCTAGTTGGCGATTTCTTCGAGTCTGGCGGGCATGATTACGATGTAATTCTGCTATTGGATGTGCTTGAGCACTTGGCGAATCCATTCGACTTTCTTGCCCGAATCCGGGCGCACGCCAAGTATTTTGTTTTTCATTTCCCGCTGGATCTTTCTGCTTTGAGCGTGATGCGTGAAACTCCGCTGCTTTATGTGCGGCACAAAGTTGGCCATATCCACTATTTCACCAAGGGACTGGCGCTGACTTTGCTGGAAGAATGTGGCTTTGAAGTTCTCGATGCACGCTATACCGGCGCAGCATTCAATGCGCCACGACGTCATTGGACCACCCGTCTGGCAGGGCTTGCGCGCCGGGTGGTTTATGCGATCAACAAGGAAGCGGGCGTTAGACTGCTCGGCGGTGAAACGCTGATGGTGCTGGCACGTCCGCGCCAGGCGCCATGAGCTTGGTCATTCACGCACCCAATGTGCATCAAGGGGGCGGACGCACCTTGTTGCTGGCGCTATTACAGGCCGCCGGGCCGGGAACTCGCGCCATTCTGGATGAGAGATTGGAATTGCCGAATTCTGTAACGCAGTCGCTGGCGATTACGAGGGTCGCGCCAACCTTGCTAGCGCGATTCAAAAGCGAGTGGCAACTCGGCGCCATGCTGGGTGCAGCGGATACAGTGCTGAGTTTCGGCAATTTGCCGCCCTTGTTTTCAACCAGGGCGCGCGTTGTGCTTTTTCTGCAGAACCGCCATCTCGTTTCTGCGACCGATACCGCAGGCTTTCCGCTGCATGTTCGCCTACGTATTGTGATGGAGCGGGTCTGGTTGCGTTGGCGCTTATCCGCCATTTCTCTACTGGTGGTGCAAACACCCTCAATGCAACGCGAAGTCGAGCAGATACTGGGGATGAAGGCGCAGGTTATGCCCTTCGTTGCGTCGTCTAGGGGGTATACCCGTAGGCCCAGCGCAAACATAGACGCACCCGCTCACTACGATTTTATCTATGTCGCTTCGTCGGACCCACACAAAAATCATCTCAATTTGCTCGACGCCTGGATATTGCTGGCACAGGAGAACATCTATCCCAGTTTGTGCCTGACTTTGGCTACAGGGGAGGGGTCCGATCTGAAACGCCGGATTGCTGCCGCCATGGAGTTGCACAGTGTGCGCATCCAGTGCCGTGGCGATCTGCGATACGAAGATATGCAGACGTTATATCGTCAATCGCGGGCGCTCATTTATCCTTCGATGGTCGAATCGTTTGGCTTGCCGTTGATCGAGGCGCGCTGCGCCGGACTTGCCATACTTGCTGCGGAGAGGGACTATGTTCGCGACGTCGTCGACCCTGAAGAGACTTTCGATCCCGAATCGCCTGTATCCATCGCCCGCGCGGTGAAGCGCTTCCTCGGCCTGCCCGAGGCGCCGCTTTCCTTAACCGGCGCGGCTGAGTTCCTGCGCGCTCTTGATGCATAGGCCTACCATTGCGCGTTCTCATCCTTACTCAATATTTTTGGCCGGAAAATTTTCGCATTAACGACCTTGCGACGGGTTTGTGCGATCTGGGCCACGCAGTCACGGTGCTAACCGGTAAGCCTAACTATCCTGGCGGGCGTCTCTTCCCGGGCTACAGCACCTTTGGACAGACGCAGGAGCAGTTCGGCGCCGTGCGGGTGTTACGTGTGCCGCTCGCTGGGCGCGGCAATGGCAGTGGGCTACGGCTGTTTTTCAATTATCTGTCCTTCGCCTTCTGGGCCAGCGTACTGGGCCCAGGGCGTTGTGCGGGAGAGTTCGACGTGATTTTCGTCTACGAACCCTCACCCATCACCGTAGGAATACCGGCGCGCGTGATGAAGTGGGTGAAGTGCGCTCCCATTATGTTCTGGGTACAAGACCTTTGGCCGGAAAGTTTGACCGCTACCGGCGCGATTCGCGCCCAACCGATGCTCAAGTTTGTCGAATGGCTGGTGCGTTGGATATACCAAGGTTGCGACCGTGTCCTGGTGCAATCCGAGGCCTTCATCGAGCCAGTGGGGCAGATGGGCGTGGCAGCCGAGCGCATTCTCTATTTCCCCAATAGCGCAGAAGCGTTTTACCAGCCCATGGCGCCAGAAGACGCGCCGGAGTTCGATGCGCTGCCTTCCGGCTTCCGCATCATGTTCGCTGGAAATATCGGCGCAGCGCAGTCATTCGAGAGCATTCTGGACGCTGCTACGCGGCTACGCGAAGTGCGGGACATTCATTGGCTGATTCTCGGCGAGGGTCGCCAGCGGACGTGGGTTGAGAAGGAAATACAGACACGTGACCTTTCCGCATGCGTGCATCTGCTAGGCCGCTACCCGGCGGACGCTATGCCGCGCTGGTTCGCGCATGCGGACGCGATGCTGGTAACACTTCGCGATGACCCTGTTTTCGCCCGGACGGTACCAGCCAAGGTCCAGTCCTATATGGCCTGCGCCAAGCCTATCGTCGCCGCCCTCGACGGCGAGGGCGCGCGGGTGGTGCGCGAGTCTGGTGCTGGTCTGGCAGTTGCTGCCGACGATGCCGAGGCGCTGGCCCGAGCCGTGTTGGAAATGTATAAAATGCCGGAGCCCGCGAGGCGGGCCATGGGCGCACGCGGCCGGCAGTATTTTGAGGCGCGATTCGAGCGACGCATGTTGCTCTCTCAATTGGAAGGCTGGATGGAAAACGTCGTTGCAAAGACCAAGGCATGCGCATCCTGATTTTGGGCGGCGATGGGATGCTTGGCCATCGCCTGCTCAAACAGTTGTCCGCGCGCCACGAGACGAGAGTGACGCTGCGCCAGAATCTCGACACCTATCGCGCTTATGGGTTGTTTACGCCTGATAACGCGTATGGTGATATCGACGTCAGGACAACCGACCGTCTGTCTGACGTGCTGAATGAATTCCAGCCCGAAGCGGTCGTAAATTGCGTAGGCATCGTCAAGCAGCGCAGCGAGGCGCAGTCGAGTATTCCCAGCCTGGAAATCAACGCATTGCTGCCGCACCGTTTGGCGAATCTCACAGGCGCCTGCGGAGCGCGGTTACTGCACCTGAGTACCGATTGCGTGTTTTCGGGAAATCGTGGCAACTATCGCGAGCATGATTTCGCGGACGCTGACGATCTCTACGGCCGTACCAAATTTCTCGGCGAAGTGGCCGAGCCCCATTGCCTGACTTTACGCACCTCCATCATTGGGCGCGAACTTGCTCGCAAGGCGGGCCTGCTCGAATGGTTTCTTGCACAGCGCGACAAAGTTGCGAAAGGCTACAGACACGCCATTTTTTCAGGCTTCACGACGCACGAAATGGCCCGGATCATCGAACGCATGCTGGTCGATTTCCCTCGGGCTACTGGGCTATATCAAGTATCGAGCGAACCTATTTCAAAATACGCTTTGCTGTCGAAGGTCAATACAACGCTTGGGCTGGGCATCACGTTAGTTCCGGACGATACGTTTCGCTGCGACCGCAGTCTGGATTCCAGCCGCTTCCGAACCGAATTCGATTACCGCCCACCATCGTGGGGTGAGATGGTTGCCGAATTGGCGCAGAAATTCTAAGGATTCTTATGCTATTTAAGGACAAAACGATACTGGTCACTGGTGGCACTGGTTCGATGGGCCGCACATTTGTTCATCGCGTACTGAGCGGCGAACGTGGTACACCGCGCAAGGTAATCGTACTCTCGCGCGACGAAGCTAAACAGCACGACATGCGAATGTCGTACCTGAATCGTACTGTCACGACCGACGAAGTCATTTTTAACAACTTCCTTAACGTGTTGGAGTTCCGTATTGGTGACGTGCGCAGTTACGATGACGTGTGCTCAGCGGTGAAGGGCGCCGACATCGTCGTCAATGCGGCCGCCCTCAAGCAGGTGCCGACCTGCGAGTATTTTCCGATGCAGGCGGTGCTGACTAATTGCATGGGTGTCCACAACATCGTGCGTGCCGTCGAGGAGCACGGCTATCCGGTGCAGACGGTTATCGGAATCAGCACGGACAAAGCGTGCAAGCCGGTCAACGTGATGGGCATGACCAAGTCTCTACAGGAGCGCATCCTCATCGCTGCCAACATCCTCAACCCGCACACCCGTTTCGTTTGCGTGCGCTATGGCAACGTACTTGCGTCGCGCGGTTCGGTCATTCCGCTGTTCCACGACCAGATACTGCATGGCGGCCCGCTAACGATCACCGTGCCGGACATGACGCGCTTCCTACTCAGCCTGGACGAAGCAGTGGACACAGTCTTCACCGCACTTCAAGAGGCCCATCCCGGCGAAACTTATGTGCCGCGGGCGCCTGCCGCAACGGTCATGAATATTGCCAAGGCACTTATTGGCGATCGGGCTATAGACACAAAAATCGTCGGCATTCGTCCCGGCGAGAAGATGCATGAAATCATGGTTTCAGAAGAAGAGGCGAATCATTGCGTGCAACGTGGCGACTACTATGCGATTCTCCCTATGCTTCCGGAGTTGCGCCAAAACGGCGCGACCGACCGTAACGCGCTTAACAAGGAATTCAGCTCCGCCGACACGGTGCTCGATTACGCCGGCACGGTGGCGCTTCTGAAGCGACATAAGCTGATGTCGGAAGACATTGGTTCCATTAGCGGCGAACTATTGCGTTAGCTCAGCAACGATCCGGGAGACCGAAAACATGCCCTTGAAAGTGGTGACCATCGTCGGCACGCGGCCGGAAATTATCAAGTTGAGCTGTGTCATACAGGAACTGGACAATACGGTGAATCACATCCTCGTGCATACCGGCCAGAACTACGATTACGAGCTCAATCAGATATTCTTCGACGGACTCGGCCTGCGCAAGCCGGATTATTTCCTTGATGTGGCGGCGAGCAGCGTCGCTGAGACCATCGCCAACGTCATTCGCAAGTCAGATGTGGTCATGGCGCACGAATCTCCCGATGCTTTGCTTCTGCTGGGCGACACCAACAGCTGTCTCGCTGCGATTCCAGCCAAGCGGCGCAAGATCCCCATCTTTCACATGGAGGCTGGCAACCGTTGTTTTGATCAACGCGTACCCGAAGAGATCAATCGCAAGATCGTCGATCATGTGAGCGACATCAATCTTACCTACACCGAACACGCACGCCGCCACCTGCTCGCGGAGGGGCTTCGATCCGAAACCGTTATCAAGACGGGCTCGCCCATGAAGGAAGTGCTGGGGGCACAGGCCGATAAAATCAACGCTTCTAGTGTTCTTGATTCCTTGGAATTAAAGCCCTCCAACTATTTTGTGGTCAGTGCGCATCGCGAAGAGAACGTCGACGATGAAGCCAGACTGAGTGAATTACTCGCTACGCTCGACGCTATCGCGGGGCATTACCACCTGCCAGTGATCGTCTCCACTCACCCGCGTACCCGAGCACGACTGGAGGCCAGGGGCCACGGCGATTCCAGTTGCGACGTGCGCTTCCTTAAACCGCTTGGATTCGCCGACTACGTGTGGCTACAGCGGAACGCCTTTTGTGTTGTCTCTGACAGCGGCACACTGACCGAGGAGAGCTCGATCCTCGGCTTCCCGGCCGTAATGATCCGCGAGGCGCACGAGCGGCCGGAGGGCATGGACGAGGGAACGCTGATTATGAGCGACATCAGGCAAGACCGCGTACTTGAGGCTATCGAAGTCGTGACACGACGCTTCCGAGAACACGGGCGCACGGCAAAAATCGTAGCAGATTATGACGTCAACAATGTCGCCGCTAAGGTGACCAACATCATTCTGAGTTACACCGATTACGTCAATCAGCGGGTGTGGCTACGCTGAAAGTATTTCGCTATGGTATAAAGTGACGCGGCGAATATGAAAAATCTTGCGCCGCGTTGTCATGGCTAAAAACGAGATCCTGATTCATGCGTTGCGCCATGGCGGCGTTGAAATCTTTGTACTTTGGCACGAAAGCAAGCACCTTCATAGCTACGCCAAACACTGTCAAAGGAATGGTGATAAATCGTGGCGTACGCCCCAGGCTCGAAAAGATGCGAGATACCATCTCGCGATATCGCAGGGTCTCCCCACCGCTCAAATCATAGGCTTTGTTAAAGGTACGCGGATTTTCAAGCACGGCAACGCAAGCGGCGGCCAGATCGTCGGCGTGGACGGGTTGCCGCATTCCGCTGCCTTGCCCCAGCAAAGGGAAGACACTGGTGGTTCCTACCAGCCGGCGGATCAAAGCGACGTTGCGATCTAGGCCCAATCCGTAGATCAGCGTGGGACGAAAAATCGTCCAGTGAATTTCCCGGCGATAACACAGCTGTGCAAGCGCATCTTCAGACGCGGCGAGTCGTTGGGCAAAGGCGCGTTCACGGGCGACCGGTGACTTGATCTTACTGTGTCGGCTTGAGGAACTGAACGCGATGACGCGTTTGACGCCGATTGCCGAGAGTGTCTCTAGCTGAAGTGGCAACAGTTCCAGCGGCGCTAGGTGTATTAGCGCATGGGCGGGAGGCAGCGCCATCAGCGTATCGGGTTCGCCTATATCTGCACGCAGCCAAAAGACGTTCTTCACCATAAGCTTATCTGCGCAACCGGGCGCACCATCTCGGCTTACAGCAATGACGCGATATCCTGCCTCGACAAGACGCAGCAACAGAAAGCGGCCAACCTGGCTGGTTGCGCCGATGACGATAATATTGCGTTGTGCCAAGGGCATACTTGTTTGCCGCACCACGTCACTTGATGGGCCATAAGTTGGGTGCCTGTTGCGCATGGATCGTCTTCTACTGTGACTCAGCGATAACCAGAGCGACTTCAGAACGAAGCGTATCCACACGGCAGAGATTACAAGCACCATAAGCCCACCCGGATACTGATGTCGGAAAAAGCGTCGATAAAACCGCACCATGCCCTTATGTTTGTGCCATTCGACAAAGATCGGACGTGAAGCACTACTACTGCCTTTTAAGTGCATGATTTCGACGCTTGGCACGAACAGAATGCTGTATCTGGCTTGCCGGAAGCGCATGCACCAGTCGAGATCCTCGCAATGCAAAAAATAGCCCTCATCAAGCGGGCCGACTTTTTCCAAAGCGCTGCGCCTCACAAACATGAACGCACCTGAAATGGCTTCGACTTCCACCGTGTGGTCAGGTAAGGGCTCGATAGTCATATCGAAAGACCGAATATGAGCGCTGCCGGAAAACAGATGGTTCAGACGGAAAACGCGAACGAGCGCGCGCCAAGGTGTTGGTACGAAACGGCGACAACCCACCTGCTCCGAACCATCCGGATTCTTGACGAGACATCCGGCCATGCCTGCATGCGGATGCGCTTCCATGACCTCGTATATTCGTGCGACGGTGTCCGCGCGTATTGCGCAATCTGGATTAATGAAAAGGATGTAGTCCCCGGTGGCGGAGGCTAATCCGCGATTGCAGCCTTTGGAGAAGCCCAGATTCTTCTCATTCCGGACAATCGACACTCTTTCGTCGCCACCAAAAAATGCCTGTAACCGGTCCAAGCTGTCGTCCGTCGAGCCGTTGTCAGAGACAATTACCTTTAGCGGCAAAGATGAGTTCAGGAGTGATGCGACGCAAGCTACGAGAGGGGCGCCACTGTTGTAGCTGACGACGATTGCAGAAATCATGGATTTGTGCCTACCTCTGTTGTCTTCCATTTCAAGGCGTCATATATCCAATTGTGCTTATACAGGCCGCAAATCCAGTCTGCCATAGAGGTGGCTCCGTCAGTTAAGACAGAATTTTTTGGTTTTAAGTGGAAACTCTGCGGTGAAGAGTTATCCACGGGCGCGTGTGCTGCTCTTCAATCAAGCACGAGCGCACGCGCCGGTGGGTAACTC
>Ga0335397_10000814_pt1 | contig 41764 bp, 36 predicted proteins | sample MAT04_FD_205740 | JGI IMG/M metagenome (GOLD analysis project Ga0335397, IMG submission 205740) | Freshwater microbial communities from Lake Fryxell liftoff mats and glacier meltwater in Antarctica - MAT-04 (spades assembly) (version 2) ... | reverse complement strand
CGTTAGATTTTAGTTTATGAATGTGTCAGATAATAGATAGACACATAACTTTGGGAAAACCAGCGGTCACTTAAACAATAAATAGAGGAGAAATCAATATCGTTTGCATAGTATTCATAAAAAAAAGAGCCGTAACTCATTGAATTACGACCCGGTAATATTGTAAAAGTGACCCCGATAGGGTCATATTTTTCATTATTTTACGTTCCATTCCATTTTATTTCGTATTTTAAATGATTGTATATCAGGTATCAATGTCGTTTAGTTAAGGAATTTGGGGATTGACAATAATTATGAGATTTTATCCAATTCTACATGTACCCGTGACTCCCCCTGTGTTTCGACTTCGCTCAACCTTTAAAATGAGAATATACTAAAAAGGGTTTCTCAATGCTTCAAATCTTAAAATAAAAGTAAGATCTATCGTCTCCCCTTGGATGAAATTCAATTTAAAGTTTAAGTTAGAGCAGCGCAAAAAAAAAACGGTCAATGTGATCAGTTTGCGCCGATCTGATGTCACAAATCTAAACCAATAAAACTTTTTAGTTTACAAAATGTAAATAAAACGGCGTAAGGTGGTCAAGATAGGTGGTATGTCCATGAAAGGAAGTGGAAATATTTTTTGGAACTTCTTCTAATCGGTAGACTATTTCTAAATGAAACGATCCGAAATTCTATATGTTTTTCGCATTGATAATAATATTTTTTTAAAAAAATCGCATTTGATTTTTATTTTTTAAAAATATTCATTAATATTGAGGCGGTAAAAGTGGTTTTTTTGATTTTAGTTCAATGATTATGATTGAATTAATATTAAATTTGACAACGAAAGTTATAAATTGGATTATAGTCAAATAATTGTTGAGATTTTTATTTTAAAACGAACTGATATGAAAAATTATTACTTTATTATCATCGGCTGCTTGCTTTTAAGTGCAAGCATCTTTGCCCAGGCTCCGGAGGCAATCAATTACCAGGGTGTTGCCCGCGATAACAGCGGAAACGTAATAGCAAGCCAAACAGTATCACTGCGCTTAAGTATTCTGAGCGGAAGTTCATCCGGGACGGCGGTTTATGTTGAAACTCATAGTAAAATCACCGATGGGTACGGCCTTTTTTCTTTACAAATTGGTAATGGAGCGGTAGTTTCAGGTGTGTTCAGTAATATTAATTGGAGTATTAACTCTAACTTCCTTAAAGTTGAAATTGATCCGTCAGGTGGCACAGCCTATCAATTAGCCGGTACTTCACAGCTTGTTTCAGTACCTTATGCTTTGCATGCAAAAACAGCAATCAGTCTTTCTTCAGGAGAAACTGACCCAATATGGACATCTGCTATTCCAAATTATTACACCAAAACCAATATGCAAACAAGCGGGGCTTCGCTGTTTCATTTCAATAACTTAACCAATAAACCCACAACAATTGCCGGGTATGGAATTACTGATGCAATGACTACTGCACACCCGGCTAATGCAATCACAGCTTTAAATATTACAAATTGGAACACTGCTTTTAGTTGGGGAAATCATAATGGATTATACCGCCCAATAAGCTATGTGCCTAGCTGGGGTGAAATAACATCTAATCCATTCTTATTTACTGCGCCCGTTAATAATCAATTGATAAGATACAACTCAACCTCCGGTAAATGGGAAAACTGGACATCTAACTTTCTGACTAATTATACTGAAACTGACCCAATATGGACATCTGCTATTCCAAATTATTTCACCAAAACCAATATGCAAACTGGTGGGTCTTCACAATTGCATTTTAACAATTTAACCAATAAACCCACAACAATTGCCGGGTATGGAATTACTGATGCAATGACCATAACACACCCGGCTTATGAAATTACAGCTTTAAATATTACAAATTGGAACATTGCTTATGGTTGGGGAAATCATTCAGGATTATACCGTCCCATAAGCTATGTGCCTAGCTGGGGTGAAATAACATCTAATCCATTCTTATTTACTGCGCCCGTTAATAATCAATTGATAAGATACAACTCAACCTCCAGTAAATGGGAAAACTGGACATCTAACTTTCTGACTAATTATACTGAAACTGACCCAATATGGACTTCTGCTACTCCAAATTATTACACCAAAACCAATATGCAAACCAGTGGGTCTTCGCAATTGCATTTCAACAACTTAACCAATAAACCCACAACAATTGCCGGGTATGGAATTACGAACGCTATTACAACAGCACTTCCTTCAACAAATATTTTGATTGGTAACTCTTCTGGTTTAGCTGCGGCTGCAACGCTATCCGGGGATGCAACACTAAGCAATACTGGAGTTTTAACACTTGCGAATAGCGGAGTCCCAGCAGGGCAGTACGGTAATACTATTGGTACAATACCTTATTTCACTATTGATAATAAAGGACGTATAACTACTGCATCTACCAGATCAATAGTTGATAATGATATCCCTGATGGTATTACAGCATCTAATTACTTGTTATTGACAGGAGGCACAATTACCAGTACTAATGCTGCAGCTTTTACCTCCAAAAGCACCTCTGCCACTGGCAATGGCGTAATTGGATATGGGAATAACACAACCTACGCCGGTTTTCCTGCTTACAATGGTGGAGGAGCATTTTTAGGAACTGCTATTGGGGTATATGGTCAGGCAAGCAATACATCTTCGGAGAGAGCTGGGGGATTTTTCAGAACTGATGGAAGTGCTTATGCAAGAGTTGGTGGGTACAACAGTTTTGGAGCGGCTAAACTAATATGGGGGGTTGGAACTGTTGCCTCTATTGTTAAATCGCAGGATGGAATGATGGCTGATATGTCAATTGCTCTTAATCCTGAAACTGTAATAACTGACTATGGAGTAGGACAATTAGAAAATGGCAGATGCAGTATAAAAATTGATCAGGTAGTAGCAAAAAGAATATTTGTAAGTAACGAATACCCGATTAAAGTTTTTATACAATTGGAAGGAGACTGTAACGGGGTTTACGTTGCTAATAAATCCGCTGATGGTTTCGATGTTATTGAATTAATGGCTGGAAAATCTAATGCTCCTTTTTCCTGGACTTTTACAGCAAATCTTAATGATATTGTTGCACTTGATGGATCTGTTGTTTCAAAAAACTTGGGAACACGAGCTAAAGAGTATTTTAATCCAGAAGTTAAGTGAGTCAATTAAACATTTTTTTTAACTAAGTTTATTCAAATTTATAATCGTATATTATGAAAAGATTAAAAGTAGTTGCTTTGTTAGCTTTGAACATTATTCCATGGATGGTTCAAGCCCAGCAATGTCAGAATATTAATTGTCGTGATACGACGCTGTGTATTAACGCACCCCCATTTCAGTTGAAGTTATGTACCCCTGAAGGAGGATATTATTATGGTAAGGGAATTGTAGATTTTGCAGAAAGAACCTATAAGGCTGAACAGGCTAAGGCCGGAGTAGATACCCTTATTTACATTATTAACTCTGATACATGTCATCTTCATATTACAGTAATAGGTATCCCAAAACCAGGAAATGTTTTTGGCAACAATAAAGTTTGCAAAGGAGAGACCGTAACATACCAAACTAAAGAATTTAAAGATTCAGATTCGTTCATCTGGACTTTTAATTCTCAATCATTCACAACAGTTCAATCACAATTGAACTTAGCGATCAATAGTAATTATATAAGTGGATCTTTGACAGTTAAAGGGAAAAATGCAACATGTGATGAAGGCCCATCTTCAACTGGTTTTCCTATTACTGTGAACAATACACCCTCGCCATTAATTCAAGGAATTGCTAATGATAGTATTGAGGTATGCATTAATGCACGAGTTAATTATGCTTCTACTAACGATTATGCTACTTATAAATGGACTTTAGAAGAATCAGACGACACAATTGTTAGCCCGGATATCCTTAAAACAGTTACAGTTTATTGGAAGGGTGATTTTGGAAATGAACTCAAATTAACAGTAACAGATATTGAAGGTTGCATAGGCGATACTACAATTAAAATATTAAAATCTGGTGAAGCCCCAAAACCTGCTGAAATATGGATATTTGGGGAAAATCTTTTGGTATGCAGCGATTCAACCGCTACTACATATAATTGGTATCGAAAGGGGCAGACAGTGCCTCTTGGTACTTTGTTTTATTACTATGTAGATAATATTGCAGTTTCAGATACTTTTTATGTTGAAACATGCAAAGATGCTTGCTGCAATAATTCAGACTTATTCAGTTTTTATGGAAAAAAAGGAAACGGTAAAAATGCATTAGTCGAAACTAATTTCTCTATTTATCCCAACCCTGCCAGCGACAAACTTACTATCAGGAAAATGGTGCCGTTCGCTGATAAATATTCGTACTACCTGATTGATATGTATGGAAAACTGCAATCATCGGGGTACGGGTCAGGCCTTGAAACCACAATAGATATATCACAACTGGCTGCCGGTATGTATTTCATTCGGATTGATGACGGGTTAAGCCTAAAAGAAGTCTATAAGATTATAATAACCAGGTGATTCGAATCCTGATTTCCGTGAACCATGATATAAGATGCTATATAATAAATAAAGGTACAGATGAAAAAATATTTTTTGATAAATATTCTGATTTGCCTTCTGTTTGTTTTAAAACCTGCCTTCTCACAGGATTTACAAAAACAGAAACAACCGATTGATAAGGTAAAGGAATGTGTCGAATCCTATAAAACACTCTCAGGCTTAAATCAAGGGGGATATAGCAGAGAGATAAGCGAAGATGCAATAGATAAATTCTACCTGCTCTTCGAGCGGGATGCCAGTATTTATTGGGACCTATATAAGGTTCAACCTGATAGTATATCCCAGCTGAATTTCAGACAATACATTGATAGAATAAAAGAGGTTTACTTTCTTAAATCTCCGGTTCTGCAATATGAGAAAGAACCGAAATATCAGATGAGCGATGATAACAGGAGTTGTATCGTTTACCTGGTAAAGATCAATACTATCTACAATGAAAATGATAAACCGATTAGGACAAATACAATACGATTGCGTTTAAATATTGCTGTTAAGGAATCAGCTGCTACCATACGTGGGATATTCGAAGACAAACGAAATACCAGGGTAAGGAGTATTAGTCCTACATTGAATTATATTGCCTGGGATAATGTGGATAATTCATTAAAGAATGACCCTCAATCCATGATCTCAATGTTTTCTTCCGGGGGTGTTTCTGTAGAAGTAACCCGTCAAATCAATTTTGGTGCCAGTGCTGATATCCGGTTGAACCGCGAAGTGCGCGATGGAATGAACATCAACCTTGCCGTATTCTATAACCAGGTTAGTTACCACTTTACCACAAGTAACTATACAAACAGTTTCGATGCCATACTAGATACAAGTTCTGCTAACCCTTTTTCGCTCACAGTTTTTGACAGGACAACAGGGTCAGGAGCAGACACCGGTATTAATGAAACATTAAAGGTAACCAGCATCGAAATACCGATCACAGTTAAAAAATATCTTAATCCATATATCTATTTTAAGGGAGGTGTTCAATTAAGCTTTACCTCTGCAAATACTGATATAAACTATATGTTAAACAGAACCGGTGGGGGATTGCTTACAAATCTTGCAAATCCTGAAGAATGGAGGTATCTTGATAAAAATAATGAATTGGTAAACATTGAAAATTATGGTTTCTTTAGCAACGAACTTTTTTCTTTCAATAAGGAGCAGGATATAAAAAGAATTGCAGCATCAGTTGTTTTAGGGTTTGGTATCGAGAAACAATTTACCCATTTTAGTTTTGGCATTGAGCCAATTGTAAAAATAGGAATCAACCCGTTATATAACTCCGATCCAAAATCTGAACTGATTCTTGAAAAAGGAACAGGACAAGTTGGAGCAGATAATGGGGGATATACAGGAATACTTAGTACCATGGATATGTCTGCATACAGGATCAGCGCAGGAATTAATTTTTTTATTAGTTATTTGTTCAAACATTAATCCGATATAAGGTGAAACGAAAAGTATATGTTTTATTCCTGCTGTTTTTGGCCGTTGCGGCTACAAATAGCATATATGCACAAACACGCATTTCTGCTTTGAAGTTGCCTAAAAAAATGATAAATTTCGAGCGCTATGAAAAAGTTTTCCAATTGCTTAAAGATGGGGAAAAGACTAATGAGCCTTGGGTTGTATATTCTGACAGAGGGGACGACTTTGGGAGTCAATATTTTGTAACTGAAGAAGAACCTACCCGGGTTCATATTTATAAAGCTACTGGTTGTGAACGAGGCAGTACAAGATTAATTAATCCTGAAGACAAAGGCTGGCGGGAAAAAGAAAGTTTATTAATTTATTTTGGGGCTGAATTTACAACCGGATCACTAATCCATAAAAAATGTGTAATTTTAAATAGCAGAGATGTAATAGAAAAGATTACTTCCGGAGAAATGAGCGAATCGGATGTTCCGTTGTTCAATTCACCTGACTCAAAAAAAAGTGTTAAAAATGTTCCCCTTTATTATATTTATTTTATATACAAAACAGATAAGGACAATAAACGGATATTGATAGGCAAGAATTATTATTGTAAAACAACCTCATTCAATGAAGAAATACTTGGATGGGTCGACAAGGATAGGGTACACGAATACAATACCCGTATTTGCTTTGAGCCTAATTATGAAGAAAGTGCAGTTCAGTTTCGCAGATGCAATCCGGTATATGCTGCCAAAGTATTTTCGTTCCGATCGGATGCAACAGCTTTTTTAAACGGGGATACCAGCGTTCAACCATTCTGGCCGGAGCCCAATTATTATTTTTTTCGTAACCCTGAATTCAAAGGCGATCCATCTGACAATACGTCCATAAACTTTGATGGAGATAAACAAAAACTTCCTGATACTTTGCTTTCCCGATTATGCAGCTATGATGTAAAAAAAGCCAAGCAATCAAAAATTTTAACAGGGAAACCTTTACCTGGATATAAATTCCGTTTCCCATTAATTGAAATCGACAGAAATGAAATTGATAGAAAAACTGACGAAGTTTTTAAAATGGGCGTTGCCGGACGTATGGTTATCAATGCTGTAAATAATGATGCTTTATGTGAAGAGTTAAGCCGCAACAAGCGGAAAATAAATATCTATTTTATCCTCGACAACAGCATTGACAAGAACAAACTTTTATTCCCCCTGGGTCAGATAGAACAAGGCTACAAAGAATTTGATAAATCATATGGGGTTTGTTTTTACCCAAGCACGCCTATGAAATACAGGATTGATTTGGGTGAATGGGATAAACAGTCGAATACTCCCAATTATGAATTTGCAAGAGATTTTATCATTAAATATAAACCTGAAAACCCGAATCCAGGGGATAATTACCTTCGGTCTCTTAAAAGAATATTGGCAAATCAGAAGTTTGAAAGCAATAAAACGAATATCCTGATCATAATTAATAACCAAAAAGTTTCAAACTCTGAGTTTACAGAACTGAAAGCCGAAATACAAGTAAAACTGGTTGAGAAAAATTGTTTTGTTATAGCATATGACTATTCACGTGATGAAAATTTCAAAAATCAGATTCAGGAAATAATGGTGAATGCCAATAACCTGTTTGCGAAAAAGCAGGGTTTAGTTTCTGAAATTTCCTCTTTTGAAGAAGATAACGGCATTGAAATAATGTATTCATATTTACTTGCCATAATTGCACGAAAAAAGGAGAATGTATCGGGTGTTGCTTTGATGGACAAATTGCTTGCCAGTGCTTCGAATAAAATTATAGGAACAGTTGACAATTTTATCAGTTTGCAATGCAGTGGCAAAGAGCAAAGTCAAACCGGGGTAAATGTTCACCAGGAAGATCCTTTTGTAAAAGGACAACTTGCCATTACCGTTAAGAATAGTAAAGTTCAATCTATAAGGTTTCTTGAAAAAGGCTATGGAATAATGCGATATCGAAATATGAGTGCAACTGGGAAAGAGCCCGTCTGGAAGGCAGATGTATTGTTTCACAGGGGAGAGTTGCAAACCATTGCTACTATGTTGGACGAATTGGATATCAACCAGAATAATAGTGATTTTTCGAAAAAATTGTATGAATTATATGTTAAATTATTCAACAGGTTCGTAGGAGAAGATATCCCAATTGAACAACTGCGGGAATTGACTCCGGCACAAATAATGAACAAAATAATTGGCGACTCCTTTGATTATAATACAACTGATCAAATAAAGCTTCTTCCTCTAGGTCGCATTGAATCCAATGATCAGCAAATGCAAGGGATGTATACGAGTTTTAAATTAAGCTTGCAGGAACACAAAAAAAGGATAGCCCAAATTATTGCTTCTAATGATTTGATGTTCTGTCTCGACTGTAACAGCGAAAAGAAAACATCAGATAACATATATTATTATTGGGTACCAATTGATGTATTACCCTAAATTTTTAAATAATGGCAGAAAATGTTTTTGAAATCAGGGGTCTTGACTGTGCCTACCGGCATAACGGCAAAACAGTATTAGCAATTGAGAGCCTTGATATACCTAAAGGGAAGATAACAACCATCCTTGGCAAATCGGGAAGCGGCAAATCTACGCTTATTGAAACCCTTGGGATGATGAACAATACCATAAAACATGGCTCTGTCAGGTTTTTGTCAGATGGCACAACTGAAACTATTGACAGGACGATATGGGAAAATCCGGATACCTTGTCGCTCATCAGGAATAAGCATTTTTCCTTTATTTTTCAGAATGATTACCTGATGCCTTATTATTCTCCAATGGAAAATATTGTTATTGGAAAATTAATACAAAATGCCAGTAAAAATGATAATAATCAGGATTTATTAAATAGAGAAGAAAAATTAGAAAAGGCTTATTCTAATCTCGGAATTGACAAGGAGATGATGAAGAAGCAGATGCCTTATGAGATGTCGGGTGGACAAAGGCAGCGTCTATCCTTTATTAGGGCTGTTACCAAAGATTATTCGGTTATACTTGGCGATGAGCCCACCGGCAACCTTGATGACGACACTTCCGAAATCCTGATGGCTGTGCTTAAAGATTCAGTCAGAGAGAATCATGGCCGATCTGCAATCCTTGTTTCGCACAACATTCTGCTATCCATTGCTGGTTCAGACCGGATAATAATTTTATCGCAGGGCAAAGAAACGGCATATGAAGTGCAAATTTCAAACGTTTTTGATAAAGTTGCTACCGGTTGGATTAATGGGGATAACAAATGTTATAACGATGCTGAGTTGGAATCTCTGATAAAAGCTATTCTCAAGCAGGATAAATATTTAGCAAATCTTAAACAATAGATTTTATTAATGAAAAAGACGTCAACATTTAGTTCAGTAATTTTAAAAAATGAGTTTAAAGCTCTAAAAGGGAGAAATAGCAGCACTATCTGGTATCTCCTGCTGATTATGTATATAACTTTTTTGTGCTTTGGATTTTCGAAAAACGCATTGGATTTTCAAAATAAATTATCCTCTAATCCCTTCTCGAACTGGATTAATATAACTTACCATGAAGGAAATAAAAAATCACTGGAACTCTTAAAAGAAGCAATACAACAGGATACTTTTCGCATGGAATATCATATAAAAGAATCCTATTTTTATAATATGTGGATGCGTACCATGATGTCTAAGTCTGGCGATACAACTATCAGTCCATTTCAATTCAGGTCTATTGAACCCCAAAGTGATATAATCACAGCATTATTTGAAAAGGAAAATTTAGTTCGGAAGAATTTTCCTGATTCAGTAGAAGGCTTTTCATTCGAGCCTAATGGAATTATAGTCACTAAAAAGCTGCTTGTTTCTTTAGGGCTTGATTATCAAACTGTATCATTTATTTCATTTAATGATTTAGGAGCCGGGAATTGGGTTCCATTGCCAGTTCTTGCCGTTGTAAAAGAACTACCCGACATGGCTGATGTTGTATGCACAAATACCTTTTATTGTAAATTGACAAATGGTGGTTATTATGATTTGGACAATCCTCAGTTCCGCTTGTTTGTTGAAGATATTGATAAGGAAACTATTATGAATCTCTATCCCAAAATTTTACAGACTCTGGCACTTGAAGATCCGGGATGTCTTCATTTTGATCCGGTAAAGGGACATAATAACAATAGGAATTATCTCATTGTGATCGACAAAGAAACGGAATTTGTCTCCGCTAAAACTAGGTTAAGTCAATTAGAAGGTATAACTGAATTACAGAATTATTACAAGGGTCAGTTCTTTGAACTTACACCAGATACGATATGTGATAATTCAGGCTTTTCATTCGAAAATCTAGCAATAGAATTTAACAACCTTGAGAAAATAAGAGAATTTTCTGACCATATTGAAGACTCATATGACATCCCAATAAATATGGAAGTACGTACTGAACGTCAAAACTACCTATTTGCCGGGAATATGGCTTTAGGAGCCATCATTATGGTGTTATTGCTATCAGTATTATCCGTAACCATCTATATATCTGGAACAATACGCAACCATCTTGAGAGAATCAAAAAGAATCTTGGTAATTTCCTTGCTTTTGGAGTCAGAAACCGCATATTGATCCGATTGTATATTTTGGTTGCCTTCAGGATACTTATTACAGCTATGATTCCGGCATTTATACTTTCAATGGTTAGCGGAGAGTTGTTCGAAAAATTTGTTTTAGGCAGAATTCTGGTATTGGACAAGGGGCAGGATTATTTCTCGCTCATAAATGTCTGGTTTGTAGCTTTTATTTTCTTAATTCTTGTAATTGCCGTTTTAAGGACTTATTTTTCAGTGATAAATATTTTAAAACATACACCCGGTGATTTAGTGTACGAAAGAGATGGTAAAAATGATAGATAAAAGGATCGCGAGCATTAAATTCTGAACAGTAACATGATCAAAAGTGGCCAGTAGTAGTTAATAGTATACTGTAAAAAGTAAAGAAAATTGAAATGCGAAAAGGAATTTGCAAACAATATGGCAAATGCAGTCTAGCAGAAAATTCTGTCAGTCAGGAAATCATTAATGATTCAGCTCCTTTTGAATGCGCTGAATGTCATCAACTGCTGGAGGAAATTTCAATTACTGTTGTCCAAAAACCTTTGCCCAAATGGTATATACCACTTATTGGCCTTATTATTTTTATAGCAGCAATAGTTACATTTTTTATTGTTCCTCCGGCAATTGAACCACCGGCACCTCCCGATCCTCCTAAACCACAACAAAAGGTGATTTTTACTGAAATCATTGCAGATAAGGATATATTTTTTGAAAGGGGCGAAAGAAAGGCCTATTTTGACACAATAGGTCCATTCACCACGAATATACCAGTTGATTCGATATACTGGAAAGTATCAGATCAACCCAATGGATTTACAATCGAGCCGGAAAACGGCTATGATAAGACTATTGTAATAATATACTCCCGCCCGGAAAACGACGATGAAGGATCGGTTACTTTTGAAATTGCCCCTATTCTTAATGGCCAAACCGGGGAGAAAATGGAGTTTAGTCGCAATTTTAAAATCAAGCCATCTAAAAAAGCTAAAGTTCCAATTCAACTTACAAAGTCAGGAAGCAAAATAATGCTTAAATCAAATCAAAAAGTTGTTGAAATCCCTAAACAGTTATTCTCAACCAATCAGCCCAAACCTGATGAAGTGCAATGGAAACTTAATAAAAACACTACATCAAAGGGAATTAGTTTTTCAAACCTTCCTTTGAGTGGGTCTGGTTTTATTCCGCCTTTCAGTGCTAGTTTTACACAAGCCCCTGCCGTAGCCAGGATAGTATTTGATGTGCAGCCAATCAAAAAAGATTTCGAAACAGTAAAAAGTACTTTTACTATTACAATAGTTGGTCCTGCTCCAGCTGGCGGATCCCCCTGTGGATCTGCTGAAATGATTAATGCATATAATCAAAATTCTCAGGAAATTATTAAGGAATTTGAGGAATCACTTATAATGATTTCAAAAAATAATGATCCAGTAATTGAAAAAGAATTTATTTTAGGAGCAAATCGTCAAATAAGGAAAATCAATGATATTTCAGTGCAAGTAGTAGGTTTTAGCAGTTTGTCAGAATTTTTAAATTCAGGCTTTACAAATATACCTAAAATACAAGAGGTTAAAAATGAATGCAATAAGATTACCAGAATAATGGTCACGCCATAAAATACGAGTACGTGAAGAAAAAATAATACCCTGATTCGCTTAACTAATTTGTACCAATTGAATGCCTTTAATTAGAATTCTTTAATAAATTTGTGAATAATTAAGTTATAATCTGCTTTTTAAAAATGGGATCGAAAGGCAAAAAGAAAAATATAGTTGAAGAATTGAACCGCATTAGCTATGATGTTAAAGCGGAAGCAATAGTAAATGATTTAATACAGGGTGAGTTTTTGCCCGATGATTTTGTAATCGGTTTTGATAGTAAACATAAAAAAAACTGGGAGAAAGATCTACTAAAAGCTGAAAAGCTTGGTAAAAAGATTTTGTTAAAATTAACCCGAAATGGTTTTGTTCAATCCTTGCCTGAATACCTGTTCTTGAAGCCTGTAGAAGGGAGTAAGGAAGAAAAGGAACAAAGAATTGAATTCAATAAAAAACAACTGAATTATGCCAGATACTTTTTTAATCCAATTGAAAGCGAGATATTTAATTCAGGTGTTTCTCTTGAGGGTTTTGAGAATGATCAGATTACTTCTTTAAGTTATGGCGACAGTAAGAGTATTGCGGATTTCTGGAGAATAGAGTATAAGTTAAATGACCCCGATTTTGTCAAGTTATACAAACTGTTACCCAGCCTACATTCGATTGTAGGCAATTTCCCGGCAACAGGAAATTGCCTGGCTTATTTGTTGAATACTAACGTTACAGTCAAACTTGAAAAGAGGCTGATGACGATGCAATTCTCAAATGTATCAGAATCAGAAGTTTATGATCTTGGAAACAGCCGTTGTGGCAACAGCTTTGTTTTGGGCAGTACAATGGAAGAGTATGTTTCAATTGTAGTCTTTTCAATCGGTTCAATTTCTAATAAGGAAGTAATTTATTATCTCGACAATGGAAGTAAACGCAATCTGATAGGATGCTTCGTTTCATATTTTATTCCTGTTCATTACGAAACTGAATTTATCATTAATGTTGCTTCCGATGTTAATGGCTTTTGCCTGAATGAAGTTTACCTAGGATTTAACACTGCATTTAATCTTTAATCACTATGAAATCAATCTTCAATCCAAATGTTGGTGTTATATTTCTGTTCACCATTTTGGCAATGGCATTGGTCTTTCTAATTACCTTTTTTGTCACTAAGGCTAAAAAGAAGACTGGTCTTTGCTTTACGTATATATTAATAGGGGGTCTTGTAATAGGTCTTGTTGGCCTTTCAGCCCGGCTTATTGACAATGCTTTTTATTTCTATCTGGTTTTATTGTTTTGGTTTCTAATCATTGGTACAGTTCATGTTTATCTTTTCGACAGATTGCTCGAGTGGTCAAGAAGTGAAGCAATTGGCTGGAGATTGTTGTTTACATTTTCGATAATCCTTGCTGGTATGGCCGGGCTTTTGTCTTTCATGCAACTGAGTGGATATAAACTTATGCCATTTTATAATTTAACTGCTGCTTTTGCTTTTTTTATTCCTTTTATGTTGGTTTATTCATTCGAGTGCTATCTGATGATTCCCCGTAAAGTGTTTATACAGCAAAAACCATGGGTTTATAATAAAAATACGGAATTGCAATTTCGGAATGATGATGTAAGTCATTTCTTTCTGGTAAAATATCGACTTGCAGCTCAAACTGGAGGAGAACGAATCGAGTCATTATCAATGCGTTGTCCTGGTAGTATCAAATTAGGTGATTATTTTAACTCAACATTAGAAGTTAATAAAGTAAAACAGGACAGGTATTCAATCGAAACACGGGATAGAAGCAATAAAAACTATGGCTGGTTTTTCTTTCATGCTGATGGTTCGGCAAATGGCCGGATGTTAGATCCTAACAAGTCCCTTTTGGAACTTGGGTTTACCAATCCTGTATATTATGGTAATTCATCAACAGAACAAATTGAAGAAATTACAAAGCAGGCTGAACGGGACGGAAAAACTTATATAATTCTTTGCAAACGCGAACATGAATATAAACCACAAACAATATAATAGTCTGCTGAAATTTGTGATTTCACAATTCAATAGATTCCTGTCAATTCTTACATATAATAAGCTGAGTGAGAGGATTTCTTCTAATGCTTTATTCATGTATTGAATTTAGCTCTTATGACTCACACTGCTGCCAGCAAACCCTAAGGGAAAAATACTTATAGTTTTAAAAATAATTTTAACAATCTCAAATATGAAACACCACTTTCAGATAAATTGGGTAAATGGGATGAAGATCACTTCTAACCATTTTATTGAGTTGGAGAACCACTTTATTCATCGTTTGCAGAATTCTTTAAAAGGAATGGTTACTCCCTTGTCTTATGGTCTATTGCCTGGTGAAGAAAAGGATTGGAATATCCCAAAGTTTTCAATTTCTTTTAACGAAAACAAATTAAGATCCTTATCCAGTTTCTGTGCTCTCTCTCCGGAAGGGTACCTGGTCGAAATCCCTGCAAATTTAGAATTCAGTTTAGCAAAACCAATAACAGAAGCTTCATCATATTATCTCGTAATTAGTATAAAACCTTTTGAAAGAGTGCCATATGGACTTTTAAATGAAGAAGAAAGTCCATTACGTTTCCCTGAATCTATTGCGGAATATCAATTCCAACTCGTTGCCAGGGAAGCCAATACCTTGCACTCCGTTGGTAATTGCGTTGTCCCTGTCGGGAAATTTTTCAGATCGAATTTCGATGAAGATAAATCATATATTCCTCCTTGTGCACGTATAAATGCGCATCCTGCACTGATGGAGATATACAATTCGCTGCACGCTGCAATGAATGATCTCGAAAAGAAAGTACTTGAGATGTTGAGTGAACCAAATATCAGTAACAGGATAATGCTTGTGAACCTGTTGAACTTTTTCACTGACAATAAAACAGAATACGATTGGAATTTGCAATACCAGCCACCGGTTTATCTTTTTGAAATGGTTAACAAACTTGCCCGTACTATTTATTATTCATCATCAATTCAGAACAGCCATTACAATGAACAGCTTACTAATATTCTGCAAGGAATAATGACATATAAGTACGATCATCTTGAAATTGGCGCAGCTATAACTAATGTGAAGCAATTTACAGAAAATTATCTGAAGTTTTTGCCAAAACAGGAGAATATATTTGGAGTTTAACCCTAAATTTAAAGAAATGTCACTAAACTCTGAAGACAACGAAGATAGAAAAACAATGCTTATACGATTTGTTACATTCTATACTATTTGTGTGCTTTGTATAACCGTACCGTTATATTATCTGTTTAATATACCGGATTATTACATGGGAAATTTTAAGGAAGACAAGCCCTCAAACAAAAATGAACAGGTAAAGCTTGATAGTATACAATCTATAATTAATAAATTAGATGGTTACATGAATGAGAACAAATACGAAAATGAATATAAAAATGGATGTCTGAAACTATTTAATTATGCAAATGATAGCTTAGACAAAGATGATCCTTATAAGCCTTTTCTAATTAAAGTTTCAAATTTATATGTACGAATAGGCAAAATATATGAGGATGGAGGAAAGGAAGAAATTGAAAAACTTAAAAATGAAATTGAAGAGAAAGATAAAGAAATTCTTAAGTTAGAAGATGATTTGAGAGATGAGAAATTAAAAGTAGAAATAGAAAAAATTAGGAATAACAATTAAAAGAGTATGTTATGGAGAAGCCATTAAATATTAGCCAAATCAGAAAGTCTGAGTTAATTTTCATGTTGGTTTGTTTGCTAACATTGTCAATAATAGTATCCCAGGTTATTATCAGCCTAAATGCAAAAGATTCAATCAATTACAAAGTAAGTTCATACGTAGATATTAATAAAGTGCCCATCAAATAGTAAAAGGATGTACAATAAATTGTTAATCATTCTCTAAATGGTCTGTATTCTTCTCTACCAATTTTCAATGTATTGATTGACAATTGAGCTTAAAAAATTTCCTTGATCATCGGATCTTAAACTTAATGAAATTATGGAGTCGTATCTGAAAATTCCTGTCACTTTTACAAAAAAAGGTAGTTCCATAGCATTTGAAAGAGTTGCTATTGAAGAAGCCATAGTGCAGTTTGTTGATTTGCTGGTTACTACCCATCAGGGTGAATGTGCTCATAATTATGATTTCGGTTACGGTATTTGGTCTAATGAATTTGAGCATGTGTTAAATACAATGCAATTACAACCCCGACTGATGGAACAGCTTAAATACCTGCTGGATAAATATGAACTTAGGATTAGTGATATAGAAGTCAGGGAACCAGGAATTAAAAAACTAAGAATTGAGAACAAAACGGATAGGGATTTCGCAATTACTCTGGCAATGGACTACAGGATTAAATCGACAAAAGAAATGCAGAGTGATGTTAAGATTACTTTTGAATATTAGCTATGAAAATAAAAACAACTGAGATATTGGATCATATGTTTGCCAGGGCGGCAGAGCGTATGCTTGAAGATGGCTGGAAAGAAAACGAAATAAATTCTTTTCTTGATGATCCAGTTATTCGTCTTTTTTATGGAGCTTGTGCAGAGGAACTAGAGAAAGTTTATGAAGAAATATATCATGTAGAAAGACGCTTGATTAACAAAACGGTTGAATACTTGCTTCCTGAAGAGTTCCAGTTACCTGCGCCTGCACACGCTATTTTCAGGGCTCAGCCAGTTAAAAGACTAGAAGAAGGTAGGGTATGGGCAGAATGTCAGTTCACATTGCGAAAGGATCAAAGGTCAAAAGAATTTACGTTTACCCCTGCCGGTAGATTTTCATTACTCCAGGCTGATGTTGAGTATATGGTTTTCAGGGATAGATTTTACCAGAATAAAGATGGAAATCGGATTCAAATTATTGGAGGTGACAGTGCAAATGCTTTTCAGGATAATATTTTATGGTTGGGTATCCGCAATTTGAATAGGAGTTTGCCCAAAGACGAACTATCTCTGTTTTTTGCATTGCCCCAGGCTGTAAATGAGCAATATGCATTTTTAAATGCTTTGCGATACAGCCGTTGCTTTTCTGCTGAAGGTGAGCAGTTTAAAATGAGCACTGGGATTGGATCAGAGGAGCCTGATGTTTGGAACAGAATGCTTAATCAGCCTGATCATATAGTTTATAGAATGTTCCAAAATACCCGTAACTGGTATCAAAAACATTTTATAACTCTTCATAACTTAATTCCCAAAGCCACTAACTCGCCGTTATTCCCGACTGAATTTAAAAACCGCTTTCACGGAGATGAACTTGAAAAAATCACAGATGATATTTTTTGGATCAAGTTTAATTTTAATAATTTACTCAATGAGCGATGGGTACACCTGATGTTTTGCAGTATAAATTGTTTTCCGGCAGTTAATCTGAAACTGGAACAAAAACTTTTTGATGTTGAAGAATCCAATATCAATATTTATCCAATTTCAAGTGATGACTTTATCCTTGCGATTAACTCAATTGGAGGAAAAATTAAAGCACGTGATGAACAACTGAATTATAGCATGGTTGACCCTGAGTTGCGGAGTTCTGTTAACAAGGAAGGAGAAGCAATTTTCCGTAGAGGGAGCCTAGGGCGAATGACTTCCCAAAAATTAAAAGTCATGCTCAATCACCTCATGAATGTTCTGAAAGAAGAGGTTATACTTTTAACTAAAGATGGTACAAAAGATGATATTGACAAACTTAATAAACTTAACCGTTCAGCAATTGATTTTGAAAAGTGCATTGAAATAGAGCAGGAGAAGAAAGGAAAATACTCCGGAAATGTGATGCTCAAATCATTTAAAGATCAAACAAAGGTTTATATACGTTATTGGACATCGGTTGCCGAAGAAGCAAATATGATAAAGCCTATATCAGGTGAAGATGGGCAAAAACAATGTGAAATCAGTTTTGCCCCTGATATTTCTTCTGATTCTCTTCGACTGATTACCTCCTCAATAGGGGGTAAAAAACAACCTACGGATGAAGATTATGTCGACACATTAAGAAAACTTTTACTAACACGTGGAAGGATCGTAACTGCTGAAGACATAAAAGCATTTTGCTATGAATATTTTCATCCTCATCCGGTTAAAGTTGTTGTTCAAAAGAGTGTTCAACAAAGCCGAAGACCGGGGCAGGGGATTGAAAGGGTAATTGATATTCAGGTGCAGTTAGCTCAAAATTCATTTACTTCCGAAGAACTTACGTTTTTTAAAGAAGAATTGTCGCTCAGACTGGAACAACATTCAGCGAATGTTATGCCTTTTATAATTGAGATTTCTTAGGATCTCATTTTGATTCTTTTTTCTTAATAAACTGCTATCAGTATAGCCGAAGAGGTGAAAGTGAAAACATTTTTCACTCGCAGGAAAGTTGTTTGGTTCTGACTCCACAGAGATTATAATAACCCGTTAATGATAAAAAAGGTTAGGGCTTAACTCCGGATGAGCCTTCATGGGAAAACTTATCTAAACTATATTTCATAAGAAAATTGTCTTTCAATGACAAAAGTAAAGGAAACAACCTCATTCACTGATTCCGGAGGAATGGTATTTGTAAACAACCTGGGTAAGGCTGTTGAGAGAATTGGTTTTGAAAAAAGGTTCTTCCCTAGTATCTTAATTGGTAGTTTTTTTTGGGAGCGTGCTTATAATTCGGAAAATAGACCAATTCATTCTGGTGCCCAGGGTACAGTTTTTCTTCCTGCTGAGGTAAATCGTTATTATTGCTCTTTAAGATTGGATAGTATGATAAAAGAATCTTTCCGCTGGAAGGCACCTGATGTCGATATCGTTTTAATTACATCATTCAATACATTTTTACTATCAATGCGTTTGCATACAATAAACTATCAGGTAGTTGCATCCCATCAAAGAATCAGAACTGTTTTATTTGAGTCAGGGCTAACTATTGAGAATAAAAAACTCAACCCCAAAATAAAAGTATTCAAAACAGAAATTTTGCCACCAATTGAATGGTTTATACATCACAAATAATTCAAATGCATTCATATTTGGAATTTGCATTGATTAACGTATTTTGTTGATGATAAGTTATTGAAATCACAACATTTGAAGATAATATGGATGACTAAATGTAAATTATTATTCTAAATGAGAATGCTCAACATTCTGATATACTGCGATATATAAATTAGTAGAATGTTTTTTTTATTTTTAAATCAGATTTATTTCAGATTTAATCATAAAAACATTATATTTGCAAGGGACTACTTTGGGGATATTTTAATAAAAATAGCCCGGATATGAGGTATTTTTTACAGATATATGTGCTTGCTAATAACGAAATTTTAATTACTCTATGGACATAGTCAGTTTTTCAGAAGAATTAAAACGTGCAATCCAAATTTCTCAGGCATTAGCCAGAGAAAACGCAAATGAAGAGTTCTCTCCTGCTCATTTGCTAAAGGCTTTATTAAACAAAGAGTCTGGAATTCGCGATTTTTTGAAGAATTTAGATAAAGATATTTTTTATATTGAAGAATGGGCAGATGTCAGGATAGAGAGTTATCCGAAATCATCAAAGATACCTGAACTTATTAAAGCGAATGACGCTGCTGTATCTGTGTTAAGTGAAGCCGACAATGTCAGACTCAAACTTTCTGAAGAAAAAACAAGTCTTATCAGTGTGTTTATCGCTTTAAGTACTCCGGGAGTTGGATTTTCCTATGAGCAGTTAAAAACACTGCCCTTAACTCCCAGCGAAATATTTGCCTCAATTTCCCAAAAAGATTCATTGAATAAAACTGTTGGTAAAACCGAAGACAGTAATAAGTCAGTTTCCATAAAGAACACATCGCTACTAAAATTTACCAACGATAAAATTGAATTTGCACGATTAGGAAAACTTGAAAAAGTTATAGGGCGGGAAAAGGAAATTCGCATGATAGCTGAGGTACTTAACCGACGAACTAACTCCAATATAATGCTTATTGGAGATCCCGGAGTGGGTAAAACTTCAGTTATTAATGGTTTTTGTCAACTAGTTGCCGAAGGTAAATCCTCACAGTTTTTAAATAATTTGAGCATATTTGATATTTCTTTCGGGAATCTGGTTGCAGGTGCATCCTACAAGGGAGAAATTGAAGATAGGTTGAACAGCATTTTTAATGAAATAAAAACATTTGATCACGCTATACTCATCATTGAGGATCTTCATGAACTTCTTGATAAATATGGTAGTGCTCCAGGTTCTGCTAATATAATAAAACAGGAGTTAAATAAGGGTGAAATAACAATTATTGCGACAACAACAATAGATAATTATACCAAAATTATTGAAAAAGATAATAGTCTGAAGCGATATTTTGAGACTGTAAAAATTGAGGAAGCGAATGATTCGGAAGTGTTTTGCATTCTCAAAGAAATTATACCATCTTATTATTCTAAACATCATGCTTTGGATATTTCGGAAGATGTAATTAAAGAGTCCATCAGACTAACCCGAAGATATTTAAAGGAAAGAAGCCTTCCATCAGCTGCTATTGATCTAATTGACCGGACTATGGCAGTTGTTAAAACTGCTAAGGATTTTACAGTGCCCACACTCGATGAAATTGAAAGTGAATTAAATAAAGTACTCGGCTCTGACGATGAGTTACAAAAAAACGAACTGATAAAGGCTTTACATTGGCAGCTTATAAAAAGGATCAATCCGATAGTTTTAGCATATCTGGATGAGGAAATAAATCCTGAACAATATACTGATTGGGACTTGAGCCTTGAATATTTGCAAAACTCTTTGTCAAGATTTAAATCAATTGCCATTGCTGAGAAAAATACAATCGAAATCAATGATATTTCAGCAGTAGTTGCTCAAAAAACAAATATTCCAATTGGGAAATTGCAAAGTGGTGAGCGAGAGAAACTTTTAAATTTCGAACAATATCTTACTCAAAGGGTGATTGGACAAGATCATGCAATAAAAATTATTAACGAAGCAATACTCGAAAGCAGATCTGGCCTTAACAAGGCAGGTCAGCCCATTGGATCATTTTTCTTCTTAGGGCCAACGGGTACTGGTAAAACAGAATTGGCTAAGGCTTTGGCCGAATTTCTGTTTAACGACGAATCTTCAATGATCCGGTTCGATATGTCAGAATTTAAAGAGGAACACTCAGCTGCATTATTATATGGTGCACCTCCCGGATACGTTGGATATGAGCAAGGTGGAATGTTGGTTAACAAAATAAGGCAACGCCCTTATTCAGTTGTATTGTTCGATGAAATTGAGAAAGCACATTCTTCTGTTTTTGATATATTTCTGCAAATACTTGATGAAGGCAAACTTCATGACCGTCTGGGAAAAGAAGGCGATTTCTCAAATGCTGTCGTAATTTTCACTTCAAACATAGGAAGTAAATTTGTTATAGATTCATTTGCAAATAATGAGATTCCAACTTCAGGTAATTTGATGGAAATTATGTCGAAACATTTCCGACCTGAATTTTTAGGCCGATTAACAGAGATTATCCCATTTGCACCAATTACTCAGGGAATTGCTGTTAGAATATTGGAAATTCATATGCGCACATTGTTTAAAACACTTGAAAATCAAAAAATAAGACTAGAAATTGACAAAGAAGCAAAAGAAAAGCTTGCTATGCTTGGGTTTAATCCTCAGTACGGAGCCAGGCCTCTGATCGGCATAATAAGAAACCAGTTGAGAAGACCTTTATCCAGGATGATAATTTCAGGAGAACTAATTGAAGGTTCTGCAATAGGATTGTCATTCAAGGATGAAATCTTTACCTGGGAAAAACTCTAAACAATTCAATTCATTTACTTCCAAACTACGTCATACCCAATAAATAATTTTAACATTATGGCAAAACAAAGTGTAATAGGCGGCGATCTCATTAAGGAAAAAGGTGTCGAAGCCATTAAAGACCTACAAGAAAACAGGACAATGATTGTTCAGAAATTAACCCAAACACCAGCCAACAAGCCTGTTGTTGTTGAAAACCTTAAAAATATAGGAGAAGTGTTCGACCAATATAAGCCTTCAGCTGAGGTCACTTTTAAGGACAAAGACGGGGGGGGATTAATGAAGAGTTGAATTTCAGGACCCTTGCCGATTTTGGACTGGACGGAATAACAGAACAAAGTGCATTTCTGAAAGATCTTAAAACCCAGTCGGAAGTTTACCAGCTGATTATCCGTGAACTTAAAAATAATAATAAACTTAAAAAGGTACTTGCAGATGGAGGAGGGAAAACAGCTCTTCTAAAAGCATTAATGGCTATTATGAAAGAAATTGAAGAGAGTGAGAAATAATTACTAAGATATAAATTCAATTCACATGGAAGAATCTAAAGAATCGCAGCAGCAAAAAGGACTTCAGTTTAAGGAGCAATTATATAAAGAAGTAGAAAATTTATCGACTCAGGATTTGCTTAAAGGCAGTCTGACCGAACTTCAGACACGCACCAGTATTGATGGGTTTGATTTTTTATCAAACCTGATTCAGGGTCTCGAAAACATGAATCCTGAAAAGAAAGCAAGAAAAAAAATCTTTTTGAGCGAATCGAACCGTAAAAAAGAAAGGGATAGCCTGAAAAGCAAATTGAAATTGTGGATTGATGTGCTGGCAACTGAAGGCGATTTGTATAGTATTGTTGACGAGTCAGAAAAGGCACAACAGGACGCAAAAAAGTTGTATGAAGAAAATCTGGGCAAAGCTGTTGACGAAGTTAAGGAGCTAGAGCAGGCATACAGATCAGTATATTTATTTTTCAGGAATACTGAAGAGGAAAATACAAACTATATTTCTTTTGTAAATGCTACCCTCGACCAGCTAACTGATCCTAATTTCAGTAATTTCCCTGAAGAGATCGAAAGGGAGCTGAATAGTAAATTTGATAGGCTCGACCTACGTGATAATTATAGTTTATTGGTTGTACCTGGCTACCTTGGGAGTAAACAGAATATTTCAGAGTGGGCTCGTCGTGCCAGTAAATACCAGTTAATGATGGTTACTGACTATCGTGGCGATATGTTTGAAGAAGCAGGAGACCTCATGGAGATGATCGAAAGTGATAAGCTTTCGGGAGGCGAAGATTATTTATCAAATGTTATACTAACATGCAACTGGTTGGTTGGACGCGAAAAACACGAATCAATCAGCGAGGAAGAGCCTTTGTTTATTCCACCGTCAGCAGTGCTTGCAGGCAGGATGTACAGTACGTCGGTAGCTCAGGTTGTGGCTGGAAAGAAATTCGGCGAATTGCTTGGAGTTCAGGGAACAATGGTTCCTTTATTGAAAAGTGACCTTGGTAAAATACGGGATCTGGGTGTAGTACCAATGGTAGATGAATGGGGCAAGATAATGTCATTCGGAGATAAAACATTGTACGATGGAGCTAACCAGAAATTTCAGACATATTCGATCGTAAGGGTTTATGACTATCTGGCGAAAGTCATTGTTGATTTTTGTAACCGTAGGGCTTTTGAAAATTTTGATCCGAAAACTGAAAGAGATTTCAGAAATGAAATCACCAAATATCTGGAGGGTAAAAAATGGGACGATAAAATCATTGAGAATTATGAGATTATTCAGATTAAAAAAGTTGATGATAAAGTATATATTGACCTGAGTATTGATCCTAAATACCCGGCAGTCAATTTCAAAATAAATCTTGAAGCCGAGAAATCAGGCGACAGGATGAATTTCAAAGCTAATTAACCTTTTTTAACCACTTTTTAAAATTAAACATTATGGCATTCAAGGCTAAATTTACAGTTGATGGAAAGGAATTTAACGTATTATCCTGTTCCTATCATTTATTTCAGGAAACTGATGTAACCGGAAGACCCTCTTCAGTAACCAGGGGAGGAAAAATCACCGTTACAATTGAATCTACCGACGATACTTCGTTGTTCGACTGGATGACGAATAGCTGGGACCGTAAAGGTGGCTCAGTTAAATTTTTTAAGCGCGACAGTGAATCTGCAATCATGAAACAGGTCGACTTTGAGGAAGCATATTTAGTGGGATTCGAAGAAACATTCAGTCACAATACTGAAATGCCTATGATCCTTACCGTCACGATTACTGCAAAGAAAATGACCATCGGAAGTGCATCTCATACAAACGAATGGGTTTAAACCTGAAAAGCCCCACTCGTATTATTTTTTATTCAGAGTGGGGCTTTAAAAAATTTTTTAGCAATGACTTTCACAGCTAAGTTGAAATTTAACGACAGTAGCGATGAGTATATCGTAATCGAATGTGATTACGAATTTTCGCAGGAAATTGATGGAAGCGGAAAACCATGTGCTATGCCGAGGTGCAGTATTATCAATGTTGTATTCGAATCCAGGTCCGATCCGGCAATGATGCAATGGATGCTGGGTGCAGGAAACATCAGGAGTGGGCAGATTATCTTTTACCAGGATGACTCTGCAGCCAAAAAACTTAAAACTCTGGCATTTAAACAAGCTGTTTGTGTAAGATTCCACGAGAAATTTCTAAGCTATGGTGATAGCCCCATGACTACTTACCTTAGTTTTGTAGCCAAAGAAGTTTCTCTGGATGGAATTGATTATTCATCGCAATGGACTAACTTTTAATTCTATGATATGGCAACTGTTGTTAAGGCCGAAATTTCTATCAAAGGAAAACGGTTAGAGAATTTTAGTAGTCTGTCAATTACCCAGAATATTCTATCGCACCATACTTTTGAAGTAATCTGCAGGCCAGATGCTTTCGATAATTTTTCCCTTACAGGGGAATCGTTTATATTGGAAAAAGTAAAAGACCTTGTCGGGAAAAAAATTAAAATTGATATCTGCCCGATTGGAAAGGATAATAAACAATCGAAAACTACTACAATTTTTAATGGCATTATCCTTGAAGTTCACGGATCAAAATACAGTGATGCATATAGCGGATCTATATCACTGAGAGGTGCCAGCATGGATGTGTTCCTGGACAGTGAACATCATTGCCGGTCCTTCGAAGATTTAAAACTCGGTGACATTGTGAATATGGTATTGAACGACTACTCCTCTAATCTTTTTGAAAAAACAACAGTTGCAGCTAATTACAGCGAAACTCTGCCATATATTGTCCAATATAACGAAACTAACCTTGATTTTATAACAAGGCTTGCTAGAACCTATGGGGAATGGTTTCTGGTAACCGGCGAAAACCGCTTGTATTTCGGTGATCCTCCTTCGGCAAAAGTTAATGTACTGCATGGTAAAGACCTTCTTGAAATTTCTTTTACCATGAAGCTGGCTTCACTTGGGTTTGATTATAAATCATACAATTACCATACTGAGGAAACAATAACTAAAAATTCAGATGATTATCAGCCGAATACTGAAGGTTACCTCAAGAAGGCATTAAATGTTTCGGAAGATTCGTTTGATCATGACGAAGATATTTATTTTATCTCCCCGCTTAGTAAACAAGCTGCTGATAAAGAAGTTGCTTCAGCTGTTAAAATTGATAAACAGGGTAGAGTTGCCAGGTTGAACATTACCCGGGGCACTAGCGACAATTGCGAAATTTTTCTTGGCTGTATCCTGAAAATTGACAGTACTGTTTTTAGCCAGGGCAGTTCAAAGACAATGAGTTCGGGTGAATTCCGTGTTATCTCTCTTCATCATGTTTGCGATGATAATGGTAATTATATGAATCATTTTGAAGCCATCCCTGTTAGCGCAGAAGTACCGCCACAATCAAATCCCCACTTGTTTCCATCCGGTGAAAGCCAAAGCGCTATCGTTACCGATACAAACGACCCTGATGGTATGGGTCGCATCAGGGCAAGGTTTTTCTGGCAGGACAACAATGATCAGACTCCCTGGTTGAGGGTGATTACACCCTACGCAGGCAGCAATAAAGGAATGTTTTTTATCCCTGAAATCGGTGAAGAAGTATTGATTGGTTTCGAAAATTCCAATGCACAGAAACCTTTTGTTATAGGATCGCATTTTACCGGTAAGAAAAAACCCGATGACTGGAAAAGTGATAAAAATCTTAAAAAAGCCATCCGAACCAATAGTGGACATACCATTGAGTTCAACGACGAAGGTGGCCGGGAAGAAATTGTAATTTACGACAAGGATCATATCAATACAATTACACTTTCGTCTTATGGAAAGCAGTTGAGAATTGCTTGCAGAGGAGATTTAGATATAAATGCACAAAATATTAATATTACCGCCGAAAAAAATTATACACTTGATGTGAAAGGAAAAATTGAAATTACCTCTCAAAAAGATACTGAAGTTAATGCAAGCGGTAATTGCAAAATAAAGAGCAATAAAGATATTGAGATCGAAGCCATGTCGAATTTTAAAGCTAAAGCCAATTCGAAGGCAGAGATAACAGGTACCACACTGGCAGCAAAAGGCTCTGCCACTGCTGAATTCTCCGCCGGTGGGCAGACAGTGGTAAAAGGTGCGATAGTAATGATTAACTAAGAAATTACCCCTATGGGAAAGCCTGCTGCACGTATTGGTGATATGCATACCTGCCCGATGGTAACACCGGGTACGCCTCCTATTCCGCATGTGGGCGGACCGGTAACAGGCCCGGCTGTCCCGACTGTGCTTATCGGAGGTATGCCGGCAGCAGTAATGGGCGATATGTGTGTGTGCGTTGGACCTCCTGATACCATTATTATGGGTTCGGTTGGTGTATTTATTGGAGGTAAACCGGCTGCACGAATGGGTGACCCCACAGTGCACGGCGGAATGATTGCAATTGGATGCCCAACTGTATTGATTGGAGAAGCTGCACCGGGCTCACCGCCACCTCCGGTGTTACCTTTGCCAATGAAGGTTGCGCTAGCGCAGATGGGATCGGCAGGGGCAACGGCTTCACAACTGTTGACCATGAAAAACGCAGCTAAGAAGGGTGTGCCTTTTTGCGAGAAGTGTGCGCAAGCAGCGAATTCCTCAGCCACTTCACCACCTACAAAACCGAATACACAATCGGGCAATAGCTACTCATCAAAATCCAATTCAAACCCGGCTAACACATTTAAAAGTGCTGATCCTGTCAACAGTGCAACTACCTGGGATAAATATACAAACATAAGGGTGCAAAACCTGGAAGTTGATTTGAAGGTCAAGGCAACCAATTTTATTAATGCGGTTGAACAGGAACTTAGTATAAAGCTTCGGATTACCCAGGCACTACGAACGTTTGCCGAACAAGATGCATTATATGCCAAAGGCCGTACAGTTCCAGGTTCTATTGTTACAAAAGCTAAAGGTGGTGATAGCTATCACAACTATGGGTTGGCGTTTGACGTGGCCATAGTCGAAAACGGAGGCGTAAGCTATAATATCACTCCCGAAATTGCTGCAATTGGCGCCAGGTATGGTTTGGAATGGGGTGGAAATTGGACATCGTTTAAAGATAAACCTCATTTTCAGGATACTAAAGGGCAATCGATAACTCAGCTTAAAAAAAAATAATAGGATTCTATGACAATTAGGCTGATCTTACTCTATTTTTTACTAAACGGATTCGGATTATATAGAGCAAATCCAATTCAAGAAACTTTAACTCCAGACAAAGGTACTATCATAGACACGGTTCAAGTAATTAAAAAAATACAGCAAAATTATTCACTGATAAATAGCAATCTCAGGAAGTACACGATAGTTCAAAAAACGATAGAAGGCAGATCAACAGAAGGTGGTGATGTAAGAATGTATTTTGAGGAACAAGAGCTAAAAAAGGTAGTAACCATCTATTATAGCGAGATGGGGAAAGTAGGCACCGAATTTTATTTCAATGCCGACAGCCTTTTTTTTGTATATCAAGCTGTCTATAATTACAATAGCCCAATATACAGCGAAGGATCTAAAGTTGAGTCCATCGACGAAAACCGCTGCTATTTTTACAGGCTTTCAATGATAAAATGGATTGGGAAAGACAAAAAGATTTTAATGACAGGATCCGAAAAATTCGTTTTGATGGAAAAAACAATGTTGGAGGAAATGAGGTTTGTATGGAAAGAAGTCAAATTAAATTAATTGGAGAGTTTAACAGAAGTAATTGATTAAAAAAGTCAATCGAGTAAAGTTCATAGACAATTACTAATTCTTAGATAATAAACAGACTTAATGTAATTTCATCATTTCCTTCTATTAATGATAGCCTAAATGATCATAAGAACCACTCAATTAATAAAATTTGAAACCAAAATCCTTGAGAATTTTATTTTAAAATGCCGGGAGTTTTTATTGTTAAATTATCCTGATCATTTTGCCAAGGATGAAATAATTAAAATGGATAATTTCATCCTAAAGGCAATTTCCTTTGGTGAAATGTATGAAATTTATCATGAAATGAATATTCAAAAGTTGATGGCAATTAAAATGGAATACCAAATACTCGATTATGATGAACTACCGACACTTTTAGAAGAAATTCTGACCTATCCTTCGCGGGATGAGGACACCAAGGTAAACTATTTTCATAAACAGATTATTCATTCGACAGACTCAAATTAATTCTTCATGGGGAACCAGCCTTATACCATTGATGATGCTGATGCTTTGCAGTGTAAAGTAGAAAATCAGACAAGTAATATCAACTATACAGCTTCAGATAATTCTTGTAACTCTACAACTCAAAGCTGTCCGAACGCTATTCAAGCCAATAAAAATACGAAAGAAAATATAAATTGTGATTTCGCAGTATTGAAAGCCTCCAAAAGCGGTAGGAATTTTGAATATTCATGGAGTAAATCGGGAGGTATATCAAAAGATGGGAACAATGATGTTAATGGAGTGTATGAAATTATTTCAGGAGATACAAAAATAGCAGAGTTAACTATTGTAAAAGATATGATGGTCGGGCCGTGCCTGGAATTTAAACATAAGGGAAAATCATGGGATATTGAAGGATATACCAAATTGGATGATAAGCAGATTACAATAAAATTGCCTGTACCCAAACCCAAGGTATTATCGGTACAATATTTTCTTCCCTCAGATTTCTCTGGGAAAGATTATAGAATTAATGCAATTAAATGTGGTGGCAGTCAAAGTATTCTTGTGAAATGCTATCCAGATACCGAATTGAAATTGGTCGGCAATTTCACTTTCTTTGAAGGTAATGTCTCGAAAACCACCTATACAGGCAAGGAAAAAAATAAAGTTGCCGAAAAAGAAGGTGGAATTTCATTAGAGTTAAAGAGAAATGGTGCTCAGAGCTTCAAAGTTGATTTGTTTAAATACGAGAATAGCAAAACACATGAGAAATCAGCTTATCAGGGTGATTATTCAAAATCAGCAGCTGGACAATACACTGATGCAAAAAACCAAGGTGCATATAGTAATGAAGAATTAGAAGCATTAAAGACTTTCAAGGCACTAGAAGAATACAGAACAAAATGGAATGATTTTTTTGCACTTAAAGATAAACTTTTTAGCGAATTTGATAATTCCGCAACAACTCCTATTTCTTTCAATATTACTTTTCTAAAGGCAGTATTAAATCTCACGGCAAAATGGATCGAAATTCCTAAATCCCGGTACTGCGATTTTCAATTTTCAGGTAATTTTAGCTTTTCCCCTCTTTTGTCTATTAATGTAGATTTTGATTTTACCAAATATATTACCTACATCCCTTATATCGGTCCGGTTTTAGCACTGACAGATGCTTTCCTTGAAACATTTAAATTAGGGGATCTGGCTATTAAATTTGAAATTAAAGGTCAAATTGGGCTATCCTCGAATTTCATAGACATTAGAAAACGAAAAATAGCCGATAGTACGAATAATTCAGGTATTACATTGACAGGAGAGATTGGAGTGACCCTTAGGGCCTATGCAAAAGGAAAGATCACTGTTGATAAATGGCATATTAAATGCGGAGGTGAGGCTATTGCAGAAGCAGGACTCAAAGCTAAACTTGCAGATACTGAAACAATCTACAAAGAGATCAAGGATTCATGGATTAAAAAACTTAATAAACAGGAAAAGAGTGATTTCGTGAAATTAGAAGATCCTGAAATCCGAAAAAGTCGACTCTCATTTGAAAATGGGAAAATAATTCTCACCCCTAAGATTGGATTCTCAGGATTGTTAATTTACACCATCGCATATGCCCAAGCAGCATGCAGTATTACGTCGAATAACAAGGATGCTCCTCAAATATTCGAACAGTCTGGATCAGGATCACCTTTAATAATTACCGACACTAAAAATCAGGTAACACATGGCGTTTCTTTTGAATCTGGTTCAAAAGAAGAAAAGGTACATACAGTGCTTTTCCCGAATCCATTAATCTGGCAGCCAAAAATTAATTTACTAGGAAATTAAATAGTTTAATTGATGAACCCAACCTATTTATTAGAAGCAGTTATTTATGGAGCTAAGCATAAAATTCTAATCAATGATATTCCAGCTTCAATTGATTTAACGGGACAGCCTTTAAATTCTGAAATCTCTATTAATGAGTTCTTAATAGATAATCTATCAGAATTTACTGTTGAACTTTTCCCACCTGTTGACAATGAAACATTGTTAAAGAGGACGGAATTGCAAGTTGTTATAAAAAAAGTAATTGTTCAGAATGAGAATTTGGAATCTATTCAGATTTTCAAACATGTAAAAGACATCGATGCAATGACAGACCTACCTTCATACAGGTATTCGGAAAAGTTTAATGTGGATATCGATTCGAGAAGACCACCCTGGCTGGATAATATATTTATTGATGCCCAAAGTACTTCAACTATTGAAAAGTTTATTTCTGCTTTTCAAAATATTAGGACTTTATTTCTTAATAAACAAGTTGACCAGATTCTTAATTTATACGACAATAAATTTAAATATTTTGAGCGTTGTTATTATTTGGAAAGTGGGAATAGGAATAAGGTGACAAGAGATAAACTATTATCTACCTTTGATGATAGTAGTTTTATTATTGCACCATTTAACCTATCCATATTGCACCCAAATTTATTTGCATATGGGAAATTGATTACGTTGTTAGACAAACAAGGATATAATTATATCATGTTTTACAGTTATGAAAAACGAATATTGGTTGAATTCCCTGTTTATTTAGGAGAAACATCTGACAATACAATATCGGTGTTTTTATAACTGTAAAAAGTTTCATACCTTATTTTAAAATGAATTACTTTATTTTACTCGATGCCGCCCGTCTTGAAGACGAAATGGATACCGCCAAATCGTTGAACCCCTTCTTCGACTTGCTTTACCGTGGCCAGAGCGAAGAGACACTCGCCTCTGTCGCTCCCTATATCTTCCAGAACAAACAGGGTAGTGAATTCGACCGATGGTATTTCGAAAAAGGCTGGGGCGGTTCATGGTGTGTGCTGCTTTATTCGCAGGAGGATATGAAAGCATTGCACAAGCATTTCCGAAGGTTCCTGATGGTGAAAACCGAAGATGGGGAAGAACTGTATTTCAGGTTTTATGACCCCAGGGTATTGAGGATATTCCTTCCAACCTGCGACAAGGATCAATTGAAGGAGTTTTTCGGGCTGGTTGATTACTTTATCTGTGAGGATGAGGATCCAGGATTCGGGCTTGTATTTTCCCTGTATGATGGATTGCTAAATCAGGAAAGGATAACCAAAGAAGCGATTATGGACTTTGAGCCTCCGGCTAAGAAAAAAAGATTTTCGTTTTTCTGATTTTTGAACTTTATACAATAAATATTGGTATCTTTATATCCGTAAACTCGCATTACATTGTGTTAAGTCTTAACTTCCAATACTCCGTTAATTTTTCTTTTACAGCATGGACGCTAAGTTTTATAACGCTGAATATTAACACTTTAGGACGCAAAAGACTTAATTTCGTATCTAACTGATAATTAAGCGTTTGAAAATTATTAACGGATTATTGAACTTCAGAACAGGAAGAAAATAGATGTCCTTTTGGAATAGATCCTTTAAAACAGGTGAACATAGGGCATAGTTTTTACCGAAAGTGTGCTAATTTTAATGTTTTACATACTCATCTTAACTTCTGTTTATGGACACTTCAGTGAAAATCGGACTCGTAACCAGCGTTCAGGGTTGTGTTACGCAGGAACGCCAGATTTTGGGGAAAACCCCGGAAGAGATGGAACGGCTGCTGGGTTTTGAGAAAGGGTACCTTGGAAATGGTGCTATTATTTATGCCTTGACCAAACTGCCAAAAAACGACCAGTTTGCTCTTGCATCTTATACAAATGTACCTGCTACAAAAGAGGGTGCTATAAGGGAGAATGCTTCGCGGTTTACGGCGCAGGAAATAGAAGTAGAAGAACGGATCATGAAACACCATCCGCTCGAAAACCAAAAAAATATGTCGAGGAATCAATGGTCCGAAACAGGTATTAACAGGCTTGTTAAAGTGAGACCGGTAAATCCACCAAGGCCTCCTTCTAAATTTCCTCCCGGGGAGGGCGTAAAACAATGGGTGCTCTTAGAGAATATCGATGCTAAGGTGATTGCTGTACTTGGGTATAAGGAAAAACATATTACAGGAAAATAAACTGGTTGATTCATTGGTAAGTTAAGGTTCTTACTACTTATCCTTGACCTGTCTTTTAGCTTAAATTGTTCTATTAAAGAAATGAAGAGTTGTGCTTTTTTGAAAATAGTTATCATTAAATTTGTTCGTTATTAATGCTGAATATGAAAATATGATAATTCTGAATGCAAACGAACAATTGATTTCCCACCAGGATAATATCCGGGCTGGTTCTGTAATTCCAGGTGGTGTTCGTAAAGCATACAATCTGTATCTTGTTAAAAACAGTATCGGCAATTACATTTTGATAGTCTTTATGAAAGTGCAGTTCTTTTTTAAGAACGGTGATATGAAAGAATGGTCAGATAGCGAAAAGAATATATATGTTCAACAATGGGTAAGTTCAATCCGGAATTCATGGGGCAATAACCGGGTTATAAAAACATTACCAGACGGTAAGACAGTGAAAATTGATTTTCGTTTTAAGACACAGATTGGTGGCTTTATGCTGGATCATTGGGGAATTACAGTCACAAAAATCCCCGCCGGAACTTTCAAGCAGAGTAGTGTGGGATTAAAATCGAAGCGTGTCACTTTAGATAGTGAAGATATTTCATACGTAAATAAAGGATTTGGACAAAAGCAGAGAGGTGCGGTACATGAATTTGGACATATGCTGGGCCTTAACGATGAATACCAGGATTCCAGCAATTACTCAACTCAATACTCATCAGTCATGAATCGTGGTGAAATGATAAATTTACGTCAAGATTCATTCTATATTAAATGGTTAGATAAAGTTCTTAAAGAAAAAAACAGTCCATGAAGTCTATATTTTTAATCTGCTTTATTTTAGCAGTTTTATGTTTAATAGGATGCAAACAAAAAACCATGAACGAAATAAATAGTATGTGGCAGCTGGTTATTAACAGTAATAATAGCTCTGATGAAGCCTTGAATATCAAAAAATTAAGGGATTACCTTCAAAATCATGAAGTACCCATTAAGACTATATTGTTAGATGATAAGGGTTCAGCTTTTGAATACAATTCTTTCGAGGGGGACATTAAGACCATCCAGGAAGTGCAAATAATCTTTTATTATAAAAACAAAGAATTTAAGCCGGATAAAGATTGGCATCCAAAAGAAATAAATAACTTATTCAACCTTTATCTGGAATAAGCTACACAGAAACCAGACAATGAACTACCCCAATTCAATTGTCGTGGTAAAAAACTATATTTCCATGAGAAAAATAATATACCTCTCATTAATTATTTTAACGCAGATAACGCCGTTTAGCGCCTATTCTCAGGATTCCGATATCACCAAAGCCAAACAAGCCAAGGATCGTTTGGTATCAGTAATTGACAAAATCGGGAAACTTGATAATGAGATCAAAACAGTGTATTATATTAATGTATCTTCATTTCAGGAATATGATGAACGATTGAAAAAGGTTAAACTTATTCTGAATGATCTGGATGGTAGTGAAAAGGAATTCAACGGATTATCGCAAAACAACAAGACGGAAAAAGATTATTATATTAAACTGGCATATATTGATTTGGTTGCGTTATCAATATATTCCCAAAGGGAAGAGTATTTTGGCTTTCTGAAATTTTCTCAACGCCTTGATCCGATTCTATACAAAGACAATATCACTCTATATAACAAAGACTTTTCTGATTGGGAGAATCTTGAAATCAAACATCTTAGCAATGCACTATCAAAAGTACGCGTGATTAAAAATTATGATCCTCTTAATTACGATGCCAGAATTATTACATCGATACTAAACTATTTTGATAAAAATAATGATCTTGCTATACAGTCACTAAAAGAGGATATCCGATCCATTGATTCTCTTAAGGTAAAAAGTATTGGGATTGAGGAAACTGTCGAGGCAAACAGGAAGTTGGGTTTTTTATATTCCTGGCTCGCTTATATACAACTCGAAAACAATATGGAAGACCAGGCTATTGAGACACTCAGGAAAGTAAGTATGTTTCCTGAGTCAGAGCTGAACCTTACCTGGGCGAAAAATGCTTTGAAAAAAATTAATCTTCATAAAGTTAAAGGATATGATTTAAAAAACGGTAAGGTTGAATTTCCAAAATCAACTGTAAGCTGGAATGCAGATACCGTTGAATTTACATATAATGGAACGGAAAAGAATGGCTTAAAGATCGTTACGACACCAAGGTCTGTTAATTGTTCTCCTATGGAATTGATTGCACTTCTTAAGAGCAGCAATTATAAACTGATAGCCATTGAGAACCAACCTTATCAAAAGGCTTTCGAAAGTTTAAAACAGTCTGTTATAAATCAAGAAAAGGCACCTTACAAAGACCCCAATTCGATATTTGTAAAGATAGATGCCTCGAATAAAGGTTTTAGCGAAAACAATCTGGAGCTTTATTATAACCGGTTTAATGACGCACTATCCGCCTTAAATTCCTATTATACTGCATATACGGGATGGAATAACCTTGTAAAAAGCAATCCAAAGAATATTTTCTACCGGATATACAGGATCAAATCAAATCTGGGAATTTACTATATTTCAAAACATTATGATACATTCATATCCTTTCTTGACTATTATAGGATTGACAAACATAATATTCCTCAAAATATTGTGTCAGAGATTCAGAACATTTTTAATGGAAAACAGATTGACGAAATAAGCGAAGATTTCGTATTTCTCGGAAATCTGGCACCTAATAATATTTTGGCGATTTTGACTAGGATGGAGGTATTAATGTACACGGAAAGTGCTGATGTAGCTTTAAGCGGTATAAAAGATTTAGAATTAGAAATAGATGAAAATGCAGAAATACTGGGTATTGACCCAAAATTGTATATCAATTTGTATAATACACATTTGTATTTCGAAATGCGCAATTGGAAAGAATATTACCTTTCACTACAACGGATTAAAGAATATAATAATAATAATAATAATAATGACATAAATGAATGGATAAAATCTTTACGTTCCAGGCATGAGTTCTTTATGAAAGAGGAAAGTTATTCGGCAAATGCAAATACCAGAAAATTCACCCGTTTTATCCCTGAAAACTTCCCTGCACCTATATTTTTTCCGGTATCAATTGATCTGACACAGACTGGCACTCCCCCTTTTGTAATTGCAGATAATGAAGATTTATGCAAGTCCAGTATTAGTTCGCAATACTTCAGGTTAGCGATCCCTTCTTGTGTTGATATGACCAATAACGCCGATTATATAAAAAAATCACTTGCAGATATTTTTTATACAGCTTTTTTTGAGACTAACCGATTCAACCTGATAGATAGAAATGAGATTGAGAAAACTGAAGATGCAGGTGCTAATGAAATCAGGAAAGATACCTCGCAAGCAAATCAGCACATGATCGGTAAAGTGCTACAGATTAATGAATTGGGTTCATTGCAGAAAAGAAAGGATAGTGAGTATACTAAATCGAGGAGCGACGCTGTTTTAGAGATTAAAATAACTTCTGACGCTAAAAATGTTAAAAATGATGCTGGCAAAATAGTGATAGATTACCGCGTAGTTCGCTATTATAGGACGATTTCAACTGAACCGGTCGTACTTATAGCTGGTACAAAAGAAATTTCCTATACCTTTAATAAATCTGCTGAATCACTCTCTTTTTCCAGACAGGATGTGAATGACATTACACTGGAAATAAAAAATAAGTTTCCAAATCCGGAAATTCGGGATGATTTGAAAATAATAAGTAAACGAGGAACAATTATAACCGTGAACGCAGGGAAAAACGACAATATTATCTCCGGGATGCTCGGATTTGTTATAAAGGTAAATAAGGATGTTAATGAAAATAAATCAATATGTTACAGGGCTGAATTTCAAGTGACAGAAGTTTTTCAGGATTCATTTAATGCTATCTTATATGGAATTGAACCTGAAGATAAATTGATTATATCAACAATTAAGGCAGGGGAATTTGTAAAGATGAAGTAATATTAGTACCTTACAATGCTTATATTATGAAGTAGTTTTTCAATGTTAGTCATACCCTGGAGCAAAAAAAATCATATTTTGCGGATTTGAGAACACATTTTACCTTTATATGCATAATTGTAGATAAATTGGCTTAATTTCGAATTCAATTTGAAAATAATCAAATGATTTTGATTTCTGAATTGTAAATAAACAAAAGAATTATGGAAAGCTTTTCGGATTTCGAGAATATAATTAAAGGTAGTGACTTTGAGGGAGAAATTTTACACATGTACCAGGACTCAAAAGGATATGTTACTGTAGGTGTTGGTAATTTGTTATCAAGTAAAGAAGATGCTCAAAATCTTCCTTTTGTGAATAGGTCGACAAAAAAACCGGCGAGTAAAGATGAAATCAAAAACGATTATGATAAGGTAAAAATTGCCCCAAAAGGATTTAGGGCAGAGCATTATAAAAAATATACCCAACTGGAACTTCAATCACCTGATAGTAGTAACCTATTAAAGAAGCGGATAGTTGTTTTTGTTAGAGAATTAAGGTATAACTTTTCAGAATTTGATGATTACCCAAGATCCGTACAACTAGGACTTTTAGATTTGGCTTTTAATTGCGGCACTAATAAATTGGTAACTAAATTTCCAAACTTCAAGAAAGCAGTGCAAAATAAAGATTGGATTAAAGCAGCCAAAGAGTCGCACCGCACAGGTATTAAACATAGCCGTAATTCAACGGTAAGTAACTGGTTTCTTGAAGCTCAGAAAGAAGAAAAGAAATAGATTTTGCATTAATGAGCAATTTATTAATTTTTTGGTTTAATAGCCCGACCCTCTGGGTCGGAAGCAAATAAAAAAGTCATTTTGATACCTCGAGGCTCTGCCTCGGGGTCATTCATTTGCATTTTTCTCTCTCTTTTCGAAACATATAATTGAAGGAAAATAAGTGGAAAGTTTCCATTATTCCGGCTTAACAATTATTGTATACGTTAGTCATCATCGATTATTAATAGAGGCAGTAGTTGTGGCATTTGACCTGAATTTTATCCATTAAGCCCTTTTCCCCAAAAAAGAATACTAAACTGAATAAAAAAAAATCTCACTTAAACGGATCATTTTTTTTAAAAATCACTTATATTTGTTACTCATTCTTTTATTCATTGACTATCAAAACTGTAATCTTATGAAAAAACTTATTTTTATACTTGCTTTTTTGTTCATTAATATGTTTCTTACTGCTCAGCCAAGTATTAGTCCGGTAGTATTAAATTCAGTTGGAGGATCAGTCCAATTGTCTGGAGGCGGATATCTTGCTTGGTCTGTTGGTGAACCAGTTATTACTCCTATCTCATCTGTTAATACCATTATTTCGCAAGGCTTTTTGCAAACATGGCCAGCATCTAGTTCTTTTAAAAACCTGTTACTTACTTTATATCTTGAAGGCCTGTTTAATGGCTCAAATATGAATAAGGCAAAGAATGTCGCAGGAGATCAATTTTCAGGTCTTACAGCTGATCAAATAACCGTTGAACTGCATAACAGTGTTTCTCCATTTGCTTTGGCAGGCGGGCCATACACCGTGAATCTGGAAACAGACGGGTCTGCAGTTTTCCCTTCGATTCCATCTTCCCTTGGATCGAACTATTATATAGTTGTGAAACACCGTAATAGCGTTGAAACATGGAATGCCAGTCCGATATCTTTCAGCGGGGCATCCATAAACTATAATTTTAGTTCTGCTGCTACCCAGGCGTATGGATCAAACATGAAATTGGTTTCGGGGAAATATATGATTTATAGTGGGGACGTAAACCAGGATGGAGTTATTGATTCCGGCGATTTAATTCCTGTTGACAATGATGCGGCTTCGTTCTTTTCGGGATATCTTGTGACAGATGTTAACGGTGACGGTTTGGTGAATACGGCTGATATAACAGTGATAAATAACAATAGCACCATTTTTATTGGGAAAATAACACCATAGTGCTGTTAGCCTAAGGTATTCAAAAGATGAGGCGGTCTCTAAAAATTAGAGGTGGCCTCTTTCGTGTGCGCCCGGCATGGGCGATAACTATAGGGTGCAAGACCCGAACACGCTTGGTAGTAGGGAGTGTTAGTCAAAGGCAAGGGTGTCCACCGTGAGGTGGAATCTGAAGGAAGCCGTAGGCAAAATCTCGGCCTGACGAACAGGAAGTGCATAATAAGGCTTATAAAGGGCGGACGAGTTTGCATGACAAAACGAAGTCCTATACTACCCGACCCCCTTTGGAGTAAATGCAACAGGTATATGAGAGGAAAGTTATCGTTCTTACGTGGGGAGATCTGATCATACGTTGGCGGAGGTATGCGCGAATGCCCGAGCGGCAAACGGATGCAGAGATGCAAACCGGCAAAGTCAGAAGTCAGCAGACGCCATTGTACGGATACGAATAAAATCGTAGAAGGAAGGGCAGAACGTAGAGAAGTCTTAGATTTTGTGTTACTCATGGACAAAGCGCAGAACGCAGCCAATCACGCCAAAGGGTGTGACTACCCACAAGAAGTAAGGATGGAATCCCGAGGTAATGTGGGAGAGCAGAGCTATGCCAAGGCGGACACAGGAGGGCAAGACAAGGAGCAAGTAAACACCCAATACTTACTGGAAATCATTCTGGAGAAGGGGAACCTGAATACCGCCTACAAGCGGGTAAGGAAGAATGATGGGAGCCCTGGGGTTGACGGGATGAAGACAGAATCACTTCTGTCCTACCTGCACCAGCACGGTGAAAATCTCCGGCAGAACATTTTGGGCGGTATTTACAAACCGCAACCGGTAAAACGGAAAGAAATCTCCAAGCCGGATGGTGGGGTAAGGCTGTTGGGAATTCCCACGGTAATAGACAGGCTGATACAACAGGCGATAGCCCAGGTGTTGTCACCCATTTTCGAGCAAGAATTTTCGAATCACAGTTATGGTTTTCGTCCAAATCGTAATGCACACCAAACCATAAAACAGGCTCAGGATTACATTAACGAAGGGTACAAGATTGTAGTGGATATTGATTTGGAGAAATTCTTTGACCGTGTTAACCACGATAAGCTGATGTACCTGCTATCCCAGCGGATAGCGGACAAACGCTTATTGAAACTAATACGGTCCTATCTGGAATCGGGGATAATGATCGGGGGAATAGTAAGCCCATCGGAGGAAGGAACGCCACAGGGTGGCCCACTAAGTCCGTTGTTGTCGAATGTAATGTTGCATGAACTGGACAAGGAATTTGAGGTAAGAGGCCATAGGTTCTGTCGTTATGCAGATGACTGTAATATATACGTCAAAATCAGAAAGGCAGGGCAACTAGTCATGGAAAGCGTTGGCAAGTTCATAGAAGAAGAGCTGCAACTAAAAGTCAACCAGTCGAAAAGCGCAGTGGATAGCCCAACAAAGCGGAAATTCTTAGGTTTTAGCTTTTATCATGGCAAAGAAGGCATAAAGATAAAACTACATGCCAAATCCTTAGCCAGGATCAAAACCAAGATTAAAACCTATACCAGGCGAAGCAATGGGAAAAGTATAGAGGAACGGTTAACAGACCTGGATTTTCTGATAAAAGGATGGGTCAATTACTTTAAGATTGCCGATATGCAGAAACACTGTCAGAAGCTTGACGAATGGATGCGCCGAAGGTTACGGATGTGTATATGGAAGCAATGGAAGAAAATCGGATGCCGATACGACAATCTTGTCAAACTTGGTGTCCCAGTCTCCAAAGCTTGGGAGTTGGGCAAATACAAGAAAAGGCTACTGGCATTCGTCCAATAGCCCTATTTTATCTCGCTCGCTCACCAACGCATATTTTAGCGACAAAGGCCTGCTTTGTTTCACCAATGTTTACATTAAATCCCGAAACTCTGCGAACCGCCGTATGCCGAACGGCAGGTACGGTGGTGTGAGAGGACAGTAAGGGAAATAATCCCTTACTTCCTACTCGATTTGTTCCTTGCTGCGTTACTATTCTAAAAACTAAAAATGGACTTAAACACCATCTATGTGTTTGACAAGGGCTACAATGACTATAAAGCATTTCAGAAGTTCAGCCGCAACAATACAGGATTTGTAGCACGTATCAAAGACAATGCTGTTTTTGAATCGGTATCAAAGAATGAAATAGAGGAACATATTCATTCTAGCGTTCTTGAAGATGAAATAATTGAACTAACAGCTAAAGACGGTGAAAGCACAAGCAAGCTCAGAAAGATAAGATTTTACGATAGGGCACTTAAAAGAGAATTTGAATTTTTAACAAACCTGTTTGAGATGCGCACCGATTTGGTCGCCGCCATATACAAACTACGTTGGCAAATCGAGTTACTTTTTAAACAGTTGAAACAGAACTTTCCTTTGAAATATTTTCTGGGAGACAATCAAAACGCCATAAAAATTCAAATCTCTTGTGCTTTAATCGCAAATCTACTCATGACGGTTATTCAAAAACAATTTAAAAGAGGTTGGACATTTTCTAATCTTGTAAATTTTTATAAAATACACCTGCTTAATTACATTCATCTTCTGAGTTTTCTGGAGAATCCAGATAAGGATTAGCAGAAATCATAGACTCAAGTTTAGAACAGCGTATTAAAATGACTGGCATCTTATAAAATTAGCTTTGAAAATGCGGTGCCTATATAAAATCACAAATTGGATTCACAAAAAGCCTATGAATAAAGAGTTCTATGCCTATAAATTACCAACGCAATTCTATACTACAGCCAAATCATACTACAATGAAGACAACTATGTATATTTTAAGAAGGGCTTGCTTTTCAAAAAGGATAAAATACAAAATAATTTGACCTGATAATTAGATAGTTATGCTCAACCTAAAATTGTTTTGTGTTTTTATCGGACAATAATGGTTCCAAATTAGGATTCACAATTCAACAGTTGTAGTTAAAATCTGAATGTAAATTTGAATATAAAAATAAAAAACCAATTACAATCATTTGATTAATAAGTGGTTATTGTAATAGTGACCCCGATAGGATTCGAACCTATGACCCGCAGCTTAGAAGGCTGCTGCTCTATCCACTGAGCTACGAGGCCGGATTTAGCGGCTGCAAAGATATAAAAACATTTCTTATCGCGGACTTA
>Ga0335397_10000813_pt1 | contig 41804 bp, 33 predicted proteins | sample MAT04_FD_205740 | JGI IMG/M metagenome (GOLD analysis project Ga0335397, IMG submission 205740) | Freshwater microbial communities from Lake Fryxell liftoff mats and glacier meltwater in Antarctica - MAT-04 (spades assembly) (version 2) ... | reverse complement strand
ACGCGACAGCGTTTGTACGTCGACAGGTCGTCGATCTGCGCGAACTCTTTGCGATGGATCACCGCCTCACTCAGCGGCACGAGTGGCCAGCCGTTGTTGCTCATGGACGGCCTCCTTTGCGCTGGGTTTTCCTGGCGGTCTTCTTGGTCGGCGCGGCCTTCTTCCGCCGGGCCGGTTTTGACTCGACGGGTGCGGCGGCCAGTTCGGCTTCAATCGACTCGATGGTCGGCAGACTCGATTGCAGCTCGCGCGGCAGGGCGCGGGTCAACTGATACTCGGAGACGCCGATCGGGTTCTGCATCCCCCGCAGCGCGTATTCCGCCTCGATGCGGTTCTTGTCCTGACAGAGAATCAGGCCGATGGTCGGTTCGTCGGTGGCGTGCCGCAGCCGGTCGTTCACCACGTTGAGATAGAAGTTCATCTTGCCGGCGTAGCCCGCCTTGAAGGGGCCGCGTTTCAGGTCGATGACAAGGAAGCACCGCAGCCGCAGGTGATAGAACAACAGATCGATGTAGAAGTCCTCATCCCCGACTTCGACCCGATACTGCCGCCCGACGAAGGCGAACCCCTGGCCGAGTTCGATCAGAAACCGCTCCAGGTGCTGGAGCAGCCCGGTTTCCAGTTCCCGTTCGTGGAACGGTTCGGCCAGCGTGAGGAAATCAAAGATGTACGGGTCTTTAAGAGCCTGCTGGACAAGATCGGACTGCGGGGCGGGAAGCTGGAGGTCGAAGTTGTTGACGACCTGCCCCCGCCGCAGATGGGCGTCGCTACCGATCATCAACCCCAGCACATTACGGCTCCAGCCGTGCGTGAGCGTTTGCTGCATGTACCACAGGCGATGCTGAAGGTCTTTCACTTTCGAGAGCAGGACTGCATGATGGCCCCAGGGAACGAGCCACAGCAATGAGCGGTCGCTGCCGTCTTGTGGCGCAGGCGTGCTCTTCTTCACTTTTGCAACAGGCTGTTGCAAAACCGGCTCGGAGGACGAGATGGGCTGTGGGAGCAGTTGTGCCACAGGCTGTGGCACAACCTCGGCGGGACGAGGATACGCGCGCTGGAACGCCAGCATGCGTTTGATGTTTCGCTCCGAAAACCCTTTCTGTTCCGGCAACTCGTTATGCAGGTCGCGGGCCAGGCGCGGGATGACGCCCGTGCCATAACCCTCTTCTTTCTGTCGGGCGTCGATGGTGCGACCAATGTCCCAGTACAGCCGAATCAACTCGGCATTGGCCGCCAGAACCGCCCGCGACTGGGCCTGCTGGATACGGGATTTGACATCGCCCAGCAGGCTGGCGTAGTCGAACGACGTTTTTCGGAGACCACGCTTCATGCTCCGGCCCCCGCGAGTTCGGCCTTGATCTCCTCCATGATTTCGATGATCCGCCGCTCCTTGGCGAGGATGTCGTCGGCCAGTTGTTCCGGAGGGAGGTGCTCCAGCGCCGCGGCGCTGTTCGGGTTCTTCAGGTCCAGATTGCACGAGACGAGCGCGCCGTCGGCGTCGTATTTCAATACGTCCTTCGCGGAGACGCGCCAAGCGTGATCATGCTCTTTGCGCCGCTTGGCCTGGAACCACTTGATGCAGTCGGCGAATTCCTCGAACTGCAGCGGCTTGGTCTTGCTGTAGTTCTTGCGGCCGTCGGCGAGAGGCAGTTCGTAGAACCAGATGTCCTTGGTGGGGCCGGTGCGGTCGAAGAACAGGAGGTTCGTGGGGATGGCCGTGTAGGGGGCGAAGACCCCGTTGGGCAGCCGAACAATCGTGTGCAGATTGAAGTCTTTGAGCAGTTCTTCCTTTATTCGGGCGCAGACGCCGTCGCCGAACAGCGTGCCATTGGGAACGACGATGGCCGCTCGCCCGGCGTGCTCGTTTCCGGCCCGCGGCTTCCTGAGTCGGCGCATGATCAGTTGCAGGAACAACAGCGCCGTCTCACTGGTCTGCTTGTCGGCCGGGAAGTTCGTGCGGATTCCGGCTTCCTCTTCGCCGCCAAACGGAGGATTCGTGAGGATCACGTCGACCTGATCGGCGGGACCGAGTTCCGTGATCTTCACGGCCAGGCTATTGCCGTATTCGATGGCCGGCGCGTTCAGGCCATGCAGCAGCAGGTTCATCTGGGAGAGCATGTACGGGAGCGGCTTGGCCTCGCCGCCCCGGATGCTCTTGTCCTGCAAGACCTTCCTGTCCTGGACCGTCTGGCACTGCTTTTCGAGGTGCGAGAACGTCTCGGCCAGAAAGCCACCGGTGCCGCAGGCGGGGTCGAGAACGATCTCGCCGAGTTTTGGGTCGGTCACCGCCACCATGAACTGAATCACCGGACGCGGCGTGTAGAACTCGCCAGAGTCGCCGGCGGCGTCCCGCATTTCGCGGAGCATCGACTCATACAGCCGGGCAAGAGTGTGGATTTCCTCCGTCGAATCGAAGTGGATGCCGTCGACGAGATTGATCACATCCCGCATCAGGTAACCGGAAATCATCCGATTGATGACGCCGTAGAACACCGTGGCGATCACATCCCGCCGCCGGTCGCCATTGGTCGACTGCAAACCCCGAAGGTAGGTCAACAGCCCCGCCCCGCGTTGTCCATCCGGGCGGACCGCTTCTTCCTGGTTCACAAAGGCGATCAGCTCGTCGCCAGAGATTCCGTCCTTCTTCGCTGCCCAGTCCCGCCAGCGGTACGGAGCCTCGACGGCAGGCTTGTACTTCTTGCCACCGATCGATGCTTCGGCCTCCCCCAGCTTCTCGCGGTCGTCGAGAAACTTGAGGAACATGATCCACGTCAACAAGGGGAGGCGATCCAGGTCGCCGTTGAGCCCCTTGTCTTTTCGCATGATGTCGCGAGCGGATTTGATCAAGCTTCCCAATTGCTGCCCCGTCGTTTTAGGGGTGTCAGCCGTCTTGGCTTTCTTCTTGGCCATCGTGGTCAAATTCTCATCTGAGGTTGCTGAAGCACATCGGTACGAACCAGATCATGGGACTATCGTTTGTGCGAGGTGGCGAAACATGTCTGCGTGCGCCAGGAAGTAGTCCCGTGCCACGCCAGCTGCCGGTGCCGCAAGGAACGCAAAATTCTTGGTTTGGGGCGTCCCGAGCAAATCTGCCACGCGATATCCCTGCGTGACAGATTTAGGAGCGAGATAGTGATTTGCAGCCAACTTGAAATCGTGGATGCATTTCTCTGATGAATGTGCAATTCGGTTGCGAAGGAGAACAGCCCTCTTCAGTTCATCCCGGCACTGTGTGATCTTAGATGCGTAAGGCTCACCGCTCTTGAAGAAGACCTTCGCACGATCAATCACCGTATTCGGGCTGGTCCACGACATGTAGTCCGATGACGGATCGTAAGTCGGCTTGCCGCTCAACACCTGATAAGCATGCGTGAGATCGGAGCATCGTCCTATCCGCAGATGGGGGGCGTTACCACCAGACGGCTTCGCGCCGGCGAGAAAGCGGACCATTGAATCTTCGAGGAACGTCTCCCATTGAGCACAAAGCCCCAAAAATGCAAGCTCGATGATTTGCCCGACGTTTTCCACATGTAATGTCGATCCAGTGCCCGCCCCTTTGACTGCCGCGAGAGGGCGCACTGCCAGAACCAGCTTCTCAGCAGCAGAAATGCGTTTGACGAAGTCATTGCGAACGCGGTCGACTTTAGCTGCTCTTCCCATTCCGAATTCCTCTGCGCCTCAGGCCGCCGCGTACAACAGGGTTTGAAGTTGCATCACGGCGTGACGCAACTGATCGACGCCGCCGAAGCGGGTCGCGATCTCCAGCACGTTTCCGTGCGTGCTGATTGGCGGAACCTGCAGGACGTCGGGGATGACGAACTGGGCAGTTCCATGTTCGGTGTATTTGTCGAGCAGTTCGTCGAGGATCTGGCGGGCCTCGGGGCCGAACTGATCGAAGAACGCGGGCTGTTCCGACCGCAGGCGCTGCGCCCGTTCGCGCCGTGTGCGGAGCGGGGCGTTGAACGCCAGGTGACAGATCAGGTCGAGCGGATCGGCGTCGGGCTGGTTGGCGGACTCAGCCAGGTGATCAAAGTCGATGCCCCGTTCGGCCAGGCGGTCAATGATCTCGCTGCGGCGCTCCGGGTCGGCCCATTCGCCACGCAGTTCGGCGGCGTTGCGGTACAGCGTGCGGACTTTGTCCGCCGTGTAATCGGTGAATTGGACGACGCGGAGCTGGGTACCGTCCGGGTCGAGCTCGTAAACGAGGTGTGCCGCGATCTCGACCTGGCCGCCATCGAAATAGAACTTCTGTCGGCCGCCTGGCGGCTCATCATCGGGTGGCAATTCGCCATCACCGTCGTCGGCCGCTGTTTCGTCTTCTGGTGTGACGACCTCTTCCTCGCCCGCCGGTTCCCCTTCTTCGTCGATCACCTGCTGAGTTTCGATGGACGGATCTCCGTCGAAATCGGGGTCGGCGAACAGCCGCGTCGCCGAACCGGTGTAATCGAGGATGCTGAAAAACAGCTTGCCGTAGTCGTCGCGAACCCGCGTACCACGGCCGATGATCTGCTTGAACTCGGTCATCGAGTTGATGATCCGCACCAGCACGATGTTCTGGACGGTGGGAGCATCAACACCCGTGGTGAGCAACTGCGAGGTCGTCAGGATGACGGGGGTGCGGCGCTCCAGATCCTGGAAGTGGCTGAGATGCCCACGGCCGATGTCACCCTCGTCTGACGTGACGCGACAGACATAATCGGGGTGGTCCTGCACGATGTCAGCGTTCAGATTGTTCAGTTCCCTTCGCATCTCATCGGCGTGTTCCTGGTCGACGCAGAAGACAATCGTCTTTGCAAACCGATCGGTGCGTCGCAGGTACTCTGTCAGGTGCCGGGCGACAGCGCGCGTTCGGGCGCGGAGCGAGACTCGCTTCTCAAAGTCGTTGGTCTGGTACTCCTCGTCAGGGATTTCGCGGCCGAAGCGGTCGATGTCTCCCTGGCTAGGCCGCCAGCCGGCGGCATCCCAGGTCGTGACGATGCGGTGAACGCGGTACGGTGCCAGGAACCCGTCGTCGATCCCCTGCCGCAGGCTGTAGGTGTAGATCGGGTCGCCGAAGTAGTTGTAGGTGTCGGCATTGTCTTCACGACGTGGTGTGGCCGTCATCCCCAGCTTTGCGGCTGGGGCGTAGTAATCGAGAATCTCGCGCCAGTTGCCGTCGTTGCGGGCGCTGCCGCGATGGCACTCGTCGATGATGATCAGGTCGAAGAAGTCCGGCGCGTATTCCCGGTACAGGCCTGGACGGTTCGCGTCACGGGCAATCGACTGATAAGTCGAGAAGTACATTTCCCGACTCTGAATTGCCCGCCCGTTCTCAATCTTCCAGCGAGCATCGCCAAACGGCGCAAACGTTTTGTCCTTTGGATCGTCAATGAGGATGCTTCGATCCGCCAGATAGAGAATCCGGGGCCGGCGATGTTCCCCTGTCCGATTCCACCGCGCCGACCACAACTTCCAGCAGATCTGGAAGGCCACAACGGTTTTGCCGGTGCCCGTCGCCATCGTCAGCAGCACCCGCGGGTCGCCTTGGGCGATGGCCTGTACGGCCCGGTTGATGGCGATTTCCTGGTAATAACGAGGCGACTTGCCGCTGAGATGGTACGCAGGTGAAAGAACCTTTTCGGCGACTTCGGCCGACAGCGACTCGGTCGAAGTGAGCCGCGCCCAGAGTTGTTCGGGCGTGGGAAACGCATCCAGCTCCCGTTCCAGGCCCGTCGTGAAGTCGAATTCAATAATGCCGTGACCGTTGGTGGCGTAGGCGAACTTCAGTCCGAGAATCTGCGCGTAGTCCTTCGCCTGCTGAAGCCCTTGGCCGGGCGTGGAGTAGGTCGGCTTGGCCTCGACGACGGCGATGGCCACGTCGGGACGGTATCGCAGGATGTAATCCGCCCGCTTGCCAGGGCGGCGACGACCCCGCTGACCAGTCACGACAATCCGTCCGTCCGTGAACGTGACCTGTTCGTTGATGCGGTACGGATCGCTCTCCCACCCGGCGGCCTGCAGCCGCGGGACGACATATCGTCGGCAAGTATCAGCTTCATTGGGCATGGTCACATCCGCCGGGCTTCAGCTTACGGGTTAAGCACCTGATCGATGAGTTGGTTAATTTGTGACGAGTCGATGCTTCCGTTCGCTTCGTCCCGCGTGATGATCAGCGTTCCATTCTTGCCGCCTGCTTCCGTGATTTCGTTGGCCTTATACCAGGCCAGCTTCTCCTTCCAGCGCCGGAGGTAGCGGGGCACATGCAGCATCCCGCAGTGCTCCCAGTAGAAATTCAGGCCCGATTCCGCATCCTCGATTGTGAAGTCGGGATACTTCGTGACCCCAGCGATGGTCAAGGGCTGCTCGTAGCTATAATCGATGTTTCGTCGCGCCAGATGGTCCGCGATGATCACCTCGGACTTCGAGCGGACCATTTCGCCGCGCGCCGTGCGGTGAATTAGGTTCTCTTCGAAGAAGCGGCCGTCGACGTTGATCGGGGATGGGGCGGCAAATAAATTGGTCAGCCGCCTGGCCGTCTCAGACCGATCATCGGAGGAGTACTTGCGCAGTTCACCGCGCGGCCCCTGATGAAGGATCACAATCCGGTCCTTCTGCCGCGTGAGAGCCGTGTAAAGCAGCTCGCGAGACAGGAGCCGACACGGATTCGGCAGGACCAGAAATACGGTTCCGAATTCACTGCCTTGGGACTTGTGGACCGTCAGCGCGTAGGCCAGTTCGAGAATCGGGTTGCCTTCTTCCCCGAAGTCCCGGCTGGTGAAGTCGTACTTATGCCCGGGCTGCGAGGCGAACTCGACCTCCAGCTTCCAACGGAAGTCCGGGGCACCATTTCGTCTGAAATATCCAATCGCCATCCCGATTTCGCCATTGGCGATGTACGGGTCATCCTTGGCGGGATACACCTTGCGATGTTGATTCCAGTAGAGCTTGGGATCGGTGTTGACCAGGTTGATGACCTTGTCACCATAGACGATCTCTTCCGGCCCCATCGGTTTCGGGTATTTCCGGTTCCGCTCCTTGCGGCAGGCGTCGATCATTTCCTGCCGGAAATGCTTGTGAATCAGGCGGTTCAGGTCGGGGACGCCGTGCGGCCCTGAACGCACAGGGGCCAGGATCTGCCAACCCTCGGCCGTTTCGGCGGCCCCGGGCTTGTCGGGATACTTGGGGTTCCGCATGTTGAAGAACCGCATTTCATTCCACGGCTCGCCGCCGAGTTTCCCATCAAATCCAGCAATATCATCCCGGCCGCTGAGTTCCAGTTCGTCGACAAGGATGTCGATCAGCTTCTCGCGCATCTCCTCGGCGGAATCCCATTGGACGAATCGAACATGCTTGCTTTCGCCGGCGCTGACGACCTTGTCGAACACGTCATCCTCGCCAGGGGCGATGGGCGATCCGCTGAACCATTCTGCCAACTGCAGGTCTTCCCGCTCCTCGCCCGCCTGGCGGCGACGAATCGTTAACTCCGCGTAGCCGGGCGAGACGCGTGGGAATTTCTCGAGGATGCCTTCTGGAGCCAGGTGGCGGATGATGTCGACGAACGGGCGGCCCGACCCGATCGGCGGCAACTGTCGATAGTCGCCGATCAGGATGAGTCGATGCACACCTTTGAGGGCCTGAATGAGAGCTCCGAACATTTCCTCAGTCAGCATGGACGCTTCGTCGATGATGACGGTCCGAGCTCCGACCTCGGCCGGTTTGTCGGACAGGCGATATCGCCCAGTCGATGCGTCGTAGCGATGAGGACTGAGGAATTGGGCGATGGTGAAGCCCTTGAGCTTCAGATCTTTTGTTGATTGCTCCATCCGAACACGCGCCTTGCCAGTGGGCGCGAGAAGAAGAATGTCTCCATCGGAAACCTGGGGATGCGAACAGAGGACCGACAGGAGCGTGGTTTTGCCGGTGCCAGCGGGACCGACTAGGACCGACAAGCGGGACTCCGCCAGTTCCTTGAGTGCCGCAGTCTTTTCCTGACGAGCCTGCTCTTCCAACTCGTCCGTTGCAGTTGCCCCCTTGGATTTCAGGTGCTTGTCGAGGAGTTGACGCCAATCTGCGTCGACTGGCAGCCGTTTTCCACGGATACGCTTGTCGATAGCCGTGCGGATCGTCTCCCCGATTGAGGCCAGCCGTCCCAACTGTAGCGCCGGGGACTTGTTGGCCAGCGGCACTTCGATAATGACTCCGTCAAAATCGTCCTTGGCGACGTCGATCAGATCGGAGTCGACTTCACACGGCGGCTGAAGCGGCGGGCCGCGAATCGCCAGCACCGCCTGATCCTGCGCCATGAGCGTGCTGCCATTGGTCGAGGCGTCTTCCAGCACTTTGACGCCCAGCGCCCGCACGCGTCTTGCATCGGTGCCTGCATCCAGCGCAGATGGCTCGGCAAGAGGATGTTTCTTGCGAATGACGTCGTCCGGGAAAACGCCACGGTCGACGGTCCAGACGCTGATGGGATCTCGTGTTGAATTCGTCAACTCATACAGCAGGTATGGATTGCCAAGAATGTCCTTGTCGGTGACCTCGATTCCCGCCTTGGCTCGCTCGGGCGGAACGTACAAGACGGTGGCCTGTTCGCGCGTAACCTCGAACCGACTGAGAAGCTTCAAGAGATTGCGACGCTCGTCGGGCAGGCGAGTCCACTTCTCGCGCATCGTCTTACCCAACCCCTGTGCCAGATGCGCCGGTAGATGCTTCTTCGGATCGGCAAAAACCTTGTCGACCAACGGCCAGGGATCGACGTTTTCGCCGGCCTTCTCAGCGATGGCGCGTGCGATGAAGGTTCCCAGTTCCAGACCGAAGGCTGAAAGCGCCGCGCCGAGTCCAGGGCATGGTCCTCGGGCTTTCCACAGCTCGCCTACGCGATGGTCAAGCCATTCGAGGCAGCCATCCCACGGGCCGGGAAGATCCTGCTTCGCCTTGCGCAGGGACTCGGCACATGCCAGTAGGCTGGCAATAGCCCCATCATGCGTCACATGCTGGGACGCATGGGAGAACTCCAGCAGGCGGTCTTCAGGCGAAAACGCGGCGATGTCGGCGGGATCGAAATCCGGGTCCGCTGCAGCCTTCTCGATGGCCGCGTGGTACGGCAGCAGGAACCCGTCTTTGAAATCAGGGCGGATCGAATGCTGGATGACCCGTTCCCACAGCAGCGACCGCAGTTTGTCTTCCAGGTTCTTCGTCGTGTACCGATACTCGACGCAGGGCGCGACGTGCATCACGCGGCCGACGCCTATCAGAATTCGGCGGGGACCAGCGTCTTCAACGAACGGGACCTGTTTCGCATAAAAGAAGCACAGCGACTCTTGCGGGACCAAATGGTCAGCGAAGCAATCCAGAAGTGCCTGCTGGTTCTGCCAATCCTGAATCCATTGGGTCTTGAAGCCAAGGTCAGGTTCACGCTCTGGCTGGACGTCCAGTGCGAATTACTCGCCCAGGGACTCCATCGAATCGACAAGCATCCACGAGAATGGGATAGCGGCCGCTGAAAACGGTGGATGCCGCAACTGGGTCGGCGCAAAGTGGCCGTGGCTGCCCTCAGCGTCGCGGTTGTAGGGATGGTTCTTGGTCTTGGTGAATTCAAACGGAGCCATGAAGGTCATGCGCTCATCGACGCAACAGGGCCACTGCTCTTGGGGAATCTCGTTGAGGGGTTTTCCGGCAATGGCCTTCTCGGCCGAGTCGTCCTTGTCTTCAGCAATGCGTTTGAGCTTCAGGCACGATCCATTGAGATGTGGCAGCGCGCAGACCCGACCGTCCCAAGCGGTATAATGCCAGGGGACGCGGATGGAAACGTGGCGAAGTGGAAAAGTCTGAGCCATTGGGGGCGTCCATGTTTACGGAACACTGCACACACATGTTAACCCCGCTGTTGGACTCGCACAACTGTTTCGATGAGTTTTTTGGACCCGGTCTCCCTCTGCGTCGTCCCATCAATACAAGATGACATCATGTTCCGGGATTGATCGAGCCGCTACCAGCATGGCTATTCAGTTGCCGACATCAACTCCTTCCACAACTTCCGCTGCTTCCGCCAGTCGGGGACTAGGGCAATCGGTTGGAGTTGCCGCAGGTGGATCGGATCACGGCCCTCCGTGACCCGGGACAGAAACAGGATCTCCTCCTGAATATCCGGGGCCAGCATCAGCAGGTTCATGATCTGCGTGATGCGGGCGCGTGTGACGTGCCCCAGGTGAGCAAGTTCGGAGTAGTCGGCGACTTCGCCGGCCTGGATCAGCTTGCCGAAACGAATCGCCAACGCCATTAATCGGGTCACTCGTGCCAGCCGCCCGACAGGTCGATCCGCAGCCGGGTCGGTCCCTGATTCGAGCACGCGACGGCTGCCTCGGCCACGACGCTCGAAATGGAAGTCGGTTTCAACGGTCAGTGGCTTGATCATGCTGCGTCCTCCGCGTCGGCGAACTGTTTGCCGAATTCCCGAATTCCGTTCGGATGAAAAGTGACGGCCACCTTGCCGCGAGCGCCGTCGTAGTCGACCCGTTCCACGAGCAACTCCACCACGCGGGTTTGCTCGCGCGGCGTCAGTGAGTTCCACACCGGGTCGAACCGCCCCAGCGCCGCAGCCACCTCGTGTTGATCGACCGACTTGGCGCTGATGGCGTGCATCTGCTCACGGACCTCCGTCGCCCGACGTTCCGCCCCGCGTATCCGATCCTGGAGGTCGGCCAAGCGGGCCACTGCCGGCGAATCGGCGTCACTGGGGCCAACGTGGGCGACCACGTCGCGAACGTCGGCGTTCCACCGGGCCAGCTCCCGCTCCAGGCCAACCCGTTCTGCTTCAAACGCGGCAAGTTCGGATTCGGCCTGTCGGCGGGCTTGGACAACCGTCTCCCGAACCATTTCGGGGTCGCGACCGATGGCCCGGATCTGGTCAACGACGAACCGCTCGATCTCCATTGCCGGAATCGATGGGGACGGGCAGTTTTGCCAGCCCCGCTGTTGGGCGTGGCCGCAGACGTAATACCGATACCGTTTATTTCCCCCCTTGGTGGCGTGCGTCGGCGTCATGGCTGAATCGCAGGCTACGCATCGGAGCAGCCCCTTGAGCAACGCCCCGAACTTGTTGCGGACCTCAACCCCGCCACTTCGGCCATTCCGCCGAAGCAGCGCCAGCGCCCGTTCCCACACGTCGCCGCCGATGATCGCGGCATGCTCGCCGTCGTGGACTTCGTCCTTGTACCGCAGCTTGCCCGCGTAGGTGACGTTGGTCAGCAGCTTGTGCAGGCTTTTCTTCGTGAACGGCTTCCCGCCCCGCTCGATGCCTTTCCGCGTGGTCCACCGCTTGTTGCTCCAGCCGCGTGCATCCAACTCCTGGATCACCGCCATCAGGGACTGGTGTTCCAGATACAGTTCGAAGACCGTGTGGACGCGGGTCGCCTCGTCGTCGTTGACCGTCAACTTCGAGCCTTTGGGGTCTACGTCGTAACCGAGGAGCGGCATCCCACCCGACCATTTCCCCTTTCGCCGGGTGGCGGCGATCTTGTCCCGCGTTCGTTCTGAGATGATTTCCCGCTCGAACTGGGCGAACGACAGCAGCACGTTCAACATCAGTCGGCCCATCGAGTTGGCCGTGTTGAACTGCTGCGTGACCGAGACGAACGAAACCCGGCGTTTTTCGAATGTCTCGAGCAGCCTGGAGAAATCGAGCAGCGACCGGCTGAGGCGGTCAACCTTATAGACCACCACGCAGTCGACCTTTCCGGCATCAATGTCCGCCATCAGCCGTTTCAAGGCTGGCCGGTCCATGTTGCCACCGGTAAATCCGCCGTCGTCGTATTGGTCGGGGATGATCTGCCAGCCTTCCCCTTCCTGGCTGCGAATGTAGTTTTCGCCCGCATCGCGCTGGGCGTCGAGCGAGTTGAACTCTTGTTGGAGCCCATCTTCCGTGGACTTGCGGGTGTAGATCGCACATCGGACCGATGGCTTGGTAGGCGTCGTGGCGCGGGGTTTTGTGCGGGTCATCGCTGGTCCTCCTTCCGCAGGCGAAAGAAGAGGAAGCCGTTGGTGTGCGTTCCGGTAATCTGCTTGGCGACCGCGCTCAGCGACCGGTAGACCTCGCCCTCGTATTCGAACCCGCTGGCCAGCACGCGGACCTGCAGCGTCTGCCCCTTGTAGTCGCGGGTGAGGACCGTGCCGGCGAGCGGAAGGCGACCGTCGCCCGAGAATTGAACGGCGGCTGTGACCGTGCGATTCTCATTGGGTGATTCGGCGGGCTTGGCCTTGGGCGGTGACATCCGAATGTCCGCATCATTCGCCAGTTCTTCCGCCCGTTGGCGGGCACGTTCCGACAAGCCGCCTTCCGCCGTGGCCTGCAACCGCCACGCGATCCGTTTCACCAGCCAGGCCTTATTTCCTGTGCGGGTTTCGTCACCGAAGACCTCGGCGTACTTCGACCGCAGCTCCTTCACGGTCATCCGCTGGAGTGCGGCGACCTCTTTTCCGACGTTGATCGACATGCGTCTCTCCTTGTGGGGGTTCTCGAAAACCGTTAACCGTGGTGACCACTGAGCACGGTCTCCGCAGGAACCTCAAGGCATGTCTTGGTCCCGTCGGCCGACTCTTCGTCGCTCCAGACGATCCGGTGGCGAAGCCGCAAAATGGCTGCCGCGAAAATCGTCGCGAGTTCCGTGAGACGCAGATCTTCCGGGGCGGGGTCGTCGTCGGGTGGGCGCATAGTGTCTCCGGCGTGGTGGCCAATCACGGCCAGCGGGGACCGACCAGGCAGTGGCCTGGGGGTGGGGAAGGTCTCGGGGGCGAATTCATCGCCCTATCCGTAGAGCTACCCGATGCCGGTTCGAAGTGACGAAACCAGGGTCCGAAAGGGACCGGGTTGTTAACTCCGAGAGGGGTGTTAACGCGAGAGTCCGAGAGTTTTGGGCGGAGATTCCGGGGTCCGGGAGCGACCATCCGGGTGCCTTCCGCAGCCCGGTCGGACTCTCACGAAACAGAGAGCGCCGGCATGGCGGGTGAGGCGACGCAACGTCTTGCGGAAAAGGCGAAAACGAAAAAACGCCGGGAGGCGAACCTCTCGGCGTTTTCCGTGAACTGGTCTGTACCGCGATTCCGCAGTACAGAAATGAGCTCCCCGATTAGGACTCGAACCTAAAACCTAGCGGTTAACAGCCGCTCGCTCTACCATTGAGCTATCGGGGAGTGTCACGCGATTGTGTTGCGGACGCTCGCGGAATTGGCACTCTTACTGACAAATACGCGGTCTCAACGTAACATCGGCCATTTGAGATTTTCTCAAATGGTCGAATTGCTTGAGCAAGCGTTTCCGTCAGTTCAGAGCCATGTCATCCAACTCGCAACGCCAAATGTCATATTGTATTCGGGCGTTTGTTGCAAGTCTGAGTCCGAAAATCTTCTGCTGCGCCTAATAGGGTGGGGGAGCGAAGATGGACGATGATCGACCAACCGCGCGAACGGCTTATGCCGAGCGTTCCACCACGAGGATTGCCGGGATGGGGACTGAGACCCCTTTCACGGAAATGGGGATGGTGGGCCAGTCTTTGGCGGGGGTCAGAATTTCCGCCCCAATGGCCGTCACCACGATGCTGTCGCCCGTCATCACCGGGCCGACGGAGGGGTGCCAGAAGATCGGCACGCCGGCGGTTAGACGGTATTCGCTGGACGGATTCAGCGGCACGCAGCCCGACTCAAATTCCATCACTTCGGCCTGGTCGGCACTCCGCCATTCATCCGCCGCGCCGTGTTTCTCGTAGATCCGTTTGACACGATTCCAGACTTCAAAGAGTTCCCAGTCGGCCTGCGAGAAGTACATGCCCGTCGCCAAGACAAGTGCGGCTTTCTCGAAGGCCTCCAGCAGTTCCGACGACGGGTTCTCTAGGCATGCGGTCCGCACGGCACCGACATGTAGTCCGCGGTAACGGCCGACCACGCTCACCGAACAAAAACTGCGCACCGCGGTGTCCGCCGCCCGCCAGTGGCGATACCGCAAGGCCCGGCCATCGGCCAGAATTTGTATCTTCTCGGGGGCGATCTGATGCTTGATCAAGCGATGGGCGATTTCGCCGGCGATCTCGGCTTCCGTACGGCCGGGCGTGATTCCGCGTAAGGTCGCTTCGACAGCATGAGCAACCAGACGGCCACCCTGACGCAACCGCACGGTGTCGTAGGCGGCCAATGGTAATCGCATATTGAACAATCGCGGACCAACATCCATCGCTCCGGGGAAGGGACTGTCGCAGGCCACTTTCCGGCCACGACACAAGTCGCTTAACAGGACCGAGCGTGGCTCCGTCCATGATCGTTCTTTGAGCTGAAATCCGAGATGGGGCGCCTCGAAATCCAGAACTTGTGGCGTATCGATGTTATTGCAGACGATCACCCGTGCATCATGCGTAATGAATAACGCCGCAGATGTGCCGGATGAACTGCAGACGCGGAACTCGCCGCCGGCTGTGAACCAGGAGAGGTTCGCCGGTTGCTGCAAGAGGAGAGCGTCGTAATGTTCCTGTTGAAGAAAGTCAATGACCTGCTTGTGTCGGCGGGCGACCTCATCCATACGTTCGGAATCGATGACGGCGAACTCAGCGGATGACAGGGGCTCCGACCGATCCAACAAAATGGTCATCGTGTGTGATTCCATTCAATAAGGAAGATTTCGCGGTCAACCTCAGCACACAAAACTTAACCGAAGCAGGCGTCCGACCGACGCTCGGATCTCAGAATTCACATCGGGTTGTGACGCATCGCGAGTTATCATGACCTACTTCAGCATCGACTCGAATTGAAAAGCTGGCAATCAACAATCAGGGTCAACAAGAATCCACGAACGCGGCCCAAGACGCGGAAAGGATCACTCAGAAGGGCGTTTCGTATAGAAAGATACCACCGTAAACTGCGGAAGCCTAGCCCCTGCTCGGAAAATTCACGAAACTGAATTGTGAACGGGGTGGTCTGAAACTCATTCTGAGGCAATTCTTCCCGTCACAGGGGGCTGTGTGGCTTGCGGATGTTGACTCCTCGGGATTGGTTGAACAGCGAATTGGAACGTGATTTATGGCGCGACAGGAAGCTGACCGCGAAGACCTCTGGGCGGAAGCCGTGGCACTCACATCCCGCGCGGAGCTTTTGATTGCCGGCCGAGCGGAGCCGGTGCTGGTCGGCAGTCGTGCGAACGGCTGGTGGTCGGTTTACTTCGGTCAAGACGTGATGTTGCAATTCACCGTCGCGGGGGCCTTGCGGCGTGCTTATCGACAGGGGGATTTGTTCCGCACCCAAGGTTTAACGCTGGCCCGTCTTCAACGCCAACGGACCGCCGACGAAACTGTTCTCTTGCGTCACGATCTCGATCCAATCGAACTAGTGGAGTTCCGTCTTTGGGCACACGCGGAACTCACGCAATTGCACGCCGCGATTTTGGCCAACACGATCACGGTCCAGCGTTTCACCGTGGAAGACGGAGTTGTCAACGGGGATCGACAGCGGCAAAGTTTTCTCGAGGAGACCGCCCATACGATTCAAACAATCCTCGCCGCCATCGATTTTCTCGCCCCGGCGATCCGCGGGAGAGCTTGAGTTGGCGGTGGATTAAGGCGAATTTGCGATGTTTGAGATTGGTCATCGTGATGCGAGCATCCAGTTGCTATTCTGAAGTGCCGAGATACAACACGCCGGGTCGGAGAAACTTATGAACTGTACTGCCCGCTTGGCGATAAGCCTGATTGTCATTTGGGGAACGGCTGTGCTTGCGGCTGACACTCAGTTGGCAGGGACGACGACGTTTGACCCGCCGGTCGAGATTTCACTCGGCGAGATGCCCCCCGATTTTGGCCATCACGCTGTGACCCGACTCGTTGATTGGGATGCCAATGGCGAGGATGACCTGCTGGTCGGGGCGGGCGATGGCAAAGTCTGGCTGATCCGCAATCAAGGGGACCGGCGATTCGCCAAACCTGAACCGGTGATTATTAATGGTTCGCCATTGCAAGCGGGAAAGGAACTCACAACGGCCTGTTTTGTTGACATGAACGGCGATCTGAAATTGGACCTGGTGATCGCCCATGATGACACGCAGGTTTCGATGCTGGAAAACCGCGGCACTCGCCAGGAACCAAAATTCGTGGAACTCAAAGCGGTTCCCGGCCCAGGGAGTATGCCGCTCGAGCTGACGAAAGGGTGTGGAGGGCGGATTGACGCCGGCGACTGGGACAAGGATGGCGATGTTGATCTCGTCGCGGGAACATTCTCGGGACCGATTCTCTGTTACCGCAACACGGGAACCGCCCAGCAACCGCAATTTGGCGTAGGTGTGGCTCTAACGCTGGGCAAGACCGAGCCAGCCTACTCCTACAACGTCCACCCGACTTTGTTTGATGTCAATCGAGACGGTATCCTTGACTTCGCCTACGGTATGAATTGGGGGACGATCAGCTTTCTCATCGCATCGCCGCAGGCCGCAACGGGACAACCGCCAACCATCCCCAATACCGTGACCGAAGTCGCCCCGATTCTTTCCACGGGAAAGCCGATGGAGCTGCGAGCAATCGCCGGTGACGACACCACACCGACGTTTGGTGATCTGGATGGCGATGGCACGCTCGACATGATTTCTGGTGGCCGCAACGGGAAACTCTTCTGGCTTCGCGGTGTCCCGACTTCCCAACGGCTCGACCGCATCTCCGCCATCATGCGCGCGCATTCGCTGAATCTCGGGGCGGATCTTCAGCAAGACGAGACTTTGCGAACCGAACTACTCGGTTTGCATCACGGCATCTACCGACTCTGCCAGGGGTTCCTCAACACGCCGGGATCGCGACGGCAGATTCGTGACTGGTATGTGCGGCACCTCGCCGAATATGCGCCATGGCTGAAGCGTGGTCACCACGACATCAAGACGCAGCCCTATATCCCGTCGCTGGCATGCCAGACCTGGACGCTGTTGATGTTGTTGCATGATGGCAATCCTGATGCTCAGACGCATCGTCAATTCGTTGCCGAGACAATCGGCTTCGAGGGACGGCTGAGGGACATTTTGATCGAGTTCGGCACTTTAATCATTGAGAATGGCCGCGCGACTGCCAATCAACAGGAAACGCTTTACAGCTATCTGTCCCAGATTCCGGCCCCATTGCTGGGCGACCGCAGCGTCAATGCCGTTACGGAAGTCATCACAATCGGTGAGTATCTCGGCCCGCGGCTGGAGGTGCTGCATGCCGGCGGGGTGAATATCTTTGCCAATGAATCCGGCACTCCCGGAAGCAGCGAGAATTCGTTTCCGAACGATTTCAAGCCCTGCGAGAATGACTACTTTGGATTGGTGCTGGCCCATGAATTGAACCATCGCGTGGACGCCACCCGGTTCGTGGCGGTTCCCAAGTACAACCAGAAATACTGGCGGCACATGCGAAAGATCGCCGGCGCGGACGTGAAGTTCGTGCCGCCGGATGGGATTGGTGTCGACTGGGAAGCGACGAAAAAGCATTTCAGAGTGGAAAAACTCTGGGATGGCGAAGCGTCCAACTGGAACACGGCCTGGGGCGACTACTGGCTCACCGGCCCCGGCAAGACGCGAACGCTGAATGTCTGCCGAAATGAGACAACCTACACGCCGCCCCGGTATGGAATCCCATTTTTTCTGGAGACGCGGCAGGAATCGATCGCGTCTCTCGCCAACCAATACCTGAGCGACAGCGAACACATGTTGCAGTTTGCCCTCCACCGTTTCGAGCGCGGTGCCCCGGGCTGTCTCGATGAGTGGCTGCTGATGGCGGATGTCTATTCGATGGACCAACCTCGCACTTATTTGTATCGACATGAAAACGGCTCGGTTTATCTGGCTCGCGAGGAAGCCGAATTGACGCGAGATTCTCTGGGGAACATCGAGACAATCACTATCGACCAGAAAACCTATCAGTTTACGCTGGATGCGGACGGATTGGTGGAGCAGGTTCGCGTTCGCTGAGCGTTCATCCGCTCCCTACGGAATTCGTTTCATCCTCTTGCTGATCGCTCGCCGATAGCATAAGATATTATTGATTCATACTGGGGAGATGATCCTATGCTGCGCGTGATGAGTTCGCCGCGGAAATTGTGTAACGGCGTCACACGACGAGAGTTGCTCGAAGTCGGCGGGACGAGCCTGCTCGGCGTCGGGTTGCCGCATCTACTCCAGGCGCAACAGACAAAGCCCGCCGTCGGCAACGGCGGGACCAAACCCGGTGGCTTCGGCTCCGCCAAGCAGTGCATCATTCTATTTCTCTATGGCTCCCCCAGCCAATTGGAGACGGTCGACTTCAAACCCGAAGCGCCGATCGAAATCCGTGGGACGATGAATCCCATTCCATCGTCGCTGCCGGGACTCGATGTCTGCGAGCACATGCCGCACATGGCGAAGATGATGCACAAAACGACCGTGCTGCGGTCGATGACGCATGAGTATCCGATCCACGGTGTCGCGAATGCGATGACCGGCGTACCGGTGATCGATGTCGGCATGGAACTCAGCCCGAACGATCCCCGGCATCATCCCTACTTCGCCAGCGCTGTCGAATACATCGACCGTCAGCAGAGCAAGTCGATCCCTACCGTTCCGCAAAATGTGGCGTTGCCGTTCGGCTTCAGCACGCAGCGCACCGGGGAAGTTCATCGCGCCGGTCCGTATGCGGCCTATCTCGGCGGCACCTACAATCCCGTCTGGACGGAATTCCACGGCGAGGCGACTCGCTCGGTGGTCAAGTCACTGGGCACACGCGTCGAACCCATCTGGGACCCCTACCTGGGCTGCAAAACCGATTGCCATTTCCGTATGGCTTCGACATCGCTTCCCTCGGAATTGACGCTCGACCGGATGGACCGCCGGCGGTCGCTGTTGCATCAGTTCGACGCTGCCCGTCGCGAGTTCGATGGTCATGGTCGCGGTCAGGCAGTCGACAAGTTTCAGGACATGGCCTATTCTCTGCTTCGCTCGACCACAGTTTCGCAGGCGCTCGATATCCGCCAGGAACCGGACTCAATTCGCGATTCGTACGGGATGACGTTGTGGGGCCAAGCCAGTCTGGCGGCTCGCCGCATGATCGAAGCCGGTACGCGGATTGTCAGCGTTTTCTGGGATGAATTTGGCATCGCCGGCGATGCCTGGGATACGCATTGGAATCATTATCCCCGCATGGTCGATCAACTTCTGCCAAGTTGGGACATCGGCTATGCCGGATTGATCAACGACTTGGATCAGAGGGGCATGTTGGACGACACGCTGGTGGTCTGTATCAGCGAACACGGCCGCACGCCTAAGATCAATGGCGCGCAAGGTGCGGGCCGCGATCACTGGTCGCGGGCCTATTCCGCGATCTTCGCTGGCGGCGGGATTGCCCGCGGTCGGGTCGTCGGTGCGACCGATAAGATCGCCGGCGACGTCACCTCGGTTCCCGTGTCGCCGAAGGATGTGCTGGCGACAATGTACCACTTGCTGGGCATCGAACCGCATCAGTTCCTGCCGGACAAATCGGGCCGACCAATCCCGCTGGTCCCCGACGGCGCACGCGTAGTAACGGAACTGCTGGCGTGACATGGTTGAGGGTTCAGAGTTGATGGTTGAGAGCCAGAGAAGGTCATTTTGGGCTCAACGCACGGCTCCTGTCATTTTCGTGTTGGAACGAGAACCGTATTGGACGCCCGAACTCCAGCGGCAGTTTTACGCGTCGGCCGTGCAAGTCCGTGGCTGTCGCAAATGGTCAGAGCTGAGCGGATTAATGCTCTCGTCGCCGCAAACTGTCGCGGTCATCGACTTTGAGAACTATCCCGCAGAGTGCCTGACGGGGTTGGCCGCGCGGCAGCGATTGCACCAATCCTCTCCGCTGATCCTGATTTCATCGCCGAAGTACACCGATCTGGAATGGGTGCTGCGTGAGGCAGGCGTGGTGGCCTATTTCGCCGACCTGCCGACCGGCGACGATCTGGCCCGCTGCTGCCGGCGGTGGCTGCGCTGATCGCTGTCAAAGCCCGGCGTTAGCAACGCCGGGACCGTATGCTCAAGCACAATCTTTGAATCTCGGATTTGAGATTCAAGCAGGACGATTGCCGTCAGTCGTTGTGATGGTGTCGATAGGGTGATACAAAGCAAGAAATGTCCCGGCGTCGCCGACGCCGGGCTTTACGCGATTTACTCTTTATCACTCACCATCATGCCGAACGACTTTCAGCTTCAAGAACAATTGCGTCGCATCGTGGTGCCGGGGTTGGGCCGCTCCCTGCAAGATGCCGGCATGCTCAAAAGCGTGCAGCTCGCGGGAGCAACAGTCACGATCCATCTCGAACTGCCCACTCCGGCATTTCCCGATCAGGACCGGCTCCGTGAGCTGATTCAGTCCTCGGTGCGCAGCGCTTTCCCGGATGTTACGGCCGTCGATGTGAAAACGACCTCGACCGTCAAAGGCAAAATGACGGGCGGCTCCATCGGTCTCAAAGTCAAAAATGTGATTGCTGTCGGCAGCGGGAAAGGAGGCGTCGGCAAAAGCACCGTCGCCGCGTCGCTCGCTTATGGTCTCAAGATATTGGGCTGTGAAGTTGGCTTGATGGATGCCGATGTTTATGGACCGAGCATTCCTCATATGGTCGGTTCGCATGGCGTGCCGGCGGTGTTCAAGGTTCCCACACCCGATGGCAAAACCGCCGACCGCATTCAACCGGTGGATGCCGACGGCGTCAAAGTCATGTCGATGGCGTACTTCGTGAAGCCTGATCAGGCCGTGATCTGGCGCGGCCCGCTGCTGCATCGAGCCATCACGCAGTTCCTGTCGGACACCGATTGGGGCGAACTCGATTACCTGATTATCGACTTGCCGCCGGGCACGGGCGATGTGTCGCTCACATTGTCGCAACTGCTGGGGCTGGCTGGGGCGATTGTCGTCTGCACGCCGCAGCAGGTCGCACTTTTGGATGCCGTTAAGGCGATTAGCATGTTCAAGCAGGTGAATATCCCGATCCTCGGCATCGTCGAGAACATGACGGGCGACATTTTCGGCCGGGGCGGCGCGAAAGCGAAAGCGGCCGAATTGGGCCTGCCGTTTCTCGGCGAAATCCCGATTGAAGCCCAGATCCGTATCCGTGGCGACGACGGCCGAATCGCCAGCCTGTATGCCGACGATTCCCCCGCGAAGCCGCATTTGTTGAGCATGTGTCAACAAGCGGCATTGCAGATCGCAAAATCGCTGTTGGACGCTCCCAAGATGCCGACGCTGGAGATTCTGTAAATCAAAATGCATAACCACGAAACACACGAAATACACGAAAGAAAAACAGGCTGATCTCCTTGATTTTTTCGTGTATTTCGTGTGTTTCGTGGTTCCTGTCTTTGATTTGTGCGCTGCGTCGCCAAGATGCGATGCGGCGCGTATAATGTCGCGGGATGGCGAGTCATTTGAATCGCTCGCCCCATCTCCCCTGCGGCGGGAGCGAGGGAATAAGTGAAGAAACAAACCTAGCATCTGATCGAAGGGTTTTGCTGTGACGGAACGTGTAGTGATTATCGGCTCTGGACCGGCGGGGTGGGCGGCGGCGGTGTATGCGGCGCGGGCGAATCTGGAGCCGCTGGTTTTTGAAGGTGCCGCGACCGAACAGAATCGCATTCAAGGAACGTTGCCCCTCGGCCAGTTGAATCTGACAACCGAAGTCGAGAACTATCCCGGCTGGCCGGCTGGTGATTTAACCGGCTATCTCAAATCCGCGCTGCCCGAACATCTTGTGCCGTATCGTGGGAAGGACGCGCCGCATGGCGTAACCGGACCGGAGTTGATGGAACTGATGCGGCAGCAGGCGAAAAACTTCGGCACGCGGATCATCACCGATGACATCGTCAGCGTCGATCTCTCGCAGCGGCCGTTTCATTTGAAAACGCTGGAAGGCCAGGATCACACCACGCATGCGTTGATCATCGCCACCGGTGCCAAGGCCAATTACCTCGGCCTGCCGTCGGAAGACCTCTACAAAAACCGGGGCGTCTCGGCGTGTGCGGTGTGTGACGGCGCGCTCCCACGCTTCCGTAACAAGCCGCTGGTTGTGGTGGGTGGCGGCGACAGTGCGATGGAAGAAGCCGGCTATCTGACGAAATTCGCGTCGACGGTCTACCTCATTCATCGCCGGGGTGAGTTCCGCGCCAGCAAGATCATGGCTCAGCGAACACTCGAGAATCCCAAGATTGATGTGAAGTGGCACTCGGCCGTCGAAGAGGTTTTGGGCGATGACAAAGCCGGGGTGACAGGGGTGAAGATCAAGAATCTACAAACCAGCGCCATCGAAACGCTGGAAGCAGGCGGAATGTTCTGCGCGATCGGCCATACGCCGAACACGGACTTTCTCAAAGGCCAGGTACAGATCGACGACAAGGGCTACATCCTGTATTCGCAACCGCACCGCACGTGGACCAGTGTGGAAGGGGTGTATGCAGCCGGCGATGTCGCCGACAGTTATTATCGGCAGGCGATCACTTCCGCCGGCACCGGTTGCATGGCAGCGCTCGACGCTGAACGCTGGCTCGCGGAAAAGGGCGTACATTAAAGAGGGTTTTAGGCGTTCGGATTTAGGCATTAGAAAACTGCTGCCGCATCTGATGATCTCCTCTACTAACGCCTAACGCCTAATATCTAACGCCTGTCAACAACTATCTTGGACCATCACCATGCTGACTGAAGCCGGCTGCCTTGCTCGCCGCAAACGACTTTGGGACACCCTTCCCGCGGATGTCGAGTGGGTGCTGGTCGCCGATCCGCGACATGTGCATTACCTGAGTAACTTCTGGGTGCAACCGCTGAGTTTTTCAGCCGGTGAACGGGGCTGGCTGCTTCTGGAGCGCGACGGGAAGGCAACACTCCTCGGCGATAACTTCACGCTGCGGTCACGGGCCGGCGAACCGTTCATCGATGAAGAGATCATGATCAAGTGGTACGACCATCGCCATTCGGTGATGAATCGCGATCATGCGTTGTTGAAAGCGGCTGAACAAATCAGCGAGCGGTTGTACGGCCGGGTCGGCGCGGTCGAAGCCGAGTGGTTGCCGCTGGGAGCGTTTGAACTGCTCGGGCTGGATCACGAAGCCCATTCGGTGCGCAGTGAGGCGAAAGATCCCCCGGGTCGCGCGCCGGCTGATCTGGGAACGGTGATTCGCGGGTTGCGTCGAAAAAAAGAAGCGGACGAAATCGCATTGATTAAAGAGACGGTCCGCGCGTGTGAAGCCGGGCAGGCGAAAGCGCGGGAAATTCTGACACCGGGCTTGAGCGAATACGATATCTTCCGCGCGGTCTACAACGCCGTTATGGAGAAAGCCGGCCGCCCCTGCCTGATCTATGGCGATTTTCGAGCCACGACGCCGACGTTGATCAAAGCCGGCGGATTGCCGACCGCGTACAAGTTGAACACAGGCGATTTTTTCATCCTCGATTATTCGGTCGTCCTCGATGGCTACCGCTGCGACTTCACCAATACGTTGTGCGTGGGCGATCCGAATCCGCAGCAGATGCATTTATTCGAGACTGTCTCCGCGGCGATGCGCAACGGGGAAACGACCTTGAAAGCCGGGGCGCTGGCGAAGGATGTTTTCGACGCCACGGAAAAGCCGATTCGCGAGGCGGGCTTGGCGGAGAATTTCAAACATCACGCGGGCCACGGCATCGGCCTGGCGCATCCCGAACCGCCGATCCTGGTGCCGGAAAGCGAAGATGTTCTGATCGCGGGCGATGTCGTGACTCTGGAGCCGGGATTGTATGTTGAAGGCATCGGCGGCATCCGCATCGAACACAATTATCTGATCACCGAGACCGGCTGCGAACGGCTCAGCAATCATGTGATTTCGTTGTATTGATTCTTGTTGGTTGTTGGTTGTTGGTTGAAATTGCCAGGCGGCACGCCGCACGCTTGCGAGTTCGCAGTCCCTTATGCTTCCCCTCACCTTTCTCGCCGATGATCTACAATCTCTCGCGAACGACAATCTCCTCCGCCGTCGCCGCATCACGCGCTGGCTGTCTGATGGCCGTTGCGAAGTCGATGGACAGTGCGTTTGGAATTTCATCGGCAACGATTATCTGAACCTTGCCGGTGATCCGCGCGTCATCTCCGCGGCCGAGCAAGCGCTGCGAGAAGCCGGCGTCGGGTCACGCGCGAGTGCGTTGTTAGGCGGGCGCACTGATTGGCATGCGCGGCTGGAACGACGGATTGCGCAGTTTGAAGGCACAGAATCCGCGATTCTGTTTCCGACCGGGATGGCGGCAAATGTCGGCACGCTGTCGGCGTTGATACAGCAAGACGACATCATTTTCTGCGATCGCTTCAACCATGCCAGTCTAGTTGATGGCTGCCGCCTGTCCGGCGCGAAACTGCGCGTCTATCGCCATGATGATCTCGCCATGCTGGAACGGGAATTGGACAAGCTCGCTGGCCTATCGTCTTACCAGTTGGGCGCGATGCCGTTGGGCGCGGGTCTCCCGACCCCGCCCTTCTCCCCGTCCGAAGGTCTCCATCCCCAGCATCAAAGCGGCAGTTCTGCGAATTCTACCCGCGTGACGGATCGCCCCCTCTCCCTGGCCCTCTCCCCCGAAGCGGGGGCGAGGGGACACAAGCGGCGACCATCGCGAATCTGGATCGTCACCGACGGCGTCTTCAGCATGGACGGCGATCTCGCGCCGCTTCCCGGGTTGTGTGAACTTGCTGAAAAATACGGGGCCGAGATCATCGTTGATGAAGCACATGCCACCGGCGTATTCGGTGCGACGGGGCGAGGGGTTGCGGAGCATTTCGGGGTGGAGCAGCGGATCGCCGTGAGGACGGGAACGCTCAGCAAGGCCGTGGGGTGCCTGGGGGGTTTCGTCGCCGGATCGCAAACGCTGATTGACTATCTCTGGAATTCCGCCCGGACGCAGATTTATTCCACGGCTCTTCCCCCTGCGGTCTGTGCCGCCGCCGAGGCCGCCATCACGATTCTGCAACAGGAACCGGACCGCATCTGTGAGTTGCACGAGCGGTCGCAAAGGTTTCGCGCCGAATTGGCGGCCGACGGGGTCACTGTCATGCCTGGATCAATTGGCCCGATTGTGCCGATTGTGCTGCATGATTCGCATCGAGCCGTGATCTTGGCCGAGCGGTTGGAGACCTGCGGGTTTCTGGTGGGAGCGATTCGCCCCCCCACGGTGCCCCGGGGAACATCCCGGCTGCGCATCAGCATCAGCTTGAGTGTGCCTGTGGAGCAGATTACCAATCTCGCTGCCGCCGTGGTCGCGGAATTCTCGCAGGCATCCGCGTAAGTCTTTCCTCGTCCGCGTGGATTCGGGTGGCACGACCCTGTGTCCTCGAAGGGCGTGGAGATCGTGCGAAGACTACGCCCTTCCCAAGGCCTCAGGGTCGTGCCACCCGAATTCACCCCTTGGAGGTAGATTGACAAACAGCCGTTTGCCGGGGAATTCCGGAGGAACATCTTGATTCTGCCACGACGAAGGGGATAGCATGGAGGTAAGGTAAATCGGTTGTGAGGATGCACCGCGAACTGCCGGATGCGCTCAGGACGCGGCAATTGTTGAACGGGGACGCAAATCCCGGCGGGGCTGACGGGGGAGCCATCAATTCACGGTAGTCGTGCTGTCGATCTAACATCAGATTCCAGTGGAGTTTGTCGTCTGACTTTGCGTGTGATTCCGATCGCGCAAGTTTGGAAATTGCTAACGTCGATCATGGAGAACTTCGTCCAGGATGGACAACACGTCCGCGCCGCTGTCTGACAGAGTAATTCGCCATGTCGATCAAGAAATATCTCAGCCTTGAAGAAGCCGCCGGGATCTTGAAGCTCAAGCCGGATGAACTCGTACGGCTGCGCGAGAAGGGCGAAGTCCGCGGGTTCGCTGATCGCGGCACCTGGAAGTTCAAAGCGGAAGACATTGAGGAATTGAAGCGCCGGCGTCAGCCCGATTCCAATCCCGAAGTGCCCATGATGGACGATGATGACGAAATCAGCCGTCAACCGACGATCATCACTAAAGGGCGCGGCGCGGCGTCTGATAGCGACGTGCGACTGGTTCCGGACGACCGTTTTCCCGCCAAGCTGGCGGGGAGCAGCGCGGATATTCCCGCGATGGCCGATTCCGACAGCGATGTGCGTTTGACGGAAGTGCGGCAAAGGCCCACGCCCACCGACAGCGACGTGCAGCTTGTCGCGCCGAAGATGTTGGACTCGGACAGCGATGTGAAGTTGACCGACTCCGACAGTGACGTGCAGTTGGCGGATTCCGACAGCGATGTCCGGCTCGCGCCGCCGCTGGGCAGCGACAGCGATGTGAAGCTGGTGGGACGTGGTCAGAAAAAGAAATCCAGTGACAGCGATGTCTCCCTGCTACCTACATTGGGACCGAAGAGCGGAAAATCGTCCGGCAAAAGTTTCCTGGATTTCGATGACGCCAGCCTCACCGGTGCCGACTCCGTCCTGCTCGATGACACCAATCTGCCGCTGGGCAGCGAAAGTGGGATTCGATTGGGCGCTGGAAGCGCCATTCGCCTATCAGGCGATAGCGGCATCGCGCTGACGGCCCCCGCCGACAGTGGCATTCTGCTGGAAGGCGACGGCGGAAGCGGATTCGTCCTGCAAAGCGACAGTGCCGCCACGCTATCAGAAGATAATGACAGCGATCTGGCGTTCGATGAAGGCAGCGGAATTACCCTCGAAGGTGACAGTGGCATTCACCTGTCCGGCGACAGCGGGATTCGGCTCGATGCCGATAGCGGTATTCGGTTGAGCGGCGGAAATAGCGGCAAGCGGCTGGCAGCTGGTCCGCGGAGCGGCGTTAAACGGGGCAAACCGCAAGACGATCTCGATTCCGGCATCCCGTTGCTCCTCTCAAAAGACGATGCCGCACGAACGGACGTTGAAGTTCCGATGCTCGATGATTCCAGCGAACTGGCCACGCTGAATCTCCCTCCTGCGAAGAAGAAGGGGAAAGGCGATACCAGCATTGTGATGTTTGAAGAGGACGAAGAGGCCGTACTCGGCGGCATCAGCGATCTGGATGACGATGAATCGTATGCGCTGGACGATAGCGGCACCGACGATGATGAACTCGAAGTCGCCGATGACATTCTGGGCGAAGACGACGAACTCGAGCAACTCGAAGTCTTTGACTCCGATGATTCGGTGTTCGACGAAAGTTTTGTGGAAGGTGGCAGCGCCGCCGATCTCCCTGCGCTCGGCAGCCGAATTGCTGTGCCTCAGGAAGTGGAATGGGGCACCGGCACGTTATCGCTGCTGGCGGTTTCAACACTAGCGCTGACCCTCGGCGCGATGATCAGCGTCGATTTGCTACGCACGATTTGGGGGAATGCCGGTTCGTCGGTCTATTCCGGTGAACTGATCGGTATCTTCTCGGGACTGTTCAAATAGCTTCCCCGCTTTTCCAGTCTGCCAACTCGATGTTGCCGGCCCGGTCCGTGACTGGCAGCGGCAGAATTTGCCGGATTGCATGCCACGGACTTCTCGCTAGCCAAAAAACCGGCGGTCCAGCCGGAATTCCCTCAAGTCTGTCTTGGCAGTCGCGAATTCGCCGACTATAACCCCCCGCCTAGGCACTCGACGGCACTGGCAACCCTGCGGTTTTTCGGGTTGTCAGCTCCCGATGGCCTTCGATCTCTACCCCATACGACAATTTGATGTTGAACGACTGCGACCGTGGATCGCAGCGGCAGTTCTGCGTTTGTCATGCTCCGTTTGTGCGGACCATCGACGGCACGGCTGGCGCTCGACTCCGCGTGCTTCGTGAAGGAGTTCTCGATGATGTCTGGCACACGGATGTGCATGCTGATCTCGGCATGCGGACTAACCATGTTCGCGGGCTGCCAGGGCGTATCGCAGCAGTATTTGCAACAAAGTCAGTTACGCACGCAGATGATGTATCGGCAAAATCAACAATTGATGATGGAACGCAACGGCCTCAGCCAGAATGCCGGGGCGCTATCGGCCGAGAATCAGGCCTTAAAGCAGAATCTGGACCTCGCCAATCAACGACTGGCGAACATCCAGAATTCCAATTCGCAGCTCGAAGATCGCGTTAAGAACCTGTTGACAGGTGCCCGCAGCGGCAACAGCCCCCTTTCCGATGATTCCACCCGGCGATTAGAAGAACTGCGGCGGAAATATCCGCAATTTGAATTCGATCCGGCGACCGGCGTCAGTAAGTTCGATTCCGACCTGTTGTTTGCTCTTGGCAGCGACGATGTCCGGCCAGAAGGCTGCCAGGTACTGGAAGAATTCGCCAGGATCATGAATCAACCCGATGCGCAACATCTGCGCGTGCTGGTGGTTGGCCATACTGATGACAAGCCGATTTCCAAGGCCAGCACCAAGTCGCGACACCCGACCAACTGGCACTTGTCAACGAATCGGGCGAACTCGGTTGTGTTGACACTGCGAAAATCAGGCGTTATCGAGAAGCGAATGGAAGCGGCTGGTTGCAGCATGTTCCAGCCGGTGGCCCCGAATTCGGATGACAAATCACGGGCCAAGAATCGCCGCGTGGAAATCTTCGTGCTGGCCCCGGATGCCGCCATCGCCGGCTGGGATCCAGCCACACGGATCGAGTAGTCGCAAGAACCGACGCCGAATTACGCGGACATAGCCAGTTCGGCTTCCGCACCGGCCTCCAACGGAGATTCTCCGGTGACGGCGGAACGACCGATCGGCGTCAGTTGATAGCGGAGCGTCGTGTCCTTCGGCGTCAACTCGAACTTGAGATAGCCGAAGGCGATCAGCTTTCCATGAATTCCGGAGAGTGTTTCCGTCGGAATTGCGGGGATCGCCGTCAGCCGTCCGATCCAGCCGTCAAAGTCCGCCACCTCTTTTTTTCGAGACGTGTGGGCGTCCCAATAGGCTTGTAAGGTGACAAGCCATTCGGGATGTTTCTGCAACAGGTCGAGTTCTTGAAAAGCCATGCTGGGGGTATCGACCCGCTTTGTTCCCGTGGCTCAACCGGCGCGATATCGCGCGCAACGTCCCCCGAACCCGAGCGAACGGATCGAACCTCAGACTTTGCCTGACCAGTCGGATTGACACCTCGGAATCGATGTCCGAAAATGCAGCCTTGTTCAGCCTGCATGACTACTGACGAAGGCGCTCCCATGACCGGCACTGCTCGAAAACTGCTGCAAAGTCTCGTGTGTGTGGCCTTGCTGGCCGCCTGCGCTGTGGGGTTTCGGAACACGTCACCGGCAAAAGATGCTGATCTCCCTGGCACCACAATTCTTGCCGAAACGGGTGAGTTCCGCTGGCGAAAAGGGAACTTGCACACCCACACCCAATGGAGCGACGGCGACGATTATCTGGAGATGGTCGGGCAGTGGTACAAGGATCACGATTACGACTTTCTCTGCATCACCGATCACAACACGATCGACGAAGTCGAACGCTGGATCGACATCGAGCAGACCGCCGGCAAATTACCGGCCTTTGAAAAGCTGCAAGCAAAATTTTCCAAAGATTGGGTCGTGGAACGCACGGTCGAGAACAAGCGTGAAGTCCGCTTGAAAATGTTTTCCGAAGTTGCCAAACAATTGGATGTGCCGGGAGAGTTTCTGCTGCTGCGCGGCGAAGAGATCTCCGACCGCTTCGGGAAACGCCCGATCCATATGAATGTCTCGAATATCAAGGAAGCAATTCCACCGCTGGGTGGCGATAGCGTCACTCAGACAATTCAGCGTAATCTCGATGCGGTGATCGCCCAGCGGGAGCGCACCGGTCAGCCGATGATCGTCCATTTGAACCATCCGAACTTCGGTTGGGGGGTGACGGCGGAAGATCTGATGGCCGTTCGCGGCGAGAATTTTTTTGAGGTCTACAACGGGCATCCGGGGGTCGATAACGCGGGCGATGAACAGCACGCCGGGATGGAACGGTTCTGGGACATTCTGAACGCGTTTCGAATCGCGGAACTGGAATTGCCCCTGCTCTATGGATTGGCCACAGACGACGGTCACAACTATCACAACATTCCCAGCCGCGCGAGCGAACCTGGCCGGGGTTGGGTGGTGACGCTGAGCGATGAACTCACGCCCGCGGCGATGATCGGCGCGCTGGAAGCGGGGCGGTTTTATGCCAGCAACGGCGTCGCGCTCGAGCGGATTGAATCCAGCCGCGACCGCCTGGCGGTTCAGGTCAAACCAGAAGCCGGCGTGACCTGCAAGATTGAATTTCTTGGCACGCGAAAAGACTTCGACCGCGTCAGCCAGCCCGTGCTAGGAAAAGACGGTCAACCCTTGACCGACGTGACCCGCCAATACAGTGCGGACATTGGTGCCGTGCTGAAATCGGTCGAGGGATCCTCCGCAGCGTACGAATTCACGGGCGATGAGCTTTATGTGCGGGCACGTGTCACGTCGTCAAAACCTCACCCGAACCCTTCAACCCCCGGCGATTTTGAACAGGCGTGGGTGCAACCCATCCTCGGCCCGGCGGCACCCAAGTGATTTTAAAGCCGACGATGGTATCGTCGGTCTTTGCCCTGGTGCAGACCGCGAATGCCATTCGCGGCTTTAGATCAGATCCAGAATAAACGGATCAATCAGGCTGCTGGCCTGATGCCGCGTGCCTGTGAAGTCGTGATCGGCGGTATGATCGTGTGGCACGGAAACCACAAAAGCCCCGGCCGTCACGCCCGCTTTTGATCCCGCATGACTGTCTTCGAGCACCAGCATCTGCTCAGGTTTCACCCCGAGACGCTCGGCCGCGGTGAGATAAATCTCCGGATGCGGTTTGCCGTGCGTGACATCGCCTGCCGTGAGTGTGACCGGAAAGCGATGCAGCAGATCGAATCGGTTGAGCATATGTTCGAGATAATCGCGCGGCGAGGAAGTCGCGACACCTTTCGGCAAACCCTTCGCTTCAATCCGGTCGAGCAACTCAAACAAGCCCGGCATCACTTGCAGATGGCTGTCCAACAGTTCGTGAAAAATCACGCGCGACTCATCCAGCAGCGGACCGGGTTGGTCTGTGAGACTCAACAGGTCGATGAGATTCTGCATCGACTCCATCGGCCGACGGCCGAGCATGGCGTTCATCGCCGCGCGGGACATCGGCAATCCTCGCCGGCCGAGCAGCACTTCCGCCGACGCATAGAACACCTCCTCGGTATTGAACATCAGACCGTCAAGATCGAAACACACTGCGCGGATCATAGTTCCATTTCTGCTTGCCGTTTCGCGGATCACTATAGAGGCATATGTATTATTAGAGCGGCGCTAAGTTGCCCCGCGGTAGCTCGCATCCAGGATTTCCATCGGATGGGCGACCCAGATGTCATGCCCGGCGTCACGCAACGCGGCCTGAATCTGCAAGGTGCAGCCGGCGTTGGCCGAGACCAGCGTATCGGCCCCGGTTGCCAGAATGTGTGCGAGCTTCCGCGCGGCCAGCCGATCCGCCATTTCGCCTTCCGTCAGGTTGTAACTCCCCGCCGCACCGCAGCAGATATCCGATTCCGCCAGCGGCACGAGTTCCAAACCCGGCACCAGCGACAGCAGTTCTCGCGGCTGTTCGCGAATCTTCTGCGCATGCGCGAGATGACAGGCATCGTGATACGCGACCTTCCGCTCCACAACGCCAGTCGGGGGAATCGGCCCTAACGCCGACAAGAACTCCGAAATGTCTTTTACCTTGCGGGCGAAACGATCTAACGGTTCGCACAAAGCAGGGTTGTCGCCGGCGAGTTCGTGCGCCATGTGGCCATAATCTTTCAGCATCGACCCGCAGCCGGCGACATTGATAATCACCGCATCCACATCATCCAGCGAGAACGCCGCGGCATTCTGCTGCGCCAATTGCAACGCCGGGGCACCCGCTCCACTGTGATAATGAATCGCCCCGCAGCAGGCTTGAGACTGGGGGATTAGTACCTCACAGCCGTTGTGCTGCAGCACGCGCGCGGTCGCCCAATTGACGTGATGGAAGATCGCATCGGCAACGCAACCGGTGAACAACGCGACCCGTGCCCGTTGCGGGCCAATCGCCGGCAATCGGGCCGGCAGGGGCGGTTCGCGTTTCGGCAAGACCGGCAAAAGCCGCTGCATCCGCCGCAGCTTTTCCGGCAAAAGCTTCATCAAGCCCATCCGCTCGGCGAACCGGTCCAGTCCCAGCGCCTGTGCCAGCCGCGCCGGGGCCAGCGCCCATTTCAACCGATTCGGATACGGGAACATGCCGTAGAGAATCCACCGTTGGAACCAGTCGCCGGTGGTGGTGCGGCCTCGCGCTGCCGCGGCGGCTTGTTGCATCTCCACACGAAACGGTTCGATCAACCGGCCGTACTGCACGCCGGACGGGCAGGCCGTTTCACAACTGCGGCAATCGAGGCACAGGTCGAGATGCCCCTTCACGGCGTCGGTGAGTTCCAACCGGCCGTCGGTCACAGCCCGCATCAGATAGATTCGGCCGCGCGGGCTGTTGTTCTCGTTCCCCGTTTCCAGATAAGTGGGGCATGCCGCTGTACACAGGCCGCAATGCACGCAGTCGAGAAACTTGTCGTAATCAATCGACTGCCCCAGCACCGGCAAGGCGCTGTTCGCGGAACCTGGATTTTTGACTTCAGACAAGACGGTAGTCATCGGCGGTTCTAATCTTTCTGGCTCTCAATCCTCGACCCTGAACTTTCAACCGGACTCGAAACATCTCCGAAGCGGACGGGATTGAACACCCAGTGCGGATCGAGTTTCCGCTTGATCTGGGCCATCAACGGCCACCCGGGTTCGGCCGCGCCCCACATCGGCAACACGGCCTGCCACTCGGCATCGCAATGCAGAATCGACAGATTTCCTGATGCGGAGCACGCCAGTTGACGTAACTCCGCCAGTAATTCTGTCGTCTGTTCGATAGTGGCCACACTTTCCGGACACTGCCCAATGACGATGCCGGTCGTCGCATGGACTTGCACTGCCACGCCAAGTTCGGTCGCGCGCTGGGCGAATTCCATCGCCCGCGACGGCCGCAGATTCGCCTGGAATGTCGCCGGTTCGTCGGCTGATGTCGGGAATTCGGTCAACGCGTCCCATAATCCGGCCGTCTGGGTTGCGGCGACTTTCTCGAACAGTTGCACGCCATAGGGGACCATTTCCCGGCGCAGCTTTTCGATCTGCCAATCGACTTCGTGCGGCGAACCTTCCACTCCCAGGAGCAACACGGGAGACTCCGCCGGCAGTTCGAGCCGTGATTGCGTCGAGATCAACCGGGCACACGCGGCGTTCAGCACCTCGACGGCCACCGGCCGGGCATCCGACACCAGCAGGCGTTCCAACGCATTTTCCACTTCACCAAACGTGTCAAACGTCAGCCACAACAGAGCCGACGTTTCGGGCAGTGGCCGCAATTTCAACGTGACCTGCGAAATGACAGCGAGCGTTCCCTGCGAACCAACAAGCAGTTTGCAGATGTCATACCCGGCGACGTTCTTGACGACCCGGCCGCCTCCTTTGAACAATCGCCCGGCGGCATCAATCGCGCTGATGCCGATCACATAATCGCGAAACGTGCCATAACCGGCCCGCCGCGGTCCGCTGGTGTTGGTGGCAATCGCCCCGCCCAGCGTGGCTCGGGATGACTGGGCGATATCAATCGGCAGTCGCTGGCCCTGTTCTTTGAGGATCGCTTGCAAATCGTCGATGCGGATGCCCGCCTCCACGGTGACGGTCATGTCGCGGGCCGGGTAATCGACCACGCGGTTCAGCGTGGTCGTATCGATCAGCGTATTAACAGCCCCGCCGGCAGACCCCACTGTCAACGCCGTTCGCCCACCGGCCGGATACAAGCCGCGGCGCGGCCCGCCGGCATTCCCGGCAATAAACCGGGCCAGTTCCGTTTGGGTCGCGGGGGTGAAGGTCTCCATTAGCGTGCTGCCTTTGAGGAAAGGCAATGCAATGTACAAAATGCAAAATGCAAAATGCAAAATCGGGAAAAGTGAGAATGGGTGGAAGGTATTGTCACATCGCCGCCCTTCTTCCCGGCGTGGCGCGCGGGACGTGTTCGTTGCCACAACCGGCCGAGGTCGGCAGCATCTTGCCGGGGCTGCAGCGGCTGGTCGGATTGAAGCAGTCGTGAATCTGTTGCATCACGGCGAGGTCGTCCGCGGTGAAGAGTTTGTTCATGAAGCTGATCTTCTCGACGCCGATGCCATGCTCGCCCGTCACGCTGCCGCCGAGGTCGATGCACTTCGTCAGAATCTCGTCGCTGGCTTCCAATACCCTGCGCACCTGATCGGCATCGCGCTCGTCGAATAACAAGATCGGATGAATATTGCCATCGCCCGCGTGAAAAACATTGACGATCCGGATGTCGTGTTTCAGACTGCACGCCGTGATGAATCGCAGAATCTCCGGCAGCTTCGTCCGGGGTACAACGCCGTCCTGCGTGCAATAACTGGGACTCAGCCGGCCAATCGCACCGAAGGCCTGCTTGCGGCATTTCCACAAAAGCTGCCGCTCTTTCGGCGTATTGGCCTGCCGCACTTCGCGCGCGCCGGTCGTGTGGCAGATGCTGATGATCTTCTGTGCTTCTTCCTCGACCGCGACTTCCAGTCCATCGACTTCGATCAACAGCACCGCCCCGGCATCCAACGGGAAGCCGAAATGGAACGCCTGTTCCAAGGCCGAGACGATCCCCTGGTCCATCAGTTCCAGCGCGGCAGGGACAATCCCCGCGCCGATGATGTTGCTGATGGTCTGCGTCGCATCGTCGATGGTTTCAAACACGCCGAGCATCGTCCGAAACGCCGCCGGATCGCGTGTCAGCCTCACGGTCACTTTCGTGCAGATGCCGAGCGTCCCCTCGCTGCCAACGAATAAGCCGGTCAAATCGTAACCCGGCACATCTTCCGTCGGCCCGCCCAAAGTGACAACCGAACCATCCGGCATCACCACTTCCACGCCGAGGATATGATTCACCGTCACGCCATACTTCAGCGTATGCGGCCCGCCGGAATTCGTGGCGAAATTCCCGCCGATGGTGCACGCCCCCTGACTCGACGGATCAGGGGCGTAGTGATAGCCGGTTCCTTTGAGTTGCTGGGTCAGATGGACATTCACCAACCCCGGCTCGACGACGGCATACCGATCCCGCAGATTGATCTCGAGAATCTGCTTCATCTGCGTCAACGCGATCATCACTCCGCCGCCGATGGGCAGGCATCCGCCGGCGAGACTGGTTCCGGCGCCGCGCGGCACAAAGGGGACATCGAATTCGTTGCAGACTTTGACAATCGCCGCGACTTGTTCGGTCGAAATCGGAAACACCACCACATCTGGGCATTTCTTCTCGACGACGTAACCGTCGCACTCGTAAACCAGCAACTCCGCCGGATCATTCAAGACCGCCTCCGGCCCGACAATCGCGGCAAGGCGATCCAGCAAAACACGAGCGGTCGGGGTGGAGGCAGCGGTCATTAAAATAACGGATCTCGATTTGCAGAAAAATTGAGTAATGGTGCATCAGTCCGTCAGACTCTTGGCCGCAAGAATGCGCAAAAGTCGCAAAAAAGAACATCCTACCGCATCAGATCAAGTCGTTACTGATTCAGTTTTTTTGCGTTTTTTGCGCCTTTTCGCGGCCGAATTGTCTCTGCTTTCTTCGCGGCGATGGAATCAGTAATTGTACCCGTTCTTGCGGATGTGAACCATTGGCTTCGACTCGGAAAACATCGGGCCGCTTCCGGCGGAGACCACCTCGACCGCATAAATGACATGATCGCCCGTCTCCAGCTGCGAACGGACAATGCCTTCCAGGTGACCGAACGCATCGGTCAGAATCGGTAAACCCGAAGGCGTCCGGCTCACCGTCATGCCGTCAAACGCCGGCTCCTCAGGGCCGAATCCCGCTCCGAAGTGTTTCAAAAATTGCTTCTGCTGCTCGCCCACAAGGTTGAGCACCACCCCGGACGATTCCGTGAACCACTCGGTCAGATACCGCTTCCGGTTCACAGCGACCGTGACCATGGGCGGCGAAAACGACGCCTGTTGCACCCAACTCACCAATGTCCCGGTCTCGCGACCATCGGCGTGTCTGGTCGTGAGAATGAACACGCCACTCGGAATGCGGCCGAGGACAGGGGCGATAGGGTCGGTAGTCGCGGTCATCGTTATGTTGCTCACCTACAAGATATTTTCATTCAGAGCCGGAAGCGTCAGCGACGGTTGATGAACGGCAAACCGTCGCTGACGCGTCCGGCTCTGATGAAATCATTGCGAACTCAACTCCGCCACCAGCTTCACCAGTGCCTTCGCATGCTCTGGCGGGACTTCGGGCATGACGCCGTGACCTAGGTTGAAAATGTGGCCCGGTCGGCCTGCGGCGGCGTCCAGAATGTCTTTGGTCCGCTGACGCAGCGTCGGCAAGTCGGCAAGCAGGCTCACCGGGTCCAGATTCCCCTGCACGGCTCGATCATACCCCACGGTCTGCCAGGCTTCGGCGAGATCGACTCGCCAGTCGATCCCAATCACCTGCCCTCCCGCTTCTCTCAACAGAGGCAAGAGCGATGGGTTGCCCGTCAGAAAATTGATCACCGGCACATCGCGGGGCAAACCGTCCAGCACCTGCTTCGTGAACGGCATCGCATACCGGCGATAATCGCTCGGCGACAGGCAACCGGCCCAACTGTCGAACAACTGCACCGCCTGGCAACCCGCGTCGATCTGCGCCTTCAAATATCGAATCAAGCTGCGGGCGAGTGTCGACATCAGTTGCCGCCAGGCCCCCTCGTCCTGATACATCAGCGTCTTCGTTCGCAGATAATTCCGCGAACCACCCCCTTCGATGGCATACGACGCCAGTGTGAACGGTGCCCCGGCGAAACCGAGCAGCGGGATGTCGGCCGGTAGATCGCGGCGGATGAGCTTCACGGCATCAAATGTGAACTGCAACGAGCCGAGGTCTTCGAGTTCTTTCAGCCGCGTGACTTGATCGGCCGAAAGAATCGGATTGTGAATCACGGGGCCTTCCCCTTTTTGATACTCCAGGTCGAGGCCCATTGGTTCGAGCATCGGCAGCAGATCGGCAAACAGAATCGCCGCATCGACGCCGAGAATTCGCTGGGCGTCCAGCGTCACCTGGGCCGCCAGTTCAGGCGTTTTGCACAGTTCAATGAATGTGACCTTCGACCGGACTTCCATATACTCCGGCAGATAGCGGCCGGCCTGCCGCATGATCCACATCGGCGTACGATCCACCGATTCGCGACGGCAGGCTTTCAGAAAACGACAATTGTGCAACGCGTCAGTCAACATAACGGCTCCGTGAGTGTCGCCGCATTATAGCCACAGGGCGAACCAGATTCACGATTCCGGGCCGCTCGGTAATCGAATCCATTTTTCTCGTAGGGTGCGGTCGAGGCTTTGCGAGGCCCACCGATTGTGGCCTCCAACATCGTAACGGTAGGCCTCGTCAGAGCACTCGACCCACCCTACGGAAATCTGTTCCGCGATCAGAAATTGGCCCTGATCCTCTGATGTGGACAGTGGCATTGCGCGAGTGGTTTTGATAAGACATTCAATCAGAAATCCCTGTGATGCCCCCGTGGAAGGATGAGACCGTGTTGGAAGTCCTGTCGAATCTCCTGACGCTGCTGAGTTCTGTCTGGCAGTTGGTGATTTCGGTCTTCGCGCTGTTGCTGCCCTGGACGCCGCTGCTCGGCTGGCTCGCCTTCTGGCTGTATGCCGTGAATTGGGTCAAATTGCGGGCCGTGCTGCTGCAAGGGGGCTGGGTCGGCGTGATGTTATTCGGCGTGATGGCTGTCATGATCTGGGGGGTAATCGCCCCGCCCGAAAGCGGACAGCATCATATTTTTGGCCTGATTTTGAGCAATTTCGTCGGAAAAACGGTTTATGTGACCGCTTTGATGACCATTATGTTCCTGTGCGGATCGGTGCAGTTGTCCGGTGCCTGCGGCCCTTGGGCGCATTTCCCGGAACCGGTCGCGGAGCAGCATCATCACGGACATGGTGGTCATGGGCACGATGACCACGGGCACGATGTCGCCCACGCCCCCTCGGTGGTCATGCCGACACATCACTGAGTTCGCTATCGCGCACAGTCGTGCCACGTCCACGCGCTTCGCGCGGGCGTGAGAATTCTCGTGAAGATCACGCCCCCGCGAAGCGCGTGGACGTGGCACCCCGGAGACTGCCCCGCGACAGCATCCATTCTCAATAACGTGCCGCCGCGCACAGTTCAATGAGTGCCACACCACGTATTCCATGACCCGTCAAATTAGCGCGCCGGGCTGTTAGTGAAACCGGTTCGAGGCGGATTTCGAGACGCTCGTCCGGTAACTCATCCATCACGCGGTCGGCCCACTCAATCAGCGCAACCCCATCCGCGGCAAAGAGTTCGTCTAATCCCAGGTCGCGAAACTCCGCCGGGTTTTTCAGCCGATACGCATCGCAATGCCGGATCGGCAAGCGGCCCGCATATTCCTGAATCAGTGTGAACGTCGGGCTATTCACGAGATTTGCTGGCACGTCCAGCGCCGCGGCAAGGGCTTTCACGAGCCGGGTTTTCCCCGCCCCCAGCGGGCCAATCAGCCCGATCACATCCCCCGGTTGCAAGACCGCCGCCAGCCGACGGCCGAAGTCAGCCGTGGCCTGTTCCGTGGCGAAATCCAAACTGAGCTGTGAAATCATGTTGGAAACGCGAATTGAGACATCTGGAAGAATCGTGATCCACGGCTCGACCACTACATGCAGTGGTCAAGCTAAATTGTCGCAACAAGATCGGCGAATCGCTGGACACGCCCGGAAAAAACTCTAGCATCGTCCTCGATAGCGATGTAGTTGAGGTTGACTTCAATTTCTTGATTTCAACATCAACACACCGCTGCCTGAAAGGATTCAGGCGAAATGTTACCAACAGGATGTTGATGATGACGGGCAAAATTGTCCAGCTCTCTTTGCTGGATCAGTCTCTGATCTGTCTGATCTCTGTTACGGCCATTTCGTCTGTGTGCCGATCCGGAAATTTCGCTCAGGGGGGAAGGTCCGCTCTGGCGTGACTGTTTGTTCGAGCGTGCTCATGGTCGAGCGCGTTGTTTGGGAAAGGAATTCCATGACTCAGAAACCAGTGATCGGGATCAACGGCGACTTTCGTCCTGTGAAAAAGGACGGCCAAGCCCTCAGTTGGTTCAACAGCGGGTACTACGATTCGATCACGGCGGCGGGCGGTTTGCCGCTGCTGATCCCGCCATTCGCCAACGATGCTGACCTGAAGCAGGCCCTCAGCATGGTCGATGGGCTGGTCTTCTCCGGTTGCTCGCAAGATCTCGATCCGATTCGCATGGGTCTGGAACCGCATCCGCAAACTCGGCCGATGCCGATCCGCCGCGAAGATTTTGACCGTCGCCTCTGCAAACTGGCCATCGAACGCAAAATTCCGGTTGTCGCCATCGGCAGTGGCATGCAAACCCTGAATGTCATCTGCGGCGGCTCGCTGTTCCAACATGTCGCGGAAGATGTCGTCAAGGCCCTGCATCACCGTGATCCGGTTGAACGCCACAACCGCCACATCATCAACATCGTCGAAGGAACCCGCTGCTGGGACATGTACGGCCCCGGCGAAATCCGCGTCAACAGCGATCACCACATGGCCATCAATCAACTCGCCCCGCAGTTCCGGGCCTCGGCTCACGCTCCGGACGGCGTGATCGAATTCTACGAATCGGTCGACCCGAACTGGTTCTGCGTCGGCGCACAATTCCATCCGGAAGACGACACGGCGTCCGCGCTCGACATGCAGATCTTCCAGGAATTCCTGGCCGCCTGCACCGCTGCTGAACAACCCGCCACAATTCCCATGGGCCACCGCGCCGCCGCGTAAATGGACAAAGCCCGCCGATGGCATCGGCGGGACCGGATGTTGGAATAGACCCGCCGATGCCATCCGCGGGATTTGGGTACCTCCTTCACAGCCGCGACAGAGACGACGGTGTCACGAGCTTCCGTGCCTCAACGGAATTCGCGACCCCGGAGTTTCCGCCGCGGCTGTTTATAGTCGCAAATCCCGGATTAAAACTTTTGAGGGGATCTCGATAGAACATCGCGAACAAACTGCTCAATCAGCCAATTATCATTTGTAGCCAACTGAATGATTTCTTCGGGTGTGTAAATAATTTTGAATGTTTTACTCAACGCATAGCTGAGCGATTGAATTGGAAAGTCATCATAGTCCGAAATCAAAAGCATCTTCAGCGGATCGTCTGGAATGATGAATTCATTCGGTAGATTCATTACAGTGGCGATTAATCGAAGTATCGTCCTCGCACTATTACTTTTAATGCCTCTTGACTCCCATTCATGAGCCGAAAAATCTGTTCGTTTTGATAGCTGAGAGTTGAGTGAGGCTCTTCCATAAGGAATTTCGTAGTAGATCAACAATGGCGAATATCGGCTGAGCCACTTGACGAACCGCTTGCGCCAAGGTAGTGAACTATGGAACTCGTCCTCTAAAGCCGTATCGATCTGAAGAGGGGTTTGGTTCAACCGCATTTGTAACCACAATAGATGGAGAATCCTGCTTCGACTATCGCCACGCCTGCCCCTCCGATACGCCCAGCTTGAATCAATGGTGCTTGATTGACAAGAGCCGCACGACCATGCAATTTTCCGACAATCCAGTCGTAACCTCTCTCACGTAATCTTTCCGCCAAAATTCTTTGAAGTGTTGTAACGGGACCAGATCCCAAAACACGAAGATCAGCCGGCTTTGTGACGGGGAGATGAGTGAAAGTAAGCGTTGTTGCAGCACCCGCAACTTCCGTTGCGATACCCGCAGCACAGCTATGGATATTGACCTCGCAATCCCACCAGCAATTAAAAACGCCCGCTGCGGCATCAAGTGCGGCTTGATAGACGTTTTCTTCTACGCACCAGCCCAATTGCGTGTAATACCACACATAAAAGCCGCAAACCTGTCTAAGACCGCTGGGATCGAGATAATTGAGCGGGTTGTTCGACACATAGCCATATAGATTCGTCCGTTCCGCTAACGACGGATGAGACAGCATTCGATTCGCCACATAGTCATGTCCATATAAAACATTTACGCCGTCGGATGGTTGCAGATCGAGATCGATAGCCTGACCGAGACCGAGATTCGCGTACATGAAAGTCTCCTTGCAATTAGTGGATCAAATGGACGCCGGCATGAGAAGCGGTAAGACTCGGGATATTCGGGTTCACCGAGATGGCCAGCGGGTCGATGTGAGGTAAGCCCGCAGTCTGCGTTTTTTCTTCCATAAGCCGCGCGGTTTGTTCAATCTGGGTGCCGAGATAACCCGCCTCATGGAACGCCAGTTCCGCCCGTTCCTGGGAATACGCATCAATCCTATGTGCACCGGCGCGATGATTTTCAGCCGGCACGACGGCTTGTCCCACGTCCAGCGAATGTCTCATCCTCAACGGATGGCGATCAGCCGGCGCGTGCACCAATGCCTGACGGCCATCGCTGAGACTGATCCAGTGCGCCGACAGCGGCGTTGAAAGCGACTGCATCGGCAGCCAAACTTCCACATGCATGCCGTTCGGCGTTCGGAGCGTTTGCTGATACAGCGGCCGGCCGATCTCAGGGCCATGATGGAAGGGCTGCGTCACGGGAGACACAATCTGAACGAGCAGCTTACGCCCGCCGAAGCCTTCCATCCAGAAGGGGCCGACAGCCTCCTGGCTCGGTCCGGCGTATGGGGCGTTCAGAAAACCGTGGCCGCGCTGCCGCATTGCCAAATGCATTCGCAGCGATTCGCGCGCAATCACGAAGTGGTAGTTATGCGGCGATAGTTCCGCCGCCGCCG
>Ga0335397_10000812_pt1 | contig 41810 bp, 46 predicted proteins | sample MAT04_FD_205740 | JGI IMG/M metagenome (GOLD analysis project Ga0335397, IMG submission 205740) | Freshwater microbial communities from Lake Fryxell liftoff mats and glacier meltwater in Antarctica - MAT-04 (spades assembly) (version 2) ... | reverse complement strand
TCTAAGAATCACTTTTTTTGGGATGGAGTTCCAATTGTAAACGATCAGCAAGAAATATGCCTATCTTATCAATTAGGCACATTAGGTGATGTTGATCGCTAGACAAAATGATAAAGTCATCGCAATAGCGCAGGTAAAAAGGTTCTCGTAGCACTTGCTTGATATAATCATCTAATTCATGAAGATAGATATTTGCAAAAAGTTGTGATATTACATTCCCTAAGGCAATTCCCTTTCCATCTACACCCACGTTAAAACTGTCAATAATGGCATCGATGATTTTTAGAATTTTACTATCTTTTATGCACTTCCGAAGAAGAACTTTAAGAATCTTGTGATCGACAGAATCGAAAAAGTGTTTGACATCCATTTTTAAACCATAACAATGTCGCGTTCCATTTGCACTGACCTTTCTGACCATGCGATTCAAATGTGTGATAGCAAGGTGTGTTCCTTTTCCTATGCGACTTGAGAAAGAGTGAAATATAAATTTTCTATCAAAAATGGGGCTTATTGTAGAATAAATTAGTTGATGAACTAGTCGATCTTTAACGCTTGCTTTGCTGATATGTCGCTGTTTTGGATCAGTCACATAAAATTGATCATAGGGGCCGTGTTAATATTGAAAAGTTAAAAGATCGTGTTGAAGTTGGAAAATGTGATCTTCTAAAAATCTTTCAAAGCTTTGAATATCTTTTCTTTTATGTTTCCCTCGTTTATAATGACTCCACGAAATGAAAATATGATCTATTGAAGTCATTTTTTCAAAAAGATTATGAGATTTTTTATGACACAAGTCCGTTCTGTTTTGGATATCCCGATTTTCCACAAAGTTTATGACCTCTATAAAATTTTACACGGTTATCAGCAGCACATCCCTAAATTTCAGAGGTACACGCTTTGGAAAAAATGCGAGAATACCACATTGGCACTTTTAGAGGCTATAATTGAAACCAATTATCAGCCGGAAGCGGAACGTCTTAACTCTTTTCAGACAATTAGTAATAAATTAGATTTATTGAAAGTATTGATTCGCTTGGTATAAGAAACGCGCACGTATAGCGAGGATTTTTTTGGGTCCCCACTTTTTATGCTTAAGTTTGCAATCAATCGCTAAATCTATTTGGTCTTTTTTGTAGAGCGAGAAAGGATTACATAGAGCCTTAGATAAGTCTTTTAAACCTTCAATTTGCTTGTCTAAATATCGACTATGCCATTTGTAGAATGTTGGTCTACTTATAGAAAATTCTTTACAAATTTCCACTATAGAATAATGGCCATTTTCAAAAGCAAGCATGGCTTTTAGTCTTTGTTCTTCCAATTTCAAATTCTCCCACGCCATAAGTAACCTATTTTGAATCATTTAAAATAATTTATAATAGCATTTTCATGGTTAAAAGTGTAAACCATGTGGGTGAACTAAAGTGTAAATGATGTCGGTGAACCGGACCATATCTCTCTTGACCTCTCTTGTTCTCTCTGGTTAAAAAAAGCAGACATTCTAACTGAAGCCCGTGTTAGGTTTCTTTTTTTTTCAAATAATAAATATTGCTAATTTTAATTCATTTGTAGTATCGTCATTTATTTTCATGTAACAAGAGAGGATATTTAATGACTATTTTTTTTAGAGCGTCTATTTTTATTTTTATAAATTTAATCATTTTGAACACAACTTTTCTAACAGCTGAGCTGAGCTGTCCGCCTTATGTACCGCAACATGTTTATGAAGAACTAAAGCCTTATTTCTTACCTGAACAGCATCCATTGCGAAAAAAATTGGACAAAATTTTTACATCGAATGACGTTTTAAAAAATGATGAGACCTTAAAAAAGGCAGGTTTTAAAACAACCGGAGCAAAAGGGTGTAGTAAGGTAGTTATACTTAAACATAAAAAAATTAAAAATTATCTGATTAAAGTTTATACTGATGAAAGTTATGAAATTATTGATTGGGAAAAATGGATGAAACGCATTCAGGGAGCTTTAATTATTAATTCTGTAATTGAACAGTATGGCTTTCAACAAAGTTTTAAAGTTCCGAAAAAATGGATTTATCAAGTCTCACGAGATGAGAATGTTGAAAAACATTTTGTCTTGGTTGTTGAGGATATGGATATATTTGATCAACGAGGAAATTCAATTAGATGGAAAGGAACTCAACACGTCACAAAAGAAAAACTGAAAGCTTTATCTGTTATTATGAATGAAGCCGGTTTAAAAGATTCTGTTTATTTAAATAATATTCCATTTTGTTTAGATGATAAAATTGCATTTGTTGATACTGAACATTTTCATTACTGGCCTGTTCCTTTATACAAAATAACATCGTTTTTAAATGTTAAGCTGCAAACTTATTGGACTAGCCTTATTCAACAGCATCCTTAGAATACCAATTCAATAGGTTAAGTATTAGGGGTTTAAGATTATTTGTTGGTGAGGTGCAGCTTTGGAGTGATTTTTTTAAGTTTCTTTAATTCAGTAGGTTAGGTTTATATTGTCAATTTTAACCATGATTTTTAGTGAAATAACGCGTTTTTTTTCTTAAAAAAAAACTTTTTTTTAAGTTTAAAGAAGAAATAAATAAAAAAAAATGAGGCAAAAAAGTTGTTTGAGTGAATGGGCAAAAGCTGTTCTTAAATGGAGCAAAATTTTTTTTAAATTGTTTAAAATTAATAGTTTATACTGATTTGAGTTTTTATGGAAAGTTTACTTGGAGCCACTTAAAGGCCATTGACAAAAGATCAGCTCGTAGGATGGTTAGAAAAAATATGTTGAAATTATTTAGGGGTTTAATCCATTTTAAAGAACGTAATCCGAAAACCTTTTATGGGGAATATTATGAAAAAAAAATTTACGTTGCTAATGGCATCTATGATGCTACTTGGTGCTAGTACAGCTCAAGCTTGGACAGATGCAGGCTGCTGCTACGAGGACATTTGCTGTGAAGACCAGACTGGTTTCTACGTTGGAACTTTTGCTGGTGCTAACTTTATTTCTAGTTCACATTCACATGGTGGAAGTGCATACCAGAACAGAAGACACTTTAACACAGGTTATGTAGTTGATGCGTCAGTTGGATACCGTTGGTGCCACGATATCCGTATGGAATTTGAATATGCTTACCGTAGTAACCAAGGTAAACACCGTTGGTACTCAGCTGGTAACAGAGATGGTAGCTATTGTTCAAATCATAAAAACTTTGTACAAAATGCTTACATGTTTAACGGTTTCTACGATATCGGTGGATGCCAAGATTGGTGTATTAAGCCTTTCGTAGGTGCTGGTATTGGTTATGCTAATACACGTAACGGCCATCATCATAACAGTAACGACAGCCATCATCACCATTGTAACGGTGGATTTGCTTGGCAGATCATTGCCGGATTGGCATACCCAATTTGCGATGAAATCGATCTTTCTTTAGAATATCGATTCTTCAAAGCTCGTGAGCGCAAACTTTACAACAATGATGTTGGTGTAGGACTTAAGTACTACTTCTAATATTATAGTTTAATCGCTGTATTTATGCTGAATGATGAATCATACGGTTCATCATTCAGCTTTATTTTAAGGTTATGTATGAAAAAAATTGTTTTTACATCCTTTACCATTGTTTCTCTATTTGTTTTTCTTGAAGTTTCCCTTTTTAGCTATAACTATAATCAAAATAGTCAGAATTACCAATACAATCAGTCTTCTCCTTACAATCAAAATAGCTCTGATCCTTCAAGATTTGCTTACCCTAATAGAACAGATCGGGAAAAGCTACTTACTTTACAAATTGAAAAGGCTTTATTGGATGATGTTTTGATAGCGCCTTATGCAAGCTCCATCCAAGTTTATACAATAGGACATGAAGTAACTTTAACAGGATTAATTAATTCAGATAGAATAAAATTAAGAGCCGAAAACAAAGCTAAGAATACATTAGGCGTACAAAAGGTGATAAATAACATCAATGTTGAAAAAACCAAATAGCCCCTACATTCTTTTTCTTTATATTTTTTGGTCAATATTTCTTCTCATTGGCTTAATCGTCTATTTTTATTTTCCTGAAATATTTTATCGTGTTACAGACTATCCAGGACCCGGCAGCCCTTTCGTCAACACCCCCGAATAACCACTAGACGTTCTAATCACATCTACAACTTTTGAGTAGAATTTTTTTAACTCGAAGGACTAAAAAGCTACCGAATTTTAGCTGCAAACTTCCGGATATTTGAGTTTTAGTATCTTAGAAGTCAATTAGTCTCTAGCTAACAATAGCTAAAGCATCAGAAAAATTTGCAGCTAAACTTTGCGACCTTCTTAGTCCTTCGCGTTGAAAAAAACTTTTACTTCAAAAGTTTCACTTGGAAGAATAATACTAAATCATTTATAGATTAAGATTCAAATTTTAACGTGACACTAAAAGAGAGAGTGAAATATGCATACTGCCAAGTCTATGATTTGCCTTTTTTTGGCTTTTGGTTTACTTACACATCAATTATTTGGTCAAGAGATCAATACCCCTCATCATCAAAATGCTCCAAAAACACAATCAGGACCCTGTGGGTGTGCTTGTGATGTAAATTGCGATTGTGGCTGTGCTACAGGAAAGCCTTGTGAATGTAATCACAACAAATCAAATAAAAATGACAATGAAACAAATTATTCATGTGAATTAAATTTAAGCGAAATGGCAGCTTGTGAAGTTGCAGAAGAAACCTATTCTGAATATTGTGAGAGTCATGAAACAAGAAACCTTGGTTGCAGAAATTGTGCAAACCTATGTGAAGGTAATTCTTGTGGCATTATCGGTATTGCCCCTCCATCCATTTCTTTAAATCCTCAACGCTGTCCTTTTGCTGAAAGCGATTGTGATTTTGCAAGACGTTGTGGACTATGGGGTGTTTGGTTACCGGAGTGTCCGGTTCTTTTTAGAACGCTTCTTGCAGATCCAAGACAGATTAATTATTCAGTAGGCTGGAGATTTAACGATCAGGCGCTTGGAAAAAATATCATTGATATCTCATTTGGGGACACATTAGCAATCTATCGCTGGAATAACATCTTCCATGGTGAGCTTCAATTAGAGCTAGAAGGCGCTTTGTGGGGTACTTTTAATCCTTTGAGCGAAGATTCACCACTTATCAATGCTGATTATTATGTAGGCTTCCCAATCACCTATGCGTTTGGTAGATGGCAGTTTCGTTTACGTGGCTACCATGTTTCAACCCATTTAGGGGATGAATTTATTTTGGGCCAATCGTATATCGACCGTCGTAATCCAAGCGCAGAATTTATCGATTTCTTTGTCTCTAATGACTTTACAGATGAAATACGTTATTATGCCGGGATTGGGGTTATTGTTCATCAGGATGAAACCTTTAAAACGGGACGTGTTTTTGCAGAAGTTGGTGCTGAGCTTCGTTTAAGACATCTTGGATTTACAGATTTTCGCAATCAACTTTACGGCGAACCTTTTTACGCAATGAATTTTCGTTTTCGTAAAGATTTTAAGCATCACATAGATCAAACTTATGTTCTTGGTTATGAAGTTGGTAAACTCTATGGACTTTGCCGTAAGGTACGTGCCTATCTAGAATATCATGATGGATATTCACTTGATGGTCAATTTCAAAAGCTTGCCACAAACTATCTAAGCATTCGTTTCTCCTATAGCTACTAAATCTATTAAATAGCCCGTGCAAATCTTTAGCACGGGCCTTTAAAATATAATCCCTTTTCTTTTTTTTAACGCAAAGGGGCTAAGGCGTGAAGGAAAATGAACTTTCAGTGTTCAAAGAGTTATTTTTATTCTTTGCGTCTTTCTAGTCTTTGCGTTAAAAAAAGAAAAAAAAAGGTTTATATTTTCACTTTGAAGTAGAACCAGTGTATATGAGTATGAAGAGATGGGAGATTAAGTAAGTGTTAAGTGAAAAGCAATTTATTCAGGAAGCGTATAAGCGTGATCCCTACCCATTTCGATTTTGGTCCGTTCTGATTGCTCTTTCCATTTTTTTGATTTATGGTGCAGCTCAAAGTGCCGAGGACCTTAAAGTAAATGTTTGGAAGATGAGTCCATTTTTACGCGTTTCAAACCGTGAATTTTCGTTATTTCTGTGGCAGCATCCACATTTAATGCGCCCTCATGCAAAAAATAAAATTGGTTATTTACCAGGATTTCAATATTTACATAAAATAAATATGGATATAGAGACTGCTGAAGAGTATGTCGCAGTTCCTCCAAACGTTTTATTTCTGTATCATACTTGGAATCGACTTCTAAAAGGTTACTTACCTTCAAGAGCCATTTTTGTAGAAGAATTTAAAGAATTTTTGACATTGAGCAACGAGTGGCATCCTAGTAATTGGATAAAAGCTCCTAAAAAGTATTTTAAGCTTGTTCAAGATTTGGATAATTTAGACAAAAGCTTAAACCTTGTATCTTTTTCAGAGCTACCTTTTGATGTAAGACAAGCTTTTTATGGATGGAAAAATTATTTTAAGGAAGGCGAAGCTATTAATTCGTTAAGACTTACTGGACAACAAGTAAAGGCATTTTTGGAAAAAAATCCTAATTTTAAAAAAAATTATTGGGAAAAAATTTACCCGAATTATTTAATAACCTTTGATGGAAATTTTGACATTATCCCAAGAAATCAAATCCCATCTTTTTTGCTGAGTGCACTTTATAACGATGCTCTTTATTTTGATTTGACAAATCCATCAGAATAAACTTCTGCATTCTTTCCGATAGCTAAGGTACCGTTAAAGTAATCCCGATAGATTTTAATGCCTTGGGATGCATTTTGAATGCAATAAAAGCAGTTGCTTATCCATTCTGAACCCTTTATTGTTCCAGTCTCCAGATTACATTGAAAACGCGATGTGATTTTCTTAGTCCAATACTCATTTTCACCAAATAATATGATGGGTGTGGCACCAACAGCCCCAACTTTTCTTCTAACTTCCTCTAGGCAGTATTCAAAATCTGTTCCTATTCCGCCTGCTAAAAATATAGGGAAGTCCAAATTAAATTCAGCTTGTCTTTCCACAAGTTTATCTAAGCGGTAGGTCATTTTAGCCTCAACAAACTTGTTTGAATTTTGTTCGTTGACAATAGGGTTATTTTTGACTCGAAAGTCAACAATATTGGCACAAGATAAAATTCCAAGCTCTTTTGCAACACGGTTACCAACTTCCATGGCTCCCGGGCCACCCCCTGTAACTAATGAGAGAGGAGTATTTTTATTAAGCATTGGGTGAACCATTTCAGACCGCATTTCCATAATAGCAGATAAAAGCTCTCGCAGCTCGTGCTCAAAAGAGCCTGCATGAAGGTTTGAACCATAAATTCCAAACACTGTAGATTTTAAAAACTTATCTACTTGATTGACTGCAACAAATAAACCTGAATCATAGTCCGGTTTCTGTGCATATTGCAATATTTTACCAGTCCCTTCATCTACCCAATAAACAGGTATTCCAAACTTATCTAAATCATGCAGTAAAGCACGATCTTCATCAGAAAAGAAATTGTTAAAGGAATGCGAAGGATATTGAAAATAAATGCCTTTTAAAAGCCGTTGGATCTGATCGCTCAAAAGCATTCTTTTCATTAAAGGTGATGGAAAATATCTGGTTAATAAAATGCCCTGACTTGTGATAAATCCTTCGCTCATGCTTTTTAAAACAGGGTAGGAAGATTGCTGCTCAATATAGCGTTCGACCATCAATGCTTGTCTTGTACTATGCCAAATTCCCGGAAATTCATGCAAGCGCGGATCACGGACAATCCAGTCATCGGCAGTTAGATTAAGAAGTTGTTGACCTTTTACAATAAAAACGGAGGCTTGATGATCAGCTGGTTCAGGCGCTGTTTTAAAGGCTTTAAAAAGAACTTCTGTATCTTCTAAACAAGATTGTAGCTGGTCTCTATCAGAATAAAAAACGTGTTCTCTGTAGGGCTCAAGTGTGTAAAATTCTATTGGAATATCTGTCAATTCACGTTTAGATTTACCATAAAGCTCATAAATATCTCCGGAATCTGAAGTGTCCGGTTGTAAAATGGAAGCTGATGTATGATGGTATCCTGAAGAGAGCAGTTCATTCACAACACGTCCAAAAACTGTTCGGATATGAAGTGGAAGAGTTCGGACGAGTAAAATTTCATCATCTTCGACATTTCTTGGATGCAAAGGTTTCCAGATCTGATGGAGTTTAAGCAGTTCACGGATGGGTATATTTTTATTCAAGGCTTTACCAATTGTTGGTAAAAAGCCATCTATTGCCGGATCATACTCGATCCTGCCATTTTGAAGGGTTAAATAAGCGATCGTTCTACCATCTACCTTATCTAAAATTAGATCATCGCTTCCGTGAAGCCCTCCAAGAGATAACAAAGGTTTTCCATAGCGGTCAGACCTTCCAAACATACGAGAAAGATAAATAGGGTCTCTTACTCTACGTCTTTCATCAGCTGCAAATAATTTGCCTATATAAGCACCAGGGGTCAAATATTTAAGCATGTTTTCGGCAATTCTACCTTTGGCAATTAAAAGAACAGAGACTTCTACAGCATGATTTTTTGCATCAAAATTATAGGTTTGTCCTATTCCATCTAATCCAAGCTGTGCAAGAGTACTCTTGGTATTAAAAAAAACGCGCATCGGTTCTATTTCAAAGCCAACAAAAGAAGGTGAAATATTTTCAATAAGAACAACAGCTTCAGCGACGCGTTCATCAATAAAATGAATCTTCGTGATGCGACCATCAGGTGAGGCTAGATCATATTGTTTTGGTTTAAAATTGTATGTATCCATAGTATTTTGGACAATACATAAAAACTTAATTCCCGTCTCTATTTTTTCACACAAAAACTACTAAGATTCAAAAATTATATAACACTAGGATTGCTTCTTCGCGCTCTTCGCGGTAAAAAAAGCAACAATAGTGTGATTTTCTGAAGGGCTTTGCGGTAAAATGACGATACGGTGAGAGGGATGTGGGGTGTGGGAGGTTTGTTCATAAATTGTGTATAATTTGAGGATAAAGCAGGTTCCCTTAAGTAAACTCACCTCGATCTTGCAATTCCCTTATTTTTACACTTGACGTAACTCTCTGATTATAAAATGATTGTTGTTTTTTCTGTCTCTGGTGGAAGGGTAAAAGGGGGGTTTCCTGGAAAATGCCGATTTTGAACATTTTTTGTTCATAACTCAAAAAGCTGAAATCCTAAGTGATTGTTTTTCTAGAGGAAGATTAAAATTTATGCATTTTTTAACATCCATATTCCCTAAAATTGAGCGTTATGTCATAGTCTTCATTTTAATGGTTTCTCTCTTTATGGATAAAATTTTACGAAGCTGTGGAACACACGATGGAGCATTTCATGCAGATGAAGTGACCGCTTGTGCTCTTCTTTTATTATTTGATAAAATTGATGAAAATAAAATCATCAGAACGCGCGATCCTTTAAAATTGGAATTGTGCCAATACATTTGCGATGTCGGCGGAATCTATGAGCCAGAAAAAAAATTATTCGATCATCATCAAATTGATTATCAAGGGCTTATGAGCAGTGCAGGCATGATTCTGCTCTATTTGAAAACAACAGGGGTTATAAGCGATAAAGCTTACCTTTTTTTTAATCAAAATTTAATATTAGGCGTTGATGCGCATGACAATGGCAGGGATTTACAAATTCCTGGAGTTTGCACTTATTCTCATATCATTTCAAGTTTCATCCCTGTTCCACAAGATGTTAATCATGAAGTAATTAACCACTCTTTTTTTGAAGCCTTAAATTTTTCTCTACAGTTTTTAAAAAGAATATGGAAACGATTTCAATACACTCAAGAATGTAGTGAAATTGTCGCTTTGGCTATGAAACCCAATAATAATTATTTATTTTTTGAAAAAAACATTCCTTGGATAGATCTTTTTTTTGAACTTGGCGGAGTCCAGCACCCTGCAGAATTTGTCATTATGCCATCAGGAGATCATTGGAAATTACGCGGAATTCCACCAAATAATCAAGAACGCATGAAAACGCGAGTTCCGTTACCCCTTCAATGGGCGGGTCTTTTAGATCAGGAATTAAAAAAAGTTTGTGGCATTGATGGGGCTATTTTTTGTCATAAAGGGCGTTTTATTTCCGTTTTTGAAACAAAGGAAGATGCCTTATTGGCACTAGAACAGGTGATGAAAGAAAAAAATAAGGAATCATGATGTCTACTATTTTTGAAAAGATCATAGCCAAAGAAATCCCGTCCGAAATTGTTTTTGAAAATGATCGAATTATTGCTATCAAGGATATTAACCCAATAGCTCCGGTTCACGTTTTAATTCTACCCAAAAAACCCATTAAAGATTTACAATCGATTGAAAATGAAGATCTTGTATTAATCCAAGAGATTGTAAGTGTAGCAAAAGAAATTGCAATTCAAAATGGAATCAGTGATGGATATCGCTTATTAACCAATAATGGACCGCTTGCCGGTCAAACCATTTTTCACCTGCATTTTCATTTAATTGGCGGTAAAAAATTAGGAGCTATGGCATGACCCTCAATTATTGTTTGGAAAAATCTAAAACATGTCTTTTAATCGTGGATGTTCAAGAAAAACTTTTTCCTGTTATGGAAAGAACATGTGAAGTCATGCACGCCATTCAAAAAATAGCACGCGCCTTTTCGATTATGAATTTGCCGATTATTGTTTCAGAACAATACCCTGAAAAGTTGGGACATACAATCCTTGGCTTAAAAAATCTTTTGGGCGATACTCCTTTGGTTTTAACAAAAACTACTTTTTCCTGCATGGCAGACCCTCTATTTGCCGATGCCTTAAAACCGTATGAACAAGTAGTGATTGTAGGAATTGAAGCACATATCTGTGTGTTGCAAACGGCAAAAGACTTGCTTAAGAATGGAATTCAAGTCGTGGTTTTAAATGATGCCATTACATCGCGCTCAATCTATGATTTTTCGACAGCGATCGCAGAACTAAGAGACGCCGGCTCTAGAATAAGCAGTGTCGAAACTATTATATTTGAGCTGTTGGAAAATTCCAAGGCCCCCGAATTTAAACAAATTAAAGAACTCGTTACATCTTGAAATTATTTAATTTTCTTTTACCAATTTGCTTGAATTTATTTTCTTGTTTACAAGCTGATGTTAATGATTCAATTAAAAAAATTTACGCACATCTAACATTGCATGATGCAAGATCAGCAACTGAAGAGGCTTACTACGGCCTAACTCAGTTTCCTGACAGTCAAGAGCTTAACGAATTGAATATCAAATCCCTTTCGTTGTTACATCGCGAAAAAGAACTAATTCACTTCACACACAATTATTTGGAAAAATTTCCTGTTAAAAAAAAAGATCGGCAGATTTTAGAAGATCTTTCATGGGGAGTGATTGAAAATGCCTCTTTATCAAATGCACCTTTGGTAAGAATTTACGCTCTACTTGCTGCTTTTTTTTCAAATGATGCAAAAGGCATCCAACTCATTCAAAAGTCCCTTCTCGATTCCAATTTTTTTTTAAGAGGAGCTGCCATCAAAGTTTCTTGCCAGCTTAACGATTTAAAATTGCAGACCCAAATGATTCGATTGATTAATGAAGAGCCAAATTTTAGGGTACGTTTGGAAGCTATAAAGGCTGTTGGCCTGATGAAGGCAAACCTTGCAAAAAATGATCTTGAGCGAATCATCGCAGATGAACAAATGGAGCATGAAGAAAGAGCTGTTGCAATTGAATCCCTTGTCAATCTATTGGACGTTGCAAAAAGAGATGAAATTCAAGCTTTGACAAAGAGTCAAAGAGTAGGATTTAGACTTCTTGCATGTGAAATTGTGCTCGTCCAAGAAATGAAAGATGATATCGATCTGATTATTCCGCTTTTAAAAGATGTCAGAAGAGAAGTTAGAAGGTCTGCCCTTGAGACACTTGGATTTTTACAAATCACTGAATTTAAAGGGGTTAAGGTTAATGAGCTTGTAGCGCCTTTACTCAAAGACATCGATTCTACAGTTGCCATGACAACTGCTTTTGTGATCCTTTTAAATGATAAAGAAAGCGGTCAAAAGGCATTAAAGCCTTTTTTTGAATCAACTACGCCTGAGGAAAGATTAATAGCATCAGCCGTTCTTGTAAAAGCCGGCAAACATGCAATGCCTTTAATGCTGAACGTTTTTGAAGAGACAAAAGATCCTTTTGTAAAAATGAATTTAAGTATTGGCTTAATTTTGCAGCGTGAAAATACAGAATCTGCCTGTAACGCCTTATACCTTGGTTTAAGGACACAAAAAGAACCCCTTATATTTGTTAATGTTGGAGAATTTAAATATCTAACAAAAAGTAAACCACAGGCCACAGAACTGATTCCTAATGAAAAAGAATCGATGAATCAACTTGTTCGGCTTGAGATTTTAAATATGTTAAGTATCATGAAATATAAAAACATCGAAGCTGCAATAAAAGAATTTTTACAAGAGCGCTCATGGGGCATTTCCTTAATGGCATCTGCCCTCTTACTAACTGAAGGGGATGAATCAGCAATTGAGCATGTGCAGAATTTGTTAAAAGACCCATCTGAAAAAGTACGAGTACAAGCAGCTTTAATTCTTTCTATGTGGAGTCAAGGTGATGAAGCACTTCCCGTTTTACAAGAGGCTTACCCGTGTGCTGATCGCGAGATGAAGGAGAAAATCTTAGAAGGGATTGGCAGGATCGGATCTTTCTCATCAGTTCCTTTTCTGCTTGATTGTTTAAAAGAGCCTTTTCAGCTACTTCGGGTGATAGCAGCCTCTTCATTACTTCAAATCCTTTACCATTAATACTTAGAGTAAAACTTGAACATCATAAATTTTGTGTATTAATGACTAAAAAAATTCTGTTTCCTTTGTTGGCACTTATTTTTATATTTGGTTTTTGGGAATTTTCCACCTATCTATATAAAGATCAAATACTTATTTTACCGGCTCCAAGCGCCATAGTATCGCGTTTAATGACAAAAAGCGACCGTTTTATTTTTCATTCCAGAACAACTTTTTATGAAATGGTCGGAGGTTTTTTTTTAGCGCTTTCCATTTCATTTCCTTTTGGGTTTTTGATGTATCTATTTAAGGGAGCAAGGCTTGTGTTGCAACCTTTATTTATTTTTATCCAATGTGTGCCCATGTTTGCCTTAGCTCCCATCATGGTCATCTGGTTTGGATGGAGTTATACGGCAATTGTGATTCCAACTGCTTTGATGATCTTTTTTCCGCTGACGATCAGTATTTATCAAGGTTTAAGCTCTACCCCGAAAGATTATATTGATTATTTTAGAATCAACCAAGCAACAGCGTGGCAGATTTTTTATAAATTGCAATTACCTTCATCTTTCCCTCATCTTTTTTCAGGATTCAAAGTAGCGTCAGCCCTTGCAGGCATTGGAGCTGTTGCCGGTGAATTTGCTGGGGCAAAATCAGGGCTTGGAATTTTGATGTTGGAAAGTCGACGTGCAACAGATTTGGAAACTACATTTGCCGCCCTATTTTGCCTCACTTTTATGAGTATGGGCTTTTATTTACTTATTTTATTATTGGAAAAAATCATGATCAAAAAACGTTTTTCTTCATCTCTAATGTCTTTATTAGTAACCGCTTTAAGCTTAACTTTTGTCGGTTGCCAAAACCAAAATGTAGATGAAAAACCGACAACACGTCTTCTTCTTGATTGGCTTCCAAACCCGAACCATGTTCCTTTATATGTGGGCGTTGAAAAGGGGATTTTCAAACAACATGGTATTGATTTAGAAATTCAAAAAATTGCAGATCCAAGCGATGCCATCCCTTATGTCATCGCAGGAAAAGCTGATCTTGCTCTCTATTATATGCCGGACACCGTCCGTGCAATAGATGCAGGTATTGCCTTAAAACCAATTGCCATTCTTTTTAAAGAGCCTTTGAATGCAATTATTTACCGCGATGGTGAGGGGATTTTAAAGCCTGACGATTTAACAGGTAAAGTCATTGGTTATTCAGTTGATGGAAGTAGCACCGCAATTCTTGATCATCTTCTTGAAAAAAATAATATAATTCCAAGTCAGATGCAAAATGTGACTTTTGATCTTGTAAGCACAATTTGCACAAAACAAGTAGATGCCATTTATGGGGCATATTGGAATATTGAATGTGAGCATTTAAATGCTTTAAACCAAAAAACAAAACATTTTGATTTAACTTCCCTTGGTTATCCCAATTATTACGAGCTTATCGTTGTTGCACATGAGGGCAGCCAACAAACCCAAGATGAATTTACTCACGCTTTTAAAAAAGCCATGCAAGAGAGCATCAATTACAGCAAACAGCACCCAAATGAAGCATTTTCGATTTACCTAAAAGAAAATCTAGATAAAAGCCAAAAGACAGTTGCCTGGGAAGAGGCTTCTTGGAATAAGACCTACCCGCTTTTAGCAAGCGATCAAGATTTTGATCCCCATGTAACCGAAACCCTTCGCGCTTGGCTAAAAAACTTCCAACATTAAAAAATACATGTTTTAATGCAAACTACAAGGTGTTAGTAAGTATTTTAAAATAAACATTGTTTTGTAATGTGTTATATGTTATATTAGATTTTAATTAATAATTAACCAGGATTTTACAATGTCAATTTCAAATATCTTTCAAAGCGGAGCACAAACAATCGCAGCAATTCCCGCTGGGCTGTAAACTTCTAAATTAGAATCGGTTAAAGAGATGGTCTTCGTATATTTTTGACTGGATTTTATGTTGAATTTACCGCAGTCCGCAAAATGATCTTCAAGACCTTCGCTAGAAGGCTCCTTTTTAATTCTTGGCACTTCATCAGCTAAGGTGCCAGCGGGAATTGCTGAAACAATCGCAACTTATGCACCTACAGTTTATAATGTAGTAACACCTCTTGTAGGTTTAGGAATAGGTGTTTATGCAGCGGCTAGTTTATTTGATTATATAAAGCCTGAAAGTGCTTTAGCACAAATAGCAACTTCAATAGGCTGCATTGGTTTAGGTTTTCTAGTAACAGGGGCTTTTGTTGCGGCTACTCACCCATTTACACCGATAAAGGTTGCCGTTATGACATCTACTTTATTATATACTAAAGTATTTGCAGCTGTAATAGCAGGATTAGACTTTCCTCGTTTAATGCTCTTGTTAATGGTATAGATTTAAATTATTATAATATTGTTTTTCTGTTTCTTCAGGGTGTTTACCCTGAAGAAATTCCAAAAAAAGAGACTTCCTCGAAGAAGACTTCCTCGCTTTTAGCAAAAGATCAAAATTTTGATCCCCCATGTCAACGAAACCCTACGCACCTGCCACCTGGCTCAAAAACTTCTCCCACTTACTGCATATACTTGTACCGAATGAACGTTTCTGATTTTTTTTAACACAGAGAAACGCGGAGAAGCAAAGAGGGCACAGAGAAAGGCATTTCATAAAGTTGCTATTGCCAAATTAGATATAGATAAACAAAATATACGCTATAGAACGTAACTTTTGCAAATGTCTTCCTCTGTGTCCTCTTTGCTTCTCCGCGTTTCTCTGTGTTAAAAAAATATTATAGTTGCGATTGAAAATATTATAGTTGCGATTGAAATGAAAGAGGTATTTCTTTTAAGCCATCTGTTAAAGTAACGGACCAATCCTTGCTTGCTTCAAGTTGTCCTTGATCTTCATTAGCCATAAGATAGGCATTTCGAAGCTCTTCTTTTTTAAGCTCCGCAGGAATGGTTTGGTTGATGCTGTTAAATTGTGATGGTTTCATATTTTTATTATGCACTATTTTTTAAAGGCTTGTCCATTGATAAAATGTTTGTAAAATGCTAATCTTGCTTTTTAATTGTGATTTATGATATAATAATTATTAAAACGTAAGGAAATATGTCAAATTTAATATATACAGGCTTTTCACCTCCGACATCACCTTTGAACCTATCCAATATTGCCCATTTTAAAAAGTGTAAAGTTAATCCCATCAATTTTACTCAAAAAATAAGCACCGGATGTTCCTTACATTCTAAACCTTTGAAAAATGTAACAAATTTACGTAAACCCAGAAAAATCATTTCTGCAACCAAAAATGAAACACCGACAGTTACTCATCATGAGGATTTAAAAGAAGCCATTACCGAGCATGCCCACTTGCGCATTCAGTTATTTTATTTATCAGCGATGGCAATCTATAAAAGAGCTTTAAGATCTGATGGCAGTTTTACCGATGTAAAAGTAAAAGTAACCGGTGCTACCATGCAAATATCCCAAGGTAATAGGGAAAATCACGCAGCCCATGCATCGGCAGCAGCATCCACTGTAGACAATCTAAAAGAACTCATTATCTTACAGATTCAAAAAGAAGCTTTAACCCCTTTAAAGTCAAAATTATTGAGTGCAATGGGATTAAGTGAAATAGATTTAAATACAATCGATCAAAATCACGATGACCTTAAATTTGTTAATAAAATGATTAACACTTATTGGCCGCATGAATCGCTTCTTGCAGGATCAGAAATTGAATTAACTCTCAATACCACAAATAATTTACCTGCCGGCCTGAACCTTGGCTGCGATCTTTCCTTAGAAAAGAAAATTAGACCGCTGATTGCTGAAATAATCGGTTTAGTCATGAAGGGCCAATTGGAGCCTCAAGAAGCAACCAAACGGTATGTAACAGCTGTTCAAGAGCACTTTAAAGAAAAGATCACGCATATTGAAAATCAATTGCTTATTTGTCCTAAAGAAAAATTGGTAAAAATGGAGAGACAGCTTTTTTATCATCGAAATGAATTAGCGGGAAGTCAATCCATTGACTTTAGATTCTTAAATCAAGGCTTTGAGTCTTTCGAAGATCCTCAAAAGATCGATTCCGTCGCCACCCTAATCTTGCTCAAACGAAGAGCTTGACTTAGAAGACTTAGAAGGCCGCTAAGTATTCCTGAGGTTGTGATTTTTTCAACACGAAGACTTAGAAGACCACTATTGACTTCTATAGTTCTGATTTATAATTATTGAAATTGACACACTTTGGATTTAAACTAAAAAAAATCACAATGTTATGAACTGCTAACGGTCTTCGTGTCTTCGTGTTTAAAAAATCACAACGTTATGAATTTCTAACGGTCTTCGTGTTAAAAATTATCAACGACTTTTGCTAGTTGTTTTTTTGGAGGATGAGGAGAGATGGTGCTTTTTCGCGGTTGATAAACCGATGATGGCAGCAGCACCATTTTTTTGGATCTAACTTGGAAACAAATTCCAGAATTCTATCTTCTTCAATTTTCCCTGCAGGATGTCCCGAATAACATGTAATGCTGATTGCGCCTTTTGATGAAATAAGCTCCAGGCTACGCTCAATACTTTTTAAGGTAGTGTTTGCCTCTGTCGTGATGGCCTTATTACCGCCCGGAAGATAACCCAAATTATAGACGATCAACTTGACTGAATTTTCTAAAATCACTTCCGGAAATTCACTGTGGCATTGATTTAAAAAATGGATGCGATCCATTGGAATAATAAGGTTTTGCGAGCAAAGTTTTTTTGCAGATTCTAGCGCATCTTGTTGAATATCAAAGGTGTAGACTGTTCCTGAATCTTTCGTCAAAATCGATGAGGCAATAAAAAGGGTGTCGTGACCATTACCGCAGGTGGCATCTATTGCAATGTCGCCATCGGTTAATAGTCTTTTAAAATATTGCTTAGATAGATCTAGATGCTGATTGAATAAAGGGGCATTAAACATGAATTTAAGTTGTGGATTCCGGCTGAAAATTGATCGAAATGGTGTATTCCTGATGATAGCCAAGATACTTATTGAGCATCTCGTTTAAATCATTTTCAATTTGAAGAAGTAAAGGTTTTTGCTCTGAAAGGGGAATGTTTGGAAGATCCGCTTTAATAAAAAGCTTATTGTTTTTAATTGCAACAGCACTTGGAATTTGATTATTTGGAAAAAGTTCTTTCCAGTAAGTGTCAAGATATTGTGCAAATATATTTTCATCTAAAAATGATAGCCGGTTGCCGGCTTTGATTTTGTAATATTGTTTTTTTGTGTTTAGTCTGATGTGAACGAGCATCAAAACGCCAAGAGTAATAAAGAAAGCAGCTCCTAAGTAACTCATCCATAGATTTTCTATAATAAAGTTTACAAGTGCATTAATTCCGTTTGGAGTTTGCGGTAGAAAAAAGCAAAAAACACCGACAAAGATAAAGAAAATGGCAAGAATAAAAGTGGCTGAGTTGTAAAAAAAATTGTTCATTTTAAAATTCGTCGTTGTAATCGTCTTCATTATTGGATTTCACATTACTGGATGAAGTCAATGGGGATCGTAACATTTTTATTTGATCAATTGGCAACACGTTTTTAAAAACAACGTGAACGCACGAGACATGCAAACCTGTAATTTTGGTGATTTCATTTGCTACCCGAGTTTGAATTTCTTCAGCTTTTTCAGGTATGGAAAAACCATATTGGACATTGATCTCGATCTTTACAGTTACCATATGATTTTTGCTGTCTTGATCGACATGAATTCCGGCTATTCCTTCTTGTCCACGACTAAAAATGCTGTCGATAAAATTGCCTTCTACAAGACCTATTCCTTCAATTTCTGATAAACATTGAAGTACGATTCCTTGAAAAACGCGATTTTCAACGTCACGGATAAAATATGTTTCAGGAATGTCAAATTCGTTCGTATCGACTTTTTTGATGTCTACTGCAGTTTTTTTATCAGCCATACCTATCTCCGGTTATATAGCAATTAATACCGGATTGTATCATCTTTTAAGTCTAACAAGCTAGAAAAATCTTTTTAAAAAATAAAAAAGTAAAACAATATTTTAAAATAGAGCAAATTTTTTTTGGGGATGGGGGAGAGGGAAATTTGTAGCGTATGTTTTATCCTATAAGTTAAAGAAACGCAGGCTTTAGCCTACGCTACATAACACGCAGGCTAAAGCCTACGCTACATAAACCTGTAATTACCAGCTGGACTTTGTGATGCCGGGGATAAGGCCTGCGTGCGCCATTTCTCGGAAAGTCAAACGAGAAAGTTTGAATTTTCTCAAATATCCACGTGCTCTACCGGTAAGTTGGCAACGGTTACGAAGACGGATTACTGATGAGTCTTTCGGCATTTTATTAAGCGCAGTACGCGCATCTTGACGTTCTTCTTCAGATAATTTTAAGTCTGCCGCTTTAGCTTTTAGGCCTTGGCGTTTTTCCCACTTGAGCTTAACCGTTCTTTCGCGGCGCTTTTCTTTTTCAACAGATGACTTTTTTGCCATAATTAATCCTAAATCCTATTTTTTACGGGCAGGGCCTTTTTGGCGCTGTTTTCTGTTTGGATCTTTTTTATTGATTACATAAAGGCGACCACAACGACGTACGAGAATATCTCCCTTCGACGGGTCAGCTTTTATAGAAGCTTTCACTTTCATAACATTTCCTAAATTTATATCGAGTATGCATTGTTTATATCTTAATGCCTATTTTCATTTCAATCCTTTTTTGTGCAAAATGGCTCTTTTTTTTTCTTGCGATTTATCAGGTGTTTGAGGTATCGTAGTTTTTTTATTATCAGATAAGCAATATAAGGGATTAAACGTGAAACGTACATACCAACCAAGCAAGCGTCGCCGTAAATCAGAGCATGGATTCCGTAAAAGAATGGAAACTGCCAGTGGCCGCAAAATCATTAATCGCCGTCGTCGTCAAGGCCGTAAGCTTTTGACACGTGTGTGAGAAACCGATTCTATAAGTCGATGCGTCTTTGCAAAAGAAGTGAATTCTTGAGCATGAACCATCAAACTAAAAGTTATGTCGGGCGTCTCATCATTATTAAAGTGCGCCCGAATAAACTTTTACGTACAAGGCTTGGAATCACGGTCACTAAGCGGTTTGGAAAAGCCCATGATCGAAACCGATTCAAGCGTATAGTCAGGGAAGCTTTTAGGCTTTCATATCCAAAGCTCATTCAAAATTTTGATTTGCTCGTCCGTCCGAGGACCGAAGCCAAAACCACCTCCTCCACCCAGATATTACAAGAGATGGTCTATCTCATCGGCCGCCATTAGCCTAATTTTTTAAGCAGGAAGACTTAGAAGATCGCTATGTGTTATTAGGTTGTGATTTTTTAAACACGAAGAGATGAAGACCGCTAGGTAATCCCTAAGTTTTTTTAATTTTTTTTAATTAGTATCAACTTCAATAATCCCTAGCAATCTTCTAAGCCTTCGTGTCTTGATGTTAAAAAATCAACAACTTCCAGAATTCTTAATGGTCTTCTAGTCTCTTTGTGTTGAAAAAACCTACAAAATGTTTAACTTATTTACGCTCTTCGTGGTGAAAAAGGTTTAAAGATGCTATGATTGTGATATGCAAAATTATGGTTTAAATAAATCCCAGGAAGAAGCCGTAAATTCGGTAAGCGGCAGATTGCTTGTCCTAGCCGGTGCAGGAAGCGGAAAAACGCGTGTTTTGACTTTGCGCATGGCACACCTTATCAAAAATTTAAATGTCCCCCCATCTGCCATTTTGGGTCTTACCTTTACAAATAAGGCAGCAGCTGAAATGCGCCATAGGCTTTCAACACTTATCGAGCCAAATCTTGCCTCGCAAACCACACTTTGCACATTTCATAGTTTTTGTTTAAAAATTTTAAGAAATGAAATCCACCATCTTGGCTACACAGAAAAATTTTCTTTATATGACATGGGTGATGTTCAACGCTTAATTCATCTGATTGCCCGTGATATTTTAGACAGGGAAGCTGATTTACCTTCTTTAGCTAAAGCCACAAATGCAATCATTTCTGCCAAAAATAAAGGTTTGAAACCAGAAGATATTAGTGGAACAGGATCAGACTGGCATGATGACTTTACACGAGATGTTTATAAGCGCCTGCAAGATTCTCTAAGAGCTTATAATGCCGTGGATTTTGATCATATGTTAGCTTTATGCGTCGAACTTTTTGAAAAACATCCTGACATTTTAGAAAATTATCAAGATCATTACCGCTACATTATGATTGATGAATATCAGGATACAAATCCTGTTCAGTATCGATTGGCTCAATTGCTTTCAGCAAAGTATCAGAATTTATGTGTTGTGGGTGATGACGATCAGTCTATTTATGGTTGGCGAGGAGCTGATGTAAAAAACATTTTAAATTTTGAAAATGCAAAAATGATTAAGCTTGTTCAAAATTACCGATCGAGCAACACCATTTTAAAGGCTGCCAATGCAGTAATTGGAAAAAATCTAAATCGCCATGCAAAAGAGCTTTGGAGTAATCGCGGAGAAGGTGAAAAGATCGATGTTTTTTTTGCTCCAAGTGAGGTGAATGAAGCTGAAGGTGTGATTTACCGAATAGCAAAAATGAAGGAAACCTTAAATCTTAAATGGAAAGATTTTGCCATTCTTTACCGCTCTAATGCTTTGTCGAGATCGTTCGAGATGGCCCTTATCAAACACACATGGAATGACAAAGGAAAATTTGTCAGGGGGATTCCCTACGAGATTTTTGGCGGAGTGGAATTTTATGAGCGGCGTGAGATCAAGGATTTGCATGCTTATCTTCGTTTGATACAAAACCAATGCGATCAGGAAGCACTTCTTCGCATCATCAATCAACCACGAAGGGGGATTGGTGAGGGGACTTTGGATCAGCTAACAGCTTATAATCGCTCTAATAATATTCCACTTTGGGATGTTTTAAAATCGGTCACAAATAAATTAAAGCTTGATGCATCCTTTCAAATCCCTGCAAAGGCTTTTAATGGATTATGTTCTTTTATTTCTATTATTGAGGAGGCTAAAAAAAGATTTAAAACTGATGCCTTGCATGAAACATTAAAATGGCTGATTGAAAAAATCGACTATAAAAAAGCGATCAATGAAGAAGTAAAAAGCGATCAAATGCGTCTTTTTAAATGGGAAAATGTGGAAGGTTTTGTCTCTTTGTTAAGTGAGTATGAGAATGAGCAAAGGGCCGATGGTTTTCCATCAATTCAAGATTTTCTTTCCACTTTAACTTTACAAAACGAGTGGTTATCGAGTCGTAAAAAAAACGTGGGAGATAAGGTAAGTTTGATGACTTTTCATAGTGCAAAAGGTCTTGAATTTCCGGTTTGTTTTTTAGTCGGCATAGAAGATCATATTATGCCCCACGAAAAAAGCTTAAAAGAAACGGGCATTGAAGAAGAAAGACGTTTATTATATGTCGCAATAACAAGGGCCATGAATCATTTGACCATTAGCATGGCAACAAAGCGAAAAAGAATGGGCAAAGATTGTTCTTCACAGCCATCAAGATTTTTATTCGATATCCCAAAAGAGCTACTAAATCCAATTAAATGGGATCAGGTTTAAATTTTTTAGTCATGTGCAGAGGCTAAAGGATAAAGGGATTCTTTTTTTTCAAAATTTTTAATGACAATTGCAATTTCGGGCTGAACAAATGCGGGTGCTGTTGCAAGTGCTTTTTTTGCATGGATAAGGGATTCTTGGGGCTCATCTCTATCATAGTAGACTTGACTAATGATCATGTGCAAACGCCAAAGATTTGTTTTATCTTGATTGCCGAATCGTTCTATATAATCAGCAAGGGGTGCTACAAAAAATTCTGTAGATTTATTATCTTTTTCGGCAAGTGAGGCTAATGTTTCAAAATCAATAATGGCAATTTGATAATGAATCATGTTTTCATTTTGCGCATCATTGGCAAGGAGTTGGCTTTTTAGCCGAGTGGCCTCTGCTGATTTGATTTTGCCTTCGCAAGCTAAAAAGCGGTATCTTTCTAGACCAAAAAATTCATTTTGATCGGATTTAAAACCCATTTCTGTAATTTTATTGGCATCTTGAAGAAGCCCAAATTCTTGGGCTTTCTCGTATAAGTGTTTAAGTTCTTGTCCTGAAAAATTTTGTTTTAAGAGATTGCTTACCTTTTGGCTGTAAGCTGAAAAATCGCTTACCATCTTAAAAAGATGTTCCGCGTACTGTTTACCGCCACCGGCACGATATCCTGTGACACCAATTTTTTGTCCTTTACTATCTAAAAGAACAATGGATGGAAAACCGCGTACATCATATTTCTTTTGCAATTGTTTATTTTGAGCTGCTAATTCTGCTGATGGCTTTGCGCTCATCGGAAAATCAAGCAAAACAAAAATAAATTTATTTGCAGTCGCATCTACAAATTCTGGTGTATTGAGAACCTCAGCATCTAATTTATGACACCAGGTACACCAATCGGAACCTGTGAAAAAAAGTAAGATGGGTTTAGATGATTCTTTTGATTGGACAAGTGCTTCTTCATAACTTGTTATCCAATTAATTTTTGAAACGGTAGCTGCATGAAGTGTCGCTGTGGACATGTTCAAAGCAATAAACGTGACGAGTAAAATATAAAATTTAGACATTTTTTGTCCTTTTGTAATCTTTAACCTGATTTAGCGGATAGCCGTTTTTAAGAGGTTTTAAGATAAGGGTTGACTACTTCCGAGTTTATGAGGTATACTGCTTTTTTAGCAAATAAATAATTTATAAGTATGTCCTTCTCACCAACAATTGTTTTACGCCACAGAAAAGAAAATCTGAAAAAGTGCAGCCTTACAGGCCTTGAATCTCGTCAAGATTTTAAATTTTACACTTATCCCAACCAAAGCGTTTCTGATTTGAAAGGATATATTATATTATCCTTCGATGGCCCCTTATTGACAAGTAAAGATGCAGGAAAAGGTCTATTTATTTTAGATGGCACATGGCGCTATGCCGAAAAAATGGCAAAAAGCGTTGCATCCATTGAACAAATGGAAAAACGAAGTCTGGGGCAAGGTTTTAGAACCGCCTACCCAAGAAGGCAGGATGATTGTTCTGATGCCGAAAGAGGCTTGAGTTCGATTGAAGCCATCTACATTGCTTATTCTATTTTGGGCTACGATACGATAGGCCTTCTTGACCGCTACCATTGGAAAGACGCTTTCCTCTCTATGAATCATTTGTAAACTCGCGCTTCAGATTTTTTTAACTTGAAATAAGCTGCAATGATACATAAAACTGTATAATAATATACCTTCTTTAAATTTTCAGGATATGCAGGATCACTAAAGCGGCAGGACAATATCAATCTCTAAGATATCCTAGAGATTGATATTGTCCTGCCGCTTTAGTGATCCTGCATATCCTGAAAAAAATCGAATAGTTATAGACTAATAAAAGTCAAAAAAAAGGGGATGTTTTACATCCCCTTCGAACAATAATGCTAATAATCAGACTAGACTAGTAATCCATGCCTGCATTGGCCATAGGTGCAGGTTGATCTTGTTTGAAGTCGGCAATTAAAGCCTCTGTTGTGATCAACAGGCCAGAAATTGAAGCTGCGTGCTCAAGTGCTGTACGCGCAACCTTTGTCGGATCCAAAATACCTGCCTCGATCATATCAACATATTGATTTGAAAGAGCGTTATAACCATGAGAATAACCTTTGGAATCGCCTAATTTTTCAACTTGTTGGATGATAATTGCGCCTTCAAGTCCTGAATTCTCAACGATTTGTCTTAATGGTGCATTTAGGGCTTTCAAGATAATGGCAGCGCCAGTTTTCTCATCGCCTTCCAATGTTTCCATAAGCTTTAATACGTCAGCTTTGCAACGAATATAAGCCACACCACCACCTGGTAGTACGCCTTCTTCAACTGCTGCAGCTGTAGCATGTTGAGCATCGTCCACACGGTCTTTCTTTTCTTTCATTTCAACTTCAGTTGCCGCCCCAACGCGGATTACACCAACGCCACCGGCAAGTTTTGCAAGACGTTCTTGAAGTTTTTCACGATCATAATCAGATTCTGTTTCATCGATTTGACGCTTAAGAAGAGAAATACGCTCTTTAACTTTTACTTTATCTGCAGCACCTTCAACAAGTGTTGTGTCTTCTTTACTAATCACGGCTTTTTTCACACGGCCAAGCATTTCAAGAGTGGCTGTATCAAGCTTCATTCCAAGCTCTTCAGAAATCATTTGGGCACCCGTTAAGATGCAAATGTCTTCAAGCATCGCTTTTCTTCTGTCGCCAAAGCCTGGAGCTTTAACAGCACAAACTTTAAGTCCGGCTCTTAATCTGTTGACAACGAGTGTTGCAAGAGCTTCTCCTTCAACATCTTCTGCAATAATAAGTAAGGGCTTGCCACTTTCTGCGACTGCTTGAAGAAGAGGGATAATATCACGGATTGAAGAAACTTTTTTCTCGACAACTAAAATATACGCATCTTCCAAGACACATTCTTGTGTTTCTGCATTGGTCATGAAATAAGCTGAAAGGTAACCGCGATCAAAGTTCATGCCTTCTACAACTTCAAGTGTTGTTTCAAAGCCTTTTGCTTCTTCAACAGTGATTGTGCCATCTTTTCCAACTTTTTCCATCGCTTCTGCAATGATTTTTCCAATTTCAGCATCATTGTTAGCTGAAATTGTTGCAACTTGTGCAATTTCCTGACTATTCTGAATAGGTTTGCTGATTTGTTGTAGTTTTGCAACAACAGTTTTAACAGCTTTTTCCATACCACGTTTTAGATCTAGAGGATTAGCACCAGCTGCTACGTTTCTTAGGCCTTCGCTAAAAATAGCTTCTGCAAGCACAGTAGCTGTTGTTGTGCCATCGCCCGCTTTATCGGCAGTTTTGCTTGCAACTTCCTTAACCATTTGCGCGCCCATGTTCTCGTGCTTGTCCTCAAGCTCGATTTCTTTGGCTACGGTAACACCATCTTTTGTGATGTGCGGTGTGCCATAAGATTTATCGATAATGACATTGCGGCCTTTTGGACCAAGGGTTACTTTAACAGCATCGGCAAGTGTACGTACACCTTTTAAAATTTTTTGGCGTGCTTCTTCTCTGAATTTGATATCTTTAGCGCTCATTTGTTAGCCTCTTTTTAAAATTATTATTTTAATACAATTGCGATGATCTCATCGGCTTTTAGGATCACATATTCTTCATCATCAATTTTAATTTCTTGACCGGAATATTTTTCCATCAAGACAATATCGCCAATTTTTACAGGCATTGTAATCTGTTGCCCATCTTTATCCTTTTCGCCTGTACCAATAGCAATGACTTTAGCCTCTTCCTGCTTTTTCTTTGCTGAATCTGGCAACAAAATTCCACCTTTTAACTTTTCTTCTGCTTCAATTCTTTGAAGAAGAACGCGATTACCCAAAGGTTGAAATTTAACCTTAGTTTGGCATTTTGATTGGCAACATGTTCCTTGTGCGTGATTCATGAATAATGTCTCCTGTAAAGGGTTTTAAAATAATACGATAAACGATAGTCAAATTTTAGGCAATAATGATTTAGCACTTTTTTACCCTAAGTGCTAAATCCTGTTAATCTTTCTAATTTTCCAACAAGAGTCTCAAATTTATGAATTGCAGAAGCCACAGGTTTTGGTGAGCACATGTCAACGCCCGCATTTTTTAAAATGTCAATCGGGTAAAGTGAGCTTCCGGCTTTTAAGAAAGATAGGTAAGCGTCTCTATCTGTTTTATCGCCGTTTAACACTTTTTCAGACAAGCTAAGCGCTGCACTGATGCCCGTTGCATACTGATACACATAAAAATTGTAATAAAAATGAGGAATTCGTGCATACTCGATGTCCACTTCTTTATCGATGATGACACTGTTTCCAAAATATTTTACTGTCAATTTACGGTACTCTTCCTTCAATTTTTTTGGAGTGAGGGGAACATCTTTTTCCGCCAATTGATGGATGAGAAGCTCAAACTCGGCAAAACATGTTTGGCGAAAGAGTGTTGCTCGAATGTCTTCAATTTTTTGATTGATCAAGAAAATCTGTTCATCTTTTTTGGTCAAACGCTTTAAAAGACATTGCATGAGTAATTCTTCATTAAACGTTGAGGCAACTTCTGCAAGAAAAATCGGGTAATCAGAGTATTGATACGATTGATTTTTATGGCTGAGCAAGCTGTGCATGCTGTGTCCGGCTTCATGGGCAAGTGTAAAGACGTCTCGCAAGATGCCTTTGTAATTCATTAAAATATAAGGTTCGCTATCAAAACATCCGCTCGAATAAGCACCTGAGCGTTTATTATGATTTTCATACCTGTCAACCCAGCGTTTTGTTTTAAAACCATCTTTTAAGGCGTTTTGGTACTCACTTCCTAGCGGGGCAACCGATTCGATCACAATATCTTCAGCCTCACGGTAGCTCATGGTGATGTCGAGATCTTTTGTAAGCGGCACTTGCATATCATAAAGGTGCAAAGGCCCAACTCCCAAAATCTTTTCGCGCAATTTCATGTAACGATGTAAAACATGTAAATTTTCGTTAACGGCCTTTACGAGTGAGTGGTAAACTGCAGGCTCAATGTTTTTTGGGAAAAGTGACGCTTCAAGCGATGACGAATAGTTTCTGGCTTTAGCTTGGAACCAATGTGCTTGAATTTGTCCGTCTAAAACTTCAGTTAACGTGTTTTCATAATCAGAGTAGGGCTTATGCATAGTTTTAAAAGTGTTTTCACGTAATACTCTGTCCTGATCTCTAAGATAAAGACCAAAGAGAGCATGACTCATCGGTTTTGCATTGCCTTTACTATCTAAAACATCATCAAATTTAAAGTCGGCATCATTCATGGCAGAAAACACTTTATGAGGTGTTTGAAGAGCTTTTCCTGAAATGGCAAGCAATTCCTCCATTTGCGGGGCAAGCGTATGTTTTTTGATGCGGATAATTTTTTCTATGGCAAAACGATAGGGGGCAAGTTCCTCTGACTTTAACAATTCATTTAAATTTTCTTGGCTCATGGCAATAATTTCGGGCTCAAACCAAGAAATTTCTTCAGAAAAATCATGTAAGAGCGAACTGATTTTGCTTAAAAGTACTTTGTATTGATCTTCTGCAATTTCTTCATCGTGGCGAAGATGCGCGTAAGTGTAGAGCTTTGTCAATTCACGGCTCAATCGTATGATTTCTTCAAATGCTTCTTTAAAATTTTTTGGACTAGATAAATGACCTTTATAGGTATTGATTATTGGAAATTTTGGCTTGGTTTCACTTAAAGAAACTTTTTTAAAAGCCTCCTCCCAATCTTCTGGAGTCTTATATAAACCCTCTACATTCCAGCAATCTTCTTTTTCAACTTGCACTCTTTTTTTTATAATCATTTTACACCCCATTTTTCATAAGCTCGTGATCATATATAATCATTGCATCTTAATCAAGCGAGGAGTATGAAAATACCTTATGAAAGATGCAAAGAAAAAAAATATTGGACATTTTACTGTTTTAAATGATCGGGGACTTCACTGCAGACCATCGACCGAAATTGTGAAATGCACCAATCAATTTAAATGTGAAATTTTTTTTAACTACAAAAAAATGCGTGTTAACGCAAAGTCACTTTTTGCAGTTTTAACCCTAGCCGCCCCACGTGGCGCCAAAATCAAAATCGAAGCTACGGGTGATGATGCCGAAGAGGCCATTGCAGCATTGATCGCCCTTTCCGAAAAATCCTTCAACATCCATTACTAGAATTTTTTTACCACAAAGAGCAAGAGAGATCACAGAGAATCAATAAGAGAGTTAGGGGCTAGTCTTCCACGGCGATGGTTTTGTCAAAGACTTCGCGGGTGCAAAAGACGGGGACATCGCGCATGAGCGCAAGTGAGATGCAATCTGATGGCCTTGCATCAATTTCTAGAATATGGAGGAGGTCTCCTCGTTTTTGTTCCAAGAAGAGTTTGGCAAAATAAATAGTGTCTTGAACATCGTTGATGACAACTTGTTTGATTTCAATTTCAAGGCCGTTAAATATGGAATCGATAAGATCATAGGTCAAGGGTCTTACTCTTTCGGTTTCTGTTAAATACATTTGTAAGATATGGCCGATATTAGGCTCAGTATAAATTGCAAAACGTTTATCTTCAGCACTTAAGACAATAACGGTGTAGGTTTTAGTTTGTAGGATTTTGTCGAAGTTAAGTTGAATAAGCTCTGATAACATAAATTAATTGTCCTATATAATTTTATTCTCGCATCTCGACATGGCCATCTTCATACCCTATTATCACTTTGCCAGCAATTGCCAAAAATAAGCCGGTTTCACAAACTCCCGGAATTTCCTTTATTTCATGATTGATGTTTTCAAAGTTGATATCGCTGTTTTTTAATTGAAGATCAACAATAAAATTATGGTTATCAGTAATAAACGGGGAGCCGTTATCAGTTTTTCGTAAATTAAGAGACTTTGCAAATTTGAGCAATTTATGAGAAGTAACCTTATAAGCAAAAGGAGTGATTTCAATTGGAATGGGAAACTTACCTAAAGTTTCCACGACTTTTGATTCATCGACAAGGACAATCATTTCCTGACTCATGCAAGCGATAATTTTTTCTCGAAAAAGAGCACCACCGCCGCCTTTGATCATCTGCTTTTTTTGATCAATCTCATCAGCACCATCTACACATAAATCCAAAGTATTAACTGAATTGACATCGATCATCTTAATCCCAAGACTTGTTGCAAGCTGATCGCTGGCATAAGAGGTGGCAACAGCTTTTATTTTTAAACCGTTGGCTACGAGTTTGCCTAATTCTTTAATAAAATAAGAAGATGTAGACCCTGTTCCAAGACCGATCGTCATTCCAGGTTTTACAAATTTAACAGCAAACTTGGCTGCTGCCATTTTTGCAATTTCATTTTTTTTTAAAATCATTTTTTGCTATTATGTAAGAAAATATTTTTGATGCATTTTTAAAGAGATTAACCCTTATGATTACTTTACAAGAATTGTGCCTTTATTTAAATGACCTTTTGCAAAACCAAGGTTTCAATGACTATTGCAAAAATGGTTTGCAAGTTGAGGGTGCCTTGAATATTTCAAAAATTGTAACAGCTGTATCGGCAAGTCTTGATTCAATCGAGCAGGCCGTTCTGTTAAAAGCTGATGCCTTAATTGTTCATCATGGGCTTTTTTGGAATCATGATGATTACTCAATTATTGGTGTTAAAAAGAAAAAGCTCGAGCTTTTATTAAAACATAATATTTCATTGATTGCTTATCATTTGCCACTCGATGCCCATCAAACGTTTGGTAATAATTGGAAAGCGGCATTTGACATGGGCTGGACCGATTTAAAACCTTTTGGTCTATTCAATGGCACCCACATTGGTGTAATGGGAAAAGTAAAGGAGCAAACAAGAGATCAATTTAAACTAAGCCTTGAATCTTACTATGCACATCCTGCTAACGCCGCTCTTTTTGGAAACGAAAACATAAAGAGCGCTGCACTAATTTCAGGTGGCGCCTATAAGTCAATTGATGAGGCCATTTTAGAAAAAGTGGATTGCTTTATTACGGGGAATTTTGATGAGCCAGCTTGGAATATTGCTCAAGAAGAAAAAATTAACTTTTTTGCTCTTGGACATACAGCAACAGAGCGCATTGGTCCAAAAGCAATAGGGGAGCATCTCCAAGAAAAATTTAAGCTTGATTATAAATTTGTGGATACTGCCAATCCTTTCTAAAGATAAAGTACAGATTTTTTACCTTTAAAGTTTTTTGGCTTTGAACTTTCTTGTGGTTGGTTTTCTTAACCGATCTTCTTTTAATTCGGATAATAAATGATTGATGAATTTACTTTTTGGTGCTGCCGGGTGGCGGTTTTCATCGAAGAGTTCAATGTCTTTAAGCTTTAAATCAATGCGTTCCTCAGCATGTTTATTAATCCATTGATGAATTGAATTTTTCATTTTTTTAATTGCTTCAGGATTGATCAATTTTTTTTCTTCAAGGATCGACTCTTCTAATTTTTTTCGATATTTCTTTACTTGATTGCTTTCCTTGGCCTTTACTTTTTCTTTTGAAGACATTAGCATGAACCTCCGGTATATATTTTTTTGATAACAGATCAAAAAGTTAAAGTAAAGCTCTAGACGACTTTAAAAATTGCAAAGTCATTTGGTGACCCAAGTTTTACTTGTACTGATTTAAAGAGGAGTGGACTATTTTTTTGGTCTTGAAATGTTATAGACTGTTGACAGAAAATCACTTAAATCGGACAATAGCGGAACTTAAAAATCAAGGAATGAAAGATCTATGCGCAATGTAATTGAAATTTTAAAAGAACGTGGCTTCATCGATGCGATGACAACTGATGACATGGCAATGATTACAAATACTCCTGTTAAAGTTTATTGCGGTTTTGATCCAACGGCAGACAGCCTACATCTTGGCAATATGGTGGCCATTATGGGGCTTGCTTGGTTTCAGCGATGCGGTCACATTCCGGTTGCCGTTGCAGGTGGCGCTACCGGGATGATTGGCGACCCTTCAGGAAAGCTTGCTGAAAGACAATTGCTTAATGCAGAAACGATTGAAAATAATTTAGCGGGCATTAGAAAAAATTTAGAACAAATTTTAAATCAAGGCCAAGATAAAGCAAAGCCATTATTTTTAAACAATTATGATTGGTTTAAAAATTTTTCTTTTCTTGATTTTTTGCGCGATGTTGGCAAAAATTTTAGAATTGGTCAAATGCTTGCAAAAGATAGCGTGAAATCAAGATTAAATTCTGATGAAGGAATGAGTTTTACCGAGTTCTCCTACCAGCTTTTACAAGGTTATGATTTTCTTTATTTATATGAAAACCATGGAGTCACAATCCAAATGGGTGGAAGCGATCAATGGGGAAATATTACGGCCGGAACAGACTTAATTCGTAAAGTACATGGCAAATCAGCTTGCGGTATCACATTTCCTCTAATGACAAGAAGCGATGGGCAAAAATTTGGTAAATCTGTAAAAGGAGCAATTTGGCTATCAGCAGATAAATTATCTCCTTATGAATTTTATCAGTATTTGGTCAGGGTTTCAGACGATGATGTGATTAAACTGATGCGGTTTTTAACCTTTATGGACATGAGTGAAATTCAGGACATTGAAAAAAGCATGAAGGCAATGGATTATGTTCCAAATACTGCTCAAAGGCGCCTGGCTGTTGAAGTTACAAGGATTGTCCATGGGGATGAAAAATTGCAGCTTGCCATCAAGGCAACAATTGCAGCAGCACCAGGCTCCAAAACCGTTCTTGATGCGGATCTATTGGAAAACATTGCTAAAGATATACCATCCATCACTTATAGCCGAGATGAAGTTATTGGTTCAAAGCTTGTTGAACTTATTGTAAAGGCACAATTAGCCCCAAGCAAAGGTGAAGCCAAACGCCTCTTAAATAATGGTGGGGCCTATTTGAACAATGAAAAAATAAATGATGAGAATTATCATATTTTAGAAAAAGATCTGATAGCAAATCATATGATTCTTTTGGGTGCCGGCAAAAAAAACAAACTCCTTATCCGAGTAGAAAATTAAAAAATATTATATATATCAAGAAATTTCTTGAAACCAATTCCAGATTGCTTATGATAAGAAATTACGAAAAAAAAGCAATCTATACAAAACTAACTAAGGGAGTTAACCTAAATGACAACGATGACAAAACCTAAAACCATGACTAAAAAAAAGCTGATCAATACGATCTCGCAGGAAAGAGGAATACATCCTAACGATGTTCGCCATGTAATCCAAGCTTTTCTTGATAAAATGATCGATAGCTTATCGAGCGGCGATCGACTTGAATTTCGTGATTTTGGCGTTTTTGAAGTTGTACAGCGCAAACAAAAAATTGGACGCAATCCTAAGAAGGCAGACCAACCGATTGTTATTCCGGCCCGTAGCGCAGTTAAATTTACACCGGGCAAAAAAATGAGAAAGCTTATTGAAGCTCCATAGTTCCTTTCAAAAAATTAAGCTTTTTTTTACCAAAGAGGAAAAATTAATTCTCTCTCTTGGTAAAAAAATGCATAATTTTTTGAATTTATTTCTTGAGGAACAAAAAAATTGATGCGTCAAATCAGTCTTTTTATCTTTTGTTCTTTTTTTTATCAATTTTTTAAGAAAATCATTCCTAAAATTTTCAAAAAAATCTATCATTAATGTTATAAACTCTCCTCACGCAAAATGATTTATGTAAGCTTAAGCTGCAATGTCCCTTAAGAATGTCTCTTTCGTCCGACTAGGGCTAAGCTGATGTCGTTCTAGAAGACCGCTTACGTTTCCACTCAGGAAAAGTTCGCTTTGACTTTCAAAAAATCATTTTTTTGGTTAAGATGAGTTTTCAATTCTCAACTGATATTTTTGTAATAAAGAGCTGTTTTTAAAAATTGGGGTCATTAAATGTCGTTTCCTAAATTATTGGTATTGATTGGTTTAGTTTTATTTGGTACAATAGGCGTTGCTGCTATTTTTAAAACTAAAAAACCAAAAGAAGTTGTCCTTGAATCAGGATCTTTACCTTTAATTGAGGTGGAACTTAAGGGCGAAGTAATAGCAGCAACGAGTAAAAATACGATAAAAAGAGATGATCTTAACCCAAAAAAACCGGATGTTGAAAAATCTCTTGATATAGCGGAATTTGAGTTTAAGCCTAAAAATGACGAAGCATTAAAACCTTTGCCGGAAGCTAATCGAATTGCTGAATTTTTTAATAAAACTGATCTCAAGTTCCCGATCGTTGAAACGGTGACATATAAGCCGCGAGTAGCTTGGCAAAAGGGACGACCTGCATGGCTTTCAGATTATGCAAGCCACTATGCAACTTCAAGACATTTTATTGCTCGCAGCTTAAATCAAAAACCTGACTATTTTAAGCAGGATATTGCGGAAGGCGATCAATTTAACGTTTTAAGGCCGGATGTTAATTTAAACTTTTATTTGCTGATTGATATTTCAAGAAGCAGGATGTGGTTTTATTACCATGATTTGGATAAAAATGAACGCACGCTGGTAAAGACTTATAAAGTTGGCCTAGGACGTCCCGATCCATTAAAGATATCGGGGCTTTTAACGCCGATTGGAAAATATTCGCTTGGAAACAAAATCGCGATTTATAAACCAAAAGCAATGGGATTTCATGCCGGTGAGCAAATTGAAATGATCAAGGTGTTTGGTTCAAGATGGATTCCATTTGAAAAGGAATTATCCACCTGTAGTGCGCCTGCCAAAGGATTTGGAATCCATGGAGTACCTTGGATCATCGATAAAAAAGGCAATTTTGTCGAAGATGTTATGAGTTTAGGAAAATATGAGAGCGATGGGTGCATCAGACTTGCAACATCAGATATTGAAGAGTTATTTGCGATAATCATTACAAAGCCTACGTACGTTGAGCTGGTAAAAGATTTTTACGATGCCAAACTCCCGGGCATTGAAAAATAAGCTTACTGAAGTATAGCTTTTTTTCAAGGCTAAGTTCGCGTTGAAAAATGGTAAAAAAGTTGATGAATATATTATAGAGGTTTTATTTTGAAGGACATGTTACCACACGAAAAGCAAATTTACGAATATTTAAAGGCTATCGAACATTTAAAAAAGCAAAATCAGGACAACCCCTTATTTAATAATGAAATTAAAAAATTGGAAATGAAGCTTGAGGAGTTAAAGAAAAAAACCTACTCAGAGCTTACTCCCTGGCAGCGCGTGCAGATTTGCCGCCACCCTTCAAGACCTCACACCATTGACTATATAAAAAATATTTGCCAAAATTTTCATGAATTGGCAGGAGATCGCACTTTTTCAGATGATCAAGCAATTGTTGGTGGCCTTGCAAAAATTGGCGACATGAATTGCGTTGTGATCGGACAAGAAAAAGGAAACGATACGGAAAGTAGAGTCCATCGCAATTTTGGAATGTTAAATCCTGAAGGGTTTAGAAAGGCTTTAAGGTTGATGCGCCTTGCTGAAAAATTCAACTTGCCCGTAGTTTCATTTTTAGATACTCCGGGAGCTTATCCTGGCCTTTCAGCTGAAGAGCGCGGTCAGGGCTTTGTGATTGCTAACAATTTGCGCGAAATGTCCCGTATCAAAACACCGATTATTGTTTTAGTCATAGGAGAAGGCTGCTCAGGCGGCGCTCTTGGAATGGGCGTTGGTGATGTTGTTGGAATGCTAGAGCATGCCTATTACTCTGTTATATCGCCTGAGGGTTGCGCTTCCATTCTTTGGAAAGATGCCTCCAAAAGTGCACTTGCAGCTGACAGCTTAAAGCTCAATTCAGAAGATTTGTTAAAGCTTGAAATTATTGACGCTATTGTGCCAGAGCCTCTTGGAGGGGCTCATCACGATCCAGAACAAACTTACGCCAACGTGAAAAAATTTATTTTAGAACAATGGCAGACCTTAAAAAATATCCAACCAGACATTTTAATTGAGCAACGCTATTTAAAATTTAGAAAAATCGGCAAGTTTACAGAAACTGTTTAAACTAACTTTCAGGGACGAATGAAAAAATTATTTAAAATTGCGTTTGAAAATCGCAAAAATCGCACGATGCTATTTTTGACGGTAGTTGCCATGTGTTTATTTACGGTAGCCTCCCAGCTAGAAATATTAGCTATCGGCATGATCACTCAAAAAGGGCCTGAGTTGTTCAATGTCTTTTCAGAGCCGTCTGTTATGCAGGATGAAATTCTTGAAACTCAAATCATTAAGCGCATTCATGAAATTGATAGCGATCATAAAGGCTTCATCACAAAAACGGATGTAAACAACTATTTATCGACAAGAAATACCGGTGGAACGATTGAAAAGTTCATTTTGCGCCTCAATGAAACTTTTCCCATTTCGGGAAATGTTGTAGGTTTGGCCTTTATGTTGGTTTTTGTAGCTTTTTTTAAGTCGTTGACGCTATTTGCTCATCGCTTTACAACACGGGTTGTTTCAATCTCTGTTAGTCAGGATTTAAGACAAAAATATTTTGAGCATATTCAATCACTTCCCATGACATTTTTTCAAAAGTATAATATTGGTTCATTATCATCAAGGGCTGTTGGTGATGCCTCGCAAATAGCAGAGTCGATCAACGCTTGTCTTGTCAATTACTTGCAAACACCTTTTACAGTGCTTACAACGCTTGTTCTTTGTTTTTTGACATCATGGAAACTTTCTCTGATTATTTTCTTGGGTTTTCCATTGATTGTTTTTCCCATTGTGTTTTTGACAAAACGGGTAAAAAAAGTGTCCAAACAATTGCAGCAAAATCAGGAAAAATTCGCTTCTGTGCTTATTGATTTTTTAGCCGGAGTTCAAACTGTTAAAGTTTTTGCCATGGAAGACTTTTCTTTAAAAAAATACCGCGAACAAAACGAACATATGGCCAAATTAGAGAAAAAAAGTGCACGCTATGACTTGTCGACAAGTCCTGTCGTTCATATGATCGGCATGTGCTTTTTGGCAACAGCGCTTTTATATGGTCTTTATATTTTGAATATGACCATCACTGAAGTCTTCTTTTATTGCGGGATGCTTTATTTCTTTTATATGCCGATCAAGAAGTTTGCAGAAGAAAATGCACATATTCAACGAGGGATCGCAGCGGCAGAGCGCATGTTTGAAGTATTGGATTTAAAACCGCAGATTCAAGACAATGAAGATGCATTTACCATGACCGAATTTAAAAATTGCATTGAATTTGATGATGTTTGGTTTCGCTATGAAGATAAATGGGTGCTAAAAGGTTTGAATTTTACCATCAAAAAGGGTGAAACTGTAGCCATTGTAGGGCCTACCGGAGCTGGAAAATCGACCATTGTTCAGCTTCTTCCAAGACTTTATGATCTTGAAAAAGGAAATATTAAAATCGATGGAAAAAACATCACGTCTTTAACTCAAAAATCTCTAAGAGACAATATTGCTTTTATCCCACAAAAACCATTTCTATTTTTAGATACTGTAGCGGCCAATATTTCTTATGGAAAAATGTATTCAGAAGAAGAAATCAGACAGGCGGCAGTTAAGGCACATGCCGAAGACTTTATTTTAGAGCTGCCGGATGGGTATCAGACGGAGTTATCAGAAACAGGAAAAAATCTTTCAGGTGGTCAGCAACAGCGTTTGGCGATTGCTCGTGCACTCGTTAAAAATGCACCGATTTTAATTATGGACGAAGCTACCTCATCACTTGATAATGTAAGTGAAAACCATATCAAGACAGCAATTAAAGAGCTTCGCGGACAAGTGACGCAAGTGATCATTGCCCACCGTCTATCGACTATTGAAGATGCCGATAAAATTATTTATCTTGATAAAGGTGAAAAAATTGCAGAAGGCACCAAGGAAGAGCTTCTACGAACATGTGTTGGCTTTAGAAACATGTGGGAAATGATGCATATCCAAAAAACAGACCTTCCCAATATCAACTTGATCAAAACACCATGAAAAAAAAAGCAATCGTTGTCCATTCCGGTGGAATGGACTCCTCAATTTGTTTAAAACTTGCAATTGACGAATTTGGGGCTGAAAATGTATTAAGTTTGTCTTTTCAATACAATCAGCGTCACATTGGAGAAATAAAGCAAGCAGCTATAATTGCTACGCATTTTGGGGTGGACAACTTGGTATTGCCAATCGATTGTCTGCAACAAATTACAACAAATGCGCTTACGAATAAAGAGATAACAATTGTCAAAGAAGGACAACAACCTCCAAATACGCTTGTCGTAGGAAGAAACGGTCTTATGGCACGAATTGCTGCCATTCATGCGGAAGAATTAGGGGCAAGCTGCATCTACATGGGAATCATTGAGGTTGAAGCTTGCAATTCCGGTTATCGCGATTGTACAAGACATTACATGAATCTTATGGAAAATATTTTACGTATCGATCTTAATGATCCACAATTTGAAATCCGCACGCCCCTCTGTTTTATGACGAAAAAAGAAACAATGGAATTGGCTGAAAAACTTGACGTTTTGGATTATCTTCTTGAAGAAACAATTACTTGTTATGAAGGGCTTCGTGGAAAGGGTTGTGAGATGTGTCCTGCTTGCAAGCTTCGTAATGAGGGCTTGCAGCTTTTTTACACGTCATTAACATAACTAGTTGTGGATTACATGACTTTTGCATTTAAAAATAATTTAAAGACTATTTTAACAATTTGAAGTTAATTTAGTAAATTACGGCGATCTTCTATTTCTTAGTGTTAAAAAAAGGAAGTATTGGTTTTTCGAGCTAATTAAAATTAAAATTTTAATTAGCTATTTTAAAAAAAGGAGTGTTCTCTATGAATTCAGTTTCTACTTGCCGGCAACTCTTTACAAATTAAAAGTTGGTTATAAAACACTCTTTTGCAATCCATCTTAAAATTATTTTATTACCCGAAGATTTAGTTGAAAAAATTAGGCTTATGGAGGATTTTAGTATAAGAGATGGCAATAAATCTGAAACCATCAAGATATTTAAGAAAGAACTTGATCCTGTAAAAGAAGAAATCCGAATTGGGATGGAAGAATTCTTTAAAGCTGATTGACAAAATTCAAATGGGCATGTTAAAAGGGACTCTCAAACACTTTTAGGAGTACTTAAATTTTGTGAATCCAACATTTGATTATCAAGCTGCTTTATATGAAATTCAAGTTGATAAGAAACTCTCCAAGGTCATTAGTGTATTGCTTCCTGAAGGGATTGATTATGTTGAATACAGTGGTTTTAAATTCTTAAACACCCCGATATTTAAAGAAATCTTTTCAAAACCCATTTGTCTCATCATGGATTCTAATTGGAACTTTCTTTGCCAATGTGAATTTGAATCAATTAGAAAATATTCATCTACAGATCATTTAAGAAATATCTTTTTATCCAAAGAATTAGTCAGGAAAATTTTTTTAGTTTCGCAAGTAAGTTTTAAAAATGATGAGAATAAGACTAAAATCTATCCGATGTATAGTAACGAGCTAGATCCGATTCACGATGAAATCAAATCAGAAATGGCACAATTGTGGCAATAACCAATTTATAGCAGATTTCACACCACCGCAAGCTAATATAGATTTTGCCAATCAATGCAGCGCTTTGTTAGGATTATCCGATCGGGCTACATGTTGGATTTTAAGTCATGAAAAGCAAAATGAAGTAGAAGCCATCACATAGGCTCTTGGAATAGATTGTTTGGCCGCTGCAGCAAAAATTTAAAATATTTAATAGGTTTGAAATGTAGGGACGGTTTTCTCATTTATTAAAATTTATAACTTAAGTTTCGATTATAAAATTATGTACTTGTGAGATTACCGTCCCACAACACTCCTAATTTAAATAGACAAATTCTACTAAAAAGGTTATATTTATCTACTATGAAATAAAAAAGGAGATTTGTTTATGAATCCTAATCCATCTACTCAAAAATCTTTATACAGTCCGATTGTTTCTTTTGAATTTAATTATAAGAAAAATTTGGACAATGCAATTTATGAAAATAAAAAATTTAAAATATTGAGAATTGAATCTACAGCTGCAAGTAGTTTTTCAAAATTAGCGCTTTATATTGATTCCGATTTAAATTTTATCTCTGAGCCTGAATTTGATAAATTTAAAAGAAGTTCTATCCGTACCCCATTAACACATGTTTTAGTGCCTGAGGAATTGTTAGAAAAAATTTCTAAATTTATTAATTTGTTTCGCTTAAAAGCAATACTCAAACCTGAATATAAAGAAATCATTGACCCTGTTCAAGAAGAGCTAAAAGCAGAGCTTGCTAAATTCTGGCATTAACTAGAACCCACACGTAGAATATTTCTTACCAGTTATTCAGTGAGAAGAACATGAGATCATTATTTGCTAGCCGCGAATGCGGCGAAAGCGTGTAGCTAGTAATAAAAAACTAATGTAGCTTTTTTGGAGTGCTTAAGACTTGGTCCTTACAGTTGGACGCATCTTTTTCTTGACAATCTTATCTGCACTAACACATTAACTTACAATGATTAACGATAAAAACACCTGTATTTATCTTTTTCATTTTCATGTTAATCTTTAAAAATCAGCAGGTTAAGAATGTTGAGAAATGTCAAGAAAAAGATGTGTCCAACTGTAAGGACCAAGTCTTAAGCACTCCAAATTAGCGAATTTCCCTTAAGTTAATGACATTGGGTTGACAATTGCGGCTACATGCTGTCGTCTGTTCTTCGACTAGTAACTTGAGTTATATACATCTGCTGTAAAAAAAAGCATCAGAGACTCCTCTAATATTTTTTGGCTTGTGAAAAACAGCCATTAGGATTACAACTTTAGATAAAGAGTAATTCAACAAAGGATGTTTCTTATGATGTCATTAAAGAGTCTGAATCCATTACATTTCAATTCAAGAGTTCTGCTACAGCCATTCAAAAGAGCAAATTCAACATCCGGGGATTTATTTAAAAATATTGAAAGCATTCAAAATGCACTCGTAACGATTGCAAAGCCCGATCCCTTTAAGGCTGCATGTTTGATTTTACCGCACTAAAAGAAAATCATATATTTGAAGAAACTGAGGTTTTCAAAAATATTTTTCGAATCTAAATTGAAATAGCAAGGGAAAATGGAACTCATGTTCTTGGAATGAAAATCCCCGCAGCGTGGGGTACTGTGATGAAGGCGGCAATTGATTTGGGCTTTAGACATCATCATGCAAATGACGAATATTCCTTGTTAAACTTATGCTTAAGTGGACACGGGCCTAAAGAATGCAGTTTTCCTGCCTTTAGAACTGTTTCTGCGGGTGTCACGGCTATTGTTTTTGATCCTACTTTAGAAAAAGTGCTTGTCGTCACAGAAAAAATAGGGATTAAAAAACCAAAACCTGTTACCGGCGGTATTGAATATGGTGAAAAGGGAGATACTCCTCTTAAAACTGTGATCAGAGAATTAGAAGAAGAAGTGCAAATTCATGTGAAACCAGAAGATATGGTTCTTGTAGGCACAGGATGGGTAAATGAGTATCGACAAAAAAATCCTGATATTCAATACATTTTTGCCACTCGTTTAAAAGAAATGCAAGAACCTGTCGTTCAGCAAAGCGAAATTGCAAAAGCTGAATGGGTGTCCATTCATGAGTTCATGACAGCACCTGATGATGAAAAAGAAAAGCCTTGGCTTTTAAGACAAGTGGTCGAGGTTGCCTATAATACTCTTAAAAAACAAAATGGTGATTGGGGTCATAAAACCTTATTTCTAACAAACGGTAAACCGGTAGAATTTTATAGCTGGAGCAATAGGGAATAATTCATGATTGATCATAGAAATAAGGTGAATGAGGAATTTATCAGTTGTATGATCGAATTGGACATGTTCTCAAGGCTTGGAAGCAATACCTATATTCGCCACGATCGAATAACCGGTTTTGTTCCAACAGGGGGTGTTTATAGCTCAATACCCCTTGTTCAATCATCCGTAACAATTTGGAATGCTCACTCTTTTTCTGATATGATCATTCAATTTGAAAAAATTTGTGAAAAAATACAAAAGTGTGCTGAAAATATACTACAAGAAGGGCTATATACTTCTGATGCCAGTCTAAAAAGAAGAAAATTCAATGAGGTTCAATTGTTGCATAGTGCAGTTGAATCGGCGCTTGGCGGAGCGCAAGAAAATGGTGGAATGTACGGGTTACTTCTTACTTACGCAAAAGAAACAATTGCTAAACAGTTAAGCAATGCCATTTCAGAAATGAAACATGCGGTAATTAATGTCAAACGCCAAGCTGACTCATGGTATCTTGAAACTCTTTCTCAATTTGGATTTTTGTTGGAAGAGCCGTTACCCTATTGTCCTGAAAAATATTTTAGTGAGATCGAATGGGAACAAGCCTTGACTGTCAGTCAAGGCTTAAAAATTGAGTCTCCAAGTTTATACAAATATTATGGAAATTTTTGTACTACTTTAAATTTAAATCTTGGAAAGAATCTTTTAAGCAAT
>Ga0335397_10000811_pt1 | contig 41839 bp, 38 predicted proteins | sample MAT04_FD_205740 | JGI IMG/M metagenome (GOLD analysis project Ga0335397, IMG submission 205740) | Freshwater microbial communities from Lake Fryxell liftoff mats and glacier meltwater in Antarctica - MAT-04 (spades assembly) (version 2) ... | reverse complement strand
CACGCCCACGCCTTCGTGCCCCAGAATGGTACCGGGCTTGCAGGTGGCTACGTCGCCTTTGAGTATGTGCAGGTCGGTGCCGCATATCGTCGTCTTGGTGATTTTGATGACCGCGTCAGTCGGCATCTTGATGCCGGGCTTGGGGCGGTCCTCCACGGTTTTTTGGCCGGGGCCGTTGTACACGAGCGCTTTCATCATAGGTCTCCTTTATTAGCGTTCTGAAGTTCGGGGAACGCTGGGGTGCTTAGTTGGCTTAAGTTAGTGGGCTGCAGTCGTAGCCACAGACTTCGGTGCTCTCGAATATAGTCACGCATGCTGCCTGGCGGGTGCCCCAGCAAATTCGACAAGGACTTATCCACCGCCTGCGTTTGGCCGAACCGCAGACTGAGATGCAGAATGCTCTCGACCAGTATTTGCATGACAGGCATACGCCGCCGAAGTAGATGCAGGAAATACGCCGCTATGCTCGCTGGTTGGTAGCGAATATGCCGGCCCAGCTCTTCCGTGAGCATGCTCGCAATCTCCTGGAATGAAATCGCTTCCGGCCCGCTCAGGGTGTAGGTTTTGCCGAGATGCGCTGCTGGGGCCATAAGCGCATTGACGGCGACTTCCGCAATATCGCGAGTATCGACAAAGGCCACCCGCGCGGAGCCGGCCGGCAAGTAGATGCGGTCGTCCCAGCGGATGTCGTCGCGGTAGGCGCCGCCTACATTTTGAGAAAAAAACCCCGGTCTAAGTATCGTCCAGCCGGCGGGTCCGGCTCGAAGGTGTTGTTCTACGGCGTGGTGCGGCACGATTGGGTTGTTGCCTGCCCCAGCCACCGAAATGAACACCACCTGCGACACGCCGCACTGTCGCGCCACGTCCAGGAAGACGTTGAGGGTCTTGCGGGTATTCGATATGGCCGGCGGACGTAGCAGGAAGACCGCATCGCAACCTTCCACCGCAGAGCGGTAAGTACCCGCATCGAGGAAGTCAAACCTAACGGTGTTGACGCCGGCTGGCGTAACCCCAGTTTCTGCGCTGCGAACGCCGACCCGGAAGGATGCTTGCCGCCGCAAGAGATGCTGGACAATTTCTTTGCCCACGTTGCCCGAGGCGCCTGTGACAAAAATCATTTGGCTTAGCGCTCGTGGTGCGGACTGCGCACTCGGCGATGGGTGACACGCACATTTCTGAGCGGCAATGAGTCAAATGTTGCTCGAACTGTGCTCATGCAGGGCACAGTGCGCGTGTTCCTAGTCTTGGTCTGTGCGCTTACGTACACAGCAGTACGCCCGTTAAGCGCACGCTGTCCGAGCCATCTTCATGCAAACTTTCCGAGGAAGGGCCGCTTACGACCGCCCGGCAAACGGCATCAGTAGCATGGATTCCACCAGCACGCCCGGCGCTTGAATGATATTGGCAACACCGAGAATAGCCAGCGTGGCGAACCAAACCAACATCACCGGCCCGAACAGCGCGCCGATGGCCGCCGTGCCGCGCTTCTGCACATAAAACAAACCGAACAACACAATCAGCGTGATGGGAATCATGAAGGGCTTGAAGAGTGGCGTGGCCACCTCCAAACGTTCGACAGCGGCATCACCGAAATCGCCGGTGTCACCATACGCCGAAGAACATCGCCGCACCCAAGATGCCGATAATCATGATGAATCGCTCGAGATGCGGCTTGCCCTTGGCATCCTTCAAGGCATACAGAGGGCTGGTGCGGATGTCGCCATCATCCGCACATCACATCGCGCGCGTATCGCCAACGACGAACCGCACCTCAACCGTGTGATCCCGGCGGTCGTCCACCAGGGGAATTGCCAGGCTTGCTTGCTTGATGCCGTCGACAGTGACACTGCCCTGACCCGCCTCGCGCAGCGGCAAGATTGCGATGTGGTAAACCGTTTCGCGATAGCGATAGTGGAGCTTGTAGCCTTCCCATTCCTCGGGCAAACACGGGGTGAATCGCAAGCTCTCCCCTTCCAGCCTAAGCCCCAACAGCGACTCCACGATCAAGCGGTACATCCAGCCGGCCGAGCCGGTGTACCACGTCCAGCCGCCGCGGCCGGTGTGGGGCTGGAGTGCATAGACATCGGCCGCAACCACATAGGGTTCAACTTTGTAGGTGGCGACGCCCGATGGCGACAGCCCGTGGCTCACGGGATTGATCATCGCGGTGAGTTCCCAGGCGCGCCGGCTGTCGCCCAAGGCGGCAAAGGCCATCGCCGTCCAGATCGCGGCATGCGTATATTGCCCGCCGTTCTCTCTCACGCCGGGGACATAGCCTTTGATGTAGCCGGGATTCAATCCCGCCTTATCGAAGGGCGGATCGAGCAACTGGATCAAACCATGCTCGCGGCGCACCAGATGTTGATCCACCGCAGCCATGGCCATGCGTGCGCGCGCCGGATCGCCAGCACCTGACAGCACCGACCAGCTTTGCGAGATCGAGTCAATCTGGCATTCGGCGCTACCGGCGGACCCCAGCGGCGTACCGTCGTCGAAGTAGGCGCGGCGATACCACTCGCCGTCCCAGCCGCTCTGCTCGATGTTGCGACGCAGTTGTGCGGCTTCGCTGTGACAGCGTTCGACGAAGGCGGCGTCTCCGCGCAGGCGGGCCAGCTCGGCAAACTGCATGAGCACGTCATAGAGAAAGAATCCCAGCCAGATGCTTTCGCCTTTGCCATGTTCGCCGACGAGATTCATGCCGTCGTTCCAATCTCCTCCACCCATCAACGGCAAGCCATGTTCGCCGAAACGCAGGCCGTGCAGGATGGCGATCACGCAGTGTTCATACAGCGTACCGGTTTGTTCGGAGCGGCCGGGAAGTTCGTAAGACGAGTCCACCTCGGCATTGAGCGGGCGGCCCTCGATAAAATGGATGCGTTCGTCCAGCACCCCGCTGTCGCGCGTGGTGTGCACATAGCGGCAAGTCGCCAAGGGCAACCAGAGGTAATCATCGGAACAGTGTGTACGCACGCCGCGACCGGAAGGCGGATGCCACCAATGCTGTGCATCGCCCTGCGGGAACTGATGTGCCGCGCACAGCAACAGATGCTCGCGCACCAACTGCGGCTCGGCATGGATCAGCGCCATCGCGTCCTGCAATTGATCGCGAAAACCGAAGGCGCCGCCGGACTGGTAGTAGCCACTGCGCGCCCAGAAACGACAGGCCAGCGTCTGGTACACCAGCCAGCCGTTGGCCAGCACGTTGAGCATGGGATCCGGTGTTTCCACCTGCACCGCGCCTAGCGTGCGGTTCCAGTGTTGCCACACCTGTTCCAGCACACCACGCGCCACGGCGGCGCCGCGCGAGCGTTTGACCATTTCGCTGGCATCGTGGGCGTCGCGCCCGACGCCAAGCGTGAAAATGATCTCGCGTTCTTGCCCCGCCAACAGCTCGAAAGGAAGCTGAATCGCCGCACAAGGATCCAGCGCAGCACCAAATCTTCCGGATAGCCGCTGCCTGCCCATGGCCGCCGGATTTTTAAGCGTGCCGTTGCGGCCGAGGAATTCGCTGCGGTCGCCGCTCGTAGTGCGCGGCGCCTCGCCGGCATCGAAGAACGCCACGCGGTCGGCAAATTCTGTGTTGTACGGATTGCGCGCGAAAAGCGCGCCGCTGGTGGTGTCTATTTCGGTCGTCACATGCATGATGGTTTTCGGTCGCAGATCCCCCAGCACCCACTCTACGTAACCGGTGGCGGAAAGGCGACGCGAGCGACCGGACTCGTTGCGCAGCTTAATGACGGTGTACTTGATGGCAGCGTCGGCCGCCACGTAAACCCACACTTCGGAGCGGATGCCGTCCTCGACGTGTTCGAAGACGCTGTAGCCAAAGCCGTGGCGGGTCACGTAAGGCGTAGCGCCGCGCGCGGGCAGCGGCAGCGGCGACCAGAAATGGCCACTGTCCTCGTCGCGCAAATAGTAGGCCTCTCCAGCGGCATCGCTGACCGGGTCGTTATGCCACGGCGTGAGGCGGAAGGCGTGGGCATTCTCGCTCCAGGTGTAGGCGCAGCCACTCTCAGAAATGACGCTGCCAAAATGCGGATTCGCCAGCACATTTACCCATGGCGCTGGCGTGACGTTGCCCGGCGATGTGGTGATGACATACTCGCGCCCGTCTGGCGTGAAGCCGCCCAGACCATTGAAGAAAATCAGGTCAGTGCGTGCCGAGATGGCCGCTGAGCCAGCGGCGGAAACGCCGCCCGCCAGCGGCACATCAGCGCGCTGAATCCGGCTCGGCTTCAGACGTGGCGGCCAGGGCACCCGGTTGCCACGACGATTCATCTGTTCGGCCAGCGCGCCGCGTCCATCGGTCAGTATGGCGCGAGCGACAGATTGCAGCAGAATGCGATCCTCCTGCGAGATATGTTCGGCAGAGCGTATGAAGATGCCACCGGGACGGTCTATCACGTGGGCTTCGATGCCGGCGGCAATCAGCCCCATGATCTGGTCGTTAAGTTGTTGCCGATAACCGGTGTGGTCTTCGTTCCAGATCACCAGGTCGGCCGCCAACCCCTTCAAGCGCCAATAAGCATGGGCGCGCACCAGTTGGCGCACCAGATCGATATTCGCCGGATCGCCAATCTTCAACAGCAGAATAGGCAGATCGCCCGAAATGGCGTAACCCCATAGGCCGGATTGCCCGCGGCGGTTTTGCATGAGCAGCGCCGCATCGGCGCGCAGTGCGGCATTGGCGTAAATGACCAGGCCGGCAAGGTGGCCGTAGAGTTGCGCATCGGCCTCGGTAGCGTTGATCTGCCGCAGGATGACCTGGCTGTGCGTCCACGCCAATTCGAAGACGCGGTCGGCGAGACGCCGATCCTGATATTTCTCGATCAAGCTCATGGCGGCGTCGCGCGTTTCGCCCACACCGGTCACGATGTTGATGCTTGCCGACTCCTCCGCCGCCAGCGTGATGCGATAGCGTATGGCGACGATAGGATCGAGCACCGAACCCTCAGTGCCAGAAAGTGGCGCGTCATCCTTCATCGCCTGCGGATCGTCGACGCCGTGGCCGCGGCCTATGAAACGCATACGATCAGTTTCATAGGATATCTCGACGATATTGGCTCCATGCACCGCCATCAGGTGCAGCATCCATGGCGCTGGCTCGTCCTCGGAGCGCGGCCGGCGAGTGCACAGGATGGCCTGCCGCTGACGCACGATTTCCGTTTGCACAAAGAGGTTGCTGAAGGCCGGATGCAACGTGTCCGCCGCCGGCGACGCCAGCACGACTTCGGCGTAGCTCGTCACCTCTATTGTTCTGGTGTAACGCGAACGGTTAATGATGCTGATGCGGCGCAGTTCGACATCATCCTCGGGCGAAACCGCGATCTCGGTGTGCATGTCGAGATCGAAATCGCTGCGACGAAACTCTGCTCGCCCCTCGGAGAAAATCGCTTCGTATTTGTCCGCTTGCTTCAATGTCGGCTGATGCGCGGTGGACCAGAATTCCCCGCTTGCCACATCGCGGACATAGCAGAAGGTACCCCAGTTGTCGCGCGTCGCATCTTCACGCCAGCGCGTAATGGCGATGTCCTTCCAGCGGCTGTAACCACCGCCGGCATGGGTGACCATGACGTGGTAGCGACCGTTCGACAATAACTGTACTTCCGGCGCCGGTGAATCGGGGTTGGCTAGCACACGCACCGCTGACTGCCCCTCGCCGGAGGTGGTGCGCAAGTCGGACAGCTCAGCAGTATGCGGATGCAGCGGCGTGGCCTTGGGCACACGTTCCTGCAGCAGCAGCGCTGTGGCACGGAACACCGGATCGGATTCGAAGCGCCGCTGCATAGGGCGCCCGAGCACTTGATAAGCCAGCGCGAGCAAGCTCATGCCGGCGTGGTGCGCCATATACGAGCGCACGACGGCTTTCGTTTTGCCGCGCGGCAGCCGGGCTGGCGTGTAGTCGATGGCTTCGTAGTAGCCGTAGCGGCCGACAATTCCCTCAGCGGCAAGGCGCTGAAGATTTACGCACGCCGCCTCGGGCGCGACCATCAACGCCAGCGCCGTGGCATACGGCGCGATGACCAGATCATCGGCCAGGCCGCGCTTGAGTCCCAGGCCCGGCACACCGAAGGCGCGGTACTGATAATTAAGCCGCGCATCGGTGGTGTTGTAGCCCGATTCTGAGATGCCCCAGGGTACGCCGAGTTGCTTGCCATACTCGATCTGCCGCTCAACCGCCGCCTTGCAGGTCTGGTCAAGCAGCGTATTTTCGTAGGTCGGCATGACCAGCAAGGGCATGAGGTATTCGAACATCGAGCCACTCCACGACACGAGTATCGGCTCGCCGCCAGCGCTGGTAAGCAGGCGCCCTAGCGCAAACCAACTCTCCTGCGGCAGTTGCCCCTGCGCAATGGCCACGAAAGTGCACAAGCGCACTTCAGATGCCAGCAGATCGTAGTAACTCGCATCGCAGCGTCGTTCGACCACGTTGTAGCCTATGCTCAGCAGATGACGACCCTTGTCGTAGAGGAAGTCATAGTCTTTTTCGGCGAACTCGCTGGCGAGCAAGGTCAACTGCTCAATGGTGGCGATCCGGTCGCGGGCGCGCTGACTGGCCAGGGCGATGAGCCCCCGCAGTTCACTCAATGGCAACGCTTGCTCGCCCGACGGTGCTTCTGCGCTGTGCTGCGCCAGCTTGGGCAAGAGATCGGCTTCGAAGCGGGCGAGTTCGCGCAGGGTCGGGACGCGATCGATGTCGGAAAATTCGCCAGTGCCCTGGTCAGACCATGAAAAAGCTGCCCATGGCGCGAGAAAAATCAGATCGTCCAGCGCATCGCGGCATTGGCGCAACAGCGCATTAGCCCACCAGCGCGCCTCGCTGTCAGTGCCCGCATCAAGATGCGCGACGACCTCGGCGACAGACTCCACCAGACGCGCCAGCCAGCGCTGCGTCGCGCTGATCGTGGTGGGGCGGGAATCGTAGGCGGATTCGATTTCTCTTTGTAGTTGAACCAGCCGCGGGATGACCGCGCCTGAAACAGACTCCAAGAGTATGCTCACCGTATCGCTCAAGCCATCGAACAAGCGTGCGCCGACGATTTTGCAATCAGGAATGGCGAGTAGCCCCGGCCGCAATGTCAGCAGATGGCCGGCCAGGTTGCCGCTGTCCACAGTCGAGATATAGGTGGGCAGCAAGGGCTTCAAGGTCTGCGTGTCATACCAGTTGTAGAAGTGGCCGCGATGTCGCTCCAGCGTCGCCATGGTGTTAAGCGTGTTCGCCGTGCGCTTGATCAATTGGCCGGCGGCAATGTAGCCAAAGTCGTAGGCCGACAGATTCGCCAGCAGCGCCAGCCCCATATTAGTCGGCGAGGTGCGGTGTGCTACCCCGGCTGCGGGCTGCTCCTGATAGTTATCGGGGGGTAGACAATGATCGTCCGGGCCGACGAAGGTCTCAAAGAAAGCCCAGGTCCGCCGCGCAATTTTTTGCAGAAAGCGTGTCTGCTCTGGCGACAATCTGGCGGCGCGGTCACCGAGTGGTCGGCTTATCCACCACGCAATGGCCGGTGAGAAAAACCACAATCCCAAAATCGGCCATGCCACCCAAAGCACGGCCGGCTTAACCACGGCCAGATAGATCAGCGTCGCGCCGGCAATCGCCGTGGCGATCCACATAGCCCGGGCCGCGTCGATAAGGCCCGTACCGATCTTGCGCTCGGCCTCGCCCGAGGCCGTCCACTCCAGCAGACGTTTTTTCGTGAACGCCATCCGCCAGGCGGTGCGCACAATCGCATCGAGACTGAAGCTGGCTTCGTAGGGAAGACAGGCGAGCGCAAATGCAACTTGCGCAGCGCGCCGACCGGTGGAGCGCGTAGCTGCGGCGAGATGCTGACCGAGACGCACATCGCGCGGCTTGTGCAAGAATTCCAGCGTCGACGCGATCAGCGCCGGCATCGCCATGATGCCGATCACCGCCAAGGTCCACCACCACGCCGGTGACAATACTGTCCAGCCCAGCAGCAGCAAAAGCGTCAGGCCCACCGGCACCAGGCTGCGCCGCAGATTGTCGAATAGCTTCCATTGCGACAGCATGGAAAGCGGATTTTTTTGACGACGGCCGCCGATGCCGGGCACGCTGGCCATCAACCAGGGCGCCAGTTGCCAATCGCCGCGTATCCAGCGGTAGCGCCGGTTCACGTCAGCGCTGTAACGCGATGGATCTTCCTCATACAAATGCACATCGCTTAACAAACCTGAGCGGGCATAACAGCCTTCCAGCAGATCGTGGCTCAAGATGCGGTTGTCTGGAAAGCGCCCGTTTAACGCCTGCTCGAAGGCATCGACATCGTAGATGCCTTTGCCGATGAAGGAGCCTTCGTGGAACAAATCCTGGTACACATCCGAAACGGCGCGTGTATAGGGGTCAATGCCCGGTTCGGCGCCGCACAGACGGGCATAGCGCGAACGATTCGCGCCGGTAAGGCTGGCGGCGACGCGTGGCTGAAGAATGCCGTAGCCCGCCGTCACACGTTGCTTGCGCTCGTCGTAGCGGGCCCGATTCAGCGGGTGCGCCATGGCCCCGACAAACTGCCGTGCCGCGTCGCGCGGCAAGTGCGTATCGGTGTCCAGCGTAATGACGTACTTGACGTTCAACAAGGTGGCGATGTCGCCGACCAAGAGCGAAAATCTTTGGTGCGCGTCGCCGCGCAGCAATGTATTCAGGTCGGCCAGTTTGCCGCGCTTGCGCTCGTAGCCCATCCACACAGCGTCCTGCGGATTCCATAGGCGCGGTCGATGAAACAGAAAGAAACTGTCACCCGTGGCGCCAGGATACTTGCCGTTGAGACGCTCGATGCCCTCGCGGGCCAGTTGCAACAGCGGCGCATCTTCCGGCAGCGTTTCTGTTTGCGCATCCCTGAAATCGGTCAGCAGGCCAAAATACAGGTGCTCGTTGCGGTTGGCCAGAAAGCGCACCTCCAGCCCCTCGATCAAACTCTCAACGCCTTGCGCGCTGGAGAGCAGGGTCGGAATCACCACCAGAGTGCGCAATTCCAACGGGATACCGGCTGAGAAATCCATGCGCGGCAGTAAGTTCGGCGTTGCCAACAAAGTCGTCAGCCAGTTCACCAGCGCAACTGCCAACTGACTGGCGCACAGCAGCGAGACTATGCCGACCAAACCCAGCACCCAAGGGTCAACGCCGGTGACATAGGCCGCTCGCAGCAGGCCGGCAGTGATGAGCGTGGTGGTCAGCGTGATCGTGCCTAGATAGAGCAATAACGGGGAGCGCTGCGCCAGACGCTGCATGGCCGCCAGGAGCGGCAAGCGAACCTGCGCCGCGCGCTCGAGCTGCGACAAGCCATGATCGACCAGGTAATAGCCGACATGCGCCACGCGATCATCACCGCGCTGCGCAGCGGCGCCGTCATGCGCCAACTGGACGGCTTTGCGCGCCACTTCAGCTTCGGACAGCTCACCCATCTTTGCCGTCTTCTCGACGACATGACGATAGCGGTCGCGCGTGGCGAAATCCATTCGGCCGTAAACGCCGCCGGGATCTTCGCAGAGTTTCTGCTCGACGACACTCATGGTCTCGACAAACTCACGCCAGTCCATCGACTCCAAAAAACGCAGGCTGCCTATGCTGTTGCTGATGGAAACCTGATCGGCGGCCTGCTGCTGATTTTCCGCCTGCACCGATTGCTCTATGGACTGGCCCGACTCCGACAAGAGTTGCTCGATCCAGGTCAAGGGCAAGGCCAGCGCGGGGCTTTGTCCTTGCAAGCGGCGCGCGAACTCCGCCACGAAGGAGCTCACCATCGGCGGCCCGGAACGCGCCATGTCGGCGATCACCAATATCAGGCTCTTGGGATCATTTTCCGCAGTTTCCATCATCTGGTCCGCCCAATAGTCAGCGCGGTTGCGGCCGATTCTATCGGCGGCGATGCTTGTGCCGACGCGTCGCAAATTCTCGATCAGCGCCAGACGCAACATGATGGGAATCGCCCACAGCTCACCCACCTTCAGCGCGGTGACACTCTGGTAAGCGGCCACGAAACCGCTGAGATTTTCTGGATCGACGCGCCCGTCGCCGTGAGAAATCGTCTCCAGCGCGATGTCATACACGCGCGGCAGTCCGGCCGACGGGCCATCGGCCAAGCGCGGCAATTCGCGACTGTAACCTTTCGGCAGGTGCCGCCTGGCGGTGCGTATCTGTTCTTCGATCAGGTAGAAGTTGTCGAGCAACCACTCACCAGCCGGCGTAATCATGCGATTCGCCTTGACCGCCGCCGCGAGCAAATCAAAAGCACCGATCAGGACACGTTCGTTCTCCGCCAGGCGAGCAAGCAACCGGTCGGACACGCGTTTGACAGCCAAGCCATGCGCGCCTGCGAGCGCCTTGCCATGGCTCTGCATTTGCTCACTGCTGAACAGTTCAGCGCGCAGTGGCAGCTCGTCTTCGGTGGTTTCTGCGGGCGGCGCGTATAAATGCAGCACCGCAAGCAGTTTCGCACCCAGCCAATCGCGCATTTGTGACCAGGCCTCGCGGATCGTGCGTATCGTTCTAGCGCTCGCCTTCAATTTCAAAATTTCCTTTCATCGGTCTGCCGATGTTCTTGAATCTAGGCCAGGCAGGTGGAAGCGCTTCCGGCAAAGAGCCCACAGCAATGCATATGACGCAAGAAATAGCAGCCATACCCCGGTAATTGATGACCGGTGAGGGTGGCGTGTCGTGGGTATCGCGATGAGGTGGCTGACGCAAGCGGCATCACCAGGAATAAGCCACCAAACATTATTTCGTTTCTTTCGCTTCCGAAATCGCGAGCCTTTACAGCCAATATTCCCAAACCTGCGCGAACCACTCCTTCAGGCGCAGATCAAGCGAGCGGCGCTGCCATTGCTCGAGCGTGATCGCGTCAGACGCCGCCAGGTCCTTGGTAAACATTGCCTGAACTTGACCGCCGAACTCCGGCCCCAGCACCACTGCGTTCAGCTCGAAGTTATGCAGGAAGCTACGCCAATCGAGGTTGGTCGATCCGACGGTCGCCCACACGCCGTCGATCAGCGCCGTTTTGGAATGCAGAATCACACCGCGCCGCTCGTAGATTTTCACTCTCGCTCGTAACAGTTGCGCGTAATGGCGGCGCCCGGCGTGGAACACCAGCCACGAGTCGGCCTGGCTGGGCAGGATCAGCGTCACATCAACGCCGCGCTGCGCCGCGGCTTCGAGCGCGGCGAGCAATTGCGGGTCTGGCACGAAGTAGGCATTGGTCAGATGCACGCTGCGCTCGGCGCTGCCTATGGCTGAGAGCAACGTGGCATAGATCAGACTGTGGGGTTCGTCGGGCGAACTGCCAATTGCGCGCACTACCTGCCCGCCGGCGTTATCTAGTTTCGGAAAATAGTTCCTCGCCGCCAGCGGCTCGCCCTTCTGCCCTTCCCAAGCGGCGATGAACAGCTTCTGAAACTCCGCCACCACCGGCCCACGCAGTTGCAAGTCGGTGTCGCGCCATGCCAGGTTGCTGGGATCGCTGTTGGGTTCGCTTTCTGGTTTCTGGCGCTTAGCACGCGAGCCAGAACTGCCGGAGTACACGCTGCTGATGTTGATACCACCGAGAAACGCTGTGCGGCCGTCGACGATCAACAACTTGCGATGGTCGCGCTGATTCAGCTCCCATTCCTGGCGTGCCGCCAAAGAAGCCAAAGGATTAATTGGGTTGAATTCGAGCACCTTGATGCCGCTATCGATCAGCGTCTGGAAGAAGGCTGCGGGAGTGCCTATGGTGCCCACGCTGTCACGGATGAGGTTAACCTGCACGCCTTGCCGCTGCTTGGCGATGAGCGCCTGCGCAAAACGCTGGCCGACTTCGTCGTCGTCCAGGATATAGGTTTCCATGTTGATGTGGTCACGTGCCGCCATGATGGCCGCATGCATGGCCTGATAGGTGGCCGGGCCGTCCTGCAGCAAAAGCACCTGGTTACCGGTGGTGAGCGGGCTGCCGACAACAGCCTCTTCGATCGCCAGGTGGCGGTCGAAAATATCGCTGTCACCGCCACGGCTCTTCAGGCCATCAAGGATCGCCTTGCTTTGCGCCGCTGACAAGGGCCCACGCGCCCCAACCAGTTGTACCTGCTGCGCGGGACTTCGAGCCAGATCGGGCACAATGGTCGGCAGCCTGCTACAGCCGACCAGGCCAAGCAACGCCAAAGCCATGCCGCCGGCCAGACCCAGCAGGCCCAACGCCACTGAGCGCTTAATGCGTAACGCGAACATGCTGCCAGCCTATGAGTTAAGGCTGGTTGGCGCTACGCAGAGGAAGCGCCAACCGGGCCGTCGAACCAGCACAACCGTCAAATGCGCCCCATCAACAGCAGCACAATGAGGATGATCACGACCAAACCCAAACCGCCGCTCGGCCCGTAGCCCCAATTTTTGCTGTGTGACCAGGTCGGCAAGGCGCCGACCAGGATCAAGATCAAAACAATCAACAGTATGGTTCCCAAGCTCATGGCGTTCTCCTATAAAAGATGAATAAATCGGCTTATTTGTCCGTTGCTGGCGCCACGATCACCGTGGTGCCTTCACCGGGCTTACCCGTCGCGCCCTGAGTGCCTGTAGCGCCCTGGTAGCCTGTCGCTCCCTGACTGCCGGTCGCACCTTGGCTACCCTCGTTACCGGGGTTACCTTGCATACCCGGGCTACCGGTGGCGCCCTGCGGGCCCATAGGTCCGGGCACAGTCACCGTCGCGGGCGCAGGAGCGGGCGTAGCGGGAACATTGACAACGGTGGGCTTGTCACATGCGGCTAGGCCCAGTGCGGCAATTGCCGCAAAAATCAGCATTGAACGGTTCATGGCGTATCCTTAGAAAGTGAGAAAAATTACAAAACCGTGGCACGCATCACATGAATAGCGCCCACCCTGCGCGACCAAACCGGTGACGGCTTGGGCTGTCGCACTTGTCACAGCAGCATAATAGGCGCAGGCCATGAACAGTTCTGTGCGCTGACGCACACAGTTGCCACACTTCTGCTGGATTGGCAGATCCGCCTGCCCCAATCTATGCGCTCAAAACCAGTGGGCTGCCTCAGGAACAACGTAGGGAGGTTAATCGGTACGCTGGTGCGGAGATCAACCCAGCACCCAGTCGAATCTCTATTCCGTCGTTTTGCCATCGAACTGTTCGTGGTCCGCCTCCGCGTCTTCGCGGGTATGGTGGACGACCCCGTCCCGATGATTCGGCGGCGCATAAAGCGTATAGAGCTTCAGCGGAACACTACCGGTGTTGATGATGTTGTGCTTCATCCCGGCCGGGACGAGCACCGCAAAGCCTGCGCTGATCGGCGTGCGAACGCCATCGAGAACCGCCTCGCCCGTCCCTTCCTCCACGCGAAAGAACTGGTCGAGCTTGTGGACTTCCGCCCCGATCTCCCCCTTGGGTTTTAGCGCCATGACGACGAGCTGGCAGTTCTTCGCCGTATAAAGTACCCGGCGAAACTCTTCATTCTTGACGGCGATGCTTTCGATGTTTTGCACGAAACCTTTCACGACGATACCTCCTTGGTTGGATTTTTGCTGACTGACATTGTGTTTACTGAAGTCTTCCGCGGCGGCGCTGATCGAATTGCCGCTGAGAAGCAGCACTGCGCCAAATGCGGCTGATGAGCAAATGGTTCTGAGTCTGACTTTCAAGGGCATCTCCGTTCGACGGGAAACGGGAAACGGGAAACGGGAAACGGGAAGAGCTTGGCCGTTCGGTGCAGTAATCCATGTGCGACTCCACACGCAATTGGTCAATTACGGCAGGGATAATTCCGGCCCTGCGCAAGTATCTTCCGGAAATCGCGGTCGTCACAGTGTCCGCCTGTCTCCTGCTGCGTCCAACGCCGCGCTCGCGCCCTAGCGTAGCGTGGCCTTGAGCGTGATCTCCGGGACGCTCGCCAGCGCCTTGGAGAGCGGGCAGTCGCGCTTCGCGGCGTTCGCGATCTCCTGGAACTTCGCCTCGTCGATGCCAGGCACCGTGGCCTGCAACGTCAGCGCGATCCGGTCGATCACGAACCCTTCACCCTGTTTAGCCAAGCGCACGCTGGCCTGCGTATCGACGTTGCTGGTGGCCAGCCCGGCCTTGTCGCAGGCGAATGAAAACGCCATCGTGAAACATGCGGCGTGCGCCGCGCCCAGGATCTCCTCGGGGTTGGTGCCACGGCGGTCGTCCTCGAAGCGGCTCGCGAAGCCGTACGGATAGTCCTTCAGCGCGCCGGTCTCGGTGCTGATCTTTCCCAGTCCCTTCTTGCCCTGACCTTCCCAGTGCACGCTTGCGGTCTTTTCATTCATGGAGAGCTCCTTGTCAATCGAAAACGTGACGAATTCGCCGTCGTCACTTCGGCCGTGGCCACTGGATCTTCTGGTCGGGCTGCGCCAGCTTGCCAGCGCGCAGCTGCTGCACCGCACTGACCACCGAGCGCGCCACATTGCGCACCTCTTCCTGCACGTCCGTGTCCTTGTCGAGCGTGTCGTGGCTGTTGTAGTACGGTTCGTAGAAGCCGATGTAACGATCAAGCTTGGCGGCTGCACCCGCGGCAATCAATCCCATCCATTCGAGCCAGTCGGTGAGGTTGCGACGTTGCGACTCGACGCCACCAACGTCGCCATGAACGACGACGCCATACGTCCGCCCGGCCAGGTGTTTCGGGTAGTCCCAGCCCTTTTGCTCGATGAGCTTTGCCTCGGCGACCTTCTTGCCGTGCGTCGAGCTCGGATCGGGGTTGCCGCCATCGGCGCAGACCATGCGGTCGATCATGAGTTTCAGCGGGCTCGGCGACTGGTACCAGTAGGTCGGCGCGAGAATGATCACACCATGCGCTGCGACCCAGCGCTCGTAGATTTCGGCCATCCAGTCCTCGGCCTGGCCCAACGCATGGTTCGGATAACAGCTACACGGCCAGTGACACAGCGGCATCGCGCTCGACACGCAGCCCTTGCACGGGTGGATGTTGCGGCCGTACTCGGAGGTCACCCAGCTCAGGTCAAGCACGTCCGCCTCGGCACCCAGACCCTGCACCAAATGGCGCGCGCTCTCGGTGAAGCGCCAGGTTTTTGAGATCTCACCCGGACAGGTGCCATCGTTGCGCGCGCTACCGCAGATAATGAGTACACGCGACGGTGCCGACTTGTCATGCCAGCGCTTCTGCGCGGCCTTCAAGCGCTTGCGGGTCTCGAGCCACTGCACCGAAATCCGATACGTCGGGTCGGCAAAGCCCCGGCCCGCAGCGCGCGTGATGGGCGCCTTGCGGCCTTCCTGGTGGGCCTCCCACGCGATTGCCTCCAGCCGCGCAATTGCCTCGCGCTCGGCCTCGTACGCCGGGTCGTAGAAGCGCACATTGAATCGTTCGTGGAACTCGGCGCGCGTCAAAGGCGCCGGTGCCTGCCCCTTGCGGATCTTGGTCATGGATGGCGAGCCTCTAAATGCAAAGGATAGGAAAACTTATCCAGCCTGGTGTACGGGTTCAAGCCTCGCGCCGCGAATGGTGGCGCAAATGGTGCCGCTAAGGCGCCGCGGCAAGTTTGGCTCGTGACGGCGCGGCGGTGCGCGATCTGCGGATCAACGAGAACGCTGTCTGACCAAACGCTATACCGCCAAACTTTCATTTACCTGCGCTTGCTCTTGTCGACAGCGAGGGCCGAATCGTGATTCGCCTGGCCGGGCAGACGTGATAACGTATTCATAAGTCATTCCTTCAAGGTTGCGCCCGAGAATCGTCCGCCTGCGACTATCCAGGCGCGATTCGTCTGATAGGGCAACATTAAAAGTGTCTCCCGAGTCATCGAGCAGGTCTGTACGACAGCGCACAGTGCCGCGTTGTGCAACTCCTCCACGGCGCTTAGTCGCCGCCCAAGAGCATTCTTGACGTCTCCGAAGTTGTCGCCTTCGGGTTGTTGAGATCGGGGTCGATGATGCTGGACGCTTTTACGGGTGAGTTTGAAAACGCTTGCTGTTGACTCAACCTAGTCATCCTGTCGCAGGATGGATGGAAACTGAAATTCAGTGGCGCATGTATCCGAACGCGGAAAAACTATTCGAACATACACATGCGATGAATTCCAACTGAATTCCAGCGCGCACGCTACAGTAGGAATTGCGCGAGCATCGTGCGATAGCGCAAACAAAAAATACAAATTTAGGCGGCTTCCCTGGCATTTCGCGTAATGTAACTTTTGCGAACCGCGCGACCCTCGGGCGCCGTACGCCGGGGTATCGCGTCTGCAGTCTACGATGTGTCAATGATCGTCCTTATGTGATCGTCCTTATGCGCGCTAGCGCACCGAGCATCCATGACGAGAAGGGTAACTTGCAAAGTGAGGTCCATTGAAGCGCCTTAAAAGCGCGATTCAATCCTCTAGCCAACGAACTTTAACCAACGCCAAAGGTAATCTCATGAACAGCATCGTCTACATCATCGGCGCAATCGTCATTATCGTCGCTCTCTTATCGTTTCTCGGGCTGCGCTAAAGCGTCAAAAATCACCGACGGCACGGCGCCGTCGATGCTCGCAAATCCGCTCCTGATGTCTCTCACGTTCTGATGCCGAGCGGGCAGGAGTCGGCCATTGTGATCGTCAGAGGCCGCGTTGGCGGGTTCCACCCGGTCTTCAGCTGATAGACCAAGAATGGCGGGAGAAAGCATGAAACTAGGCGATCAAGGAGCCAGCGGCAACGTCGAGGATCGGCGCGGCATAGGTATCGGAGGTGGGCTGGGCGTTGGCGGGATCGTGATCGCCGTCGTCGCCTACTTCCTCGGTTTCGATCCCGGCACGGTGCTGAACGTGGCCGAGCAGGTTGTCCCCCAGGGCAATACGCGCCAGGCACCCAAAGGGGCGCCCGCGGACGAGATGGGGCAGTTTGTCGCCAAGATCCTCGGCAGCACCGAGGTCGTGTGGGGCAAAATCTTCCAGCAGTCGAACAGCCAGTATCGCGCCCCGACGCTGGTCCTCTATGACGGGCAAGTGCGCTCAGCCTGCGGCATGGCGCAATCGGCCACCGGCCCCTTCTACTGTTCCGCCGACGAGAAGCTCTACCTCGACCTCTCGTTCTTCCGCGAACTGCAAACGCGCTTCCGTGTCCCTGGCGATTTCGCCCAAGCGTACGTGATTGCCCACGAGGTGGGCCACCACGTGCAGAAGCTCAGCGGCACCTTCCAGAAGATGGAAGCCACGCGCGGCCGCGCCTCCCAGGCCGAAAGCAACCAGACCTCCGTGCGCATGGAACTGCAGGCCGATTGCTACGCGGGCGTGTGGGGACACCACGCGGGCACCATGAATCAGCTGGACGCCGGTGACATCGCCGAAGCGCTCAACGCGGCGACGGCGATTGGGGACGACCGCCTGCAAAAACAGACCCAGGGCCGCGTCGTGCCTGAGTCGTTCACCCACGGCTCATCCGAGCAGCGCGTGCGCTGGTTCAAGCGTGGCATGGACTCAGGTCGCCCACAGGACTGCGACACGTTCTCGACCAGCTCGCTTTGAGGGGCCGCAAGACAAGACGCGCCGGTGCAAGTGGAGGTCGTCTCCCCGCTCACCCGTGGGGCAGTCATGGTTTGGGCCAGCGCCACGTTTTTTAGGTGTTCCAACGCACAGATTGGATTCGATACACGAGTTAGGGTGCACACGTCGCCATCCAGATGGCGACTTCTCCCGGTTAAGCCTCGCAGCGCGCTTTGGATTTTCCGCAGTTGCCGAGTGGACCTAAGAGAGAAAACTGATGCAGTTGCCAACTCACCTGTAACTGCCAACTTGAAACATCAGCAATCGGCGAAGGAGAACGAAAATGGCGGAAGTAACTACGAGAAAAGTTGTGGCCAACGAGGAAGATCTGAACCGCGACCCCATCACCGGCACACCGGGCGCTCACCCACTGGGCACGGGCGCAGGCGCGGCATCCGGCGGCGTTGCCGGAGCCGCTGTCGGAACGGCTGTGGGCGGGCCGATTGGCGGCGTGATTGGCGCTGCAGTGGGCGCGGTGGCGGGCGGATTGGCGGGCAAGAGCGCGGCCGAAGCGGTCAACCCGACTGCTGAAGAAATGTTCTGGAGAGAGACCTATTTCCGGGAACCCTACTATATCAAAGGCAGGACCTACGAATACTACGCTCCGGGCTTTCGCGCGGGCTGGGAAGGCCGTGTACGGCACGACGGCCGCAACTTCGAAGAGGTGGAACCCGACTTGAAGGCAGCCTACAACCTCACCAAGAGCGAACTCGACCCCGACTGGCAAAACGTGAATCCGGCGGCGCGTGCGGCGTGGGATCGTGTCGACCGCAACTGGAAGGACAAGTAATAACTAGTGGTCTGGTTCGTGAATAACAGTACATGAAAGCGCGTCTTTCGGGCTGAAGAAGCGTTGCGAATCTGCGCGATAGGCAGTGCTATCGCTGTGGTTCGCGCCCCGCAGGCTCTGCACTCCCTGCGGCCGGAAGTACCCGTGAGGTGCACCTTGCCACAACCGCACCTTGTCGCAATCCGAAATCCATCGCCTTCATTCATTACTGCTATTTACGAAGCAGACCACCAGCAAGCCGGCAATATTTGCTACGGAGATCCCTATGAGTAACAAGAAAACAACCAGCAGTTCTAAGAACCCCACGCAGGACAATGGCTCGGCCCGCAACGCAGAACCAGATCTGGCTGCCGGCGGTGAGTTGCATCAAGTCGCGAGCGGGCAGCACGCCGTGCTCACCACGAACCAGGGCGTCGCACTTTCCGACAATCAAAACTCGCTCAGATCCAATCCGCGCGGTCCGACGCTTCTGGAGGATTTCATTCTCCGCGAGAAAATCACCCATTTCGATCACGAGCGTATTCCCGAGCGTATCGTGCATGCGCGTGCGACGGGGGCGCACGGGTTCTTCGAGCTGACTGCCTCGCTGAAGCCATACACCACCGCCAAGATACTCACCGAGGTGGGTGAGAAGACGCCCCTATTTACCCGCATATCGACTGTCGCAGGCGGCGCGGGTTCGGTCGACACCCCGCGTGACGTACGCGGGTTTGCCATCAAGTTTTACACCAAGGAAGGTAACTGGGATCTGGTCGGCAACAACATCCCGGTTTTCTTCATCCAGGACGCCATCAAATTTCCGGATCTCATCCATGCGGTGAAGATGGAACCGGACCGCGGCTTTCCGCAGTCGGCGACCGCGCACGACACGTTTTGGGATTTCATATCGCTCACGCCAGAATCCATGCACATGGTGATGTGGATCATGTCGGACCGCACCTTGCCGCGTTCGCTGCGGATGGTCGAAGGCTTTGGCGTACATAGTTTCCGCCTGATTAATGACGCCGGCGAATCGACCTTCGTCAAATTTCATTGGCGTCCGAAGCTCGGCTTGCAGTCCACCATTTGGGACGAGACCGTCAAGATTTCCGGTGCTGACCAAGACTTCCACCGCCGCGATATGTTCGACGCCATCGCGGCGGGAAATTTCCCAGAATGGGAATTCGCGGTGCAGCTTTTCACGCAGGAGGACGCGGACAGTTTCCCTTTCGACCATCTGGACGCGACCAAGCTGATTCCCGAAGAACTGGTGCCCTTGCGAGTAATCGGACGCATGGTGCTGGATCGCTGGCCGAACAATTTTTTCGCTGAAACCGAACAGGTTGCTTTCTGTCCTTCTCATGTCGTGCCAGGCATCGATTTCTCGAATGATCCGCTGTTGCAAGGCCGTTTATTTTCCTATCTCGACACGCAGCTTTCGCGCCTGGGTTCGCCCAATTTTCACCAGATCCCGGTCAACGCGCCCAAGTGCCCGTTTGCAAACCATCAGCGCGACGGGCACATGCAGATGGGGCAACCGACGGGGCGTGTTGCGTATGAGCCCAACTCCTTGTCAAAAGACTCGCCGCGCGAAACGCCAACCTTGGGCTTTCGTAGCGCCGCGATTTCGGAAACTGGCGAGAAAGGTCGCATCCGTGCCGAGAGCTTCGCTGACCACTATAGCCAGGCGCGGCAGTTCTATCTCAGCCAGACTGGGTATGAGCAGGCCCACATTGCCTCGGCGTTGGTGTTTGAGCTGTCCAAGCTCGAACATGTGCACGTGCGCGAGGCGATGGTCGGTCACCTGCTACATATTGAATCAGACCTTGCCAACCGGGTTGCCGCGGGCCTAGGCTTCGACAAAATGCCCGATGCGCCAAAGGCCGCAGCGCCGGTGCAAAAAATGCCGCCTTCGCCCGCATTGCAGATCATCGGCAAGATGAAAGGTACCCTCGTGGGGCGCGCGATTGCCATTCTGATCGCGGATGGTTCAGACGGCGCTGTCATTAAATCGATCAAAAAGGCCGCGAGCGATGCGGGAGCCAGCGTGAAGATTGTCGCCCCAAAAGTGGGCGGCGCAAAGCTTGCCGATGGCTCGATGCTGGCCGCTGACGGACAACTGGCGGGAACGCCTTCCGTGCTCTTCGACGCGGTCGCCGTCATTCTCTCTGATGAAGGTGCAAAAGCGCTGTCGACGGAAGGCGCTGCGATCGATTTCGTGCGCGACGCTTTTGGTCACCTCAAGGCAATCGCCGTCGACAAAGGCGGCCGGGCGCTTCTGAAAATCGCACATGTCGGACAGGATGCAGGCGTCGTGGATGCCGGCGACAAAGATGCATTTATTGCTGCGGCAAAGACGCGCCAATGGGACCGCGAAAAGTCCGTTCGAACATTGGCGTAGCACGCGCTATCACCAGCGCAGAACGGGTGTTGTAGGCCCGCCCTCAAGGGGGGCCTCCTTGGGGGCGCGGACGGCGTTGCGGCTCGCTTGTACCATACGGCGCGATCCACGCCTGGCCCTGCGACCGAAGGAAGTCCTCGGGCGAGAAGACCTAAAACACCCGTCCGCACCAATAAAATGATTGAGAACAGGCCCTAGGTAACGCCGAATGACCGTGGTTACTGCTAATTAAAAAACAAATAAACAATTACGAGCACGATAACCGGTACACCCAGAAGCCAGCCCAGAACATATTTGCCCATGATCGATACTCCTTCTAAGTTGATGTCGTCCTTCACCAGCATGGGGTGGAAGCGCGTTGTCGGCACGGCCCCGGCAGGCGTCAAATCGTGGGGTCCAAAATGCATCGATGGAAGACCGTCGCCACGATTCGAAAGATACGCAAAAAGCCAATGAAGGTCTGTACGTTGGCGCACAGAAACAATTGCATGCCGACGGATAATGGTGCCATGTGTGATACGCACTATCGAGGCCACTTACCCTAGCGTGTCGGCCATGACGGAAAAGTCACAACAATCTGCCCGCGCTTCGCCGCCATCGATTCCAGCGACCATCCGCGCGCTCATCAATTCCGCGCGCGGCTGGCTGGAGAATCTCCTCCATCTCGCCGCTCTGGAAGGAAAAAGAGCCGGCATCGGGCTCGCAGTGATGGTCGGTTTCGGTGTCGGGGCGTTCGTTCTGTTGATCGCCGGCTGGCTTGCGCTGCTCGCATGCGCAGTCGCAGCCTTAGTGGAAAACGATATCCTTAGCTGGGCCTGGTCACTATTGATTGTGGCGCTACTGAATTTCGCGCGCCGGCGGCCTCGTATTTCTCGCAATCAAGCGCAGCAAGGATCTCCTGTTTTGCGCAACGCGGCGCCAGCTTGGCTTGAAGCCCACCTCCGCACCGAGCCATGAGTGACTCATCGGCGGAACTGGAATCCGCGGAGGCGCGCGTCGCTGCATCCAAGGCGGATGTCGTCGCGCAGGTTCACGCGCTGAAGTCCAGGGCGCGGCGGCTGGTGAAGTCGCCTTACCTGATCGGCGGGCTGGTCATAGGCGCGGCGGCTACGTCGTACTTTGCCATGAGGCGCATTAGAAAGCCGCGAGGGCCGTCGTCCCGCCCTGCTGCTCGTCACAGCCTTATGAGCGTGCTGAAGACGGCGCAGGTGCTGCTGCCATTGCTCGGCGCGTTGGCCGCCGCCACGGCCCCAAAGCACAGCGCGCTTGCGCTGGACATACCGCGACCGGTGAGCGGTGTGCAGGAGCCGGCGGCCGCAATGCCGCAGGAACACTGGTTAAGCCAACAATGGCGAATGACTAAGGCAGCTGCCAAGGCATGGGTGGATGACTATGCCTCAAGCATGGGCGCCGCGCTTTCGTACTACACGCTTTTTTCGCTCGCTCCGCTGCTCGTAATCGTGATCGCGGTGGCGGGAATGATGTTTGGACAGGATGCAGCGCAAGGAGAAATCGTCGCACAGTTACGCGGAATAATGGGTGAGGAAGGCGCGGTGGCCGTACAAGGCCTACTCAAAGCCGCGCGCGAACCGACCCAGGGTGTGGTCGCGACCATTGTCGGCATCGCCATCTTGCTGCTCGGGGCGACCGCGATCTTTAGAGAGTTGCAAAGCGCGCTGGACCGAATTTGGCGAGTGCCGGCGCCGAAGGAGGAGTCGGGCATCTGGCACCTGGTGCGCACGCGCCTGCTGTCGTTCGGGCTCGTGCTCGGCCTGGGCTTCCTGCTGATGGTATCGCTCGTCGTAAGCGCGGCGCTCGCGGCCTTGGGCAAGTGGTGGGGCGCCTGGTTCGCAGGCTGGGATGTGTTGCTCGAGATCCTCAACTTCGTCGTCTCTTTCAGCATCTTCACACTGCTTTTCGCAATGATCTACAAAATAATGCCGCGTGCAAGAATCTCCTGGCGCGACGTTTGGACCGGCGCCGCGGCGACGGCGTTGCTATTTACGCTTGGCAAAGCGCTGATCGGTTTGTATCTGGGCAAGAGCAGCCTGGCCTCCGGATTCGGCGCGGCGGGCTCGCTCGTCGTGCTTATCGCATGGGTCTACTACTCTGCGCAGATCTTCCTGTTCGGCGCGGAATACACCTGGGTATATGCCAGCCAGCATGGATCGCGTGTGCAGAAGCCGGCGACAGGCGACGCGCCCACGGTGCCAAGCCGCAGCGCAGTCACTAGCAGCCCGCCTGACCTAGGCCCCCCCTCTTCATTTGTGCATCTGCGTTGAGTCCGCCTGTGCCAAATCCTTGCGAGAAAGCGCTAGCGCGGGAAACGGAAGAGTTGCCTTCCCTCGGTGGCGCCGCCGATAAGGCACTCCTCGCAGTGGGTCTATGGCTGCGCGAACAAGGCTATGAATTCATCACCCCGACACCTACCACCCACGCCAGAGTGAATGCCAGGACGAGCGGTAACAGTGCGAAGCTGCTACAGGACGTATTCGGATGGAGCAGGACTTTCTCAGCCAGTTTTCTTCCGGCAACCATCGCCGATCAGCTTCGCGCCGCAAGTGCGCTGGAGGCTGATGGCGACCGGCTGCATTGCAAGGTTCGCTTCTCGACCCTGTCGGGCCTGTTGTTCGTGCACTCGTCGTATCCGACCTCCGACCATGACGCGGTTTTTTTCGGCCCGGACACGTATCGGTTCGCGCGTCTGATCGAGCAAACCTTAAAGCGGGCCGGCCCGGCAGATTTGCGCGGCTGCCTGGTGGACATCGGCTGCGGCAGCGGCGCGGGTGGCATTGTCGCCAGCCGTCGGCGAGGCGGTGGCCAGCCGCTGATGCTATCGGACCTCAGCGACAAAGCGCTGCATTTTTCATGGGTGAATTGCGCTCTGGCGGGTGCGGCCGGTGCGCAGTTCAGAAATAGTGACGTGCTCAAGGGCATTGATGAACCCGTGAGTACCCTAGTGGCCAATCCACCTTACCTCCTCGACAGCGCGGCGCGGCTCTACCGTAATGGCGGCGGCGAGTGGGGTACCGAGTTGTCCACCCGCATCTTGGTGGAGGGACTGGAAAAGCTGATGCCGGGTGGGCAAATCATTCTTTACACCGGCGTACCCATCGTCCAAGGTCTCGACCTGTTCAGAAAATCGGTTGATGCGGCACTGCGCAGCCACGCGGCCGAGATCTCCTACGAAGAAATCGATCCCGACGTGTTCGGCGAAGAATTGGAACGCGATGTGTATGCAACCGTCGACCGAATTGCCGCGGTCGGGCTGGTAGTCACCAAGGCGACGGGCTGATGCTCGCCAAGGCTCACTAAACCGGCACGCATTGACTGTTTTCCAGCGCCCCGATCATGAGATTTCTTGGCATAGGCGAGGATTGCGAGCTCGGGGACATGTACTACAGGTTGGCCAAAGCCGGGCATGAGGTCCGCGTGTTTATCGAAAACGAAACCTCGCACGATGTTTTCGGCCACATGATCAGCAGGGTGCATCATTGGGCCGATCACCTGCATTGGATCAAAGACGCGGGCAGAGAGGGAATCATCCTCTTCGAATCTGCCCTCAAAGGCGCACTCCAGGACAAATTGAGAGCCGACGGCTTTCAGGTCATCGGCGGCAGCCAGTATGGGGATCGCCTGGAAGGCGACCGGGAATTCGGCCAAGCCGAATTGCGCGGAATTGGCCTAAGAACCGCCGGCTCGCATGAATTCGGCGACTATCAGGCAGGGATAGACTTTGTGCAGTCCCATCCGGCGCGTTACGTATTCAAGAACAACGGAGCCAACTCTCTGCGCACGCGCAACTATGTCGGCCAGATGGAGGACGGCCAAGACGTTATCGCGCTGCTTCGCCTCCATGCTGCGCAAGCCAGCGCTTGCGGCCAGCCTGGTTTCGTATTGATGAAGCACGTCCTGGGTGTCGAAGTGGGCGTGGGCGCGTACTTCAATGGCGACGCGTTTCTGGCTCCCGCGTGCCTCGATTGGGAACACAAGCATTTTTTCCCAGACGACCTAGGGGAGTTGACGGGCGAGATGGGCACCATCGTTACCTATCAGGGTTCCGAACTTGTATTCGACGCGACCCTCGCGAAAATGGCTGGCAAGCTCCGAGCGGGCGGCTATGTCGGGTACATCAACCTCAACCTGATCGCCAATCGGGAGGGACTGTGGCCGCTTGAATTCACCAGCCGTTTCGGATATCCCGGGTTCGCCATCTGCGAAACTTTGCATGACGAAGGCTGGGACCGCATTTTCAAAAAGATGCTCGACCGCCGCGCCAAGAGAATCGATACGCACTCGGGTTTCTCGGCGGGCGTCGTGCTCAGCGTTCCGCCGTTTCCGTATACCTACGGCTACGGCGAGTTATCCAAAGGCACGCCGATTTTTTTTCGCAACTCGCTCACCGAATTGCAGCGGGTTCGGCTGCATTTTTGCGAAGTGGCCGATATCGAAGGCCAGCTCGTCGCCAGCGGCACAACGGGGTGCATCGCGGTAGCGACCGGGGAGGGGCCGACGGTGGAGGCGGCCCGCCTTGAGGCGTGCGCGCTCGCCGATCAAATAATAGTGGCCAATTTGCGTTATCGGCGCGACATCGGCAAGAAGCTCATCGAGTACGACTTGGAGTTCCTGCGCGCTTGCGGCTATATGAAATAAGCAATGGCGGCCTATGCCGCCTCGCGCAGGAGCGCGTCCAGACCAAAATGGGCACGATAGCGCTCGAAGCAGCGAGCGCCGCTCGCCAGGCGCAACAGGGCGCCTTCGGCGATCCATCGCGCCAACTCTGGCTGGCTGGACACCAGTGGAGCAATCACTTCCAGATTCCAGCGCTTGCTGTGTTGGATATCCAGCCCCGCGTGCAGCTGAAAGTATTTGCGCGTCACGACGGGCACATTCAAGCGCTGCAGTCCTGCATTGATCAATGACACCCGACCCGGCGCCGTCATCTCGATCACGCCCAGTGCGCCGATAGACTGATAGGCGTAACGCCGGTTGGTCGCCAGTCCAACCATCAAATTGCCTAACGCGAGCGATTCCCATACGGTGCTGGCGATCGTCGGTTCGAGCGCCAGCTCTTTCACTACCCGTTCGAGCATCGGCCCGTGCATACCTCGTTCATGACCGCGGCCCATTTCGTCCCAGTAGTTGGAAGCCATCTCGAGCTTTGCGCGGATCGGGGCTTTAACCTGCGTGATCGCCAACAGGTCGTCGAAACCGGCTTCGCCGGCGGCTTCCTGGGTGAGAAACCAGCGCATCTCTTCCAAGCTCGCGTAGCTTCGCAACCACGGAAACAGCGCGTCATTCTGCCCTGGTCCTTCGTGCCTGAGGCGCTCGAACCAGTCCATGAAACGCTCCGCGCCTGTCGGCGCAAGGGCCGCCGCGGCGCTAATTTTGGACCTCTCCATTTCGATGAACTGGCCCTCAGCAATCTTCGACGCCGCTTCGGTCCGGATGTCGCTAATCCAGTTGGCGTCAGGAGACTGCGGGGACAGCCGCTCTGCGTTAAAGACCGCCAGCCGGCCATGAAAATCGTGAGGTGTATCGGTCATAGTAGTGGGTCAACGTTTTAAGATGCGGATGAAGTTCTCGTTCAATAACACGCCCTGACCCCACTCGGCATTACCCATAACGATGTCGTTGGCAATGATGCGCGGACGCAATGAGAGGTGCACCTTGAGATCGCCATTGATTGTTAAGCTTCTTCCGGTGGCGCTGGTGACCTTACGGGCGATATAAGGGCGTAGCAGATTCCAATCGAGAAAGTAAAGCGCGCCAAATACGATCAAAAAACCGGCAACGCCGATGAGCCATTTTTGGGTTCGATTCATGAGTATTCCACGCCTTAGATTTCACTCTAAAGCCGACCGGAATGACATTTGCGCAGCTTCGGCTTTTGGTCAACGCAGCATTCGACAGATCCCTTGTGTGGCTGACCAGAAACCAGAGTAAACAGGCCGCTGTACGCGGCCTGCAGGTTGCCAACCTTTCGCTGCTTATTCCCAGTACGGACGCGATTTGTAATGGGTATGAATTTGCACGGCCCATTTTTCATCAGCAAACGTTGGCCAATGGTCTTTATCGAAACCAGGCGCATTCTTCAAGTCTTCCTCGGTGGCGTCCATGACAAAGCACTTGTTCGCCGGATCCAGCTTCAACGCCGCCCAGGGAACCGCGAAGAGCTTGTCTCCCATCCCGAGAAATCCACCAAACGAAAGAACTGCATAGGCGACCCTGCCGCTGGGAACGTCAATCATGATATGGTCGAGCGTGCCCAGCGAGTCTCCTGCGGCATTCTTCACCGCGTCGCCATCGAGGGTATCCGCCGCCATGATTCTCGGGCCCGGACCGCCGTTGTTGTCCTTGTTGTTCCAGTAAGTGCTTCCATCCACGGTCTTGCTCGTTGAAATTGTGTCGCTCGTTGAAACTTGCATGGCATAGCTCCTGATAAGAGATTTGAATTCAAGGATGGTTGATCGAGCCAGAGATTTGCATCTATGGGGCCTAACCGGAAACCAGAGTAGCTTGAAGGAGGGAACGCCTTCTGTACGCCATCACACGGAGCCGGATTTATTTTGCGGCAAAGCCTATCCGAAGTATCCGAAGTAGATTAGACGCTTCGCTACCTCCACGCGCTGATCACACAAATGACGCAGCTGAAAATTGCGAACCGCTATACGTGAGCAATATCCTGCAGGTTCCTTACGACTCGGTAACAAGTGCAGGCGGCGGCTTCAAGACCCTTCCGTTGCAGGATGCTGATGTTGCCTCGGCTGTACTCGATTAACTTCTTACGCTCCAAAGCACTCGCTGCCTGCGTCACACCGACTCTACGCACGCCTAACATGTGCGAGAGAAATTCATGCGTTAGGCGAAACTGATCGGTGTGCAGGCGGTCGGAGGTCATCAACAACCAGCGGGCAAGGCGCGGCGGCGCTTCATGAAAACGGTTGCACGCGGCGGTTTGTGAAATCTGCGCCATCAATAGATGGTTGTAGCGAAACAGCGCTCGCTGCAAGGGCAAATTATTCTTGAACTCAGTACGAAACCGCGCTGCCGTCATGCGCATTGCACTTCCGCTGCCCTGCACCAATGCGCGCACGGACGAAGAGCCGACCCCCAGCGCCAAGGGCATGCCGACCATGCCTTCGTTGCCCACCATGCCGACTTCCAAAGTTCGATTGGTATCGACTGTCGTCAGCAAAGAGACGAGGCAGTTGTTGGGAAAATAGACGAAGCGAATTCTGTCCATCGGCTCGTAGAGGATTTCTCCATACTCCAGATCGACTGGCTTGAGGCCTGGCAGCATGCGTAGATACGCCTGGTGGGGAATAGCAGCGAGCAAGTGGTTCTCGGCGTGCGATGGCTTGGCGGCTGGCATCGTCTTTACTCCATTCGGAAGGTAGATTTATTTGAAGTGAACATCGCCGACCAATCCGAGCACGCCTACGACTATCAGGTACACGGCAATGATGTAATTCAGCAAGCGCGGCATCATCAGAATAAGTATGCCGGCGACGAGCGATACCAGGGGGGCAAGGCTGAGTTGGAGATTCATGATGTTTTCCTTATGTTGAGGTAGGGACAGCAACACCATTATTCATTTCCCACGACGAGCGTCTGTTCTCCACCGCACATACCTCGAGCACAGCTAGCAGGTGTCAGCTACAACGACAGGGTGCGTCGTGCATCGCCATTCCTCGCCAAGCGCCGCTCACGTCTCCTTATGCGGGTTATCCACGTGGCTCGGATAGGGGGCGGCGGGAATCTCATCGACAGGCTGGCCCGCCAGCGTATTCGCGTATCCATGATTGACATCACGGTGATGTGCTTCGTCGGCACGGACAAGCACCACCACATCGCGCAAGCTTGCGTCGGCAGGCAGCTTCCAATAGCACCTGGCAATGGCCGGCGCCGGCGGATTCGGCGATCGGCCGGCGTCAATTTCCGCCAGGTACAAGGTATAGCTGGCCACTGCCTCTTCTTCAAAATAGCCGACGAGGCGGTGGGCGGCGCGCGAAGAAGCCAGATGCAGCAGAAAGAAGCCAACATAGAAAACCCATTGCGCCAGCACGATGACAAGCCGCTCGAAAGCCGTCGGCTTGGCAATCTCGATGAACGTCATGAGATGCATGCGTTCGTTTTCTGCTTCCTCCATCAAGGTTCGTATCCAGCCGCCGTCATCAACCATGTGACGCAGACATTTGAGGTGCATGATCGTCGCACCCACCATGCCGGGAACGGCCGCCACCGTCTCGAGAACGATCGCCCGATGGCCGTAGCGTTTGGCAAAGAAAGTGTCGGCAAAAAAACGCAGCAGGCGCGTCAAACCGAGCGCGCAGCGATCTGAAAATCCGCCTGGGACGTGATGTACATTGGAGTGCAGCACTGCCATCACCACCTTCGCGGGCCAACTGGCCGCCACTCAGAAGGGTGCATGCCGGTGTTCGAGATGCTGGACGACTGCATTGCCGACATTCCCAGTGGCCCTGGTGACCAAAATCATCTAGCGTCGACTATTTTCGATTGACGCTGCGCCTAAAAATGTCCTAAATGCTTGGATGCCTCACAAGCAACTTTTCGTTCATGGATGATCGTCATGAACCAGGAGCATGTTGCTGAAACGCCGACGCACCGGCCACCTATGGCACGGCACGCCGGATGCGTCTACCTGCTACTCCTTAACTACTTACCCACTTCGTGGCCGATAACGCCACCCACCACCGCACCGCCAACCGTGCCGGCTGTACTGCCGCCGGTAAGAATCGCACCGCCGACAGCACCGGCGCCAGCGCCGATAGCGGTGTTCTGATCTCGCTGCGACATTCCGCCACAACCCGCCACACCAAGTAGCATGACCATGGCTAAAGCACTGACTGTCAAACTTTGTATCCTTCTCATCGGACTACCTCTTTGTGTCAAACAACGGGTTAAATTGCAATGCCTGCTCGGGTAGTGCTTGCGGCCTGCATGCCCACCTACTCGCCTGTGACTTATCACGCAACGGCGAATAGCTAACAGCGAAACAATTGCGCCTCAAGTATTTCAACCATATCTATAACGTTTGCTATCGTCTGTCCGCTAGCAAACTTAGCTTACAGAACTTTGCCTACACGTCTGCACACGCCTCATCTGCTCGCCAAATCGATGCCATCAATAATGCTGACTCTCTCGCCTAGCCGCCACGCAGCCGGGTTCGCATCGGTAATTGCGCGGTAGGTGCCGTCATCGAGGCGTACGGAAAACTCGTAGCGCTTGGCGGCCTTAGCGAGCAACTCATCGTCGCCTTGCCCATTTGCGCTCGCGCCGATTTCACGCTTGGAGGCGATCACGCCACATTGCGGGCAGCGTCGCTTCGTGCTTGCGTTCGGCCTTGAGCGAACGGATTCGGAAGCGGGATCGGAAAAGGGAAACGCTGTCGTCAGCGGGTCAATGGCAGCCATGCCGCCGGATGCATCCGTAGTGTTCGGCAGCCAGCCCATGATGCGCGCCACGGCCACGCTGCTGAATAGCAACACAGCGATGCCTGCAATCAAGGGCAGAAAATGACGGAGTTTTTCGATTGGTAGTTTCATGATCGTGATGATCATTGTCTACCCAACAGCGATTGACTTCTGTGCGCTCGCGTACGCAACGCAAACAAAGCATGAGTCGCTTGCAAGATGCGCGTAGTCGGTCGCTAAAGCGCTTGCAACTGACGGTTGAAACCCGAACCGCGGGCCGGCGGCGCGAGCAGAATGCGATGCGAAAGTGGCGATGCTGTGCCCGTCAATCAGGGCATCGCCGCAGAGACGTCGTTAGCGACGGTGTATCTCTAGAGGAAAGAAGAAGCTCACGCCCGGCGATGGTTGCGGTGCGTAATAAACCGGCGGCGGCGAGTAGACAGGTCGCGCACGGTAATAGGGTTCTTGATAGTAATAGGTTGGCGGGTAGCGGCGTTCTTCGTACCGATAAGCATTTCGCTGATGTCTATTCTTCTTACCGCCATGCCAGCCATTGTCATGACGACCCCGTCGATCGTAGCGGTCGTAGCGATCATCGTCGGCATGTGCCGAGCTGATGGCGACGCCGCCTAGCGCCGAAACACAGGCAAGTGCCAACAGCATTTGGCTGATTATCGGCCTAAACTTTATGGCCTGCGTTGTCGGGGTTTTCACGTTTTTTCCTTTTGCTCTAAATTTTCGATGTGCTGGTGGCGATGCCTTAGCGCAAGATCGGTGTTGCTGACCCCGGCGTAGTAGCGCTTGCCGTCATTTGTGGTGTGACATTCCACGGTGCCTGGCCATCATCTTGCCACCCCGACGAAAGAATTTATCAGCCGCTTTTTTCTGCGTATCCGACATGCTGGCATACAGCGTTGCGAAAACTGGCGTTAGCTTCTTGATACCCTCTGCATTAGCATCGGTGACTTCCCCGAAAGACTTCAAATCGTCAACAGCCGTCATGGTGTCGGCATGCTCATGTCTTGCCTGGAGTAGCGCATCCATTTCTTTCGCGTTATCGCGCATCACCTGGGCAACTTTATCCCACTGCTCCTTCTGGTCCTGAGTGATCTGAAGCTTGGTATGCATATCGACGATGCGTGCCTCAGTTCGGTCCACACGAGTGGCTCTATCAGCAAGTGCCGAGCTTGAAGCGAACGCCATCACTGCGACAAGACCCGCCGCAACAAGCCGTATCGCTGCGACATTGAATTGATGTCTGCTTCGTATCATGATTAAGTTCCTAGTCGTTGGTGTTGGAGTGTTGCAGTGTTGGGGTGTTAGAGCTCAATTCCCAACCAATACCACGCTGGTGCAAACTGTCTTGGGCTTGACTTACTCCAGTGCTTACAACTGGCTCGCCGACCGAAACGATTGGGGCCTGCCAAGGCCGGGAACCGCTTGCGCGATTCCCGGCCTAGTGCTACTTGAGACGCATATCATTCTTGACTGAAGTCACGCCATTGATATTGCGCGCGACATCAACGGCCTTGACCCTGCTAGATTCAGAACTGACGAAGCCGCTCAGTTGAACCACGCCTTTGAAAGTCTCAACGTTAATCTCGGCAGATTTCAACGTAGGCTCATTGAAAATTGCGGCTTTGACCTTGGTGGTGATCATTGCGTCATCGACATATTCACCCGTCCCCTCCTGCTTCGATGTGGACGCGCAACCCAGAGCAGTCGCTAAAACAATGGCGAGCAGAAATGCGGAAATACTTTTAAGTTGTTTCATGGTTTTACCCTCCTGGTGATTAAAAAAAACAAAATTCAGCAATCGCCCCCAATGAATCCAGACAATTCAGAGCGAGCTATTACTGCTTAGCGCAAACTTGTTACGTTCTCTATGCCATGCATTGCCACTTCGACGCGGCGATCCGGCTGTAGGCACGCTATCAGCTCGGCACCCTTCGCACCGCTGCACTCCTTGGATCGAGTGACTGGCTGCGTTGCACCTTTTCCTGCGGTAACGATGCGACCAGCTACAACGCTCTTGCTCACCAGGAATCTCTTGACGGAATTTGCACGTCGCGTGGAGAGCCGCTGGTTGTAGTCGCTGTCGCCCACGCGATCCGCATGACCGGTGACGTAAATGTTGTTGTAACCAGCCTCATTGAGCTGGCGCGACAAGTCCTCTAACAGCACTAATCCTTGCGCGTGTAGCGCCGACTCGTTAAAGACAAACAGCGCATCGGCTGAAACGCTGATTCTGTTCGGAGACGACTGTGCCGCTGGGCCCACTGCCGCTATTGTGGACTGCGCTAAAGGTGGCGCGACAACCACCGGTTCGTCGCTACGCTCACAGGCCTCGTTGCACATCGGCATCCAGTCGCTGTAATGCCAGCACTGCCCGGGGTGCGATTTCGTCACAGGCGTTGCGTTCGCGTCTACTGCGATATCTTGAGCACTCGCAGCTACTGCCACCACAACGCCTGCAATCAACGCGGTGATTTGCAACGCTGACTGCCTGGAGTTCTTCAGCTTAGGCATGGCAAGTATCCCTACGAAGGATGATGAGCATTGGCGGCCAGTTGCGACACTACGTGTCATTGCCAGCGCAGTCCGTGCGGCACGGTACGGAAGTGCATCGTTGCGCCGCAGCGGATTCGCCCTAGCGTCTCAGTCTCAATTATTCACACTGGCCAGCATGGATGCCAGATCATCAGCGTGTTCTTCTTCAACAGCGAGAATGTCTACGAGCATGCGCCGCGTGGTTGTATCGTTCACGCCGAGAAACGCGATCATTTCGCGATAGCTTTCGATGGCGATGCGTTCCGCAATCAGGTCTTCCTTGATCATCGCGTTCAGCGTGTCACCGGCCACATATTCAGCGTGGCTGCGGGCGCTCAGTCCATCGGGCGAAAAGTTGGGTTCCCCGCCCAGTTCGACGATGCGCTTGGCGAGAAGGTCGGCATGCTCCATTTCTTCAGCGGCATGGGCCAAAAATTCGGCTTTGACCGGATCGGAATGGATACCCTTGGCCATGAAGTAATGGCGCTTGTAGCGCAGCACACAGACCAACTCGGTGGCTAACGCCTCATTCAACATCCTGAGCACGGCCTCGCGGTCGGCCGCGTAGCCTTCGGTGACTGCACCTTCTTCGATATTCTTGCGCGCATTTTTGCGCAAGGTCTGGATGTCTGACATCACCGCCGCCGCGCCAGAAACACTTTTATTTACTGACTGGTCCATTTTTCTATCCTTCCGATCATGAGACATATAAACACCTACGCGCTCTAGCGACAGGCGCTAAACCGGCGAATTTCCCCGGATGACTCTAAGCAGAACAACCACAATGGCGACAACCAATAGAATATGGATGAATCCACCAAGGGTGTAGGACGTGACCAGCCCAAGTAGCCAGAGAATCAACAGGACAACAGCAATGGTATAAAGCATGGCGGTATCTCCTTTTAATTAGTGGTTAAACATTTCGCGCGCACAGCGTGCTTTTGCCAGCCTGTGTCGCTAACCGACAACGCGAAAGATATTTCGCGTTGTTCCGCGTCGTCGGATACTTTTTTACCGCTGACCGAAGCGCAGCTTGGCGTCGTTCAAGCACTGGTCCTTGGCGTTACCGGCCAAAACATCGCACTTTTCCTTGGCCACCGCATAGTCGGCGTCGTGTTTAGCCGCAGAGGCATCTTTACGCGCCTCGTTGGTTTTCTCCGTCGCTTTCGCATTCGCATCGACCGTTTTGTCAGTTGCTACGGCGTCGGCCTTGGTGGTCTCCATCTGTGCTTTGGCATCGGCGCGCCCGCGGACTTTGGCCGCCTTGGCTTCTTTCACGCAGACATCCTTGTCGTTACCGGCTATGTCGTCACACTTCTGTATGGCGACTGAATATTCGGCATCGGCCTTGGCAACGCGTACGTTGTAGAGAGCTTTGGCAGACGGTTTGTAGTTGGCATCCAACTCCGCGTGGGCAAGGCTTTTCTTGCCTTTCGCTTCTGCCTCGCAAATATCGTTGGCATTGCCGGCAAGCGCACCGCATGCCGCCTTGGCAGTCTTGTAGTCGGCGTCTATGCTTTTGCCCGTGGCCTTGTACTGGTCCTTTGGCATACCTTCAGCCATGGCGCCAGCGCTGAAAGCAAGACCGATTGCCAGCGCTATTGCGCTGATGTTTAGATTTTTCATGATTCTTCCCGATGAATAAGAGAGAGGATTAGCACTACGAGTTGGCGATGTCTTTTTGTAGATTCTGCCAGTCAGACAGTTGCTTTTCAGCTTCATCCTTGCTGACGCCGTATAGCTCCTGAATCTTGCCGGCGAGATGTTCCCGCTTGCCGGCAATCACATCCAGATGGTCATCAGTGAGCTTGCCCCACTGCTGCTTGACGTTGCCTTTGACTTGCTTCCAATTGCCTTCAATTCGATCCCAGTTCATTTTCATTCCTTTCAATCAGTATTCACGTGACGATCAGTCGTCACAATCATGTACAGAGAGCAAGACGCTTGCCCTGTTTGACTCTCAATGTCAGGTTATGCCGACTGTGATTCTCTTTCCGTCTGATACCGCACATAAGTGCCCGATTGCTTGAGTTGATCGTTGCAATCTGGTGAGGGCACAGCTTCCCTATGCCTCCCAGAGATCATCTTCGGACATATCTGAAAACGCGAAACGACGGGCTGCCTCCTCCCAATCGACAATCGACCACCACGCTTTCAGATAGTCGGCGCGACGACTTTCATATTTAAGGTAGTAAGCATGTTCCCAGACGTCGTTCAGCAACAGCGGCAGGTCGCCTTGCATCATGGGGTTGTCGTGGCCGGCTGTGGTAATCACGGCTAGCTTGTCGCCATCCTGCTTGGTTCGTACCAGCCAAACCCACCCTGACCCGAACACTTTGCCACCTTCCCCTTCGAATCGCGCCTTGAAATCCGCGACCGAGCCAAAGTCGCGTATAAGCGCTTCGAGCAGCAATCCTTTAGGTTCGTTGGGCGTAGGGGTTTTAGCCTTCACAACCGGCGACATCGCGCGCCAGAACATGCTGTGGTTAACGTGTCCGCCAGCATTGCTGTGTACTGCGGTTCTGATTTCCTCTGGCACTTTGTTGAGGTTGCACAACAACCACAAGGCCGAGAACTTGCCTAGTTCCGGGAAGTTCTTCAACGCCGCATTCAGTTTGTCGACATAGCCGCCATGGTGAATATCGTGATGCAGGGTCATGGTGCGCACGTCTATGCAGGGTTCCAGTGCGGCATAGTCATAATCGAGCGACGGCAGTTGATGCTTGGTCAACGTTTGCTCCAGAGAGCGTAAGTCTTCATGAGTTAATTGATTCATGGAATATCTCCTGATAGTAAATTTAGATTTCTATTGGCCCAACAGTTCGCCGAGTTTTTTGAGCGACTCGACCCGGTCACAAATTACTTTGACTATGGCCACCAGGGGCCCACCGAGTAAGAGCCCCCACACACCCCACAACCACGCAAAAAATAGTAAGGCAATGAACAGCACCGCGGCATTCACACGCGCGAATCGGCTTTGCAGCCATGTCATGAACAAGGACCCGATGGCGCCAGCCACCAACAACGACACGCCAGCGACCGCCAGAGCGCGAACTAGCGAGTCGAACTGCAGAAACGCCGCAACACCACTGAAAAGCGCCGTTAGCACCGGTCCCAGGTAGGGAATGAAGTGCAAGACGCCAGCGGCAACCCCCCAAACGCCGGCCTGCTCCAAGCCCAACGCCTTGAACGCCAGCCAGGTGCATACGGCGACCAGTGCGTTCGAGGTCAGCATGACGAACAAATAGCGCTGGATTTGCACGTCAACTTCGTCGAGTATGCGTACCGCGTCTTTTTTCTGAGTCAGCGTCGGCCCGACCAGGCTCACAAGTTTGCGGCGGAAATGCGAGCCGGAGGCGAGCAGAAAATACGTCAGCATCAGCACCATCGGCATTTGTGCGGCGACGGTAAATAGCAGAGCAGATTGGGCGAGCGCGTAGTCACGCAACCAAGCACTGGGCTCGGAAGCTTTCACCGCCATCACGCGGGTGCCAACCTTGGCGCCGGCATCAGTGGCCGCACCTTGAATCTCGTTAGCGGCTTCCTGCATGTTTTGCAAGGCGGTTGGGCTGCCGGTGCGCGCGGCGCTTAGGTTTTGCCGTAGCTTGCGGGCGGCGTGTGGAAACTGCTCTATCATCGTCGTCGCCTCGTCGCGCAAGGAAAACGCGATCCAGGACAAGCTGCCGACCAGCACCGCCATAATCAATGTCGCCGCCAGCGGGCTGGGAAGATGCCGCGCTTGTAGCCAAACCAACACCGGCCTCAGCGCATAGCTGGCAAGTATGCCGAGCAGCAATGGCACGAAAAAAGCGCGTGCCAAATAGAGCGCAGCGACAACTGCAATAGCGCACATTATGCCGACCGCCACACTCAGCTGCGACAGGCGCGCGGCTTGTGTGGCAACTTCGGTCGGCGCCGCCGCAGTGTCGGGCTCCGACTCAATGGCATCAGCGGCATCCGCACCAGCGTCTGTAGCGGCAATTCCATTCGTGCCGACTGAGCGGGCCGCGTCATTCATTATTGCCACCTAAATGGCTACAGACCCATCAATAGCGCCGCATCACGCCGTTGTCGATCTGCACACGATCACCCACCCGCAGATCGGCGTTGCTCTCCTGCGTAAATGATTGATGGGAACCATCGCTCATGCGGATGGTGAATTTGTAGGCATCGGATTGCTGGCGGTTGCGCTTCTCCAGCTGGTGTCCGACATAACCGCCGCCGACTGCCCCAGCCACCGTCGCTGCCGTATTGCCTCTGCCCGCACCCACTTGGTTGCCAACAACGCCGCCCACCACCGCGCCTGCAAGCGTGCCGAGCCCTATCTCGTTGTTGCCGCTATCCTGCCTCACCAAATCGATGGACTGCACCACGCCATAGGTCGTGTAAGTGCCTGAACTGCTGGAGCGCGGATACGCTGTATCGGAATTGTACGTATTGGAGGGAGCGTCCATTGTCCCGCAGGCGCCTAGCGTCAGCAAGGAAGCCAAACCGAACACTGATCCGAATTTATTGATGGTCGTCATGATGTATCTCCTGTAGAGGTAAATGCCGTACGATTTCAGCGAAGAAGCCAGCCACCAGTCCGAATGGAAAAATGGGCGGCCTTCCGCACTATTTTTTGATACTCATTTCATTGCTGACACTGCTCACACCTTCAACGCTGCGGACAACTTCGAGGGCGCGGTCGATCTGGCTCTGATTGTTGACGAAGCCGCTGAGTTGAACTTCACCTTTGCGCGTGACAACCGCGATGTCGGCGCTCTTGACGTACTTGTCGGAAATCAAGGCAGTCTTGACCTTGGCTGTGACAATCCCGTCATCGAGCTTGTTGCCTACCGTGGTCGCTTCGCCCTTGAGGGCCAGTTTGTTGTCGATTTCTTTGACACCCGCCACCCCGCGCGTGACCGCAATCGCGCGATCCACTTGTGCCTGGTTGTCCACAAAGCCGCTTAGCTGAACCTCCCCTTTACGGGTTTCAACCTGAAGATCAAAACTCTTGATATCCGGGTCGGAAAGTAAGGCGGATTTGGTGCTGGCGGTAACCACGCTGTCGTCAATCTGCGTTCCCACCGTCGTTTTCGGTGGCGGCGTTTCATTCGCCATCTGAGCCTTCTCACAGCCGGCGATAAAGACCGTCACCAATCCTGCGAGCGTTGTACTCACAACAAGTGATCTGAGACGGGTTTTCATTTGGAAGGTTCTCCGTAAAGATGGTTGGGAAGCTATGTCGCTGCATGCGAACTTCCTCCTATTTCCGACGATTCTCCGTACGCTGGCGCACGTAGAGCTAAAGTTGAGTGTGCTTTTGTCGCTGCGGCTTAACGCCATTCCATGATGGGGGAGACTTTTAGCAACAAACAGCGGCTTGGGTACGCCAGCGCACAGACTGCATCGATGAGGAGGGTGATATTTGTTTGATGGTAGGGTAGGTGATGGGTAAGTGGTTGGTAAGTGATGGGTGAGTGTCGTGAATGCTGGGACACTTAATAGGTCAACTAAAACTTGAGGCACAACATGAAATATTTAAAATTACTTAGTGCGATCTTGGCGATGCTGAGCGCTGCATTTTTGGCGCCCAGCGCGAACGCCAGTGGCGACGAGTCAGTCCAGACCGCGAATGGCGTGTCTTATGTGTCTGGCGGCGTGGGCACGGCATCGATAGATCGGCTCAGCGCGATGGCCCGGGACTTCAATATCAAACTCGTCTTCGCGCTCACTTCCGGCGCCTACCTGAGCAGCGTCAAGGTCACAATTGCCGACGCCTCGGGAAAAGTACTGGTCGACGCCACGTCGACAGGGCCGTTGCTGTTGGCGAAGTTGCCGGCGGGGAGTTATAAAATCGCCGCAAACTTTAATGGCAAGATCGAAATGCGCAGCGTGGTCGTCGGCGCTGAAAAGCTCAAGACCATAGATTTTCGTTGGACTGCTGAGTAAGGTTGCGCGGCCTGGCAGCGTTCAGCTTTAATACCGGGGCGGTCGTCCATGCTCATGGATGCAGACAGTTCAGTCGATTCCAACGCCGCTGCCGGCATAGCGGAAGACATGCGCGAGATTCAACATCAGGCGCTTGTACTTGAAACCGGCGCGCTGCAGAGCGCCATCTTCAACAGCGCTAATTTCTCGAGCATCGCAACGGACGCCAAGGGTGTCATTCAGATATTCAACGTCGGCGCGGAACGCATGCTGGGCTACGCCGCCGATGACGTGCTGAACAAGATCACCCCCGCTGACATTTCCGATCCGCAGGAATTAATCGCCCGCGCCAGGGCGCTAAGCGCCGAGCTATCCAAACCCATCACACCAGGCTTCGAAGCCTTGGTGTTCAAGGCCTCACGCGGCATTGAGGACATCTACGAGCTGACCTACATTCGTAAGGACGGCAGCCGCTTCCCGGCGGTGGTGTCGGTCACGGCCTTGCGCGATGCGCACGGTGAAATCATTGGCTACCTCTTGATCGGCACCGACAACACGGCGCGCAAGAAGATCGAAGCCGAGCAGAAGCAGCTCAGTCAGCGCCTGCGTGACCATCAGTTCTACACGCGCTCGCTTTTCGAATCGAACGTCGACGCACTGATGACCACCGACGAATCCGGCATCATTACCGACGTCAATAAGCAGATGGAAGCGCTTACCGGTTGCACGCGTGACGAGTTGATCGGCGCGCCGTTCAAGAATTACTTCACGGACCCGGAGCGCGCCGAAGCCGGCATCAACCTGGTGCTGAGCGAAAAGAAAGTAACCAACTACGAACTCACTGCGCGCGCGCGAGACGGTACCGAAACTGTCGTGTCCTACAACGCAGCCACCCTCTACGATCGGGACAGGCGCTTGCAAGGCGTGTTCGCCGCCGCGCGCGACATTACCGAGCGCAAACAAGCCGAGGAGCAGATACACAAGTTGGCGTCTTATGACTCGTTAACGCAGCTACCCAATCGCCGCCTGCTCAACGACCGCTTGGGCCAGACCATGGCTGCCAGCAAGCGCAGCTCGCGCTATGGCGCCCTGATGTTCCTGGATCTGGACAATTTCAAATCACTCAATGATACCCATGGGCATTCTGTCGGGGATGCACTGCTGATAGAGGTGGCAAATCGACTCAGAAGCACAGTACGTGAGGTGGACACCATCGCGCGCTTTGGCGGCGATGAATTTGTGGTGATACTCACCGACCTGGGTGTGAACAAGGCCGAATCAACCACCCAGTCCGGCATAGTCGCGGAGAAAGTCCGCGCCATTCTGGGCAAACCCTATGTCCTCAAGTTCAAGCGCGAAGGCGAAGCGGAAGTAAGCGTCGAGCATCATTGCACCTCGAGTATCGGCGTGGCGCTATTCCTCAAACAAGAGGCCAGCAAAGAAGAAATCGTCAGGCGGGCAGATTTGGCGATGTATCAAGCCAAAGAGGCCGGCGGCAATTTGATACGCTTTTTCGACGCCTAAGCAACGAGGGATTTTGCCGCTGGCGCTTCAGCACTACTAACATCAGCGCAAGCATGAGCACGACGGCGTCATGTGCTCTCCCGTACAGACTGGCACAGTAAATAAGCTGACGCTGTCAGCATAATCGAGCATTGGGCTTTTCCCTGGCTGAATACTGAAAGTGAGCGGAAAGTGAGATGAAATCCGTCCGTCCTCCCATCGTACACATGCCCGCCAAAGCGCCAACCGGCATCGCCGGTTTCGATGAAATCACCGGCGGCGGCTTGCCACAGGGCCGCACGACGCTACTGATAGGTGGGCCAGGCTCCGGCAAGACCATCTTCGCGCTGCAATTCCTCGTTCATGGCGCGCAGGAGTGCAAAGAGCCCGGCATCTTTGTCGCTTTTGAAGAGAGCGCCGAGCGCATTCTCGCCAATGCCGCGAGCTTCGGCTGGAAGCTCGCGGAGTTGCGACGAAAAAAGCTGTTCTTTCTGGACGCCCGGCCTATGCCGGATTTGCTCCAGGCTGGGGATTTCGATCTGAGTGGGATGTTGGCAGTGCTGGAAGCTCAGACCAAGGAAATGGGGGCGCGGCGCATTGTCTTCGATGCCCTGAATATCCTGTTGGCGCTGCTGCCCGACGAAGCGGCAAAAAGGCGGGAGATCTACCGGCTGCATGATTGGTTGCTGGCGCGCAGACTGACCGGCCTCATCACCTTGCAGGCTGGCGGCGATGAGACGGGCGCCATCAGCCCGCAGCCATTCGGCTTCATGCAATTCATGGTGGACTGCGCCGTGATCCTCAACCACAGCGTGGTGCAAGGGGTGTCGCAACGCAATCTGCGCGTGCAAAAATATCGCGGGTCCAGCTTCGACGAGGATGAGTCGCCTTTCCTGATCGGCAAAAACGGACTTGAAGTCGCCGTCGCACGCACCCCCGGCCGAATGAACACCAAGGTAAGTAACGAGCGCATTTCCAGCGGCGTGGAGCGCCTCGATACCATGCTGGGTGGCGGCTACTACCGGGGCGCCAGCGTGCTGATCACCGGCTCCCCCGGCACCGCCAAGACCACCTTGAGCGGTGCCTTCGCCGAGGCCGCCTGTCGGCGCGGCGAGCGCACCCTCTTCGTGAGTTTTGATTCGGAATGCGCCGAGATGATCCGCAATCTGGACTCAGTCGGCATCCGGCTGGACCGCTACATAAAGAACGGTTGCTTGCGCATGATCCCCGCCCGCACCATCACCGGCAGCGCGGAACTTTACCTGGGGCGCATCAAGACGCTGGCGACGGAACATCGCGCTCGTTGCCTGGTAATCGATCCGGTGTCCACGTGGTCAAAATCCCGCAATGACCTGACCGCGCGTAGCGTGGCGGAACGTTTGATCGACTGGTCGAAAGCGGTTGGCATCACCCTGGTGTGCACCAGACTGCTCGACGAGATGCTGAGTCACACCGAAGGCAGTTCACCGCTGAATATCTCGTCGCCACATCTCTCGTCGCTGCATCTTTCGACACTTGCGGACACCTGGATCCACCTCAGCTACCTAGTGCAGGCCGGCGAGCGCAACCGTGGCTTATCCATCATCAAGTCGCGCGGCACGGCGCATTCCAACCAGGTGCGAGAGCTGATTCTCAGTGATACCGGCGTGACGCTGGCCGACACCTACACGGCGGGAGGCGAGGTGCTGATGGGCACGCTGCGCTGGGAAAAGGAACGCGCCGAGCGCGTTGCGACCGAGGTCGCCGAGGGCGCCGGCAAGCTCAAGCGCATCAGACTTGATGCC